>JGI12659J15293_10000124_pt1 | contig 23431 bp, 22 predicted proteins | sample JacPinW_OM2H0_O1_FD_15293 | JGI IMG/M metagenome (IMG submission 15293) | reverse complement strand
CCACATCGTCATTCACCACCGTTGCCGGTCAAGGCTGGTTGGCGGGGCATAAAGCCCTCTCTTGATGCGTTGTTAGATGTAGCAGCCGCGGGTTCGGCGATCAACGCCGGGCGCTCCAACGGCCGATGAGGATCGGCCACCTCGCCGCTCATATCGCGGCGACAGGCCCGGCGGCAGCGCAATCCCCGCCGGACCTATTTCCTAAGACCGGCCCGACGGGCGGCGCTTGGCGTCAATGCAACCCCCAATGGTTCGGCCGAACGGCCGACAGCGCCAGTTCCGGCCGGGCGACCTCTGGTTTCGCCGACCCCGGACGACCGCTCCGACATCGGGCCCATCCGCACTCCACACATTTGACTATGACCAATCGTGCAAATCGGTGGCTACTCCAACGCACCCATTCAACGAGATACTTGGAGGCCCGTTTTTGAAACGACTGCCGTGGTCGGTCACTTGTCTCAGTCCAATGCGACAGGGCGAGCTTTGGCTACACAAAATCCCGACGGCTCTTTAGTCTTCTCGGCGGTGCTGAAAGACGAGCAGGGATTGTTGTCCTTTCTCCTCGTTCCACCTTCCCCCAACGCACTCCCCACGGACACCGTCACGCAGACAAGAGCTTCCCAGCTCTGAGATTCCGCCGACCGGTCGGTCGACGGCTTGCATTCTAACCCCGATGGAAACCGAGAGACGTTGTCCCTGACTTGATTGCAACTCGATCGCATTTGTTCACATTCCGGTTCGCGACGCCACAATCCGTTGACAATTTAGTGCGTTAGCGCGGAAGCTAATGGGGCCTGACACAATGTTCCCCAGGCGCTGCTCTGAACTCTATACCCCGGATCCGCCGCCTCCCGGTCTGTAGGGAGGCGGCGTCATCAGCATGTCCGTCACGGGCTTCGGAAGATCCCCCATGGGATTTTTGCGAGACGGCATCCCGTCGACAAACGGGAGTAACTGATGGCGCGCGACTTCGAACACTCGACGCAATTCGGCCACGGGATGTGCGTGCTCGTCCACTCGAAGACTGAGGTAAGGAAATTCCTCGATCCTGTACACAAGCATCGCCGCCGACTGCCTGCCGCGCTTGTCGCCGCCAGCCAACTGGCCAGACTCGAGCACGGCCATAAGGCGCTCCGGAAGCGTGAGGCCGGCGGAGCCCGTGAAGGCTTCCGTCATCGCCTGAATTGTACGCTCGCCGACCAGCATATTTCCCTGTACCGAGAAGTCAGGTCCGGTAATATGTCCAAACCAATCGGTGCAATGGCGACCGCTCCACGCGGCGCTGCGGCCTGCTGCGTCCACAATTCCGAGCTGCCGAACGTCTTTGCCCGGGTCCGCGTCGATCAACGCATCGAGCGCCTGCTGGGCGGTGTTCCCCTGTCCCAGCAACTTTAACCCGTCGATCCCGAGGTAAGGATTGACCCAGGACTGGGTCGAAACAGCTCCGACGCCAGGCTTCACGAAGGGACAGATGCCGCCGACGCCGGGCACGGCAGTCGACACAGCGACCCCCAGCATCCCGGTCCTTGCACAACGGGCAGAGATCGAAAACGTGTTGACTTCCAGCATGACGCTACTCCTCGGCAACGGATTGAAAGGACGAAACGGGCGATCTTCGGCGGGAAGCGTCGGGAACGGCGTTAATCAATGCGCGCGTGTATTCCTCGCTTGGCCTCTCGAAGACCTGTTCGACCGGACCCGCCTCAACGATTTTTCCGCGCCGCATGACAGCAACATCGTCGGCGATGACGCGAATGACGCCGAGATTGTGACTCACAAAGACGCAAGCGAGCCCGAGCTCGCGGTTGATCGTCTGGAGCAGGGCGAGGATTTGCGCTTGCACCGAAACATCCAGCGCTGATGTCGGCTCATCGGCCACAATCAAGGAGGGCCGCAGGATGATCGCCCGAGCTATGGCGACCCGCTGACGCTGCCCACCCGAAAGCTGATGCGGGCGACGCGATGCATAGGTCGAGGAAAGTCCAACAAGGTCGAGCGTGTCAGCCACCGTCTTGGCGCGCTTAGCCGCCGTTCCTATGCGGTGCACTTCGAGGGGCGCAGCAAGGATCGCCCCAATCGACTGGCGCGGATTGAACGAAGAGGCGGGATCCTGGAAAATTGCCTGCATCTGCCTCCGTACTCCCAGCAGTTCATGTCCGGAGAGCATCCAAATGTCGCGACCTTCGAACAGGATTTCACCTGAGGTCGGACGGATGAGGCGGAGGACCATCCGAAGCAGCGTCGATTTCCCCGACCCTGACTCGCCAACGATCCCCAACGTGCGACCATTCTCCAGTCGAAACGAAACGTCGTGGACGGCGGTGAAGGCGTCACGCGAAAATGGACTTACGCCGGTGCGGAAGGTTCGGGACGCCTTACGGATCTCAAGCAGCGGTGTCTTCACGCCGCGATCTCCGCTTCGCGCGCTCGGACGCAGAGCGCCCTGTGGTTCGCTTCAATCTCCACCCAAGGGGGCGGACTGCGACAAGGAGCGATGGCGAAAGCGCACCGGTCAACAAGGCGACAGCCCTCCGGCCGTTCCGTCGCAAGCGGGATTTGTCCGGCTATCGGGACGAGGGCCTCCTTCGAGCCATGCACCGCGGGGGTCGCACGAAGGAGACCGCGTGTATAAGGATGGCTGGGGCGCTCGAAAATCCGGTCGACCGGCCCCTCTTCGACAATCGCGCCCGCGTACATCACGTACACGCGATCGCAAAAGTCGGCCACGACGCCCAGGTCGTGGGTGATGAAAAAGATCGACGTTCCGTGCTCCCTCCGAATCTCTCGCACCAGCTGCAGCACTTGCGCTTGCACGGTCACATCGAGCGCGGTCGTTGGCTCGTCGGCGATCAACAGTTGCGGCTCAAGGCACAAGCCCATGGCTATCATTGCGCGCTGCTGCATGCCGCCGGAAAATTGATGCGGGTATTCTTCCGCCCGCCTTTCAGGATCGCGGAGATGAACTGCCGCAAGAAGGTCGACTCCTTTCCGTTTTGCGATGTTCCAAGGCGTCGCGCGGTGTACCACCAGCGGCTCCCCGACCTGGACGCCGACGCGCAATGTCGGATTGAGGGAGCGCAGAGCGTCTTGGGGAATGTAGGCCACCCGGTCGCCGCGCATGGCGCGACGCTCGCGCTCTGTCATATCAAGTAAGGACTCGCCCCCCAGTAGGATGCGCCCGGACTCGATGCGCGCGCTGCGAGGCAACATACCGAGCGCCGCCAAAGCGGTCAGCGTCTTGCCGCTCCCGGATTCGCCGATCACGCCCACGATCTCGCCGGCGCCGATCGAAAGACTCACATTGTCAACGACGCGGGCATGGCCCCGCGGCGTCGAGAAGGCAATCGACAAATCGCGAATTTCGAGGGTTTGGCCAGCACGGTCGCGGGGGGGAAGCGCCATGTCAGTCCCTCAGATGCGGATCAAGCATATCGCGCAATCCGTCGCCCAAGAGATTGAAACCGAGAACGCATAGGAACAGGGCCGATCCGGGGACTATGCTGAGCCAGGGCGCCTGCGCCATAAACCCGCGTCCCGTATTGAGCATATTGCCCCAGGACGGTTCGGGCGGCTGAGCGCCGAGACCGAGAAAGCTCAGCGCGGATTCGAGCAGCACCGCGTAGGCGAAAGCGACCGCCGCCTCCACAAGCAGAGGTGTTACGACATTTGGAAGCAGCTCGCGCATGATAATGCGTGAATGGCTCATACCGATGCTACGAGCCGCCTCCACATATTGCTGCTGAAGCGCTGAGAGCGTCGAAGCGCGCGCGAGTCGGGCGAAGCCTGGGATGAAGATGATTCCGATCGCGAGCATCGCATTGAGGACATTCGTGCCAAGCGACGCCATCAAAACGACGGCGAGAAGAATCGCCGGGAACGAAAAGAGCAGCTCCATGAGGCGCATAAGCACCATGTCCACCAAGCCGCCGCAGTATGCCGCGAGCATCCCGATGATTGTGCCGCCCGTGAGCCCCACGCCGACCGCAAAGAGCGCGACCTTCACCGAAATTTGCGCCGCGAAGATTGTGCGGGAGAGGACGTCTCGGCCGAGCTCATCGGTCCCAAGCCAATGCGCCCTTGACGGTCCCTCCAGCATGACCGCGACGTCGAGATCGTATGGCGAGTAGGGCGCGATCCATGGCGCGAAGACCGCAGAAAGCACAACCATGGCGACAAGGGCGACGCCCAGCGTGAGAAGGCCGTGCCGTCGTACACTGTAGTCCGCAAACGCGCTCACCGGCCGGCTTCTCTCGGGCGCAACTGACGTGGGTCGAGCAGCCCAGCGAATGTGTCGACGAGCATGTTCGCGAAGAGCACAATGATTGTGATGACAAGCGCCGAACCGAGAAGTACGGGATAGTCGCGGTTGATTATGCCGACAAGCACGAGCGAGCCGATGCCGGGAAGCCGGAATATGTCTTCGATGACCACGACTCCGCCGAACAGGAAGCCAAACTCCACGGCGCCGACGGTGAGATAGGGGATGAGCGCATTGCGCAGGGCATGGCGCGTGATGACGATCCATTCCGGAGCGCCCTTGGCGTGGGCCGTACGTATGTAATCCGAGTTCAGCACCTCCAACATTGTTGTTCGCATGATGCGCAGGAGCAGCGCCGACGATACGAGACCGAGCGAGACCGCTGGCAGAATCATCTGGGTCAGGTTTTGCCTCGGATTGTCAAAAAACGGTGTGTAGCCCCCTGCGGGAAGGAGCTTCAGACGAAGGGAAAAAATGAGGACTAGCAGGGTCGCGAGCCAGAAGCTCGGGATGGCGCCGAGAATCGTCGCAAGCGTAGAAATCGCGATGTCAGCCGTCCCGCGGTGACGCAGAGCCGCCAGGGCACCAAGCGGCAGGGCGATTGCATTGGCGAGCAGGAAGGCAAGGATCGCAAGTTCGAGCGTTGTCGGTAGCCGTTTAAGAATCTCAGGCGCGACCGGAACGCGATTTTGGAAGGACGTCCCGAGATCACCGCGCAAAGCCTTTCCGAGCCACTCCGTGTATTGAACGGCGAGCGGGCGGTTGAGGCCGTTCGACGCTTCGAAGCGCATGATCGCCTGCGGTGTCGCATCGACGCCGAGCGCCGAACGCGCCGCAGAACCAGGCACAACGTTGATGGCGATGAACAAGATCACGGACGCTGCGAACAGCGTCGGCACGAACAAGACCAGCCTTGTCAGAATGAGGCGCGCCATCCGCGTCGGCTTTCAGAAACGAAGGGGCGCATTCACCCGGTGGCGAGTCCGCGGATGCGCGCCCACTCCTCTGGCGACGCCAGGCATACTCGGTTCAGGTTTCGAACCAGGAATCCTTCAACGTTTTCAGGAAGCCCGTGCGTAAAGGCGTGAACCCTTGCAGATTGCTCGCGTATGCGATCAGGAGCCATGCATTCACGAGCGGGACGATATCCATCTCGTGAAGCGAGAGATCCTGCATCGTTTTATAAGCGACCTTACGCGCATCCTGAGTCGCGGCGCTCTTCGCCTCTTCAAGGATGGCGTCCATCTCCTTGCTGCAGCTCTTTTGCACGTTGATGGCCATGCCGCACTTATAGTTGTTTGTAACAAAGTCGTCCGGATCGGCGAGCGGACTCACCCAGTACATCGTCGTGATATCGAACTTGCTTGGTCCCCACACCTCGTCCCAGTAGCGCGGGATTTCCATCGTCTTGATCTCGGCCTTGATTCCGACTGCGGCAAGGTTGGCCTGAATGATCGGGGCCATCGCGACCATGGCTGGAAAAGACGAGGCGATCGTCATGCTTGTTTCGAAACCGTTCGGAAGGCCGGCCTCCGCCAGTAGGGCCTTCGCCTTCGCTGCCTCGGCGCGTTCACCGAAAAATTTGGCGTCCGAATGGGCCCAGTTCCACTCGGGAATGACACCGCCGAGAATAGGCGTGGCTTGGCCGAAGAAGCCGCCGGCGACCAGCGCCTTGCGATCGAGTGCGAGGCCAATCGCCTGGCGGACCTTCGGATTGTCGAGCGGCTTCGCGGTGCTGTTTGGCAGAAGCCAGTAGTAGCGGGACCCTTCGAGAGTCTGGGTCTTAAGATTTGGAGCGGTGGTCACGGACGCCCAATCTTTCGGTGGAATCTCGTTGGAGAAATTCACCTCACCCGACGTGACGGCGCTGGTCAGAGCTGTCACATCAGGAATGATCCGATATTCCATCGCGTCGAAATAAGGTTTGCCCTCTTGGAAGTAGTGCGGGTTCCGTTCGAACTTGATCGCCGATCTCGGTTCGTAGCTGACGAATTTGAACGGGCCGGACCCAACGGGGGTGGCATTTAGGTCATGCCCGGACTCGACGAGTTTCTTCGGCACGATCGAACTGCCGGGGAAAGCCATGTAGACGAGAAAGGGTCCCGTCCGACGGGACAGTCTGAAGCTGACCGTGTGTTTGTCGACGGCGTCGACAGACGCGATCGTCTCGACCTGAGACCCGTAGGAGTAGCCGGAATCTTTCGCTCGAAGCCGATCGAACGAAAACTTCACGTCCTCAGCCGTCAGTTCGTCCCCATTGTGAAAGGTCACTTCGGGCCGAAGTTTGAAGGTGTATTGGAGCCCGTCGTCGCTGACTTCGTAGTTCTCGGCTAGTTCTGGGTAGGGCTTGGCGTTGGGATCCAGCGCCATGAGCGTGGAATAGACCTGCTCGATGACGACGTGGGACATGCCGCTCGGACCTCGCACCGGATCGAACCCGGCCGGATCCGCGGAGAACGCGGCTTTGAGAACGCCTCCGCGCTTGGGCTCTGCGAAAGCGGGGGAGAAAGCGCCCCCGACAATCTGGAGGCCGGACAGTGTAAGAGCGCCGAGGGCGATACCGCCAGCCAGGACTTCGCGACGGTTGAGGCATGGCGCGGTCATGGCTTTATGGGAAGCCGGTGAACTGATCGAATTGTCGCGCATACGACCTCCTGTCGCCCATTCGAGGGAGGCCGCCCCGCGCCGCCGTCGAATTCGTCGGGTCAAGTCGTTCGAGTATTCTTCGCTTGAATTCGCCGTGTCAATGAACGGGCTTCGCAAACAATAGGATCACACCGACGAACGCGGTGCCCGACGCTTGAACGAGGCCGGGCGCCTTGTCGACAGGCCTTGCCGGTTTCATGAAGCACGATGCATTCTTTTTCAACGGGTAGTCTCTCGGGTGTGCACTCGCGCAGAACATCCCGGCTTGAGTTCTGAGCGGTTGCCTAGGACTTGGGCATGCTCGACGCGCGGGCACCTTTGGTATAAGTTCCGCCCTAAGCTGCAAGGCTCAGCGATTGGGAGGTCAAACCGGTCGTAGCTGGTAAGCCGCGCGCTTTACGCCTTGGCGGTCGCCACGCGGGCGGCTGGTTTGAACGGACGGCGGTCTGGCACGGGTGTTGCTTGGATTCATTGGTTCGGAATCGCCTCCAGGCGGTTTGACGTTAGACGTATCAGGCCCGGGGCAAAGCAGCCCGAGATCAAGCCTGGCGGATAAAGCCTCAAAGGCCACGGCAACGGCGCCGACAACAGCTTGACTGGTGGCGCCGACATGCTTGGGAGCTTGAGCTGCCTGTGGCCAGATTGCGCGTACCCATCGGCATCCTGATTTCGTCGGATGGACCCTACAGCGTCGTCTCGAAAAGCATGCTTTGCGGCGCACTGCTGGGCATCGCCGAAGCCCAGGCAGAGCATCGGGATCTCGAGATCGAGCCGATCATCGCCAATCCCAGAGGAGACAACGCGCTTTATTCCACGATGGCCGCGGAGATGCTCGCGAACGGGATTCGCCATGTCGTCGGGTGCTACACATCTTCCAGCCGCAAAGAGATCATCCCGCTGTTCGAGAAGGCGGATGCGCTCCTCTGGTATCCATCGCACTACGAGGGCTTCGAAAGCTCGAGCAATGTCGTCTACACCGGCGCAGTGGCCAACCAGCATCTGCTGCCGCTGGTCGAATATCTGCTGAGCTACGCCGGCCCGAAGGCCTTCTGCATCGGCTCCAACTACATTTGGGCGTGGGAGAATAACCGAATCCTGCGCGAGGCAATTGGCCCCCACGGCGGCACGGTCGTGGCCGAGCGGTATTTTCCCGTGGGCTGCACAGAGTTCGGCCAGGCAATCGACGCGATCCTCGCCGCGCGGCCGTCTTTCGTCTTCAACACGCTGATCGGCGAGTCTTCCTACCAGTTCCTTCGCGATCTGCGCGCCGCTTGCCGCATGTGTGGCATCGATCAGGCCCGCGAGATTCCGGTCGCAAGCTGTACGCTCTCCGAGCCCGAACTTGCTGCGATCGGACCCGACGCAGTCGACGGCCACATTACGTCGAGCGTCTATTTCTCCTCGCTCGACACGCCGGAGAATGACCGGTTCGTCAAAGCCTATCAGGCCCAGTTTCCAGACGGCCCTGTTGGCTCGGCGGATGCCGAGGCGACTTATCTCGCAGTGCACCTTCTTGCTCGCGCGGTGACGGAAGCGGGCACGGACGAAGCCTGCTCCGTCAAGCGGGCGGTCGCGCTGCGTCCGATCACGGCGCCGCAGGGCGAAGTCCGGGTCGATGCCGAGACCATGCACGCGTCGCTCACGCCTCGCATCGCGTGCTCGACCCTGGACGGAGGCTTCACGGTGTTGCGCGAAGCGACCCGGCCCGTGCCGGCGGATCCTTACCTCATCCGCAATTCGTCACGCTTCGGCGCTGTCGCCATTCGACCCGTCCTGCGGGTCGCCTCATGACGACGCATCGCCTGATCCAGAATTTCCGCCGCAGCCAGGGCCTGCTTTGGGCCGGTCCCGACTTCAACGCCGACGTGCTCGAGCGTACACTTTTGAAGCTCGGCGTGTCCCTGCGACGCGTAGAGAGCGTGAGCGCGTCTGACCTCGACCCCGATCGCGATATCGTTTTTCTCGACGCCGATCAGCCGATCAATCCCGCGCCCCTTCTGTTGCCCGGCGCCAACCTCACCGCCGCGCCGGTGATTGGCATCGTCGGCGTCGAGGCGCCAAGTCGTCTCAAGCTGCTGGCCGAAGCCGGCGCAACCGCCATCCTGCGCAAGCCCATCCAGGCCGCAACCGTCTATTCCGCGCTTTTTCTCGGCGTGAACAACCATCGGCGGCTCAAGTCCGCCGAAACGCGCCTCGCCATCGGCGACCGCAAGCGCCGCGGCCGACGTTTTCTCATCAAGGCCGTTGTGGCGCTCGTGCAGACGCGGGGCCTGAGCGATGACGACGCCTACGCTGAGCTTCGCCGAGAAAGCATGCGGCGACGCTTGGATCTCGAGGAGTTCTGCGAATCCCTGTTGCAGGTTGACAGCAATTTTCCTGTCGCGTGGCCTGCTGGCCTTGCGATCTTAACTTCACATGACCTAGGAGGGTCTGCACATGCGCAAGATACTGATGCTGGGGGCCGCGATGGCGGCGATGATGATGACATTCACGGCTCAAGCGGCCGACCCGATCGAGCTCGGAGTGCTTGAGGATCAGTCGGGCGACTTTGCGCTTGCGACGATCGGCAAAGTCCATGGCATCCAGCTTGCCGCCGACGAGATCAACAAAGCCGGCGGGATCGCAGGACGTCCACTCGAGCTCGTGATCTACGACACGCAATCTGACAACACGCGCTTCCAGGAGTTCATGCGGCGCGTTCTGCAGAAGGATAAAGTCGACGCCGTGTTCGCCGGCTTTTCAAGCGCCTCGCGCGAAGCTTACCGGCCGATCGTCGACCAACTCAACGGCTTTGCCTTCTACAACAACCAGTACGAAGGCGGGGTCTGCGACGCGCATATGATCGTGACCGGCGCGGTTCCCGAGCAGCAGTTCTCGACGCTGATCCCCTGGATGATGGAGAAGTTCGGCAAGAAAGTTTACACGATCGCCGCCGACTACAACTTTGGTCAGATCTCGGCCGAGTGGGTGCGCAACATCGTCAAGCAGAACGGCGGTGAAATGGTCGGCGAGGAATTCATACCCCTTGGCGTGTCGCAATTCGCGTCGACCATTCAAAACATCCAGAAGGCCAAGCCCGACATTCTCATCACGCTCCTCGTCGGGACGGCGCAGTCGTCCTATTATGAGCAGGCGGCCGCCGCGAATTTGCACATTCCGATGGGCAGTTCGGTCAATGTCGGCCAGGCCTACGAGCACAAACGCTTCAAGCCGCCGAGTCTCGCCAACATGTATGTGACGACCAACTGGATCGAGGAAGTCGACGATCAGAGGAGCAAGGACTTCGTCGCCAAGTGGCACAAGATGTTCCCGAACGAGCCCTACATCAACCAGGAGGCGGAGAACTCGTACCTAGCCGTTTACCTCTACAAAGAGATGGTGGAGCGCGCGAAGGGATCGACGAAGCGTGACGATCTACGCAAGATCGTGGACATGGGCGACGTCTGCTTCGACGCGCCTGAGGGCAAGGTCTGCATCGACCCAAAGAGCCAGCACATGTCGCACACGATCTATCTGGCCAAGGTCAACGACGACCATTCGATCTCGTTCCCGAAAGTCTGGGAGGACATCAAGCCTTATTGGCTGGGTGAAGCAGGTTGCGATCTGACCAAGAAGAACCCGAACGCACAGTACACACCGAGCAATCCGCCGCCCAAGGGCTAAGGGCTCGTCCGCCGGGTAGGCCCGGCGCCTCTGCAAACTCCCGGCGGGACGAGCGTCCCGTCGGCCCTGTTCGTTGCGCCGTCTAGGTCGCTCCATGTTCGACGCTATCGTCGGCTTCCTCTACCAGTTCGGAGACGCAAGCGCCTTTCTGGTGCTGTGCGCGAGCGGGCTTGCGATCATCTTCGGCATGATGGGCGTCATCAATCTCGCCCATGGCGAGTTCATCATGGTCGGCGCTTACATGACCGTGACGGTCGCAAAGCTGGGGGCGCCGTTGCCGCTGGCGATCGTCTGCGGCGCACTGTTTGCGGGCTTGATCGGCGTTCTGCTCGAGCGCTTCGTCATCCGCCACTTGTACGGGCGCCCGCTCGACACGATCGTCGCCACTTGGGGCATCAGCCTCATCGCCTCGCAAGGGACCTTGATTCTTCTTGGACCGAGTTTGGCTGACATTTCGACGCCGCTCGGCAGCGTGCAGATCGGATCTCTATCGTACTCGGTCTATCGGTTTGTCCTCATGGCGACGGCCGCGGCGATCCTCGCCGGACTCTACTTGCTCTTCAACTTCACGCGGTTCGGCGTGCTCGCGCGGGCGACGATCCAGGTTCCCCACATGGCCGAGGCTCTGGGCGTCAACACGCGGTTCATTTACAGCCTGACGTTCGGCATCGGTGCCGCGCTCGCCGGCGCGACCGGCGGCCTTTACGCGCCAACCATGACGCTTGTGCCGACGATGGGGGCTCAATTCATCACCGAAGCCTTCGTCACCGTCGTGACCGGGGGAGGAGATGTTTTCGTGGGCACCGCGCCGGCCGGTGTGATCCTGGGTTTCATCCGGGCGGCGATGACGACCTGGGAAGGCCAACTGGCGGGCCAGATCGGCCTGCTCATCGCCGTCATTATCGTTATCCGGGTGCTGCCGCGGGGCATATCCGGTCTGATCCTGCGCGAGAGGACCTGAGGTCGCGATGGGGCGACGATCATTCTTTCTGCGGTTGGCGTCGCGGCTCGAAGGGCCGCAGACGCTCGGACGCGGATGGCGGTTCTGGGTCGGGGCGGCAGTCGTCCTCGCGCTCGCCTCCGCCTATCCGCTCGTGACCGATTCCTACACCGTCGGTAATACGGTCTATTTCTTCAACTGGGTCTTCATGGCGCTTGGCCTATGCGTGATCTGGGGCTACGGCGGCGCGCTCAGCTTTGGACAAACAGCCTTCTTCGGCATCGCAGGCTACGCCTATGGCGTCATCACGCTCAACTGGGGCGCCGACTACGGGTTGACGCTTTGGGCGACTCTCGCCGCAGTGGCGCTCTCGGCGATCGTCGCCGCGGTGCTCGGCTATTTCCTGTTCTTCGGCCGCATCAGCGGTGTCTTCCTCGGCATCGTAACGCTGGCGGTGACGCTAGTTCTCGAACGCTTCATGGCGCAGACCGCCGGTCCCGAATGGCATATCGGCGCCGCCCGGCTCAATGGCTTCAACGGCATGAACGGCATGCCGAACTTGACGATCCCCTGGCCCGGCGACAACGACCCCCTCGTCCTCGCGCCGGATTTGCCGCTCTATTATTTCGTGCTTGCGCTGCTCGTGATAATCTATCTCGCGCTCCGCATTCTGGTGAATTCATCGTTCGGCAACGTGCTGGTCGCGATCCGCGAAAATTGCGAGCGCGCCACGATGCTTGGCTATGACGTGCGCAAGTATCAGCTCGCGGCCTTTGTGATTGGCAGTTCGCTCGCTGGATTGAGCGGAGTTCTCTACACGACCTGGGGTCAATACATCACGCCTTCGAGCATGGGCATTACCGCGGCTGCATTGCCGATTGTCTGGGTTGCGGTTGGCGGGCGCAGCGACCTGACGGCGACGCTGCTTGGCACGATTCTCCTCATTGGCGGCTTTCAGGCGCTCACTGTCTATGGAAGCCAGTACGCGCTCGTCGTGATGGGCCTCTTGCTCGTGGTCACCGTGTTGCTCGCGCCGGAAGGCCTCATCCTGGCGCTCGCGTATCTGCCGCAGCGGGTGTTCCGGCGCGGCGCTCGGGATCCAGCGTGATGGCGCTCCTCGAGACCCGCAAGCTCAACAAGCGCTTCGGCGGCCTCCAGGTCACCGCCGACGTCGACTTTGTCCTCGAGCCTGGCGAGCTTCACTGCCTGATCGGTCCGAACGGCGCAGGCAAGAGTACGCTCTTCCGCTTGATCCTCGGCGAATATCAGCCAACGAGCGGCCAGATTGTCTACGACGGTAGCGACATCACTCAGCTTGAGTCGCACGACAGAATCCGCCGTGGCATCAGCGTCAAATTCCAAGTGCCCGGCATCTTCAAAGCGTTGAGCGTGAGGCAGAATCTCGAGATTGCGCTCCAGCATCATCTCGAAGGCATGGGCTTACGCGAGGAGATCGAGCGGCACCTCGATTTTCTCAATCTCACAGCCGACGCAGGCCAACTGGCTGGCAACTTGAGTCATGGACAGAAGCAATGGCTTGAAATCGGCATGGCGACGAGCCTCAGGCCGAAGCTCCTGCTGTTGGACGAGCCGACCGCCGGCATGTCTCCGGAGGAGACTCATGCGACCGGCGAGATGGTGCGCGCCTTACAGACAGACGGCATGACGGTGCTCGCCGTTGAACATGACATGAACTTTGTGCGGCAGATCGCCACCCGCGTCACGGTGCTCCATTTCGGCAAGATCTTCGCACAAGGGTCGATCGACGAGATCATGGCCGATGACCGCGTGGCCGAGATCTATCTCGGGCACGGCCATGGAGCGCACCATGCCTGACCCCACGTCGCTTCTTACCGTTGCGGGGTTGCGCAGCGGCTATGGCGGAAAGCCAGTGCTGCAAGGCGTCGATCTCTCGGTGCGCGATCGCGAAGTTACGGCGGTCATCGGCCGTAATGGGGTCGGCAAATCGACGCTGATGAAGGCGGTGATCGGCCTCCTCCCCGCGACTGACGGAACCATCCGATTCAACGGCGCCGACATCGGCGCCGAAACGCCGCATGTCCGCGCGAGACGAGGCATCGGTTATGTCCCGCAGGGGCGCGACGTATTCCCGCGCATGAGCGTTGAAGAGAATCTTCTGGTGGGTTTGAGCATCAGCGGCGCCCGCACGGCTGACTTCGAGCCGGTCTACGCCAATTTCCCCATTCTCAAGGAGCGCCGACGGCAGGCGGCCGGCACGCTCTCAGGCGGCCAGCAACAGCAGCTTGCGATCGGGCGGGTGCTCGTCGGCCAACCGACGCTGCTTCTGCTCGACGAGCCTTCCGAGGGCATTCAACCCTCGATCGTGCAGGACATCGCGCGCATCGTTGTCGAGCTGAACCGGAAGACCGGCCTGACCGTCGTCCTTGTGGAACAGAACATCGATATGATCCGCGCCATGGCGCGGCGTTGCTACGTCATGGACAAGGGGCGGGTCGTCGCCGAGCTAACGCCCGCCATGCTCGACGACAGCGAAGTCGTCCGTCGCTATCTCGCGGTCTGAAACTCAAAGGAGTTTACAAGTGTCCTGGTTCGAACAATCCATCATGGCCCGCAACGCTGTGGCGAAAGGCAAGCCCGGCGCAAAGCACTCCATCACCGAGGCAGCGCAAGGCAAATACCACTACACCTACGGGCCGTTCGCCAAGCCCGCGCTCACCGTCGATCCCGGCGCGGTCGTCTCGTGCGAGACGCATGACGCGTTCGAGGGCGCGATCAAGCTCGCAACCGACAAGCCGAGCGAGAAGCTCAACTTCCCGTTCCTCAATCCGCAGAATGGCCCGATCTTCGTCAACGGCGCCGAGAAAGGCGATTGTCTCGCGGTCTACATCAAGTCGATCGTTCCGCGTGGGCCTCAACCTGTCGGCACAACCGCCCTGCTCCCGGAGTTTGGCGGCCTCGTCGGCACAACCGCGACAGCGCTCCTCAACAAGCCGCTGCCAGAATACGTGAAGAAAATCGAAGTCACGGTCGATGGTGGCGTCAAATGGAGCGACAAGATCACGCTGCCTTACGAGCCTTTCATCGGCACGATCGGAACTGCGCCGGAAATCGAGGCGATTTCGTCGCTCGTTCCGGACTATTACGGCGGCAACATGGACTTGCCGGACGTCGCGCCGGATAGTGTGATTTACCTGCCTGTCAATGCACCGGGCGCGCTGCTCTATCTCGGCGACTGCCACGCCATTCAGGGCGACGGCGAATTGTGCGGCGTTGCGCTCGAACATCCGACCGTCACCACTGTGCAGCTCGATCTCATCAAGGGATGGACGATCGCTTGGCCGCGCCTCGAAACGTCGGAGTTCTTTATGACCATCGGCTCGGCGCGACCGATGGAGGATGCCTCCCGCATCGCTTATCGCGAGCTCATACGCTGGATGGAGGCCGAATTCGGCTTTGACGAGACCGACGCCTATCTGCTGCTCACGATGTGCGGAAAGATGCGGCTCGGCAATATGGTCGATCCGAAATATACGCTGGGGGCTTCGATCGCGAAGTCGATCGTGGCGGCGCATCGGTCATGAGCGCGGCGAAAGAGCGAGCGAGCGCGATCGACGTCGTCGAAATGACGGTCGAGCGCGCTCAGTCGGGTTTCGCGAGCGACGCGTTTACGAGCGAAAGCCTGACGCAGGCCTTTCTCGATCGCATCGCCGTCTACAATCCGCCCTACAACGCGATCGTTTTCATGAACCCCAGCGCGCTCGACGATGCCAGGTCGAGCGACGCGCGGCGCACATCGGGCAAAAGCCTTGGGCCCCTCGACGGCGTGCCGGTTGTCGTCAAAGACGCCATGGATATGGCCGGATTCCCGACGACCGGCGGCTGGCGTCTTCTGCACAGCAAGACGGGCGGCGTCGATCTTCATCCTGCCACCGACGCGCCGGTCGTGGCCCGAATGCGGGCGGCCGGCGCGGTCATTCTCGGAAAGACCAACATTCCCGTTTTGAGCGCGACCGGCAGCCACGCCAACGATAGCTGGGCGGGCCCAACCTTTAACGCAGCCGGGCGCGAGTTCTTGCCCGGGGGATCGAGCGCCGGAACGGCGACCGCGGTCGGGGCGAGCCTGGCGGTGTTGGGCCTTGCCGAGGAGACAGGCGGGTCGATCCAAAACCCGGCTTCTGCACAGGGCCTGGTCGGCATCAAGCCGACCTTCGCACTCGTGCCGAATGTCGGCGTGCTGCCGCTTTCGAGTCTGCGCGACGTCGTCGGGCCGATTGGCCGGTGCGTGCGGGACGTGGCGCTGGCGCTCGACGCGCTCGCGGGCTTCACAATGGCCGATCCCAAGACGGTCGCCGGGATTGGGCGGAAGCCTCCGGGCGGCTACGCGGCCAATCTCAAGCCGGACGCGCTGCGGGGCAAGCGCATCGGCACATACGGACAGGGATGGCGCAACCTGCCGCTGTCCGAGGAAGCGACAGCGCTCTATCGCCGCGCGCTTTCCGAGATCGAAGCGCAAGGCGCTTTTTTAGTCGAGGATCCATTCGCGGGCTCCGGTTTCGCGGACCTACGGACGCCAACCGTGCCGGGCGAGGAATATGACGCGCGCGGTCTCGAGTCGCTGCCTTACGACCTCGGCAAATATCTGGAGCGGCTCGGCCCTGACGCTGCGATCAAGACCTTCGCGGAGTTCGCGACCGCGACAAAGGCCGAGGATCCGTTCGCGCCCACCGGTGTCCTCTTCTACATGCCGCGCCATGTGGCGTTCAAGGCCTGCCTCGCGGACCCGACAAAGCCCCCCGACATGTCGGCTTTCATCGCGCTCCGGGAAAAGCACCTTGCGATCTTTAACGATGTTTTCGCCCGCCATCGATTGGACGCGGCGATCTTCCCGCAGATGCGCGAGCAGCTCGCCACGCGTGAGGCCAAGGACATCATCCACGAGACGACCGTCAGCGAGATCAACATCGCGGGCTTGCCTGGCGTCACCGTCCCCGCTGGTTCCTATGCCTCGGGGTCGCCGTTCAATCTGATCGCGATCGGCTTGCAGTGGAGCGAAGCCGAGCTGCTCGGCATTACATTTGCTTACGAACAAGCCACCCGCCACCGAAAAGCGCCCACGCTTAGCCGCTCATGACCTGACCTTAGGGAGACGCCATATGACAGCCAAACTCTTTGCCGCCAGCGCGGTAAGCCTGCTCCTCGCCACGGCCGCCCAAGCCGCCGATTCAGGGCCGATCGTCATTGGCGTGCCGGTCGGATTGTCTGGCGCGAACAGCGTTGTCGCGCCCTCGGTCGTGCAGGAGGCGCAACTCGCCGTCGACGAGATCAACGCAGCTGGCGGCGTGCTCGGCCGAAAGCTGCAGCTTGAAGTGGCGGACGACGCTTCGGGCGCGGCCGGCGCTCAGAAGGCCTTTGACTCGCTGATCTACCAGAAGAAGGTCGATGCGCTGATCTCGATGGAGACGAGCGCAGCGCGCAACGCCGGTCTGCCCGCCGTCGGCAAGGGACGTGTCCCCTATATCTACACGTCTTTCTACGAAGGGCATTCCTGCAACAAATACATGTATGTCGACGCGTGGGTGCCCGAGCAGCAGGTGCCACCGATCGTCGACAATTTCGCCAAGGACAAGGGCGCTAAGACCTACTTCCTCATTGGCAGCGACTACGCCTTCGGCCGCGGCATGCTTGGTTTCACCCGCAAGTACGTCGAGAAGACCGGCGGAAAGATCGTCGGCGAGGAATATTTGCCCATGGATGGCGCAGACTGGACGCCTATCCTGTCGAAACTCAAAGACGCCAAGCCCGACGCGATCATCACCTCAACCGCGGGCGGCGCGCCCAATGTCACGCTGACCAAGCAGATGCGCGCGGCGGGCATCGACCTTCCTTACGCCAATCTCGCCGTCGACGAAGGCACGGCCAAAAGCATGGGCGCGGACGCGACCGGCATCTATCTGTCGGCGTCCTACGTGACCGGCATCGACTCGCCTGAGAATAAGAAGTTCCTCGACGCCGCGAACAAGAAGTTCGGCGCGGACCTTAAGACGCCAAACGACCTTTCGGTGCCCGAATACGAGGCGGTCTATCTTTACAAGCTCGCGGTAGAGAAGGCTGGTTCGACCGATCCGGCCAAGGTGATCGAAGCTATGCCGACGGTCTCCTTCACCGGCCCGCGGGGTGCCATCATCATGGACAAGCAACACCACGCGCCGCTCACCATGTACCTCGGCCAGGTGCAGAGCGACGGCGCCGTCAAGGTCGCCGCGACCTTCAAGGATGTAGACCCGGGCGAGCAGTGCCCGAATCTGAAGTAGCCTCGGAAGGGAAGCGGCTTAGGTCGCTTCCCTTTCACGCGGCCGCATGCTGCTTCTCCTCGACATCCTGACAACGGCCGCGATTTTGTTCGTGGTGTCGGTAGGCCTGTTGGCCATATTCGGCGTGCTCAAGATCATCAATTTCGCGCATGGCGCGTGGTTGACGATCGGCGCTTATTGCGCCGTTGTCTCCGTAAGGCTGGGGCTCAATCCGTGGGCGGGTCTGCCGATCGCCTTCGTCGTGGGAGCTCTCCTGGGCGGCGTCGCCGAACTCTTCATCATCCGCCCCCTCTACCGTCGCCCACTCGACGCCATCCTTGCGACCTGGGGGCTCGGGATTGTCATCGGCCAGCTCATCACGTTGGCGTTTGGCCGCGACGTTCAGCTGATCCCCAACCTTATGTCCAGCACGGTCAGGGTGCTGTCCGTCGACTATTCGGTCTACCGCCTGTTCATGCTGTTCGCCGCGCTCGCGATCGGCGCTCTGTTTGCGCTCACGATCGAAGGCACGCGGCTCGGTCTCTCCGCCCGCGCCGTGATCATGAACGAGACGCTCGCACGCTCGCTCGGTATCGACACCGACCGAGTGCGGCTCACGACCTTTATGATTGGAGCCGGTCTTGCGGCCCTCGCAGGCGTCTTGCTGACACCCTTGACGAGCGTCGATCCAAACATGGGCGTCGCCTGGCTGATCGGTGCGTTCATGTTGGTGATGGTCGCGGATACGTCGTATCTTGCTTTGGCGGCGGCCTGTCTCATCTTCAGCGGGGCGCAAGTGCTCGTCAGCACCTTCGTCAGTCCTGTGCTCGGCGGCATCTCGATCGCTGTGCTAGCCGCGCTTGTGCTCAGGATAAATCCGCGGGGCTTCTCGCGTGCCTGAGGACGCGGCCCTCCTCGACAACCGACCCGGGTGGACGATCGCATCCGAGTGGCGGGTGCCGGCCGCGGCGGCCGTCGGAGCCGCGCTGATCGTTTGGATCGCCCCACTCGTGCTCGGCGCCTTTGCAGCGAACGTTCTCACCCGCTCGATGATTTACGCCACCCTCGCAGTGACGGTCGACCTCCTATGGGGTTTCACCGGCATTCTCACGTTCGGCCAGGCTGCGTTCTTCGGCGCCGGAGCCTACGCCACCGCCATGACGATGACGAGCCTCGGCTCAACTCCGGCCTGGATGGCGGCTGCGCTCGTGCTCGCAATTATCCTGCCGATGGTCCTCGGGCTCGTCGTCGGCTGGCTCTCCTTTTACCACGGTTCGACGCCGCTCTACGCTTCAGTGATCTCGCTCGTGTTTCCGATCGTGGTTACGCAACTCGTCTATTCCGGGGGCCTGCTGACCGGATCGAGTAGCGGCCTTGTCGGCTACGACACTCTGCCGCTCGATCTCGAGGGGTTCTTCCGACTAAGCGGCCTCGTCATGGTCGCAGTAACCCTGGCGGCTTGGATCTTCGTCCGCTCCGACGCCGGCAAGCTGCTCGTCGCCGTGCGCGACAATGACATCCGTTGCGCCTATCTCGGCGTCAGCCCGAGGCGTGTCCAGATCATGCTGACGGTGGCGCTCGCGGGCGTGGCGGGGTTTGCGGGCTTTCTCTTCGCTCACGCCTCCGGAGTCATCGCGCCGGAGAACACGGGCTTCCTGTTCGGCACGCAACTCGTCATTTGGGTGGCTCTCGGAGGCAGAGGGTCGTTGCTTGGGCCAGTGTTGGCGACTCTCGCGATCGACTATCTCAGCGCGAGCCTGTCCGGCGACTTGCCGTTCCTGTGGCAGCTGGTGCTCGGGACGGCGTTCGTCATCATCATCATCTTTTTGCCCGATGGTCTTGCGGGACTCGCCAGCCGGGCCTCGGCTGCGATCTTTCGCTCCTCAAAACAAACGCGGGTTCCCCGCGTCGCGTTAGCGGCCTCGCATAGCGCGGTTGAGACGTCAGCTACGCTCCTAAAGGTTACCGGCCTCGCGCGGTCTTTTGGCAGCCTCTCCGTGCTTGAGAACATCAACCTTGAAATCCACCCTGGCGAACTCGTCAGCATTGTCGGCCCGAATGGGGCGGGCAAGACGACATTGATCCGTTGTCTCAGCGACGGCTCCGAGCCTTTCAAGGGCGTGGTCGAGATCGCAGGCAAGCCTATCAAGGCCCTCACGCCCGACCGCGTTGTAGCGCTGGGCGTCGGCCGCAAATTTCAGGTCGCAAGCATCTTCGAGAGCCTCACGGTCGCCGAGTGCCTGAGGCTCGCCCGGACGACCTCCGAAACGCCGAGCGGTATCGGCTCGGCACCCCTTCTGTCACTGCCCACCGCGAGCGTTGAGATCCTACGCCTTACGGGCCTCATTGACCTGATCGGCTTCCCCGTCGGCCTTCTGTCGCACGGCATGAAGCAAGCGCTTGAGCTCGCCATGGTCCTCGCGCTGGAACCGCGGCTCATCCTGCTTGACGAGCCGACCGCGGGCCTCACGAAGGCGGAACGCGCGACCATCGGCGCTGTCCTGCGGCATCTCACGGCCGAGGCCGGCTATGCGATCATCCTGGTCGAGCATGACCTCGACTTCGTGCGCGAAATCTCGTCCCGCATCGTGGTGTTGCATCAGGGTCGACTGGTGCTCGACGGCGCGGTGGAAGACGTCGTCAATTCCGAGACAGTGCGAACCATATATTCCGGCGGTGGTCATGTCTGAGGCGCGCTCCGACGAGGTGCTGGGCCTGCGCAACATATCGAGCGGCTATGGCGCGGTCTCGGTAGTCAAATCCGTGACACTGTCCGTTGGACCCGGCGAGATCGTCGCCATGCTCGGAAAGAATGGCATGGGCAAATCGACACTGCTCAAGACTATCCTTCGACTCATCCCGCTTCGCAGCGGCGTCATTCAAATTCGCGGCATAGATCAGCCTGATCTGACGCCCGCCCAGATGATTGCCTGGGGGCTGAGCTACGTGCCGCAGGAGCAGGCGCTCTTCCAAGATCTGTCGATCCGCGATAATTTGAGGCTCGCAGTGCGCAACGACGGCGAGCTTGGCGCCGCGCTGGATCACGCCTTCGACTATTTTCCGTTCCTGAGAGAGAGGCTCAGACAAAAAGCGGGCACACTATCGGGCGGCGAACAGAAGATGTTGATTCTCGCCCGCGCCCTCATGCTTCGACCGCGCTTGCTGCTCATTGACGAGATCTCGGAAGGCCTGCAGCCGTCCGTCGTCGATCGCGTCGTCGGTGTTCTGCGCGACGAACGATCGAGGGACGGAACCGCGATGCTCGTTGTCGAGCAGAACCTAGATTTTGCCCTCCGAGTCGCCGACAGGTGGGCCGTGCTCAAGATGGGCGAGATCGACGACGAAGGTCCGTGTGGTCTGGAAGCGCACGCGCGCGTGCTCGAACACTTGAGCCTCTAGTGGCGCAGCCATTTGTACATTGCGTCTCGATAGCCCCCGGACTGTCAATCGGCGTCGAACTTTGCCCCTTGATTGAAGTGGGCCCCTTGGGCCGGACAATAGTCAGGCTTCGGATTTGACCGTGGGCCGGGGGTTGCGGTCCTCGAACTGTTGCGGGCTCACGTAACCCAAAGCGGAGTGGAGACGGCGGGCGTTGTAGACCTCGTCGATGAATCGTGGAAGGTCCTGGGCGACGTCAGCGAAGGTTTCGTAGGCCATTGGATAGACGGCTTCGACCTTGAGCGTCTTCATGAAGCTCTCCGCCTTGGGGTTATCGTAAGGATTGCCGCGCCGGCCCATCGAGCCGACCAGGCTGTAACGAAGCAAGGCTTCCCGATAGCCCTGTGCAGCGTATTGCGAACCGCGGTCTGTGTGATGGACGCAACCTGGCGGCGGCTTTCGCCGCTCGATCGCGGCGTTAAGCGCGGCAAGCGTCAGGCGAACGTCGATCGAGCGGCTGATTGCATAGCCGACCACCCGTCGTGACCAAGCATCGAGGATCACCGCAACATAGACAAAGCCATCGACGATGGCGACGTACGTTATGTCCGCAACCCAGAGCTGGTTGGGCCCGTCGATCGCCAACTCTCTCGTTCGATTGGGATAGATCGGCTGATCATGATCGCTGTCGGTCGTCGCGACGTGACGGCGCCGTCGGCGTGGCTGAAGGTCGTGCTCGCGCATCAGGCGTCGGACTTTCTTGTGATTGACGATCATGCCACGATGCCGCAGCTCGGCGCGAACGCGTCTCCAGCCATAGAATTCGAACTCGTCGCAGATCGCCGCGATCGCCTCGACGATCGCCGTATCGTCATGCACGGCGGTCGGTAGGTCGTAGAAGGTCGAGCGTGCGATCCCCATCAGCCGGCATCCTTCTGCGATGCTGAGGCCTGGGGGCCGACAATGACGGACGTATTCGCGCTTTTCGGCCGGGGTGTGCTTCTCACAGCCCCCTTTACAAACTCGAGCTCCAGCGCTTGCTTGCCGACAAGCCGTTCCAGCGCCGCGATCCGGGCTTCATATTGCTGAAGAAGATCCGCCGCGGCCGCGTCTTCGTCAAAGGCGCCGGCCTCGTACTTCTGAACCCAGACCCGGATCAGATTTCGACAGATGTCGTGGCGCTTGGCGAGCCCATGCAGGGTCTCGCCGACCAGGAATTCCTGAGCGACTTGGCGCTTGAATTCGATGCTGTGCGTGCGGTGCTTGGCCATGGGCTTCCATCCTTCGAAAGCCCGGCTCGATGGTCAATTCTTGCTGGTCCAACCGTCCGGCCCAAGGGGCCCACTCCATCAGGGGGTCATTTTTCCACGCCGGATCACAATGGTGGTGATGGACGAAGCCGGCATCGGCAAGGACGCCGCCCACCGGGGGCACGACAAGATTGGCGCCACGGCGTACGCTAACTTGGACAAAAAGGGAACACAGCAGAAGATCCGCATATCTCGGAAGGCTCGGATCGTGCCTTGGATAGGCTTTCGAACAGCGTTGTGGACGATTGCCGGGACACCCTGGCCAAATTTCAGGCTATGGCGACAATCAGGCGTTCGCTGTCTAGTTGGAGTCGCATCGTGGCTCACCGCCCCCTGTTAAGCGCTGACCAATGGGCGTCTTTGCTGGCGGCTCCAGCCGACGAAAGAAACTTGATCCGCTACGCCTCGCTGAGTGGCGAAGACTTAGACTTGATCCTCGCTAAGCGTGGCCATCGCAATCAGTTGGGCTTCGCCGCACAAATCTGTCTGATGCGATTTCCGGGACGGGCGCTGGCGCTCAACGAGACCCCATCGGCCTTGCTTCACTTTCTTGGCCACCAACTGGGCGTCAGTCTGGCTGTTTTTGCTGACTATGCTCGGCGCGACGAAACGCGCCGCGAACATCTAATTGAGGTTCAAGCTTATTTGTCTTTGCGCGCGGCGGCGCGCGAAGATCGACGATTTGCGCTCCTGGCCGCGATCGATGCCGCGACGGCGACCGATAAGGGCCTACCCATCGGCGAAGCCGTCATTAAGAGCTTTCGCGATCGAGGCGTCTTGCTGCCCTCGGCCGAGCGCATGGATCGGATCGGCCGCGCGGGCGCGCCATTGCGCGCAAGCGCGCTCTTCAGGCGATATTGAACGGGCGGACGCCCGCACAATTGGCGGCGCTCGACGCGCTGTTGGCGTTCGATTCGGCAATCCGCCAAACGCGATTTGGCTGGCTCGGCGCTTGGTCGGATTC
>JGI12659J15293_10000121_pt1 | contig 23835 bp, 18 predicted proteins | sample JacPinW_OM2H0_O1_FD_15293 | JGI IMG/M metagenome (IMG submission 15293) | reverse complement strand
GCGCGCCAGGGCGTAAGCGCGCGTTCCGAGCGGCAGGTGCAGCGGCGGCTTTTCCGCGTCGACCGCCTTCAGGATGACTTTGACGGCCTTCTCCGGATCGCCGACCTGCTTGCCGTCGTTGTTGGCGCGGAAGGTGCGGAACACGCCCGACGTTCCCGCATATTCTGGCATCTCCTTCTTGGCGAGCGAGATTGAGCGGCCGAGGAAGTCGGTTCGGAACGGACCCGGCTCCACGATAATGACCGCGATGCCGAATGGCGCGACTTCCTGAGCAAGGGCTTCCGAAATGCCTTCGACCGCAAACTTCGTTGCGTTGTAGTGTCCTGAGCCTTGCAGGCCCTTGATGCCCGCGCCTGACGACATGTTGACGACCCGGCCGCCAGCGCCCGTCTTTCGGAGCGCCGGCAAGGCCGCCCGCGTCGTCTCCAGAAGGCCGATAATATTGGTCTCAAACATCGGCCGATATTCGTCCGGGGTCGCCTCCTCGATCGCGCCGATGAAGCCGAAGCCGGCGTTGTTGACGAGGACGTCGAGCCTGCCGAAGACATCCATCGCCACCGCCACGGCCTTCTCAGGGGCGCCGGGCTTGGTCACATCTAGCGCAGTCGTCCGCGCCGTCTTGGGAAAAGCCTTGGCGACATCTGAGAGGGTGGAGGGGTCGCGGGCCGTTGCGACGACTTGATCGCCGCGATCGAGCGCCGCTTGGGCGAGCAAACGGCCGAAGCCGGTGGAACAGCCGGTAATGAGCCAAGTCTTGGTCATGATTTCTCTCGTGTTGGAGGGTCTTTGGAGAGGAACGGGAAAATCTTTGGCGGGCTAGTCGGGCAAGCATGCGCGCTTAGAATACCTGTTGGCGCCAGGAAAGGACTCGAACTAAGTCCATAATCGTTTGAAAATAAACAAATATTTATGATATGAAAATATCTCTACCAATAAAAGTACCAACGTTTCGATCTCCTGGTCTTCCGGTCTGTGGGTCTTTTCCGGTTGCGCGATTATGACTCGATTTGGGGGCGCCGCCCAAGAAAACTTAGCGGTGTGTTGGAACCGACGTGCCACTGAACTTTCATCCAGGGGCGATTAGAGCCTCGGCGGTTTTGATCTGCTACCCATTGTTGGACCGCCGGAAGGTAGAGTTTTCCGGCCTTTGGTCACGCCGGCGGGCTGGCTGCGCCGACGGGAGTCATGAGGGAAATCGTTTCCGAGACACTTACCGGCTTCTGACAATTCAGAAGCGCCTAAGCGTCTAAGTCCGAGATCGGCGGCGCGGCGGGCGCGCTCCTGATGCGCGCCAGATATTGGGCTCATTGGAAACACGCCGGGGTTGAGCCGACCGGGCCAACAGGAGCGCTGAGCTGGGTCTCCAGTCGCCGACAAGTGATTATCCCAATGGCCCTGACCTGCCTCATTGGCCGTCCCACCGCAGCGCCGGCGCGCCGGCGATGGCGCTGGACTCGCCGCACAAGGGGGCCTGAGGAATGGCGAGAGCGGCACATATTCCTGAGGGCCGTGACAGACGCGGACAAGAGCAAAGGCGGTAAATAACATTTAATCTACGTATCATTATTTCCGTCGTCAGCGGCCGGCCGGGGGACTCGGAATGGCGCCGCAACTCGTTGGAATCGCGGGAAACGGACTCGGGAATGACGCCGCGGCTTCCTGGACTCAAACCGCGGAGGCAGCGACGCGGCAGATCACTCCGTCAAGCGTGCATAGGCCGCGGCCAGCGAGAGGATGATCGCCCCGTAAAGGATCTGCTTGATCGGCTCGGAGATATCGAGCAGCGTCAGGAGGCCGGTGAGAACGGTCAGGATCAGCGCGCCGATTATGGTTCCCGCATAGCCGCCGCGTCCGCCGAAGATGGACGTGCCGCCGATGACCACGCAGGCGACCGAGGGCAAGAGGTAGCTGTCGGCGAGACTGAGATCCGCGGCGTTCGTGCCCCCGACCACGACGAGCCCGGCGATCGCGGCCAGAATCGCGCATAGCAAATAGTTCGCGAACAGGACGCGCCACACCCGCACGCCAGCGAGATGACACGCCTCGCGGTTATCACCGACGGCGTAGAGAAGACGGCCGAAGCCCGTCCGCTGCAGGCCGAACAGGATCAGCGCGGCGATGACGACCCACAGGAAAAGGTCGATCGGCACGAGCCCGAACACCCGTCCTGCGCCGAGCGTCTGGATGATATCGGGGACATGCGGCTGGCTCGCCATCATGTGCTGGCTGTAGACGATCAGCACGCCGCCGGTCATGAGGCCGGTGCCAAGCGTCATCACCAGCGGCTGCACGCGCAAGAGCGCGACACCGATCCCGTTGATGAGGCCGACGATAACGCCGACCAGAAGCGCGAGGCCAATCGCGGGGGCGGCGCCGGAGGAGGCGTTGGTCGCGAGCAGATAGGCCGCTCCCGTCGCCACGCTCGCCACCGAGAGGTCAATGCCGCCTGTCAGCATCACCAGCGTTTGCCCGCCGGCCATGATCGCGAGCGGCGCGGCGAACAGGATCGTGTTTGAGGCCCACAGCGGCGTCACCGTGCTGGGCCGCACGATCTCGACGCCGACCACGAAAACCGCCAGCAACAGGATCAGCGCATAGATCGTGTGCCCGCGCAGGAAGCTCAGGACCAGCCTCATTTGCGTTCCTGCAAAAAGGCAAAGAATCCCGCGATCATCACCACCATCACGATCAGCGTCCCCTGGATCACCTGGCCGTAATTCGGGTCGATGCCGAGGAAGACCAAGACCATGGGCGCCAGCGTCAGGAGCAGCGCGGCAATGACCGGGCCAACCATTCCGCCGCGGCCGCCCGCGAGGCTCACGCCGCCGATAACGACGGCGGCGACGCTGCTCAGCGTGTAATACGCGCCCGCCAGCGGAGCCCCAATTCCGGTCGTCATGGTCAACGCCATGCCGCCGACCGCGCAGGCGATTCCGCTGAAGACATAGGCGATTGTGCGTGCTCTCATAACGTCGACGCCGCTCCGAAACGCGGCGACTGGATCGCTGCCGGCGGCGTAGATCAGAAGGCCGATGCGGCTCAATCGGATCGGCAGCCAGATCGCGGCGATGGCGACAATCATCATGACGAGGGCGTTTGGCAGCCATGGCCAGAAATCAGCGCCGGCGCCGATGTTGAGATAAGCCGCCGGCGCGCCTCCGCCGGGGCGTTCGAGGATGAGCAAGGCCACGCCGCCCCAGATGAATCCGGTGGTCAGCGTGGCGACAACGTCGGGAATGCGGGAGAAGGCGACGACGAGGCCGTTCAGCAATCCTTGGCCGGCCCCGGCGATCAGCACGACGATGGAGAGGGCCAACGACTGGCTAAACGTCGCGTGCTGCATCAGGCTGGCGGAGAGGACGTTCGACACCGCGATCATCGAGCCGATCGAGAGGTCGATGCCGCCGCTGATGACGACGATCGCCTGGGCGGCTGCGGCAAGCGCGAGCGGCAAGGCGCCGAGCGCCAAGGATTGAATCTCGAACGAACCGAAATCGGGGTGAACCGCGATGGTCGCAGCTAGCGACGCTGCAAGCAGCAGCGGCATGCCGAGAAATCGGCCGGCCCGGGCTAGCGTGCGCCAGGAAGAGCCGGTATTTCGAGCCGACGCATCGGTCATGCGAGCGCCGCTGCGGCCTCTGCGCGTGTCAGGCCGTGGGCCGCCCGTAACAGGCGGGCTTCGTCAGCTTCCGCGGCCGGCATTTCGCCGGAGATGCGGCCGCCGAACAGAACGATCGCGCGGTCGCAGGCGAGGCGAATCTCAGGCAGTTCGGAAGTGAACAAGAGGACGGAAAGCCCTTGCCCGGCGATCTCCCGCATGAGCGCATAGATCTGCTGCTTGGTGCCGATGTCGATGCCGCGTGTTGGGTCGAAGCAGAGCAGGGTCTTGAAGCCGGCGGCGATCCAGCGGGCGATGACGACCTTCTGCATGTTGCCGCCGCTGAGACGTCTCACTTCCGCTGCCGCGCGGGTGTCGATCTGCAATTTCCGCACGGCCATGTCGACCCGGCGTCTCTCCTCGCCCATCGCAATGGGCCCCCAGCTGCGCAATCGGCCGAACGCGGCCAGCGCCACGTTCTCCTGCACGGAGCGTTGTGGCAGCAGTGAAACCAGCCGATTGGCCGGAACCAGCACGAGCCCGGCGCGTATCGCGTCGGCGGGGTGCCGCAACTTGAGCACGCGCCCTTCCGCTCGCACCTCTCCCGCATCGGCTCGCCGCACACCGGCGATGCAATCGAATAGTTCCTCCTGCCCCTGGCCCTCCAACGCGGCGACTCCGAGTACCTCGCCACGATTGACGCGGAAGGAGACGCCATGCAGCGCGTGGCCGTAGCTCAGATCTTTCACTTCCAGCGCTGGAACCTCGTGCGCGGTCTCCGGGCGGGCGGGGCGCGCGCCTTGTGCCGTCGTCGCCTTGGCAACGTCCGAGCCCAGCATGAGGTTGACGATCGTCTCTTCGGCGCCCCTGGTTGGCGTGACGCCGACTGTGATCCCATCGCGCAGCACGGTCGCGCGATCGCAAAGCATGGCGATCTCGGCCATGCGGTGCGAGATGAAGATCACGCTCGCGCCTCGGCTCCGAAAATCCCGCACGACCTTGAACACCCGCTCGGAGAGGTCCGCCGGCAGCGCTGCGGTGATCTCGTCCAGCATCAGAATGCGCGGATCCGACGCCAGCGCGCGGGCGAGGTCGATTAGCCGCAAGAGAGCGAAATCGACGTCGCGCGCCACGGTCCTGAGATCGATCCGCTCGACGCCGAGATCGCGCATCGCCGCCTTGACCTTGTCGGTCGAGACGCGCGCGAGACGCATGTTCTGCGCGACCGTCAGGTCGGGAACGATTGCGGGATCCTGGTAGACGGAGACGATGCCGGCCCGGCGCGCTTCCGCGGGGGATCGAAAGGCCACCGTCCGCCCAGCGAGCGCCATTTCGCCCGCATCCGCCGGGAACACGCCGGTGATGATCTTGACCAGCGTGCTCTTACCCGCGCCGTTTGCGCCCATGAGCGCATGCGCTTCGCCCGCGCGCACTTCCAGGTCGGCCGAGCGGAGCGCTCTCACCGCTCCGAACGTCTTCGCGACGCCGCGAATATGAAGAAGCGGCGGAGCGTCATTCATGGTTCCCTGTCCAAAAAAATACCGGCGGCTCGCGCTGCCGGCGTCACGATCGGCTATTCAGCCGAGATCAGGGGCCTTTGCAAGAGATGAGCTGCTCCGGCGTGTAATGCGTATAGGGGGGCACGGTGGCGACGCTGAAATAGGGGTCGAGCTTTGGATTGTACGCGGCTTTGAGCTGGCCGATGCCCTCGCCATTGTCCCAGACTGTCGGCGTGACCTTGACCAGGTGGGGCTCATCCTTCTTGGCCAGGACGTCGAGCGCGAGACTCAGGCCCGCGGCCCCGACAGACGGCGGGTTGCTGACCGCCGCGCCAGACAGTCCCTTGTCCTTCTGGTCGAGGAGCTGGCCGATGAAGCCGTTATTGTCCGCCCCGACCACCGGCACGAATGGTTTCCCCGCGGTCTTGTAGGCGTCGACGACGGTCGAATCGATGCCCGATGTCCAGACGCCGTCGATCGACTTGCCCGAAGCAAGAAGGTCCTTGGTCGTTTGCGCGGTCTTGTCGAGGGCCCAGCCGGTGAACACCGACGTCACCTTGATGTCGGGATAGGCCTTGGCGATTTCGGTGAAGCCCTGGTGGCGATCGGCGTCAGCGGGAACCCCGTCGATGCCGCGCATCTCCACGACTGTGCCTTTGCCGCCCAGTTTGTCGAACAGCCATTTCGCGCCGAGCTTGGCGTATTCGACCTGATCGTTGGTCAGAACATAAGCCTCAGGCGCGGACACCGCCTGGTCGACCGCGACCACCACGATGCCCTTGGCCGCCGCCTGCTTGATGACGGGGTTCAGCGCTTCACGATCGGAAGGGTTGATGATGATGATGTTGGCGCCAGCTGAAATGAGGTTGCGAATGTCGGCGATCTGCTCCGACGGACCGCCGTTGCGGTTGGCGACGATCACCTTCGAGACCTTGCCCGACGCTTCCGCCTCGGCCTTGATCGAGCAGATCATCTCTTCACGCCAGCCGTTGCCGATCAGCGTATTGGAGACGCCGACAACATACTTGTCCGCCGCGTGCGCGTTACCTGCCATGGCCAATACGGCGAGTGAGGCGCTACCTAGAATTTGCGTGAGTTTCACCATTTCCTCCCAAACAAGATGCGTGGGTCCTGGCCGACGCATCACCAAATCCGCTCAACCGAAGCGGGTGGACGTCCACACTCCATTGTTCTGGCTGGACTTCACCGCTGCTTCTATAAACGCGACGCCCCGCGCGCCGTCTAGCACGTTCGGGGTTAGTTTCGCGCTCTTTTCAGGCGTGCGCCCGGCGCGGCGAGCCGAAATCAATTCCGCCGCGCCACGGTAGAGGTTGGCGAAGCCTTCGACGTAACCTTCGGGATGGCCGCCCGGCATGCGCGAGCCTTCGATCGCAAGCGAAGTGTTTCCCGGACCGCCGCGCCGCAGGATGCGCGACGGCTCGGCATAGGGCGTGAAGCGGAGCGTTTCCGGCTCCTCGCCCGCCCATTCGAGCCCGGCGCGCGAACCATAAACCTTGATGCTCAAATTGTTGAGATTGCCGACCGCGACTTGGCTCGACGCCAGCACGCCCCGCGCCCCGCCGTGAAACCGCATCAGCACGTGCGCGTTGTCGTCGAGTCGGCGGCCCGGAATGAAGGTCGCGAGGTCCGCCGAGACGGCGTCGAGTTCGAGTCCGGTCACGAACAGCGCCAGACTGTGCGCGTGGACGCCGATGTCGGCGAGGCAAGCGGAGGCGCCCGCGCGTGTCGGATCGGTGCGCCATTCCGCCTGCTTGTGTCCGTCGGCGTCGATCGGCAATGTCAGCCAATCCTGGACATAAGCTGCGTGCACGACCCGGACGTCGCCGATCTCGCCGGCTTCGATCATTTCGCGCGCCTGGCGCACCATCGGATAGCCGGTATTGTTGAGGGTCACCGCAAAAACGAGCCCCTTCGCGCGCGTGAGCTCGACCAGCTCCGACGCTTCGGCGAACGTCGTCGACAAAGGCTTGTCGCAGATGACGTCGATTCCCGCCTCAAGAAACGCTTTCGCGACAGGAAAGTGCAGGTGGTTCGGGGTGACGATAACGACGGCCTCGATGCCGTCGGGACGCGCGGCCTCGCGCACCGCCATTTCGCGATAGTCGGAGTAGCTACGGTCTGCGGCTAGACCGAGATCGTCTCCCGACGCGCGCGCGTTTTCGGCATCCGAAGACAGAGCGCCGGCTTTCAGCTCGATCAGATCGTCGAGCCGCATCGCCATCCGGTGAACCGCGCCGATGAAGGCGTTGCGCCCGCCGCCGACCATGCCGACGCGCAGACGACCGCCCTTTAGCCCATCGACGGCGGTCGCGTGGACCATCGTTCAGCCTTTGATCCCGAGGAGACTGAGATTCGTCGCGCGGTCAGCGCCGGTCTTGGCGAAATCGTCGAATACGCGATCGGTCACTTCGATGATGTGGTTGGCGATGAACTTCGCGCCCTCGCGCGCCGCCACCTCCGGATGCTGCAGGCAGCATTCCCACTCGTACACCGCCCAGCCAGCGAAATCATAGGCCGCGAGCTTGGAGAAGATCGCCTTGAAATTGACTTGGCCGTCGCCGAGCGACCGGTCACGCCCGGCGCGCTCGAGCCAACCTTTGTAGCCGCCATAGACGCCCTGCTTCGCAGTTGGGTTGAACTCGGCGTCCTTGACGTGGAACATCTTGATGCGCTCGTGATAGGCGTCGATGAAGCCGAGATAGTCCATGCATTGCTTGATGTAGTGGCTGGCGTCGTAATTGATGTTGCAACGCTTGTGGCCGCCGACGGCGTCAAGGAACATGTCGAAGGTGTCGCCGTCGAAGACATCCTCGCTGGGGTGGATTTCGAAGCAGAGGTCGACGCCGTTCTCGTCGAAGACGTCGAGGATCGGTTTCCACCGGCGTCCCTGCTCTGCGAAACATTCCTCGACGAGTCCGGCTGGCCGCTGCGGGTAGGGATAAAAGTAGGGCCACGCGAGGGAGCCGCTAAAGGTGACATGCTCGGTCAGGCCAAAGCGGCGTGAAACGCGAGCCGCCTTGCGCACCTGCTCGGCCGCCCAAGCGCGCCGCTTCTCGGGGTTGCCGCGTACCGCAGCCGGGCATTGTCCGTCGAACATCGCATCATAGGCCGGATGAACGGAGACCATCTGGCCCTGAAAGTGCGTGGAAAGCTCGCTAATCGCGATGCCGATGTCGCTGAGCTTTCCCTTGATCTCGTCGCAATAGGTCTCGCTCTCGTAAGCGCGATCAAGGTCGAAAAAGCGACTGTCCCAGGACGGGATCTGAATCGCCTTGTATCCGTAATCCTTGGCCCATTTCGCGATCGCAGGGAGGGTGTTATGGGGAGGAGTGTCGGTTGCGAACTGAGCCAGAAACAAGCCCGGGCCCTTGATGGTTCGCATGCATTTTCTCCCTTTGCGGCTGACGCTGCCCCTTCGGGCGAATTATTATGCCGTAACGACGATCTTGGCAAAAAAATTCCATTTGTCAATTCCCATATGGTTATTGTAGCCGGAAGGCCGGTTATGAAATTTCCAAAATTTGACAATTAGAATTTCTGACCCAAAATTATACGAACTGAAAAATTTGTGCGGGAGGCGGGCGTGAAGGGGCGGGTGGTCGTGGTCACAGGGTCGACCCAAGGCGTGGGCTTGGCCATTGCTCAGGCGGTCGCCCGCGCTGGCGCCGAAGGTCTCGTGGTGACGGGACGGGATGCGGACAAAGGCGCGGCCGCGGCGGCTGAGGTCGAGCGAAGCGGGGCGCCCGCCCTGTTCGTGGCGGCGGATCTCGAACGATCCGATGCGCCCGACTTGATCTTCGACGCCGCGCTCAAGCGATTCAATCATGTCGACGGGCTGGTAAATTCCGCCGCGCTGACGGACAGAGGGTCGCTCGTCGAAGCGGACGTGAAATTCTGGGACCGGCTGTTCGCGGTCAACGCGCGAGCGCCATTCTTCCTCGTGCAGCGGCTGGTCAATCACCTACGCGAGCGCAAGGCGCCGGGCTCGATCGTCAACATCCTCTCCGTGCACGCTCGCGGCGGAGCCCCGGAGCTTGCGGTCTACGCCTCGTCCAAGTCGGCGTTGGCCGGGCTGACCAAGAACACGGCGCACGCGCATCGTTTCGACCGCATCCGCGTCAATGGAATCATTCTGGGTTGGGTCGATTCGCCCGGCGAGCGACAGATGCAGGCGGTCACGCTTGGCAAAGGGGAGGGATGGCTAGCCGAGGCCGCCGCAAGCATGCCGTTCGGACGCTTGCTAAACCCGGAGGACGTTGCGCGGCTCTCGTTGTTCCTTCTCTCCGACGCTTCGGAGCCGATGTCCGGCGCGCTGATCGATTATACGCAGAACGTCTTTGGCGCACTGGACTGAGGCCAAGGCGATGCCGCGCCTGTCTCGCAGCGTTTTGTCGGAGCTGCCGCCCTCGGTGCGCCGGCCGCAATATCATCATGAGAGCCTGAAGATCGGCATGGCGCATATCGGGGTCGGCGCCTTTCATCGCTGTCACCAGGCCGAATTCATCGACGACATGCTCGAGGCTCGCTTCGGACGATGGGGCGTCCTGGGTGTGAACCTCACGGCGCCGAGCCTCACGGAACTCCTGGCCCCGCAGGACTGTCTTTATTCCCGCACGCTCAGGCAGGACGCCCACGCCGAGACGCGCATCATCGGCGCGCTACGCCAGGTGATCGACATTGCGGACAAGGCGAGCGCCGACGCCGCTGTCGCCGCGCTCGGCGGGTTAGAGATTTCTGTCGCCACGATCACCGTGACCGAAAAAGGCTATTGCCTGACGCCGTCGACCGGCGCGCTCGATCTCGACAACCCAGCGCTTCGCGCTGATCTAGAGGGCGACTTCGCGCCCCGCACGCTCCTTGGCCTGCTCGCGCTTGCGCTGGAGCGACGGCAGCAGACTGCGGGAGCGCCGCTGACGCTGATCAGCTGCGACAACGTCCCGTCCAACGGCGCGCGGCTCGAGGCGGCGATGCTCAAGTTTGCGGCTTTGCGATCGGCAGAGCTGACGCGCTGGATCGAGGAGCGTGTCAGGTTTCCAAGCACCATGGTCGACCGGATCGTGCCAGCCACGGCGCCGGAAGACGTCGACAAGGTCTCCGACGCGCTTGGCGCGCGCGACCTCGCTGCGGTCGCCGGCGAGCCATTCCGACAATGGGTCATCGAGGATAAGTTTGCCGGCGAGCGACCGCCTCTGGACCTCGCCGGGGCGACGTTCGTTGCCGACGCGAAGCCTTACGAGCAGATCAAGATGCGCGTGCTCAACGCCGCGCAATCGACGCTCGCGCATCAAGGTGCGCTCGTCGGCCACGAGTTCACCTATCAGGCTGCCGCCGATCCCGTGCTTGCCGCGCTTACGCGCAAGATGCTCGAGCAGGAAACTTCGACCACGTTGCCAAAGCTCGCGGGAATGGAGATTGCTCCGTATATCGATCAGTCGATGGCGCGCATCCGCAACACGGCCATTCATCATCGATGTCATCAGATCGGCGCGGATGGATCGCAAAAGATTGTCCAGCGTCTCGTTGATCCGTTGCGCGCGCGTCTCGCGGCAGGCCAGCCCGCCGATTTGCTTACGCTCGCGGTCGCCAGTTGGATCGCCTATGGCTTGAGCGGCGCACGTCGCTTCGGCGCGCGCTGGACGCCGTCAGACCCTTACGCGGATAGTCTCATCGCGATCGGCGAAAGGGACTCCGACTGGTCCGAACTGGTCAAGTCCGTTCTCGCCATTGCGCCCATATTCGGGGTCGATATGGCGCGACCGCAGGTCGTCGGGCTCGTCGCACGGCATCTACACGGTCTGCTCGGGGGCGACGCGCGGGGTTACCTCAGGGAACGGCTCAACGATGAATAGCCGCCGGGCCACCGAGCGAGCCGATGCGGTCGCGGACGCTGGCGTTGGCGCCGCGCTCGGCTATTCGCGGCCGGGCAGCTACGAGGAGCTGCGGGCGGTGCTGTCGTCTGGAACCGCCCGGCTTCCAAAGAAGCTTCGCCAGGTCGCGATCCATCTCTGGCAGCATCCGACCGCGGTGGCGTTGGGCACGGTGACCAGCGTCGCTGGCGAGGCCGGCGTACAACCCTCGACCCTGGTGCGGTTCGCACAAGCTTTCGGCTATTCGGGCTTTTCCGATCTGCAAGAAGTGTTTAAGGCCCATCTCGCAGACGGAGGACGGAGCCGCGACCGCTGGGAAAGCGCCTCGAGCAGCGAGGCGGCGCGTCTGGTCGACGGGTTCATCGGGTCGTGCACGGCGGCGCTCGCTGGCATCCGGGATCGGCTCGACCTCTCCCAATTCGAGATGATGAGTGAGACGCTGGCGGCGGCGGACCTTATCTACATCATTGGCTCCAAGCGCGCTTTCTCGCTGGTCAGCTATGTCTCGCTAGCGCTCGCCAATCTCGGCGTACGCAATCTTGCGCTCGACAACGTCGGGTCGACCGCCTTCGAGCTTCTGCGCTGCGCGGCGCCCTCCGATGCGGTCCTCGCGATCAGCTTCACCCCTTACAATTCCATCACCCCGGAATTGGCCGCGTCCGCAGCACAGCGCGGCGTTCCGATCGTCTCGCTGACCGACAGCGCGTTCAGCCCGTTGGTCCCGGTTTCGAAGGCGTATGTCGAGGTGATCGAAGAGAGCTTCTCCGGATTCAAGTCGCTTTCGGCGGCTCTCGCGGTGGCGATGGCGCTGGTGCTGCGCGTCGAGCAGCGGCGCAGCGAAGCGGCCGCGCGTGGCCGCGATGTGTTGAACCCGGTGGGATCGGGCGAGGGGAGGCCTTGAGATGCGCAAATGGCGAACCGTCGGCTTAAGCTTCGAACACGCGCACATGGGCGACCTCTTGCGCGAGGTCTATGAGCACCCCAACGCTGAGATCGCGGGTGTATCGGACGCCGACGAGGCGAGGATGGCCGACGCAATCGCCAACTTCTCCATTCCCAGAGAGCGCGTCTATCGTGACATCACGCAATGTGTGCGGGAGGCGCGTCCGGACCTCGCCATCCTCTGTCCGGCGACCGCGCGGCACGCGGACGTGGTCGAGGAGGTCGCCGCGCTCGGCGTCGACATCCTGCTCGAAAAGCCCTTCGCCGCTTCGCTTGCCGACGCCGACCGGATGCTCGCGGCTGTCAAGAAGTCGGGGGTGCGGCTCGCGGTCAACTGGCCTTTGCGTTGGTATCCGTCGCATGTGACGACCAAAAGGCTGATCGACGAAGGCGTCATCGGCGACGTGATCGAGGTCCACTTCTACGACGGCAACCGTGGTCCCCTCTATCACCGCGCCGACAAGGTTGTCGTGTCGGACGAGGACGTGCGGCGCCAGAAGCCGACGTCGTGGTGGTACAGCAAGGTCGCCGGCGGGGGCAGCCTGCTCGACTATCTCGGCTACGGAGCGACGCTCGGCGCCTGGTTCATGAACGGCGAGGCGCCGATCGAGGTGACCGCGGTCGTCGATCAGCCGGAGGGCCTCGAAGTCGACGAGCATTCCGTCGTCATTTGCCGCTACGCTCGCGGCTTATCGAAGCTTGAAACCCGCTGGGGGACTTTCACGGATCCCTGGACCACGCAGCCGCAGCCAAAGTGCGGTTTTGTCGTTGTCGGCTCGGAAGGCACGATCTCGAGTTATGATTACGATGCGCATGTCGGGCTGCAGACGCGCGCCAATCCGTCCATCCGCCAAGTTCCCGTTGACGAGCTCAAGGCGCCGTTCCGTAAGCCGGTTGAATATGTGCTCCATTGCAAGGAGCGCGATCTGCCGTTCGAGGGGCCGCTGGATCCGGCGCTCTGCCGCACCGCGCAGCGCATCGTCGACACAGCCGCGCTCTCGGCTCGCGAGCGGCGCACCTTGGCTCTTCTGCCATGACAGAGACGGAGGCGGGGAGGACCGAAGGACCTTCGGCCGACGACTATGCTCTGGTGGCCAAGGCCGCTGCCGGGGTCGAAGTGCCGGACCTGCCTTATCGCCCGCCGATGCCGCGCGACCCTGAGCAACCGATCGCGCTCGTCGGCGCAGGCGGCATCAGCGGTGCGCATCTCGAAGCCTATGCGCGGTATGGCCTCAACGTCGTCGCCATCTGCTCACGCGATCTCGGGCGCGCCCGCGCGCGCCGCGACGCCTGTTTCCCCGGCGCGCGCGTCACTGACGATTTCGATTCCGTGTTGCGCGATCCGAATGTGAGCGTTCTCGATCTCACCGCCCATTCGGACGTCCGCCTCGACCTCATGCGGCGCGCGTTGAACGCCCACAAGCACGTGCTGTCGCAGAAGCCATTTGTCGAGAACCTCGACGACGGCCGCGAGCTGGTTGAGCTGGCGGAGCGGCGCGGTCTCAAGCTTGCCGTCAATCAGAACGGCCGCTGGGCGCCGCATCTCGCCTATATCCGGGAGGCGGCCCGCGCGGGCCTCATCGGCGAAGTCACCGGCGTTCATGTCGAGATCCGCTGGAATCACGGCTGGATTGCGGGGACGTCGTTCGAGGCGATGAACGATCTCATCCTCTGGGATTTTGGCATCCATTGGTTCGATTTTCTCGCGAGCGTCATCGGCGACCGAGCCCGTTCCGTTTACGCAACGGCCGCCCGGGCCGCCGGACAGACCGCGCGGCCGCCGCTTCTGGCCCAGGCGCTTGTCGCCTTTGACGGCGGTCAGGCCTCGCTCGTTTTCGACGGCGCGACTCGTTATGGCGCGAGGGATTCGACGTCGGTCGTCGGCGCGAATGGCGTCGCTTCCAGCGAGGGTCCCGACCTCGGTCATCAGGCGGTTGAGCTCTATACCGAAGCCGGCGTGTCCCGTCCGCTTCTCACGGGTTCCTGGTTCAACGACGGCTTCGCTGGCGCCATGGGCGAACTCTTGTGCGCGATCGAAGACGGCCGCGAGCCCTTGAACTCGGCGCAGGGCAACCTTGTCTCGCTCAAGCTCTGCCAGGCCGCGCTGCGCTCGGTCCGGACAGGCGCCCCGGTCGCCGTCTGAGTGGAAGGGGACAAGGAACCGTCGGCGGGCCGTCGCCGTTAGCCTGTGATAAACTCGAAGCGGAGAAAACGCGATGGCGAAGGCACGCGTTCACACGCCGAAACAGCCGCTTCGGCCGCTTCGGCTCGACGTCGAGCGCGCCAAGCGGGTCGATAGACGCCCCTACGCGATCGTCGACATCGGCTCGAACTCGATCCGGCTGCTGGTCTATGACCAACTCGGCCGTGCGCCGATGCCTCGCTTCAACGAGAAATCGCTCGCTCGACTCGCCGAGGGATTGGCTGAGACCGGCGCAATCTCGCCTTACCATTTTCGTCGCGCAATTGAGGCCGTGCGGCGATTTCGCGCCATCGCCGAGGCCATGGGCGTCAGCCGAATCGACGCCGTCGCGACCGAGGCTATGCGCCGCGCTTCGAACGGGCCAAAGCTCGCCGCGGCCATCGAGGCGGAATCCGGTCTCAAGGTGCGTATCCTCAGCGGGGGCGAGGAAGCACGGTTCGCGACCCTCGGCGTGATTTCCGGATTCTTCCGGCCGGTCGGGACGGTCGGCGACATGGGCGGCGGCAGCCTTGAAGTCGCGGAGGCCATCGACGATCACGTCGGCGATCGCTGGGTCAGCATGCCGCTCGGCGCACTGCCGGTCGAAGCCATGCTGTCCGAGGGCGTTTCGGCGGCGAAGCGGCAAATCGACGAAATTCTGCACCGGAGCCTGCCGAAGGAGCTGGCAAGGCCAGCATTCTATCCAGTCGGCGGCGGCTGGCGGGCGCTTGCGAAGGCGCACATGGACACGGTCGGCGCGGCGGTCAAAGTCGTTCACGGCTACACGCTCAGCGCCTCTGAGGCGCGCCAATTTGCGCATGCAGTGGCGCGGCTTTCTGTGGCCAAACTGGCCGCGACGCCGGGCGTGGCGGAGCGACGGGCGCGGACTTTGCCGGCTGCGGCGCTGACGCTGGATCGTGTGCTCAAATACCTGAAGCCTGACCGCGTCGTCTTTTCCGCGCTTGGCTTGCGCGAGGGGTTTCTCTATTCGCAGTTGAGCCGGGAGGAACAATATCTGGATCCGCTGATCGAGGGCGCGCAGCTGATCGGCCTGCCGCTCGCGCGTGTGCCCGAATTCGCGCTTGAGCTGGTTTCGTGGACTGCAAGCCTTTTTTCCGGCGAAACCGCGGCTGACAAGAGGCTGCGCGTCGCTGTCTGCGCGCTGTCCGACGTCGCCTGGAGGGACGCGGCCGACCTCCGGGCGGAAGAGAGTTTTCGCCGCCTGCTCGAGTTCCCCTTCATCGGCGTTACCCACGCGGAGCGCGTGTTCATCGCCGCCGCCATTCACGCCCGCTACGTCGGCCGACCGGACGCGCCGTGGCTGAGCCCCGCCATCAAGCTGCTCACGCCGTCGGAACGGCGCCGGGCGCAGATACTCGGTCGCGCGATGCTGCTCGCTTACCGTTTTTCCGGCGGCGTGCCGGCCGTGCTGGAAAGCGCGCGCTTGCGCATCGACCCAAACTGCGTCCGGCTCGAGGTGACGAAAGCTGCCCGTGCTCCCGACAGCGAAGTGGTGAGCGAGCGACTCAAGCTCCTCGCCAGCGCCATCGGCATCAAGCGCAGCGAGGTCGTCGAGATCGACGCGCCGTCGCCGCTCAGGTAGGTCCGGCGGTCTTGGAATGGGAGGAGAGTTCCAATCAACTATCGCCACGCCTTTCATGCCGGCAATTTCGCCGACGTGCTCAAGCACGCCGTTCTGGCCCGCATTCTCGTTTATCTGACCCGCAAGGAGAGCCCCTTTCGTTTCATCGATACGCACGCCGGGGCGGGCCGATTCGATCTGGCGAGCGCGGAGGCGAAGCGATCGCCGGAATGGCGCGAGGGGATCGGGCGCGTTTTGACGGCGTCCCCGCCCGCGCCGGTCACTGAGCTCCTGCGCCCCTATCTTGAAGCCGTCGGCCCGCGCGAGACCGAGGGGCGGCCGCTCAGCTATCCGGGTTCGCCAGCGATCGCGCAAACCCTCATGCGCGCGCAGGACCGCATCGCGCTCTGCGAAGCGAATCCGGACGAACGCGAGGCGTTGATCGCCGCGCTTGGGCGCGATGGGCGGCTCAGCATCGTCGGCACGGACGGCTATCTCGCGCTCAATGCTTATTTACCGCCGAAGGAGCGCCGCGGAATCGTCCTGATCGACCCGCCGTTCGAAGCGCCCGACGAGGCGAGCGCCGTCGAGCGGGCCCTCGAACGCGCACTGCGCAAATGGCCGGCCGGGACCTTCATCGCGTGGCGCCCGATCCGCGAAGCTCGCGTCGACGCCCGTTTTCTCAACTCAGTCGCCGCGCTCGGCGCGCCAAACATTCTGCGGCTCGAGCTCGACGTCGGCTACGCGCCAACAGGCGCATACGGCCAGCAGCCGCTCGCGCGCGCCGGGCTTCTCGTGGTTAATCCGCCGCATACTCTGATTGACGAAGCACGGACGCTCTTGCCGTGGCTTGCGCAAACCCTGGCTCGTGGCGGCGTCGGACAGCATCTTTGCGCATGGTTGACCGAGCCGAAGTAAGCGCGCGGCGCGCCAGCTTGCTCGCGCCGTCGCCGTCGGTTTATGTGTGAACGATGGGGCGGATCGCGAGCGAAGGTTTGCACGCAGCCGCTTGGGGGACCTCAATGGCGCTACCGGAAATTCTGAAAGGCAAGCTCAGGCTGCCGGTCGTCGGCGCTCCGTTGTTCATCGTCTCGCATCCGGCGCTGGTAATCGCCCAATGCAAGGCTGGGATCGTCGGCGCTTTTCCCGCGCTTAACGCACGCCCCATTTCTCAGCTTGACGAGTGGCTGCACGAAATCACCGAAGCGCTCGCCGCCCACGATCGCGCGCATCCGGAGCACCCCGCGGCGCCGTTTGCGGTCAACCAGATCGTCCACAAGTCCAACGCTCGACTTGAGGAAGACATGGCGATGACGGTCAAGTGGAAGGCGCCGCTCGTCATCACTTCGCTCGGCGCGCGCGAGGACGTCAATCAAGCGGTGCATGGCTACGGCGGCGTGACGCTGCACGACATCATCAACAATCGCTTCGCCCACAAGGCGATCGAGAAAGGCGCCGACGGCCTGATCGCGGTCGCGGCGGGGGCAGGCGGCCATGCCGGGTCGACCTCCCCGTTCGCTCTCATCCAGGACATCCGCGCCTGGTTCGACGGGCCTTTGCTGCTGTCGGGCGCGATCGCGACGGGCCGGGCTGTTCTCGCCGCGCAGGTGATGGGCGCGGATCTCGCCTATATCGGCACGGCTTTTGTCGCCACGCCCGAGGCGCGCGCGATCGACGACTACAAGCAGGCGATCGTCGACGGCGACGCCTCCGACATCGTCGGCTCCACTTACTTCACCGGCGTATTCGGCAATTATCTGAAGCCATCAATCGTCAGATCTGGTCTTGACCCGGATGCTCTGCCCGAGCGCGACGCGAAGTCGATGAGCTTCGCTGGCGCGAGCAGTTCGACAGAAGCCAAGGCGTGGCGGGACATCTGGGGCAGCGGACAGGGGATCGGCGCGGTCAAGAAGGTGGCGCCGGTGGCCGAACTCGTCGACCGACTTGAGCGTGAGTACGCTGAGGCGAAGCGTGCGATTTGCGGCTAAGCCGAGCCCGCGCAGAAGTGTACGCGCGCGAATTATTTCAATGACTTAAGTGCTATTTTACGCAACTTTGTCGCTCCTTCTGCCCCCAACTGCGAGGAGCCCGCGACGAAGCAATCCAGGGATCATAGGACAGCGAGAGCGGCTCTGGATCGCCACGTCGCGCTGGCGCGTCCCCGCGATGACGCTCGTCATTGGCGCCGCAGGGCGGAGGGCGATTGGGCCATTTCGCTTCGGCCATAAACGAGGCCAAAAGCAGCGAAAACGAAACGAATCTTTCGCGAAACGAAACGAACGGTTTCGCGACGCAGGTCGTAAGTCATTGAACTCATTACGAACGCCGAATCAGTGATTTCGCGGGATCGTTTATTTTCAATGACTTAACCGCCTTTTCGTTTCGCGCTTTTTCACGATGCGTCCGTGCGACCCGAAAAGCCCGGGTTCCAGCCGCGGCGCCGTTCGACAACTCAGGACCAGGGCGTGAGCTCTCGGCATCGACCATTCGCGCAGCATAGCGGACATTTCTGGAATGCGCAATCTCTTGTCGCCGGTCTTCAGATTTAACGGAATGACAGCGCCACGGTCGCCGGACGCGTCAGCATTGTCAAAGTCAAGCAGAGTTTCCTGCATTCGTTTCGCCCATTGGATAGCGGGGACAAATGCAAGGCCCCTCCAGAACGACTCCAGTCTATCGACTTGAGGATGCTGGGATTGGAAACACTTGGCTCGAACGGGCCGCCGCCTTTGGGCTTGCCCCGTTAGCGCGCGACGCGTACGCCGCGTGTTGCGTCCGGTTTGCGTTCGTGCCGCGTCCGCTTCACCCTAAGAAAACCTGAAAGGATGCGCCGCATTCATGGCGACCATCGAGCAATTTGCCCAGCGCCCAGCGCAACCTCAGGAGCGCGCCTATCGCACGCCGCCGCACAATCTCGAGGCCGAGCAGGCGTTGCTCGGCGCGATCCTCATCAACAATGACGCGTTCGACCGCGTTTCCGACTTCCTCCGGAGCGAGCATTTCGTCGAGGAGATTCATCGCCGCATCTTCGAGATCGCCGGATCGCTGATCCGGGCGGGCAAGCTTGCCACGCCGGTCACGCTCAAGACGTTCCTCGGCGACCACGATCTCGGCGGCGTGACGGTGCCGCAATATCTCGCCCGCCTCGCCAGCGAAGCGACGACGATCATCAACGCGTACGACTATGGCCGCAGCGTCTACGACCTCTCGATGCGACGCGAGCTCATTTCGATCGGCGAGGACGTGGTCAACGTCGCCTATGACGCGCCCGTCGACTCGAGCCCGCGCGAACAGATCGAGGAAGCAGAGCGGCGCCTCTATCAGATGGCCGAGGCCGGTCGATATGACGGCGGCTTCCAGCGATTTTCGGATGCGCTCAAAACCGCAGTCGATATGGCCGCCCGCGCTTATGAGCGCGATGGCTCGCTGAGCGGCATCGCCACCGGCCTCACGGATCTCGACCGCTATATGGGCGGGTTGCAGGCGTCCGATCTCGTCATCCTCGCCGGCCGCCCTGGCATGGGGAAAACGGCGCTCGCCACCAACATCGCCTTTAACATCGCCAAGGCCTACGAAGGCCGAACGCGGCCGGACGGGACAATCGAGGCCGCCAATGGCGGGATTGTTGGCTTCTTCTCCCTCGAAATGTCGTCCGAGCAGCTCGCGACCCGCATCATCGCCGAGCAATCCGCGGTCGCCTCCTACAAAATTCGCCGTGGCGACATTACCGAAGCCGACTTTCATCACGTCGCCGATGCGGTCCGGGAAATGCAGCAGATTCCCTTTTACATCGACCAGACCGGCGGCGTCTCGATCGCCCAGCTCACGGCCCGCGCCCGGCGCCTCAAACGCCAGCGAGGGCTTGACCTCCTGGTCGTCGACTATCTCCAGCTTCTCGCCGGCTCGAAAAACCGGTCTGAAAACCGGGTGCAGGAACTGACCGAGATCACGACTGGCCTCAAGGCGCTGGCCAAGGAGCTCAATATCCCGATCCTGGCCTGCTCCCAGCTCTCACGCCAAGTTGAACAACGCGACGACAAGCGCCCGCAGCTCTCGGACCTGCGGGAGTCAGGTTCGATCGAACAGGACGCTGACGTCGTGATGTTCGTCTACCGGGAGGAATATTACCTCAAGAACAAGGAGCCTCGGCCCGGCACGGAGGAACATATCGCCTGGATGGCGCAGATGGAGAACGCGCACGGTCGGGCGGAAGTCATCATCGGCAAGCAGCGTCATGGGCCGACCGGCACGATCGAGCTTCAGTTCGACGCCGAGGTGACGCGGTTCAGCACCATCGCGCGGGAAGACACGGTCCCGGAAATCCGCTAGGATCGGGGTCCGGAAGCCACAACAAAGTTGCAATTGTCGCCCTTATGGGTGCCGATTGTGAACATGGCGGTCGGCCCTGAGCCCGGCCGCAGTCTGGAGAGTCGCATGAAACTGGTTACTGCATTTGGTCTTGCGGCCGCCTTTGTCGGGGTTGCCTGCATGGCCGCGCCCGTAAGCGCCGATGAGTTTACGCCGGCGCAGAAGCAGGAACTGGGCGTGTTCATCAAGGATTATCTCGTCAACAACCCGGAAGTGCTGCGCGAGGCGATCGAAGCGCTCGACAAGCATGACAAGGAAACGGCGGACGCGGAGAGGCAGAAAGTCGTCGCCACTCAGTCGAGCGCTTTGTTCAGTTCGAAATATCAGGCGACTCTCGGGAACCCGCAGGGCAGCGCGACGCTTGTCGAATTCTTCGACTACAATTGCCACTTCTGCAAAGGCGCGCTGCCGGACGTCACCAAGCTCATGAAGGACGATCCGAACCTCAAGCTGGTTCTCAAGGATTATCCGGTTTTGGGCCCGGGTTCGGTCGAGGCGGCGAAGGTGGCCAGCGCCGCGCGCAATCAATTGCCGGGCGACAAGTTCTGGGCCTTCCACTCGAAGCTGCTCGCGACTCACGGGCCCGTCGGCAAGACAGAGGCGCTCGCGGTCGCCCGCGAGCTCGGCCTCGACATGGACAAGCTCGCCAAGGACATGGAGAGCCCCGAGGTGAAGTCGGGCTTGGGCGAGGTCATGCAACTCGCCGACGCCCTCCAGATCAACGGTACGCCCACTTTCGTCGTCGGCCAGGACGTCGTCATCGGCGCGGTCGGCTACGACCAGCTCAAGGACAAGGTCGACGCCGTTCACAAATGCGGCCACGCCACCTGCTGACGGCCAGGCGCTCTGCCACGGAATTTTCATGAACCGCCCGCCGGGCGTCATTTCCATTGACCGGCGGGGGCCGCCTTGACTGCACTGCAAGCGATTATCATGGCCGTGCTGCAGGGCGTGACCGAGCTTTTTCCGGTTAGCAGCCTCGGCCATGCGGTCATCCTGCCGCGGCTTTTGAATTGGGGCGTTGATGAGAAGGCTCCAGACTGGCTCGCCTATCTGGTGGTCATGCATTTGGGCACTTCGATCGCGCTCTTCGCCTTCTTCTGGCGCGACTGGCTGAGCTTTCTGCGCTCTCTCATTGGCGCGTCGGACAGCCGCGCGAAGACGGACAGACGGACGTTCTTCTTCGTCGTTCTGGCGACCATCCCGGCGGTCATCGTCGGCTCCCTGTTTCGCAAGCTCTTGGGCGATGCTTTCGCCGCGCCGGCGATCGCTGCCGTGTTCCTGATCGTCAATGGTTTCATCCTCTATTTCGGCGACCGGATCGGCGAGGAATCGGACGGTTCGCTGAGTCAGCTTAACTGGAAGGGGGCGCTGGCGGTCGGCCTCGCCCAGTGTTTGGCCCTGATCCCCGGCATCTCGCGCTCTGGCGCGACGATGGTCGCCGGCGTCGTGGCAGGGCTCAAGCATAGCGAAGCGGCGCGCTTCTCGTTCCTCATGGGCGCGCCGATCATTCTCGCCGCCAATGTCTACGAAGCGCCGAAACTGATGAAAGAGGGGGCGACGCTGGGGGGAATGGCGATTTTGTCCGGAATCGTCGCCGGCATTTTCGCCTATCTGAGCCTGACGCTGCTCATGCGCTATTTCCGTAGGCACGAATTCGAGGCGATGAGCCCGTTCGCCTATTATTGCTGGGCTGCAGGCGTCATAAGCTTGGGGATTATCGCCTTCGTCTGACGGCGAGGGTCTTGGCCCTGGAGCTTGACGCCCCATATCTCACGGTTGACACGCGGAAAAGCCCGCGCGCTTGAGGGGCTGTCATGGCGACCATCGAGTACATGCCGGCGCGGCTGACGCCGAAGGAGACTGAGGACTTAAGGCAGGCGGTCGCATGCCTTGAGGGCGCCAGCTTCGCGCAACGGCTGACCGACGCTGTCGGACGTCCGGTCGGAATGCTGAGCCGCGCGATGCCGCAATCGGCCCGGCGCGTGATCGGGCACGTGAGCGAGACCGCTCTCAGGGGCGCGCTCAAGCTCGCTTTGCGCACGCTCGATCTGAACGCATCGGCGGGGCCCGCTAACCGCGCTCATAAGCTCGCCGCCGCTGCGTCTGGGGCGGTTGGTGGCGCGCTGGGGCTGGCGGCGCTGCCGTTCGAACTGCCGATCTCGACCACGATCCTTCTGCGCTCGATCGCCGAGATCGCGCGCGAGGAAGGCGAGGATCTGAGCGCGCCTGAGGCCGCTTTCGCCTGCGTCGAAGTGTTCGCGCTCGGCGGGCAAGGGGGCGGAGAGAGCGCCTTTGAGAGCGGATATTTCACGGTTCGGGCCGCGCTCGCCAAGTCGGTCAACGACAGCGCGCGCTTTGTCGCTGCTCAGGGGGTCGCCGCGCTTCCCGCGCCGGTGGTGGCGCGGCTGATTTCGCAGATCGCCGCGCGCTTCGGCATGGTGGTCAGCGAGAAGGTCGCCGCCCAGGCCGCGCCGATCCTTGGTGCGATCGGCGGCGCGGCGGTCAACGCCGCCTTCGCCGATCATTTCCAGACCTTGGCCCGCGGGCATTTCATCGTCCGGCGCCTGGAGCGCCAGCATGGCGCGGGCGTCGTCGCGTTCGAATATCAGCGCCTGCAAGGCGAACGGGTCCGCGAACACGCGGAAGGCCGAAGGGCCGCTTCGTAAAGCGGGAGCGTTCGCGGAAACCGGATCGCGCCAATGGCCGAGAACCGGCCGCGCGGTAAGTGGGTGACGATTGGCAAACAACGCCTTAGACGAGTCACACAGGCGCTGGCTTTTGCGCTGTCGGGCCTGCTCGCTTCGCCATCTTACGCCGACTTAAGGCCGCGGGCTCGGCCGCGCCTATCGCCGCCGATGCGTTTCGTGCGCGTGATGAGCGCCGAGGCGGCCTGCAAGCCGAATTGTCCGGAATGGCTGTCGGCCGAAGGCCGGATCGAACCGGGCACGGCGAAGGCCTTCGCCGATGCGATCGCGAATCTCAAAGGCCGGCGGCTGCCGATCCTCGTTCATTCTCCCGGCGGCTCGGTCGCCGACGCTGGGGCCATGGGCGAACTCATTCGAGCCAAGGGCCTCGCGGTCGCCGTCGCCAGGACGCTGATGCCCAACTGTCCGGAAGCCTCGCCGAAATGCCCTGACGGCCCGGGCGCGGCGATCACCGGCGGCGCGATTTGCGCATCGGCCTGTGTGCTCGTGCTCGCGGGCGGGGTCGAACGTCTCGCCGCGCCCTCGGCGCTGGTCGGCGTGCATCAGACCACGACAGTGATGAGCGAGACCGAAGGCCTGGCGCACCTCAAATCGACGCGGAAGATCTACGAGCAGCAGGGCGTCGACGCGGCGGTCGAGGCCTATCTCGTCGCAATGGGCGTGGGCGAACCGGTGATGACGCTCATGCGCAAGACGTGGGCGGCCAGCATTCGCTGGCTGAGCCCGGCGGAACTCAAGGCCTCGCGTCTCGCGACCCTGGCGCTCGACGCCGCCGAGCCGATCCTTGCCAGCGGCGCGAACGGCCTCAACGGCCACGCGCTTGAGGGCGATCCGCCGCGCGACGATCTCGTGCAGGCGAGCGTCGAGAGGACGGTCGCCGGAGGCGGCGCAACGGTCGAGGTCACATTCCGTTATCGCCCTGGCGGCGGCGCGGTCGAGGTGGAGGCGACCGAGCGCGGTCTCGATTCGCCGCGGGCGCCGCCCTCTCCGGACTCAAGTGTGAGCGCGCCCGGCGGCCCGCTGCAGTTGAAGACCACCGGCGCGACGCCCGTTCGCAGCCTCATCCCG
>JGI12659J15293_10000117_pt1 | contig 24190 bp, 22 predicted proteins | sample JacPinW_OM2H0_O1_FD_15293 | JGI IMG/M metagenome (IMG submission 15293) | reverse complement strand
CGGGCAGTTGCTCGAGTTCCGGCGCGAGTACTTCACCTGGCACGCGCCAGGCTACGGCGAAAAGTACGGGCAGCTTAACAGCAACGGCTGTCTGCACCGGCGCCTGTTGCGCCATATGGCAGACCGGGCAGGTTGCCGAAGACGTGTCGTCGTGATTATGAGCGAGGCTCGACTCCGCTGTAATAAACAGCAGAGCCAGCAGCGCAAGGCATACTGCCAACAACCTGTGCCTGCCAAGCCCCGAATTCGAACCTGAGTTCATCCAGCCGCCAGCATATACCACCAATCAGCCGATTAGACGCAAATACACCGGAAAGGGTGTCGCACGAGACCAAACCTCGGCGACATTCCTGCCGAATTAGCCAGTTCCGAGCGTTTCATATACGTCGTGAATCTCATACCTGCAAGACGTCGCCGTCGCGCGCCACCATCTGGTAGAGCACAGGGCTCACGATAATTCCCAGGAATAGTCGTGAGATGAGTCCCGCCACAATGACGATCGCAAACGGTTTCTGCGAGTCCGAGCCAACACCGGTGGAGAGCGCCGCAGGCAGAAGGCCCAGGCAAGCGACCAGCGCCGTCATCATGATTGGCCGGAGCCGGATTAGCGATCCCTCGAGCGTCGCTTTGCGGATCCCAAATCCTTCGAGACGCAACTTATTGATATAGGAAACGTTGATGATTGCAGTCTCCGCCGATACGCCCATCAGCACGAGCAGCCCTAGAACGGAAGAGACGCTGAAAGTAGTGTGCGTGAGCTTGAGCGCCAGCAAAGCCCCGACCGGTTCAGTCATCACCACGCCGATGACCACTGTAAGCGGGAACTTAAAATTTCCGTAGAGCGCGAACAAGATCGTAAAGATCAAGAGAATAGCAAGAGGGCCGATAACTAGGAACTGTTGTCGTGCGGCGACGTATTCGCTGTATTCACCGCCCCAGTCCAGGCGGTAGCCCTGCGACAGTTTGACCGACGACTGCACAGCCTTCTGCGCCTCATCCACTGCGCGGGCCAGGTCACGTCCCTCGATACTGAATTGAACTCCGATGTAGCGCGAATTATTCTCGCGATAAATGAACGACGCACCATTGCCCTGAGTGATGGTGGCCAGCTCGGAAATTGGCACCTGCTGTCCCGAAGGAGTCGGCACCAGCAAATTGCCGATGGCGTGCGTGCTCGAGCGATATTCCGGTTTCATGCGCACCACCAAATCAAACAACTGCTCGCCCTGAATCACTTGCGTGGCCGCCTGGCCGCCCACCGCGGCCTGAATCACGCCCTCGACATCGGATACGTTGATTCCATAGCGCGCGATTTTTTCGCGGTCCACGTCGATCTTCACGCTGGGTTGTCCCAGCTCCCGAACGACAGTCAGTTCGGTGAAGCCGGGCACCTGCTGCAGCACGCGCTTGATTTCCACGGCCTTGTCTTCGAGTACCTGCAGATCCGGGCCAAAAATTTTCACGGCGAGCGCGCTTTTCAAGCCCGTGAGCGCCTCGTCCACAGCGTCTTCGGCTGGCTGAGTAAAATTGAAAATTACACCGGGATACGATTCGACTTTCTTCTGAATGTCTTTAGTTAGATCCGCTTTGTTATGAATCGATCCACGCTTCCAAGTCGCGTCCTTGTAGGGTTTCAGCCCGACGTAAAATTCGCAGTTGAAAAATCCGGTGGGGTCGGTCCCGTCGTCCGGACGAGCAAGTTCTGATCCGACCTCGGTAACCATAGGGTACGCCATCAGGATTTTCCGAATCTGCGGGGCAAATTTGGCAGCCTCTTCGAAGGAGATCGTGTAGGGCATCGTGGCACGCACCCACATCGCTCCTTCGTCGAGATGGGGCATGAACTCACCGCCGATGAACGGAATCAGAAGAAGCGAAGCGCCGAAAATAATGGTGGCCAATATCATCGTGAGATTCGGGCGGTCCAGGCACCAACGGAGTTCCGACGCGTATTCGTCTTTCAGCCATTCGTACACGCGGTTTACCTTTTCCTTCACACCGTGGGTGAACCAGTAGGAGGCAAGCACAGGAACGAGTGTGAGGGTGAAGATCAGCGAACCGAGCAGCGCCCAAGACATCGTTTCCGCCATCGGGTGGAACAGCTTGCCAGAGGGGCCGGTGAGCGCGTAGATGGGAAGGTATCCGGCGAGGATGACGGCGATCGAATAAAAAATGGGCCGGTCCACGTCATGCGCCGCCGCGATAATCACTTCGTGAAGCTTGTATTCCTGGCCGTCACGCGCGGCCAACTCGCGATAAATGTTTTCCATCATGACCACTGTGCCGTCGATGATGATCCCGAAATCGATCGCGCCGATGGAAAGCAAGTTCGCCGGGATGCCGCGCCCGTGCAGGAAAATGAAAGAGAACAGCAAGCTCAGCGGAATGGTCAGAGCGACGATGATCGCCGCGCGTACGCTGACTAGGAAGAAAATCAAAACGATGAAGACCAAAGCCATTCCGAGCAGCAGGTTATGCTCCACGGTATCGATGGTCACCTGCACCAGGTCGCTCCGGTCGTAGTAGGGCCGGACCTTCACATCCTGCGGCAGGAGATCGCGGTTGATCTCCGTGGTCTTTGCTTCGACTCGTTTTAGGACGTTCTGCGTCTGCTCGCCGGTGAGCATCAGGATAACGCCTTCGACTCTGTCGTCATCGTTCTGGAAACCGAACTCTCCGAGGCGAGGAGCGTTGCCGATGGTGACGTCACCAATGTCGCGAATGCGTACGGGCACGCCGTTGTTATTTCCTACGACGATGTTGCCAATGTCTTCGGTTTTGGTGACCAATCCGAGACCGCGGACGTAAAAGAATTGCGAACCCTGCGAGTAAAAACCGCCACCCGCATTAGCATTATTGGCGGCCAAGGCAGTCAGGATTTGCGGCAGGGCAACGTGGTAGCTATAAATCTTGGCGGGATCCAGTAGTACCTGATATTGCATCACCGTGCCGCCGAAACCTGAATCGTCGGCCACGCCCGGCACGGACTTGTAGGCGCGTTCAATCACCCAATCCTCGTAGGTCTTCAGTTCTTGCGGAGTGCGGTCCGGACTTTCAATTACGTAGCGATAGACGAGGTTGGACGGGCTCGATAGGGGCGCCAGACTGCCGGTGACGCCCTGAGGTAGGGTGGCATTTGAGAGTCGTTCAAATACGACCTGCCGGGCGAAATAGTTGTCCGCGCTTTCCTGGAACGTCATGATGACGTCAGACAAGCCATAGAGCGAAATCGACCGCATGAATACCATCTGCGGCACGCCGTTCATTTGCAGTTCGATCGGAAGCGTAACCAGCCGCTCGATTTCCTCCGCTGCATGACCGGGCCACTGCGTGATGACCTCAACGAGCGGAGGAGAAAGGTCCGGGTACGCGTCCACAGGCATTCGCTGAAACGACACCGCGCCGGCAATGACCACGAACGCTGCTGCCATGAGTACTAAAAGGCGCTGTCCTAGAGCGAATTGAACAATCCGATGAATCATCTAGTTGTGCGTGTCCTCAGCGCTGAAGCGAATTTTGGAATTGCAGGAAAAGGCTGCCATCGCCGACCACGCGGTCATTTGCTTGCAGCCCGGTGAGTATTTGTGTTTTGCCATTCTCACTTTCGCCTAGCGTGACGCCGCGTCTTGCGAATTGCGTATTTCCAGTTTGCAGATAGACGTAAGGCATATTTTGTTCGTCGCGCAGCACGGCGGAGTTGGGAACGGAGAGTGCGTTGGGGATCACACCGGCTTGGACCTCCGCAGTGACGTACATTTCCTTCTTTAAACGCTCACCGGGATTCGGGGCATCAATGCGCGCCTGGAGTGTTCGTGTGGTGGGGTCGAGCGCGGGAGAGATGTATTTGATCTTGCCGCGCACTAGACCCGGATACGATTCATTGTCAATCGTCACCGGGTCCCCGGCATGCACATAGGCCACGTCTTTCTGGTAAATGTTGACCAGAATCCATACAGAGCTCATGTCCGACAGTGTGAAACACTGCGTGGCGCCGGGGGCTAGCAGTTGACCCGGAGAACACTGTCGCTCGACCACTTCTCCCGCCACTGGTGAGTACAGCGGGACTTCCGGCGTGGCAGGCTTGTTAACGATCGATTCCGGGTCGGTTATACCAAGGATCCGAATGCCGGCTTCGCTGGACTCGAGGTCCGCTTGTGCCTGTGCGCGTGCGGATTCAGCTTGCTCGAGGTCCGATTCAGCAATGGCGTGGTGCGCGTAGAGGTCCTGGGCACGTTTGTAAAATCTGTCCGCAAGCTGAAAGGCGTCGCGCGCCTTGATAAAAGCTGAGCGCTGGATAGAGAAATCGGGGCTCGCGACGTAAAGTAACGGCTGACCGGCGCGTACGTGCTCGCCCGGAGCGACCATCACACGGCTGACCGGACCACCCACCTGTGATATCACCGGCGTAGTCTTGAAGTCGTTGTACTGCACTGAGCCGGACAGGCGGAGCGTCCGCGCCAGTTTTCCTTGCTCAACTGTGACGATCTGGATGTGAGACATCTGGTCGGCGGGCAGCGAGAAAATTTCGGCCTTGGCCTCTGGACTTTCTGCTGTCGAGAACGAAGTCATTTTGCTGGCTTTTTCGGATCCTTCTCCACAGCCTGCCAGCGCGAGGGCCACGGTCAGCACCGCGAAATTCACCCGCCAAGATCGCGTTCCAAGCCTCGGCAAATCACACTGAGTTTTGCCCCACCTGGTGGTAGGAAATCGAACCCCGGCATCCATGCGCGTTTTCAAGGCAAGTTCCTTATGCCCACTGCCTCGCGAAGTTGCTCGACGGCCAGTTGATACGCCGCGAGCGATTGACGGTAGGCCAATTGAACGGCACGGTAGCTGCGCTCGGCATCCAGAAAATCGATGAGGCTTGCAGCGCCGCGCTTGTACGCATACTCGCTGATGTCTCGCGACTGCTGCGCTTGATCGAGATAGCCGCCACGGTACAGCTGAATAATTTGGTCATTCGTTTGGAGGCCTTCGTACGCGTTCACCACGTCCGTCAAAACTTGTTCTTGTGCGCCCTTCTGGGTTTCCTGCGATTGCGTGATCGCATACCGCGTCCGGGCAATTTCGCCTTGATTGCGATCGAAGATCGGGAGGGGCATGCTCATAAAGAGAGAAACAGCATTCGTGCCTCCCGTGTGGCTGTAATCCGCGGTTCCGGTGATGTCGCGCTTCCCAATGGCCTTCTGCAATTCGTATTGGCTCTGCGCCGCCGTCACACCTTGTACCGCCGCGCGCAAATCGGGCCGCTGCTGAATGGCCAGCGCTTCGAGGTCGTCGCGTTTAGCGCGGACCGGTTCGTAGTCGAGGTCACCGGCCACGTCGTAATCCGCCGACACGGATTCGAAGCCAAGTGACTGCCGCAGCGTGATGAGCGCTTGCACTCGTGCGAGTTGCGCTTGCGAAAGATCCGTCTGAAATTGCAGCAGCTGCAGTTTGATCTTGAGCAAGTCTGCCTCGCTCATATCCCCGTCTTTGTAACGGATCTCACTAATGTCCACCGTGTTCTGAAAACTCTTCAGGTCTTGCTCGGCCAGAGCGACGGTAGATTCCGCGAGTTGCACATTGACGAAATCGGAGGCGACTTGAAACGTCAAGGAGCGCTCATTGTCGGCTACTTGCGACGTAGTTACCGCCGTCGTGTCCTTGGCTGCTTGCAGGCGGTGCTGGCGCTTCCTGCCGCGCTCGAAGAGATAGCTGAGGCCGATGTCAAACTGCGCGTTTTGGTCGAAGTAAGTGGTATTGGCCGCAGTCGGCTGAAAGAGTGGCAAAAACTGGGCGTCGGCGCCAAGCACCGGGTCGGGCCGCAAATTTGCCGTTATCTCCTCAGCCTGGCTTTCTTGAATCGTCACGCGAGCAGCAAGGAGTGTGTGATTGTGCTGCAGCGCGAGTTTGATCGCTTCGTCAAGGCTCACGCGCACCGGGCCGGAGCTCTGCGCGGCGGCGATTCCTGTCCACAACAGCGGCACCGTTAAAACCGCGAAATAATAGATTCGTAAACGCATGACACCACCGTTCAAATTAAAATCTGGAAAAGAGTAAATCAACGCGCCAAATGTGGCGCAGGGCAAGCAAACTAACTGACGATTAAGCGGAAGGTGGCGCGCGCGCGGGAATACAGTGGGGATCTGGCGCGAGCTCGAGGGAAGGATGCGAAACATCGGGATTCGAACTGATCGGCATCAGTACGGGCAGACGATTACCGGCGAGGGGCTTCTCGATCGGTTGATGGTTGAAATGGCAGATCGGGCAGGTCGTCTCGGAGTTTGAATCGTGATGGTGCCAAACATTGCCCAACGTGGTCGTGATGACGAGAAGTGCCGCGAGTGCCAAAGGCACTATCAGATAGCGAGTATATTTGCTCGAGAACTTCACGTTTTTGGCGCCGATTGCCGATCCACCCAAAGCCATTGTATCGGAGATGCCCAACAGAACTGAAACGTTGTGTTTACGTCGATACTCGAAGCGCCATCAAGCGGTGTGTTCCAGGGTTTCTTCGATAATCGCAACGCATTTTTCCACGCGCTTGCGCAGCGGCCCTTCGATCATATCTTGTCGCTTCTTCAGCGAATGAAGCTCGTCGGCGATATTGAGCGCCGCAAGCACGGCGACGCGCACCGAGTCGATCGTACGAGTGGCTTCCGCGACCGAGCGCATCTTTTCATCTACGAATGCCGCGAGTTCCTTAAGATACTCCTCGTTTTCGTCGGCTTGAACATTGTAGCTTTGGTTGTAGATGTCGATCTTCACGGGAGCCTCTCTTGGGCTGAGCATGTGTATTCTGCGGCGTCGCCTCTTGAGTGACAAGCAGAAACGTGCGTTTACCCGCCGCTGACTTCTTGCGCCGTGCGAGGCAAGTTGCCCTTGACTTTAAATTGCGCGCAGGGTGGCGCCGAGTGATTTTTCAAGTGCGCCGATGATGCGTGTGGAAAAATCGGTGAGCTGCGCATCCGTGAACGTCGCGTGCGCACTTTGGAACAAGACTCTAACGAGAAGAGAATACTTTCCGGCGGGAATATTTTTGCCGCGAAATAAATCCATCGCTTCGATCTTCGCAACCTCGGAAATGTTCAGCCCTCGAATCGTTTCTTGCACCTGCGCGAATTTGATTCCGTCGGGCAGAAGCAGCGAAAAGTCACGTTCAACTGCAGGGAATCGCGGCAGCGGCTCATAGTGCCGCGTTGAACGAGTGCGATCGATCGCTTCAAGTAACGGTTCAAGCGCAAGTTCGCCAACGAATGTATCGGTTCGCAGCTTGAATGCTTCGGCGGGCTTCCGGCCAATCTTTCCTGCTGAACCGAGAGCGTCGCCCGAACCGGCGAGCGAAATCCGTCCGGCAACCGTTGGTGATAACCAGTTTGGAGCGCCCGAACCCCACGCGATGCCGCCACCGAGTTCGCCAATTCGGTCGAGATCGCCCTTCAAGTCGGCAAATTCGAATTCCCGCGCTTCTTCGTAAATGCTTTTCTCTCTGGCGTCTCCCGTCGCGCCCAGAGTGAGAGTCCGTGTCTCAATCGGCTGTCCATTCTTAATTGCATACATCCTACCGATTTCGAAGAGGCGCAGATTGCGCTGGCCGCGATTCAGATTCCATTCGAGCGTCGCGAGCATGCTGACCGCGCCGGAACCACGCATGGTCGAAGCTTCTTCGGAAAGCGGATTGCCAATGGTCGCTGGCGTCACTCCCTCTGGTCGGAACAATTCATCCAGCTGTTTATTCACAAGCGGGACGGCCACGATTTCCTCGTAGCCCAGGCCAATCAGGCGCTGGCGAAGAAGATCCTCGGCGCCTGCATGTGGCAATCGCACAGCTGGCTGTTTCGATGACGGCATTCGAGGCAGAAACTTGTCGTAACCGTAAATTCGCGCGACTTCTTCGACAAGGTCAATCTCGCGCGTCACATCGCACCGCCACGAAACCGTGTGGCACTCCCACGCGGCCGTGAGCGATCCTTCGCCGCCCCGATTTTCGTCCGCGCGGACAGGTTGAAATCCCAGCGCGCCGAGAATTCCCTCAATCTCGGTATCCGGCGCGTCCGCGCCCATAACGCGCAAAAATTCCGTTCGCGTCAGTTCCAACTTTTTCTGCTGCTCAGGTTTTGGATAGACGTCCACCGCACCCGCCAAGATCTCGCCGCCGCCAAGTTGCTGAATCAATTCCGCCGTCCGTCGCGAAGCCAGCTCAGCTATCTCGACGTCCGCGCCGCGCTCGAAGCGCATGGAAGCTTCGGTGCGCATCCCCAAAGTTTTTGAAGTGCGGCGAACGGAAATCGGATCGAACCAGGCAGCCTCGAGAAGAATATTGCGGGTTGAGAATCCAATTTCGCTTTCCGCGCCGCCCATCACGCCGCCGATTGCCACGGCGTGCGACGCATCGGCAATGACGCACATATCTTTCGTGAGCGTGCGCTCGATGCCGTCGAGTGTTCTCATCTTTTCGCCCGGCCGCGCGCGGCGAACGACAATCCGGCCCTCCGCGAGCTTGTCGAGATCGAACGCGTGTAGCGGTTGGCCCAGTTCGAGCATGGCGTAGTTCGTTGCGTCCACCACATTGTTGATCGAGGCGTGGCCCAGCGCTTCAAGGCGCAGGCGAAGCCAATCCGGCGATGGCTGCACTCTTACGCCACGCAAGACTCGCGCCGTATAGCGTGCGCACAAATCCGGAGCTTTGATTTCGACACGCGCAATTTTCGAGACGGCTTCGGACGATTCAGTCAATTTCGGTCTCACCGGCTTCAGCGACACGCGATAGAGCGCTGCGATTTCGCGCGCGATTCCATAATGCCCGAGGCAATCCGCGCGGTTCGAAGTAAGCTCAGCGTCGAGGACCGGCCCCGCCGCGCTCTCCTCAATCGCATCCACAGCCGTGCCCGACAAAGAAAGCCGGGAGCGCAACTCGTTCGGCGTCGCTGCCACATCCACAAATTCTTTCAGCCAGTTGTAGAGAACTTTCATATCAGCAATAAATCCGTGTCATTTGGTCGCCACGCCCGCGATGTGCGGACCGATTATCGGTAGCGGCACGAGAAAATGTTCGATGCAGACATCGGAAAAGCCGGCAGCTTCGATTGCTTTCCACGTTTCGCGATCCGGATGGCAGCCATCGGCAAAGAATGCCGAGACAGGCGCAATACGTTGTTGCCAAAGACGCGTTCCAGAATCTTCGGCGGCGGCGACATGTTCGAGAAAAACGAATGTTCCTCCGGGCTTCAAGACGCGCCGAATTTCTGCGAGCGAACCGGCGATGTTTTGAACCGAGCAAAGCACCAACGTGCTTACGACCGTATCCACGCTGCAATCAGCGAAATTGAGATGGTCCGCATATCCTTCTCGCAGTTCCGCGTCGAGCCCCGCTTCACGCGCCGCGCGCTTTAGATACGAATGCATGTGCGGATTCGGCTCGATGCCGATCCAGCGAACTCCCTGCACGTAGTACGGCAAATTCGCGCCGACGCCCGGGCCGATCTCGACAATCGTACCCGTCAAGCCGCCAAGAAGTTCACGCTTGCGACGCGCGATTGTCCGCTCGTGGCGCATTGTGCAGTTCGCCAGCAGCCACGCAAATATGCGTTTGCGGAAGCGGCCGCGCGCACCGTTATATTCAGCTATCACGTCGCCGTCCGAAGCGCGCGCCACCGCGGATGTTTCGATCGTCATGGAAATTGCCGCAGGAAGCGAACGTCATTTTGGAAAAACGCCTGCAAATCCGTGATTCCATAGCGAAGCATCGCCAGGCGATCCACGCCCATTCCGAACGCGAATCCGGATAGACGCTTCGGGTCGTATCCCACGAAGCCGTACACAGCGGGATTCACCATTCCGGAGCCGAAGAGTTCAATCCATCCGGAAAATTTGCACGTGCGGCAGCCGCTGCCACCGCACACGTGGCAGGACACGTCCACTTCCGCGGAAGGTTCCGTGAACGGGAAATAGCTCGGACGCAGGCGCGTCTTCACTTTTGGCCCAAGCAGCGCGTGGACGAAATAATCCACCACGCCGCGAAAATCGCAAAAGGTGATGTCGTAATCGACCGCCAGGCCTTCGAGCTGATGAAAAATAAATCCGTGCGTGGCGTCGGGATTGTCCCGCCGATAGACTTTGCCGGGCACGATGATGCGCGCCGGCGGCGGTTGCTTCTCCATCGTGCGAATCTGCATCGGCGACGTGTGCGTGCGCAGCAAATGGCCGCCGGAGCCTTCGATATAAAACGTGTCCATATTATCGCGCGCCGGATGATGCTCCGGGATGTTGAGCGCCTCGAAATTGTAATAAGGCGTTTCCACCTCCGGCCCCTCGACTACGCTGAAACCGATGGCGAGAAAAATCCGCTCGAGCTCTTCGTAGGTTTGGCGAATGAGATGTGAAGTGCCAACCGGCCGTTCGATGCCAGGAAGCGAAAGATCAATCTGAGGGCCGGCGTCGCTATCCGCGACCGAATTTTTAGCGGATTCGACCGATGCTTCAAGTGCCGCGCGAAGCTGATTGAGGCCTGCGCCGATGAATTTCTTCAGTGCAGGCGGAGCCGGCTTTAGCCAGTTCTCTGAGATTCGAGAAGAGATGCCGTCCCGCCGCCCGAGCCACTTGACGCGAAACGCTTCGAGCGACTCGGGCCCTCGAATCTGCCGTGCTTCTGCGTCTGCCGCAACTCGCAGCTCGTTGAAAAGCGCGTCCACGTCGGCCTGCGAAGACACACGGAGCTGCTCGACGCGCAACGTGGTCTTTTGGAGAGCGTCCGTGGCCATTTCCGCCAGCCTCGGTAATTTTATTTCCGGCTAATCTAGTAACGGCGCTGCAATTCCCGTCGTCCTGTTCGAGCCGCGAAGCTAAGCCTTGGCCGTCGCCGTTTTCAGATGTGACTTCGCCGTCTCGATGAGCGCTTTGAAACCAGTCGCGTCGTTGACCGCCATGTCCGCCATAATCTTGCGGTCGAGATCGATCCCGCCGACCTTCAAGCCATGAATCAACTGGCTATAAGAAATCCCGTTGTTCCGCGCGGCTGCGCCGATGCGCTGAATCCATAGCGTGCGGAAATCGCGCTTTTTCGTCCGGCGGTCGCGGAAGGAATAGCGTAGCGAGCGATTCACCGCTTCTTTTGCCGACCGGTAGAGTTTGCTCTTGGTAAGAAAAAAGCCCTTGGCGTGCTTTAAAAGCTTCTTGCGCTTGGCGCGCCGCTTTGTACCGCGTTTTACACGAGGCATGTTTTGATTCTCCTGTTTCTAATGAGTTCTTTTAGATCCAGACGTGGAGAATCGCAACGAACCGACGCGGACCGGGCGCTTGCGCGCACAATACGCGAATCGGCTGGCGCATCTCCACGGCGTGTTTCGGTTGCCGCTCGCCGCGATTCAATCAACGAATCATCGGCGCAGCGTTACGTCCCAACTCAAATCCGGGACATCCGGCCGGCAGGCCCGTCGTGGCGGGATTTCGCGCTGCCTGGCGCAGAACAACTTCTTCCATCGCACAACGGATTCCCTGAGGATTCCGCTATGCCAGAAAATTACGCGTACGGAATCATCCGCTTAACGTTCGCCGCGTCGGCAGGGCTCACTTGGATCGACTTGCGCAGCTTCCGCATTCTGCCGGGCGCCTTCGAGCCCAGCAAATGACGCTTGCCGGAATGGGCGCGCATAACCTTTCCTGTCGAGGTCACTCGGAATCGCTTGGCTGCGCCGCGATGCGTCTTTAGCTTCCTAACTTTTGCTTTCGCTTTCGACACAATTGCACCTTCTCAGAAAAATTTTTAGGCCTGTCCGGCCGCGGGAGCCGACGCGGGTTTTGACGCCCCGCCTCCCGTGCTAGTTTTTTTCGGCGCCAGCAGCGCCAGCAGAATATTCGCTTCCATCCGCGGTCCGAATTCGACGATCGCGTGCTCGCCGATATCCTGCAAGAGTCGAGTCATCTTGGCGCGTCCCACGTCCTGGTGCGCCATCTCGCGCCCGCGATGAAATATCATCGCTTTAACTTTCGAGCCTTCGCCCAGGAACTTGATGATCTGGTTTTTCCGCACCTGGTAATCGTGCTCGGCCGTCGCCGGCCGGAATTTTACTTCCTTGATGTGCGTGGATTTCTGATGCTTCTTCTGCTCGTGCGCCTTTTTATTCTGCTCGTAGAGGAACTTCCCGAAATCGACGAGCTTGCAGACCGGCGGCACGGCGTTGGGGGAAATTTCCACAACATCGATCCCCTGCTCGCGCGCTGCCTTCATCGCGTCGAACAAGGACATCACCCCGAGCTGGTTCCCCGCTTCATCGATAACTCGCACTTCGCGCGCTCGGATGCGCTCGTTAACCCTCAGACCACCACCACGTTCAGCGATAAACCCACCTCCAGAAAGTCGAACCCCCGCGGGCCAGCCCGTCGGGGGTTTGGGTTAGGAAGTATAGCACGAGCCGCCGCGCGTTCGTTAAAAGGCAATCTGTGGAGCACGCGCGCTCTAGTGCCGTCCGTGTAGCTCATGTCCCCGGCCCGCCACCGGCGGGACGTGAAGTGGCGCCTGACAAACCCGTTAGCCGGACAGTGACCTGCTACCATCTTTGGACGTGGCAGGGCTTGACACCTGCATTCATAGAAGGTCAGAATCGCGGCGAATGGCTGACGACACGACTCGGATTGAAAGTCATGCCGGTTCCCGCGACGGCCACCACATCATTGCGATACATGGCCCGGTCACCATCACGACGGCCCCGGCCCTGCGAAAGGCTGGAGAAGGAATCAGCGCGCGAGTCTTGATCGTTGATCTCACTGATGTTCCCCATGTGGATTCCTCCGCGATCGGTGTGCTGGTTCACTTCTACACCAGCAGCCGTGAATCCGGCCGCAAGCTGGCGCTGGTGGGTCTGAGCGACCGCGTTCGAAAGACGCTTAGAAACATGAGCGTCGACAAGCTCTTCCGAATTTATCCGGTTATTAGTGACGCCGAGAATGACCTCAGCGAGCGAAATCCAGAATAGCCTCCGCTCGAATCCCCGATGTTTGACTGCGGCTGAAATGTTTGACTGAAGAATGTCGAGAGGATCGCCGGAACCGCGTTAGCTGGCGCCCTTTTGTGCGATCTCTGCGTTGAGGGAGCCGATGAACTCGTCAAGTGGGCGTGCGCCGAGGTCGCCTTTCGCGCGATGGCGCACCGAAACGGTGCCAGCCTCGGCCTCTTTGCCGCCGACGACAAGCATGTAAGGAATCTTCTGAAGTTGCGCGTCACGAATTTTCGCCTGCAACTTTTCGTTGCGATCATCGAGGTGGACACGGAATCCAGCGCCGCGAAGTTTCTCCGTCACTTGCTGTGCGTACACCGAAACTTTTTCGCTGAGAGGCAGCACTTCCACTTGCACGGGTGCGAGCCACGCTGGAAACGCGCCGGCGTAATGCTCAATCAAAATGCCAAAGAATCGCTCGACCGAGCCAAGCAGAGCGCGGTGGACCATCAAAGGCTGATGCCGTGCGCCATCTTCGCCGACGTACTCGAGATCGAATCGCGCCGGCAAATTGAAATCGAACTGAACGGTGGTGAGCTGCCAGGGCCGGCCGATGGCGTCAATTAACTTGACGTCAATCTTCGGCCCATAAAACGCAGCTTCGCCTTCAATGCGCTTGAACGGAATACGCATTTTTTCGAGCGTGGACTCGAGCGCATGTGTGGCGCGCTGCCAGTCTTCGGGCTTGCCGGCGTAATTTTCTGGATGCCCCGCGTCCCAATCCGATAGCTCCACCTCATATCGGTCGAAGCCAAATGTCTTCATCACTGCAAACGCGAAATCCACGCAAGCTTCCACTTCTTTTTCGATCTGGTCCGGGGTGCAGAAAATGTGCGCGTCATCCTGCGTGAAGCCGCGCACGCGCAGCAGGCCATGCAGCACGCCGGAGCGCTCGTAGCGATAGACAGTGCCAAGCTCCGCGTAACGCTGTGGCAGATCGCGGTAGCTCCGCAACCGCGATTTGTAGATCAGAATGTGTCCCGGACAGTTCATCGGCTTGAGCTGGTACTCGGCCTTTTCGACTTCTATCGGGCCGAACATGCTATCGCGGTAGAAGTTCGTGTGCCCGCTGGTGTTCCAGAGATCGAGCCGCATAATGTGCGGAGTGAAAACGAGATCGTAGCCCCGGCGCAGCAACTCGTCGCGCAGCCAGTCTTCAATCAACTTGCGAACCAACCCGCCCTTGGGGTGCCAGAAAATCAGTCCCGGCCCGGCGAGTTCCTCGATGCTGAAAAGATCCAACTCTGTGCCGAGGCGGCGATGGTCGCGGCGCTTGGCCTCTTCGAGTTTGTGCAAGTACTCGTCGAGTTGCGATTTTTCTACGAAGCACGCGCCGTAAATCCGCTGCATCTGTGGATTGCCTTCGTGCCCCTTCCAGTATGCGCCGGCGACATTGAGTAGCTTGAATGCCTGGATTCGTCCGGTCGAAGGAATGTGCGGCCCGCGGCAGAAATCGATGAATTTTCCCGTGGTATAGAACGAAACCATTGGCTCGATGGCCTTTTCTTCCACGAGCTCGCACTTGAAAGTCTGATCGGAGTCTTTGTACAGCTTCAGTGCCTCAGGCTTCGGCAGGAATTTCCGTTCGTTCGGCACGTCGCGCGCCGCAATCTCGTGCATCTTCGCTTCAATTTTTTCGAGATCCTCGGGGGTGAATGGTTCGGGCCGCAAGAACTCGTAGAAGAAGCCGTACTCAATCGGCGGCCCGATGCCCAACTTGACATTCGGATAGAGTTCGAGCACCGCCGCGGCGAGCAGATGCGCCGCCGAGTGCCGGAACACTTGAACTGCATCTGGATCTTTTGCGGTAAGAATCGCGAGCGACGTGTCCTGGTCGAGCGGCCGACCGAGATCGATCAGATCGCCGTTTGTACGCGCGACGAGAGCCTCTTTCGCCAATCGCGGCGAAATCTGTTTCGCCACTTCGGCCGGAGTCGTTCCCTTCGGAACTTCGCGCTTTGCGCCGTCCGGCAGCGTGATTTGAATGGTATCCATGGATGTGAGCTGTGAGCCTCTGAATTTCTTAGCTTACTGGCCCAGCGCCCGCAGGGTCAAGGCGCGATAGCGAACCTCGGAGCGGATGAGCTCGGAAGAAATTCAGCTTTGCTCGTATTCGCTCACCAGCACCTGATGGACGTGAATGCTTGGAAAGCCCTGCGCGAATGCCTGCACGCGCGCGAGTGCTTGATAAAAATATAGATTCTTTTCGCTCTTATCGAGCTCCTCGAGCGAATCCCACAAAGAAAGTACCTGAACCTGAATCGGATCAGTCGCGTGCGTGTGAAGCACGAAGACCCCGCGAAATCCTTTTTGCTGCTTCATTAACGGAATCAGTGAGGCGACAGCTTTGGCGAATTCTTCGCTCTTGCCCGTAAGGATGTGGAATTGGGTCACGCGCGCGTGCATAAAAGCCTCCTAGCTCCGCGTGATTAAACTGACGTGCCACGAGCCTAGCGCAACGAATCTTCGGAGTAAATACGCACGAACTGGAACACCGTGACGCCAGTCAGTCCGGACTCGTGGGCCCTCATATCATACTGGCGCGGGAAGCTCATTTCTTTCGGGCCTGTTCGAGCATGTCCCAAGATTCTTCGGGCAAATCGAGGAAATCGTTAAACTCGCCCGCGCCTCGCAGCCATAACCCGCCATCGATTACCACGCATTCGCCGTTCACGTATTCAGCTTGCTGGCTCAGAAGATACGAAGCCAGATTCGCTAGCTCATCGTGCCGCCCGAAGCGTTTCATCGGATGATAATTTTTGGCGCGGTCCTCCAATTCTTTCGAAGGAAGCAGCCGCGACCACGCCCCTTCCGTCGGGAATGGCCCGGGGGCGATGGCGTTTAGTCGGATCCTGTGAGGCGCCCATTCGACAGCGAGCGAGCGCGTCATCGCCAAGACTCCAGCTTTCGCGCATGCTGACGGCACCACAAATCCCGAGCCCGAATCCGCAGCCGCGTAAGTCGTCACGATACTCAAAATGTTTCCTGGCTGTTTCGCGGCGATCCACCGGCGGCCGAGCGCCAGCGTGAAATGAAACGATCCTTGCAAGACGATTCCGATGACGGCGTTGAACGCATTTGGCGACAACTTCTCAGTGCGTGCGATAAAATTTCCAGCGGCGTTGTTCACCAGTGTGTCTACAACGCCTATTTCTTTCTCGGACGCTGAGATGACGTTCTCAACGGCCGCAAAATCGCGGACATCGCATGTCGCATAGCCAGCCTTCACGCCTTTGGCGCGGATGTCATTCGCGGTCTGTGCGAGTGGCTCTTCGCGACGCGCAACAAGAAACAAGTTCGCACCGAGCTCCGCGAATCTCAGCGCCATCGATCGACCGAGACCGGTCCCGCCACCCGTGATCAGAATGTTGCGGCCCTTCAGCAAATTCCGCTCAAACATGATCCACCGCCTTTCGTTCCCATGATCTTTACATCGACACTCTAAGGGATTGCGCGCGGACTGCGCGAGACAATTAGGGATCCCGTCAGAAAGACGGTTTGGGGGCCGCGTGACGAGTGAAATTGCTAGAAATCAACATGGGCGCGAAGTCCCGGAACTAGCACAGGGCCGCGCGCTTCGTTGTACCCGGGATCGTTGACGTGTTGCAGATCGAAAGACGCAAAAATCCCGCGCCACACATGTGCGGTGTAATAGGTTTCGAAGATTTTCTCACCGCCGTAACTGAGTTCGCCGTCTCCAAGAAGAAATCCGAGCCCACCCAGCGCCAAATATCGTGCGTGGTCGCCCGAAATGCCGTTGATCGTGAACACTGCGCCCGCCCGATCGTTCTGCCGGTGCCACGCGGCCCCTTTGAAGTACAGACCGCCTTCGGCAGTTCGGTCGACTTCGGTATAGGCGAAAGACTCGTTACGCCCATCGCTCCAGCCCAAGCGTGCGAATATCCCGAATTGTGAAGCCAAATCCTGCTCGAAATTCAATCCGAAGCCGTATTTATGCCGCCCCTGGCGGCGCGTTGCGACAATGCTCGGCCGAGTGCCGGTTTCGCCTTCCAGAAATTCGTCGATGGCCTCACGATAGTTACCCATGTTCGCGTGGTTCAAATATGTCAGCGCGCGGACGACGCCGGCGCGTCCGGGCAGAAAATCTCTGCGCCACTCGCCCTCGAGATTTTCCGCACGAGCGCGTGCGAGATCGGCATCAAGATGAATTCCGTTGGCGACTTTCGGCATCATGGCTTCAGCAAAGCGCACCGACCACGCGTGATCGTCATATTCAACAATGGCCGCATCGGTGTAGCCGCGCGTGTTCGCCGCGTAGTCGTAGACGCCGTTGTTGTCCACCGTCCAGTTGAGAAACTGCAGGTGGCTGTCACTGCCGCCCAAATTCACATCAAAGAAATCCACGAGACTGACTTTGCCTACCCGAAATTCAATTCGCCGCGCCGGGAGCGATGTCGCCAGGCCCATCGGCCCTCGCTCGGCGCTGATCTGGTCGTCACTAAGTGGAATGATCTGATGCAACATCAGACGCGCAAGGTATGGCGCTTTCGAGAGCGCCACACCCTGGACTGTACGCACCGAATCCAAATCAGTAAAGCCTGCCAGCCCGAGAGCGCTCCCAATCCCGCCGCCCGTTGCGTTCTCGATGTCAGCCAAAACCTCTGTCGTATGCGTAAGCTGGTAACCCATGTAGAGCGTCAGGATATGCGTGGTAGCGCTCTGCGCCGCGGGCGACAGGCTGTTCGTGCCGCTGTACTTGGCCGGAAAAGTCGGGTGCCATTGAAAAACAATGTTTGCCTGGCCCGAGATCCAGTATCGGCTCGTTCTGGAGTGAGGGAAGATGGTTAAAGGCATCTCCTCCGGGGCGGAAGCTTCGGTGTTCTCGGAAGGCGCCTGGCCGCTGGAAGGGGCCGGTGCATCCTGCCCGCACACTGCGCCCGAACAAAGCAGGAGCGCACTGAGGAGTAGCCACATCCGGAGGCTGATCTTCGAAGGCATCGGACTCGATTCGTAACGCCAGTTCAATAGTGCTATCCGCGTTCACGGCCGTAGAATAATCTACATCCCCCGAATTCAAGCACGTGAAATCGAAGATTACATAAAATTTATCTGGGCTTGTATAACGCTGGCGTGGGCCGCAATTGGGATCCGCTGCAAGCGTAAACTGTCAGATAATCCCAGGCATCCAGATTGCCCCAATCCACCATCTCTAGTAGTCTTTCTCATTCCATCAGGCTCCGGTCCCACCCGTGAGGTAGCCAGATGCGAACAGCGCGCCCAAGGAGTTGCATTCTTGAGAGGGAAGGCTTCACTTTCGATTTGGATTCTGCTGGCAGCGGCGCTTCTGCTACCGTCCTGCGGCGGCGTCGTCAATAACCCCGCTCCTTCTATCAGCTCCCTTTCTCCGACGAGCATCAACGCTGGACAGCCCGGGTTCACGCTTACCGTAAATGGAAGCGGATTCGCTCCGCAGTCGCTGATTTATTGGAATGGGTCCGCGATCTCCACCATTTTTCTGACGGGCAGCCAACTGCAGGCCACAATTCCGTCGTCGTTCATCTCCACGCCAGGCTCCTCAATTATCGAAGTACAGACTCCCGCGCCGGGCGGCGGTATGACAAGCCAGTTGACGTTTACCATCAATACGGTCAGTAGCCCGATTCCGGTTCTGACCTCGATTTCCCCGTCGGCTGGGCTCGCAGGCGGGAATCAGTTCTTACTGCATTTAGTTGGAAACAACTTTGAATCGCAATCAGTTGTGACAATTAATGGTAACGGCCAGCAGACGGAGTTTCTCGACAGCCAGGACCTTCAGGTTGAGATCCCGGCCACCGAACTCATTTCCGCGGGCGTTCTTTCGATCTCTGTTTTGAATCCATCGCCCGGTGGGGGAACCTCGCAAACTCTGCCGCTGACTGTCAATTACGCCGTGCCGGCCGTCACTTCGCTTTCGCCGACAAGCGCGGGCGCTGGAGCAAATTCGCAGGTTCTCACTGTGAACGGAACGGGCATGACTCCCGCCACGGTAATTACGTTCAATGGCAGCCCACGGACGACTACTTATATGTCGAACACCGCGGTGAGCGTGAATCTGACAGAATCCGATCTCTTCTCGGCGCAAGTCGCGCAGATTGTTGCAGTAAATCCGTCGCCTGGCGGCGGCCCTTCTGTTGCCGCTGTTTTCGGAGTGGATGGAATCGTTCCGACGACAGCAAGACCGGGTTATAGCGGATTGCCGGAGTTGGTTGACTATAGCTATCTCGGATTCGGGCCGAATAGCGGCGTCGGCAACCTCAATCTTTCCGGGCCCTCTATCAGTTCGAGCGGCCGATACGTGGCTTACGCATCTGCGGCCAGCAATCTCGTTTTCAATGACACGAACGGAAGTCCCGACGTGTTTCTTACGGACACTTGTTTCGCTGTGACATCGTGCGTTCCTTCCACCCAACTCATCAGCATTTCGGCATCAAGTGGTAATGGCGCCCCAGGCACGCAAGGAAATTCGGATAGTCTCGAGCCGTCGCTGAATTCGACAGGAGCGTACGTCGCGTTTTCTTCTCACGCAACCAATCTGGATCCGAATTATCCGACCTTGAACGGCACAACAAGACAGGTTTTCCTCCATAGCGCGTGCCTCACTACGACTTCCACTACGACTTGTACATCTGCTTTCACCGAATTAGTTTCTGTCGCTGCCGACGGTGTCAATCCGGCGAATGCCGACGCCACGCAGCCCGCTATCAGCTCCGACGGCCGGTACGTCGCGTTTGTTTCGGCGGCGACGAACTTGATTCCGAACGTCAACCCCGGCGGAACAGCCCAAGTCTATCTGCGCGACACCTGCCTCAATGTCACAACAACATGCACCCCAACCACGGAGCTGGTTTCTTCCGCCGATGGGGTGACGCCCGGCGACGCTCCGTCGTCTCAGCCCTCGGTGGCAAGCGGCGGCCTCTATGTCTCATACACATCCGCAGCTTCGAATCTTATTAATAGTGTCGTTCCTTCGTTTACGCAGATCTACCGCACCACGACCTGCATCTCCGGATTGGTCAATTGCGTTCCCGTAGTTACCCTCGTTTCCTCGAATGACGGAATGACACCTGCGAACGCGGCCAGCTCCGAATCCTCGATGACAAGCGATGGACGCTACTTCGCGTTCGCCTCCGCGGCGACGAATCTGGTGCAAACGGCCTCGTCCGGCGTCCAGCAAATTTTTGTTCGCGACACCTGCGGCACTTTAACTTCCGGGTGCACGGCCGCGACATCGCTTGTTTCTATTGCCAACGACAACGTGACGCCCGGCAATGCTTTGAGCGAGGAGCCGACCATTAATTCGACTTCGTCAGGCGCGGGCGATGCCCAGTACGTCGCGTTCTCGTCGCTCTCGACGAATCTTGCCGCGAACATTACCAATGGATTTGAAAATGCCTTCGTGCGGAATACGTGCGCTGGCGCAAGCAGTTCGCCCACGTGCCTGCCCGGCACCGTGCTCTTGAGTACTTCGCAAAACGGCACGCTCGCTAACAACGTGTCGTTGCACGCCGCCATCAGCGGCGACGGCCACACTGTGGCGTTAATATCTCCGGCCACCAATCTGGTCTCGAATTACTCCACTGGTTTCGGCGATGTCTTCCTCGTCGCGTCATCTTTCTAAGCGCTTATTAACGAAAAAATAGCGATGATGCGAGTGCCTAGCCGGGCGCATGTCTCGGGATGCAGTTCATCAGAAGAATTGGAATTCAGCATGAGCGCAGGAAGGTTAGAAAAAATGGGCCCACTCTGTCAGCGGGGGGTCAGGAGGGGTACGCCGACAGGGTGGGCTTGGACGGGTTGGAAGCGTGCCCCGGCTCCTCTCGAAGCCGTCGTCCCCGCAACGCAGCCCCCAACCCGCAATGCCATAGTAGAAACCAGAATGGTTCGTCGGAATGGCTCGGAAGATTCATTTTGCGGGTACTCGGGGCACAGTACTACGAGGCTGACATCCTGGCGGCGCCTGACGCTAAGGCTTTGAAGAATTGGGGCTTGCTGGTTGAGAGGGAGCCGGTGCTGGCGCGGGCTGCGTAGGAACGTCCTTCGATGGACTGGCTGGAATGCGCAGAGTGACTTTCGTTACTTTGCCCGTTTGGAGCCTAACGTTCTTCTCCCAAGGCGACCAAATGCCTAAGTACGAAGCCCGAAGATCATACGCGCCTGGTAAGAAACGCGGGAACGAAAATCGTCCTTCCTGATCCGCCAGCGCCGCATGGGGGTGTTCGCCGTTGCCGGATTCCTGCACAATTACACGCGCCAAAGGCACAGGTTTCTCGTCGAGGCCGTAAACAACGCCTTCGATCGTGCTCGTAACGTCGCGAGAATTTGCGGGCGCTGCCACAAGGCACAGTAATGCGACAACGCAGACTGCCGAAATACGCTTTAACAACCTACCTCCTTTCCCGCCCGTACACATTCTATCCCGGCACGCGGTCGCCGTGCAGACGCTGCGCCGTAAAGGTTAGCCCGCTCATTTCGTCGGCTACCATTGGTTATTAGAAGTCTTACGGGAATTCACGTAGAGCCGAAGAAAAACCGGGGCTACAGCTTGTAAACTTTATGCGCGCGGGCGTGAGCTTCCTGATCCTGGCGGCCCGAGTCGGCGTTCACGCCGCGAGCGATGGCGATGTAGTAGGTCAACAATTGCAGCGGAACGAGATGAATGAATGGCGCGAGCCACGCTGCCATTTGCGGCAGGACGATAACGTGCTCAGCTCCGATATCGCGGTTCGCATCGGGCACCGTAACCGCGACGCGCAACATTCCAAGCTCCCCCGCCGCGCGAAGAATCGTGCGCACGCGATCATCGGCGGGCTCACCCGTCAGCATCGCCACGATCACGCCGCGCGAATCAATTTCCGAGAACGGGCCGTGCAGAAGTTCTTCAGTCTCGAAGCCTTCCGCGGCGATGTAGCTCGTCTCTTTATTTTTTAGCGCGGCTTCCACCGCTGTGGCCCAACCGGTACCCGAACCGAAAAAGATAAGCCGCTGTTTTGGCGCGACTTGTTTCGCAATTTCGCGGATCTTGATTTCGCTGCGAAGCGCCAGCCGCATCAATGACGGCACCTTTTCGAGCGCCACATCGGCGCCGCTCGCATCCTTGATCAAACTGCGCTGCTCAAGCACGGCAAGAATGTATTTCGCCAGCGCCGCGAGCGCCGTTGTGTAGCTCTTCGTGTACGCAAATGCAAGTTCCTGTTCACAAGTCTCAATGTGGAAGTCGGCGCCCTGAATCCCGTCGCCGGATTTTTGCCCTGTGACCGCGATCGTCATGGCTCCTGCGGCTTTCGCAGCGCGAAGAGCTTCAATCGATTTCGTCGTGGTCCCAGTGTGCGTGATGACGATAGCAACATCCTCAGGCCCGAGCGCGAGCGGATAGTGCACAAACTCGAACGATTGTTCGGCCCGCGCCGACGCTCGCCCTCCCGAATGAAATCGCATCCAGCGCTCGCAAACATTCGCCGCGTTCAGCGACGTTCCGATGCCGATGAACACGAACCGCTTCTTTCCCGCCGCTGCGCCCGCGGCGTCCTCGATCTTCGCTCGCTGCTTTGCAAACACCTGATCGATCAAGTCAGGCTGCGCCTGAATCGCGTCGTAGAGGAAAAACGGGTGTTTGTCTCGGGTCTCGGGCATTTGCGTCTTCTCCCGCGGCAGTGTATCCGATAGACTCGCGAAGCGCGAACGCGATTTTCTGCGAAGCCGGAGGACGCAATGCCCCGCTATCTATCGCAACACACTCTTGCGTGCCACACGCGGCAGGGCGCCGAGGAACTGACGGCAAGACTCAATGCCGCCACAAAGGTCAAGGCGCGTCGCGTCCTTCTCGCCATGCACGATGGCAAGTTTGCTCGTCGAATTCGATGCCACGAACCGCGAAGAATTGGAAAAGTGGCTCGCCGCGGAGAAGTCCAGTTCGATTGGGTACTTCGAATCGACTACGAGGCGAGCGGTGGCGGGCTCTCCCCGGTGTGATTTATGTAGCTCAGTGCAGTTGGCCGTCTTCGATGCCGTTGTGCCGCGCTTCGTCTTCAAGTGCGCTAATTTTGTCGAGCAAATCGTGTTTCTGCTTAGTTAGCTTCTGAATTTCCGTCTGCCAATCTGCGCGCCGCATGTGATATTCCTGCACGCCTTGATTTGGCGGCGGCTCGCCATTGAGCGCTGCCTGATACGACGCGATTTGCTGATCAATAACGGCGACCTGGTCATTCAGTTTGCTGATTTGTGTTCGATACCATCCCGCATTTTTTCCGCCACTGGGTTTCGGCTTCGCCGGTTTGGACTTCGTCACCCTACTGGGATTCGACGCTGGCGCTGGAGCCGCGTGCGAGTCGAAATCATCATTCGTCCAAACTTTTTTCGTCGCCGGTTGCGTGGGTGCGGCGGGCGCCTCGCTTGTTGCAGCCGGCAGTGGAGCAGGTTGCTGATTCTGCGCGTGTGACGGAAAGGCAAAAGATAAGGCGGCGACGTAAAGTAAAATCGTAAACAATGGCCGGATGCGCATAGCGCCTCCTGTGTAAAACCATTGTCAGCCCGAAAGTTACCTATTCACGATTGAGTTGCCATCCAGTTTCCAAATCTAAGGGTCCGCAGCGACGCCGCGCGATAGTTCGTCTCGCACCAGAGCGAGAGCCTGCGCGGGAGAACCGTCACGCCGGTACCGCGTCGTCTCCGTGATCTCATGGGCTTCGAACACGAAGAGAAATTTTCGTCCCGTGTAATCGTATTGCACGCGCGTCGGCGCCCAAAAGCCGTGGGCAATTTCAGCAGTGTCGATCGAGAATCGCGCGCCACGATAAAGTTTTCCGAGTAATCCGCCGCCAAACGGTACATCTCGAACAATTTCCGCTTCGGCGTGGACGATATTGGCGGAGGCTTCGTCCACCCAGATTTTTAGGCGCGTATGCGTCAGGACGTTCTCGAGCATGGTCTGCGCTGCGTAATTGGGATTCGGCTCGAGAGCCAACACAGTCACGGAGCGGCCGTTGCGCGTTTCGTGGCCTACCCAGGTGGTGTGAAACGCCTGCCGTGCTGCTTCCACAGCATCCCGGCGTTCCTTCATTTTTTTCTGCCATTTCCCGTACGCAGCCTGTTGGCGTGAATCCTTCGGATTGATAGCAATCTCGAGCACTTGTTCCCAATCGCGCAGTTGCTTCTTGTAAATCTCGGGGTCGACGGGTTTTCCGTTTTCTTTCACAAGCAAGCGCAATGTACCCGTACCG
>JGI12659J15293_10000113_pt1 | contig 24568 bp, 23 predicted proteins | sample JacPinW_OM2H0_O1_FD_15293 | JGI IMG/M metagenome (IMG submission 15293) | reverse complement strand
TTGCAGCCGGCGCGCGCCGATGTTCTCGACTGATCCGTTGACCTTGGCGGCGATGCGGGCGATCGCTGCCACCGAATCATCGGTAAATTCGAGTTCCAGGCCTTCGGTGCGCATCAGCGCCACATATTGCTTGATCAGGCTCGCCTCGGTGTCGGTGAGGATGCGCTTGAAATCGTCCTCGGTCAGCGAATTGAGCTCGACCCGGATCGGCAGGCGGCCCTGTAGCTCCGGCAAGAGGTCGGACGGCTTGACGGTGTGGAAGGCGCCGGAGGCGACAAAGAGGATATGGTCGGTCTTGACCGCGCCGTGCTTCGTGGCGACCGTCGTGCCTTCGATCAGCGGCAAGAGATCGCGCTGCACGCCCTCGCGCGAGACGTCGGCGCCGCCGCGGCCCTCGCGAGCGCAGATCTTGTCGATCTCATCCAGGAACACGATGCCGTTGCTCTCGACCTCGGCCACCGCAGCCTGAACGATCGCGTCCTGGTCGAGCAGCTTGTCGGCTTCGGCCGCGATCAGCGGCTCGTGCGCTTCGGCAACCGTCATGCGCTTGGCCTTGGTGCGCTGGCTCTTGCCGAAAATGTCGGCGATGTTGATCGCGCCTATCGAGGCGCCGGGCATGTTCGGCAGTTCGAACATCGGCAGGCCGGACCCGCTCTGCGGCAATTCGACCTCGATTTCCTTGTCGTTGAGGTCGCCCGCGTGGAGCTTACGGCGAAAGGTTTCGCGGGTGGCGGCGGATGAGGTCGCGCCGACCAGCGCGTCGAGCACCCGCTCTTGCGCTTTCAGCTCTGCCTTCGCCTCGATGTCCTTGCGCTGGCGGCTCTTGACCAGAGCGATGGCGACCTCGATCAGATCGCGGACGATCTGCTCGACATCGCGCCCGACATAGCCGACTTCGGTGAACTTCGTCGCCTCGACCTTGAGAAACGGCGCGCCGGCCAACTTGGCGAGGCGGCGGGCGATCTCAGTCTTGCCGCAGCCGGTCGGGCCGATCATCAGAATGTTCTTCGGCATCACCTCCTCGCGCATTGGCGAGGTCAGGCGCAGGCGCCGCCATCGGTTGCGCAGCGCGATGGCGACGGCGCGCTTGGCGTCCCCTTGACCGACAATGTAGCGGTCGAGTTCGGAGACGATTTCGCGGGGCGACAGGTCCGTCATGAGGTCAGAGGCTTTCAAGAATCAGATTAAGATTGGTGTAGACGCAGATCTCGGCGGCGATGCGCATCGAGCGGCGCACGATCTCGTCGGCCTCGAGCTGCATCGGCATCAGCGCCCGCGCCGCGGCGAGCGCATAGTTGCCGCCTGAGCCGATCGCCGTCGCCGAGCCGAACTCGTCCTCCTCCGGCTCCAGCACGTCGCCTGAGCCCGACAGGGTGAAGGCTGAGCTCTTGTCGGCGACGATGAGCATTGCCTCCAGGCGGCGCAGATAACGATCGGTGCGCCAGTCCTTCGCCAGTTCGACGCAAGCGCGCGCCAGCTGGCCGGGATATTGCTCGAGCTTGGCCTCGAGCCGTTCGAACAGCGTGAAGGCGTCGGCGGTTGCGCCCGCGAAGCCCGCGATGACGTCGCCCTTGACGAGACGGCGAACCTTGCGGGCGTTCGATTTGACGACCGTCTGGCCCATGCTGACCTGGCCGTCGCCGCCGATCACGACCTTTCCGCCCTTGCGCACCATCAGAATGGTCGTCGCATGCCATCCGNGCGAGCGGGCGGTCTCGTCAGTCATCGGCGCTCAATCCTGGTCGCTTCGGCAAGCGCCGGATGTATGGGCCCGGGCTCTGCAGCGCAAGGGAGGCGGGCGGATCGAGCCGGGGCGGGAGGTTCAGCCGCCCCGTGTCAATTGAATGCGTCGACCCAGATCGGGTTGGTCCAGGCGCGGCGCCGAGGGCCGTCAATGGCGACGATCCGGAACCATTTGACCCGCGGAGGGTCGCGCCACGCCCATTTCGCGACTTCGGCGAATTCGATCGTCGCCTGGGTCAGTCCGCGTCCGACGCGGCTCAGCGCTGGCGAAGCGCCGGTAACCAGGGCGATGGTGTGGACCGGAGAACACTCGACCCGCACTCCGGCGGGAGTGACCTCGACGTTGTGGATGCGCGGGCCCTGGCTCGAATAGAATTCGCCCGCCTTCAACGCCTCGAGCAGCGACACGGGGTCGAGCGATTCGGATTTGACCATGACGTAGGCGCCGAAAGCGTCGAGGTCGCCGTTGTGGAAGTGCGCGTCGTCGCCAGCGACCGCCATCAGCCGCCGCTCCTCGTTGCACAGCTGGTCGAGCAGATAGAACCCATCGCCCCGGTCGGTCAGGACCGCACAGGTGTGATTATAGACCTCGACCGCATGTGCGGCGCCGAGCGAGCGCCCATCCTGGATCGTCAGTTGCGACCATGACGGATGGGCGATGGCGACAAAGGCGCCCGCCTCTCTCGCTCGCTCCGCCAGCCGTTGCGCGCTCTCGTCCGGTTCAGCGTGGGGAAAATCGAATGGCAGCCCGGTTGCAACGATGTGCCAGTATTCGCCGGCGGTGGTCGCCATGGCGTGAACTTCGGCGCCAATCAAGGTTGTGAAATCGCTGGAGCGCAGCTTGCGGGTGTCGGCGATCGGCCAATCGAAGCGGTCCAGGAAATGATCGGACACTTGCAGGAAATCGTAGCCTGCGCGTTTATAAGCCCCGACGACGTCCACAGGATTTAAGGCGCCGTCGGAAAGGTTCGAGTGGGCGTGGAGATTCCCGCGCCAAAAATGGCCCGGTGTCGAGAAGGGGCGAATCCGCATAATCTCTCAGGTTGTCTGTGTCAGCGGGCTCGGTCAAGCAAATTTGACTGAAACGTGTTGGTTTTTCGTAAATTCCAACAAGAAAATGAGTTTGATCAAATTTGTTGGCAAATATGGGGAGGAACGACGGTTATTTCGAAATTTAAGATGATAACCCTTCGACGGCAAAACAAATTCTCGTGATCCGGAGCGCTGACTCAGGTCCACGCGCTGATCGCACAGCGAAGGAACTGATCGCGGCCGAGGCGCGTTGCGCCGATGCGTAGATTTCACGTCAGGGCGGCGGTCGATCCCGACGTGGGAATAACCTCGAAACGCTTGGCATGGCGCTCTATAGGCGATTTATAAGGGTGGGCTTTGCGAAGTTCGCGGCGCCGAAGGTGGGGTCGCTGTGCGATCTTGGAGGCATCATGTCCCAGAACATGTTTTCAGGCTTCGGAGCCGGCTCTAATCCAGACATTGTCGATTTTGGCGATTTGGAAGAGGCGGTTGGAACCAACGGCTGGACGGTGGTGGACGTTCGCGAGCCGCACGAATTCGCCGCCGGCCACGTACCAAACGCTCTCAACATGCCGATGTCATCCTTCGATCCCAAGGCGCTGCCGGAAGGAAAGCCGGTCGTTCTCGTCTGTCAGTCGGGCGGACGGGCGCGCAATGCGCTGGGCAGGGCGCGGGCGATCGGCCGCGAGGATGTGAGGCACTTCGCCGAGGGCATGAACGGCTGGCGCTCGCACAATGGCCCGGTAACGCTCTGACTCGAGCAAGGCGTCCGACGCCGCCGCATTGTCGGCGTGCGCCGCGCCCGCGGCCGGCGATCTCAGACGCCGCTTTCCTTCCGAGGCTCGCCCCCGACATAGGTCTGGCGCACCGCCCGATCGTCGCCGAGCGTGAGGAGGGCGAACAGCTCGATTTCGAGATCCCCGCCGGCGGTCTCCATCCGGTGCGCGAGCGCCGGCGTGGCTCGCGAGTCGAGGGCGATGAGATCTGCCTCCTTGCCGGCTTCGATCGAGCCGATGCTATCGTCAAGGCTGAGCGCCCGGGCATTGCCGAGTGTCATGCGGTAAAAGGCCTCAAGCGGCGTCCATGACTTCCCATTGAGTTGCTGCACCTTGTACCCCTCGGCCGCCGTGCGCAGCATCGAATAGCTCGTGCCCCCGCCGACGTCGGTCGCAAGGGCAATCCGGACCCCCGCGCGCGTGAGCCGCGCCTGATCGAAAAGACCGGAGCCGAGGAACAGATTCGACGTCGGGCAGAAAGCGGCGACGCTACGGCTTTCGGCCAGCGCCGCAACCTCGCTGTCCTGCAAATGAATGCAATGGCCGAACACCGACCGGGGGCTGGTCAGCCCGGCCCGCGCGTAGACGTCGACATAGCTTCGCGCCTCAGGAAACAATGTGGCGACGAGCGCGATTTCCGCCTTGTTTTCGTTGGCGTGGGTCTGGACGTAGCAGTGCGGAAATTCGCGCGCCAGCGCGCCCGCGGCGTCCAGTTGGGCTTGCGTCGACGTCACCGCAAAGCGCGGGCTGATCGCGTAGGCGAGCCGGCCGCGGCCCCGCCAGCGCTCGATGAGGGCTTTGCTCTCATCATAGCTGCGCTGAGCGGTGTCTTTCAGCGCTTCCGGCGCATCGCGGTCCATCATCACCTTGCCGGCTATCATGCGCGCCCCGCGCCGTTCGGCCGCGGCGAAGAATGCGTCGACGGACTCGGGATGCACCGTGCAATAGACCATCGCCGTCGTGGTGCCCGAGCGGAACAACTCGTCGAGAAAGAACTCGGCGATGCGCTCGCAATGCGCGGGATCAGCAAATTTCTGCTCCTCGACAAACGTATAATAGCGCAGCCAGTCGAGCAGTTGTGCGCCATAGGAGCCAATCACCTGGGTCTGCGGATAATGGACGTGGGCGTCAATGAAGCCGGGCGTGATGAGGCAACCGCTGTGGTCGTCGATAAGCGCGCCGCGCGGCGCGCGGGCGAGAATGGCGCGCGCTTCGCCGACCGCCTCAATCTGACCCCTGGAGACAAGAACAGCGCCGTCGTCGATTAGGGAGCAGGCGCGCGAGCCGCTCACGGCGGGATCATCGGTGAACCAGAGGATGCGGCCACGAATGACGCGGGCCTCCCCGGTCAAGGTAGGATGTCCTTGAGCCTGAGCGCCGCAATCCGGTCGATCTCGGCGAGCGCTGTCGCCGTCTCGGCGTCGGCGCCATTGGCGAGACGAATGCGGAAGGCGGCGAGAATGTCGGCTGTGCTCTTGCCTTTGACCGCCATGATAAAGGGAAAGCCGAACCTCGCGCGATAGGCGTTGTTGAGTTCGCCGAATTGGCGCAGTTCGTCGGGCATGAGCCGGTCAAGCCCGGCGCTCGCCTGCTCGCGCGTCGAGTCGGCGGTCAACGTCTTCGCAAGCGAGAGCTTGCCGGCCAGATCCGGGTGGGCTTCGATCAACGCGCGCTTCTGTTCTGTCGTGCCCTTTGCTGCGGCGGCGGCGAGCATCTTCGCCAGCGCTTCCGCTGTGTCGGCGGTCGCAAGACTACCGTCGTAGGCAGCCGCCGCGATCCATGGCGAGTGCTCGTAAACGCCACCGAAACGTTCGATGAACAGCGTCCGAGTAAGCTGAGACGGCCTCCAACCGCCCGGCGGCGGGTGCTTGGCGATCCAGTGACGGGCGATATCAAGCCGGGTCGGAATCCAGACGCGATTGTGGCTAAGCGCATAGTCAAGGAATCGCGCGAGCGCGAGCGCGCGGCCTGGTCGGCCGACCAGGCGGCAGTGCAGGCCGATCGACAGCATCTTCGGCGCTACGTCGCCTTCGGCATAGAGCGCGTCGAACGAATCCTTGAGGTAGGCGTAGAAGTGATCGCCGGTGTTGAAGCCCTGCGGTGTGGCGAAGCGCATGTCATTGGCGTCGAGCGTGTAGGGCGTCATGAGCTGCGGGCCGCGCGGCCCCTCGAGCCAGTAAGGCAGATCATCGGCGTAGCTGTCGGCGCAATAGACGAACCCGCCCTCTTCCATGCCAAGCCGGATGGTGTTGATCGATGAGCGGCCCTGATAGAAGCCGAGCGGCCTGCTGCCTGCGACCTCGGTATGAATACGCACCGCCTCCGCGATATGGAGCGCTTCGATATCGGGCGGCGTGTCGCGATAGTCGATCCACTTCAGGCCATGGGTGGCGATTTCCCACCCGGCCTCGTTCATCGCGGCGACGGCCTCCCGATTGCGCGCCATCGCCGTCGCCACTGCATAGACGGTCACCGGAACCGAGCGCTGGGTGAACAGCCGGTGCAGCCGCCAGAAGCCGGCGCGGGAGCCGTATTCGTAGATCGACTCCATGTTCATGTGACGCATGCCCGGCCAGGGCGCAGCGCCGACGACCTCGGACAGGAACGATTCGGACGCGGCGTCGCCGTGCAGGATATTGTTCTCGCCGCCCTCCTCATAATTGATGACGAACTGGACGGCGATGCGCGCCTTATTCGGCCAGTCGGCGAACGGCGGCGTGCGCCCGTAGCCGATCATGTCGCGCGGATAGGTTTCGCCGTCCGTCATCCTCCGCAGACCCCCATGCTCAAGCCGTAAACGTCTGCAGCACGCTACGATACGATCGGCCTTTGCTCCAGTCCGCCTGACTTTGATCTCAGATCGATTCACGGGACAGCAAAAGTTCAATCTAGCAAGGAAAATCCGCTAGATAATAGTGATCCCAAAGGGCTCGAACCCCATAGCCCTCGCAGCTCAATTCGGTGTGGCTCGCCTGCGCCAACCAATCCGCGGATTGGCGGCCTTTCGGCAAGGCGACTTGATCGGTCTCATCGTAGACCAGCCCATGAGACGCGAAGGACATGCCGCCCCAGTCGAACACGGCGAGACGGGGACGCTGGTCAGCCGGGAGGGCGGCGATTGTCCGGTCATAAGTGGATCTCATCGCAATAAAATGGATCACGTCTCCTAGATAATCACAGGATCGGACAAATCTGACCGGGTCGAATGCGACAATGAGCAAAACGACCGGCAGAATGGCGGCCATGACACAGCGCCTCCATTCCTTTCGCATCGCCGACCGAATGCTTACGATCAGGGCGACAAGACCCGCGATCACCCATAGAAATAAGAGAACCGGTATCCCAACCACCACGTAGATGAAGTTTGGCCCCAACGGGGAAGCCGCGAACGCGATCAAAGCGATGGGAACGCCGAGCCCGATCGCAGCCGCCCAGCGGAGCAGGGAGAGAGCAGGCTTTTGGGCTTCGGTCATTCCATCACCTCGATTTCCGCTCGTTCAAAGCGCGGCCACAGGATGCACGCAACGCGGCGGCTCCGAGGCGCGGCCAAAAATGTTAGGGAAGGGCGAAAGACGTCGCCGCCTGCCGTCCCGAGGCCCTCATGACCGAAATATCCCTGCGCTTCGAGCCGCCGTTCGCCCGCGTGGTCCTCAACCGCCCCGAACGCCGCAATGCGATCACCTGCGCGATGTGGCGGGCGTTGCCGGCGATCCGCGCCGCGATCGAGGCGCGCGAGGACCTCTTGGTAACGCTTGTCGAGGGCGAGGGTGCGCATTTCAGCGCCGGCGCCGACATTGCGGAACTCGGCGACATCTACCCCGACCCTGGGGCGACGCGAGACTTTGGCGACGCGATGCAGGACGGCCTCAAAGCGCTAATCGAGCTCGATCGCCCGACCATCGCCGTCATCCGCGGCGTGGCAATCGGCGCCGGGCTGGGCCTCGCGCTTGCTTGCGATCTGAGGTTCTGCGCCGCGGATGCGCACCTCGCCATCACTCCCGCGAGACTCGGCCTGATCTACGGCCACGCCGAGACGCGCAGGCTGGTCGAACTCATCGGCCCGTCGCGCGCCAAGGATCTTCTGTTCACCGCGCGCAGGATCGAAACCGACGAGGCGCTGGCGATCGGCCTGATCGACCGGCGGATCGAGGCGGCGCTGCAGGAGACCGTGCTCGGCTACGCCCGGGGCCTTGCGGACATGAGCCAGATGTCGATCCGCGGCGGCAAACGCGCGGTCGACGCCATCGCCGCGGGCCTGACTCAGGAGACGCCCCGGTTCCGCGCGTTGACGGAGGCGGCGGCCTTCGGCCCCGACTTCGCCGAAGGGCGAGCGGCGTTCGTGGGGAAGCGGACGGCGAAATTCACCTTTCGCGGGCCAACCGGGCCGTTGCCGCAGAGCTAGCGCGTCGGCCGTTTGCGAGATCCGTCTCCAAGGCGTCATGATTGAAGCTATGCCGAATGACGTGAAGCCGCCGGACGACCCTCCGGCCTATATCGATCCCCCAAGCCGCCGTAAGTATCCCATCTCGGAGCCGCGCTGGCGCTCTGACGCGGGCGCGCCGCTCATGATCACGGCCTTGCCCGGACTTGCGCGCGAGTTGATCGATACGGGCAAACGATCGCTGTGGCGCTACGCGGCCGCCCTGCCGGTCGACGTTCCCGATCCGATCACGATGGGAGAGGGATGCACGCCGCTTGTCTCCCGCAGATGGCGCGGCGCATCCGCGCTGTTCAAGCTCGAATGGTTTTCGCCCACCGGAAGCTTCAAGGACCGGGGCGCTTCCGTCATGCTCTCGATCCTCCGCGACCAGGGTGTGACGCGAGTTCTGGAAGACAGTTCTGGCAACGGCGGGGCGGCGATTGCGGCTTATGCGGCGGCTGGCGGCCTTGCGGCGAAGATTCTCGTCCCGGCCTCCACGGCGCAGGGCAAGACCGTGCAGATGCGCGCTTATGGCGCCGAGATCGAGCTCATTCCTGGAACTCGCCAGGACGTCAGCGACGCCGCGATCCGCCAGGCCGCGACCATCTTCTACGCCGGTCACAACTGGCAGCCGTTCTTCCTGCAGGGCACGAAGACGCTGGCCTATGAACTTTGGGAGGATCTCAAGTTCAACGCGCCAGACAATGTCGTCATCCCGACTGGCGCGGGCAGCAACATCTTAGGCTGCGACATCGGCTTCAGCGAGCTTCTGCGGCGCGGCGAGATCGGAAATCTACCCCGGCTATTCGCGGCGCAGCCGAAGAATTGCGCGCCGCTTCATGCAAGCTTCGCGGCGGGGTCTGAGGAATCTCAGTCAGTCGAAGTGCGTCCAACGATCGCCGAGGGCGCATCGATCGCGAAGCCAGTGCGGGCTCGCGAGGTTCTTTCGGCGGTGCGCCGCTCCGGCGGCGCGACCGTCGCCGTGTCGGAGGCTGAGATCGAAGGGGCTCTGTTCGAACTCAGCCGCATCGGCCTCTATGCGGAGCCGACCTCAGCCCTCGCCGCCGCCGCGTTCACAAAGCTCTTGGAGCGCGGAATCATTCAACCCGCAGAGACGACCGTGGTCGTGCTGACCGGCTCTGGCCTGAAAACGACGCAGCGAATCGGCGAGCTTATGGGCGCGCGGCCAATGCGGTAAAGGCGGCCGCATCGCGGTGGGATGGCGATGAAGCCTTTGGCAGCGCCGCCGGTGCGCTGGCGCTCTTGTAGAGATGAGACTCCGGGTCCCGCCCGCCACTCCAAACGCGGGGTCAGAGCCCTCCGCCATGCGCGCGCGCTTACACTTTCAGGCGACGCCTGCTACGGTCGGCTACGATCGTGGTTTTGCTGCAGTGTTGTCTCCCTTTCGAGTTCCCTCAGGCGAGGCCTCGATTTACGAAGAGGCCTTCGTGACCGACACGATGTCAGCTTACGCGGACCGGGTCGTCACCGCGGCTGCCGCCGTCGAATTGGTCAAGCCTGGGGCTCATGTTTTCCTTGGAACCGGGTGCGCGACGCCGCTTTCTCTCGTGGCGGCCTTGGAGGCGAGGCGACCCAGTCCCCCTGATGTCGAGCTGTTTCATTTTCTGACCTCCGCCCTCGCCGAAGGCGGCGCCGCCTATGAAACCCGATTCCGGCACCGGGCTTTCTTCGTCGGATCGGACATGTCGCCGCTCGTGCGCTCGGGCGCCGCGGAATACGTTCCCATCTCCCTCGTGCAGGTCCCCGAATTGATCGCCAACGGGCGCATTCGCGCGGATGTCGCGCTGGTGCAAGTCACGCCGCCAGACGCGCACGGTTGGGTGAGCCTTGGCATTTCTGTCGATATCGTCATGGCGATGTTGCGCGTGGCCGGGACGATCATCGCCGAAGTCAATCCGCGGATGCCGCGCACCCATGGGGATACGCTGATCCCTATCGAGCGCATCGCCCGCCTGGTACCGGTCGAACGCGAAGTCACGGAATACCGCCATCCACCCATCGACGATATTGCGGAGCAGGTCGCGCGCTACGTCGCCGACATTATTGAGGGCGGGGCCACGCTTCAGATCGACCTCGGCCGTATCCCCAACGAGGCGCTGAAACATCTCAAGCATCGCCGCAATCTTGGCATCCATTCCAATGTCATCACCGACGGCGTGCTCGAGTTGATCAAGGCTGGCGTCGTTACCGGCGCGCGGAAGACACTGCACCCCGGTCGGGTGGTCGCGAGCTTTTGCCTCGGCACGCGCGAACTCTACGATTTCATCGACGATAACCCTCTGTTCGAATTCCGCCCGATCGAGTACGTCGCGGACCCCGAGATCGTCGCGCGGAACAACGCCATGGCTTCGCTGTCGCAAGCCTTTGCGGTAGATTTGACAGGGCAGGTGTGCGCCGATCAATTCGAGGGCGGATTCTATGGCGGCGTCTCGACGTTGCCAGACTTTCATCGCGGAGCGGTTCGTTCTCCGGGCGGCAAATCCATCATCTGCCTTCGCTCGACGACCGACGATGACGAGCGCAGTCGGATCCGGTTCCAGCTATTGTCGGGCGAAGGCGTCGGGTTGGCGCGCCACGACGTGCATTACGTCGTGACGGAATTCGGCATCGCCTACCTCTTCGGCAAATCGATGCAGGAACGGGCGCTGGCGCTGATCGAAATCACGCATCCGAAATTTCGCGAGGAATTGCTCGCTCAGGCGCGCGAGGCGCACTTGGTCCGTTCTGACCAGAGAATGATGAGCCCGCGCCAGTATCTGATCGAGGAAGAGCGACACGTCGATCTGGCCGACCAGCGCCAAATACTCATACGGCCGGCGCGCGCCAGCGACGCGATGGGGTTGAAGGATCTTTTCCACGCCCTGTCGGCGCAGGACGTCTACACCCGCTTCTTCCGCCGGATGACCTCGCTGTCCTATGACGAGGCCCAGTGCCTGTGCAATGTCGATTTCGACCGCGACGTCGCTTTCGTTGCAGTCGAGGGGCCGCGCGAAAATGAGACGATCATCGGTGCCGGCGCCTATTTCCTGAACCCCACCACCAATTATGCCGAAGTGGCGTACATGATCGCGCCCGCCTGGCAGGGTTGCCGGGTCGGCAGCGGCTTGCAGAAGCGATTGCGCGAATTCGCACAAGCCCGCCGCGTCAAAGGGTTCATTGCCGAGGTTCTGCCCTCGAACGGGAAGATGATCAGTCTCGCCCGCGCCGGCGGCGATTTGATCGAACAGGAAGACGACGAAGACGGGTGCAGGATCAAGACAACGTTCCAGCCCGAGCGGGTTTCAACTGCGCGGACGGTTCCCTCCTGAGGGAGCCGGTTGACGCCTTCCCCTCGACCGGCCTATAAGCCCGCCCGAGCAAGGCTGGGCCTTAAACCCGGCCCTTTATTTTGAGCGGCGCCGATCCGTGCGCCGCAGGGAACGAAAACTCAATGGCCAATACCAAGTCGGCCCAGAAAGCGGCCCGCCAGACCCTTCGCCGCACCGAGGTCAACAAGTCGCGCCGCAGCGACATGCGCACCTATGTGCGCAAGGTCGAGGAGGCGATCGCCTCCAAGGATCCGAAGGTCGCCGCCGAGGCGCTGAGCGAGGCCGAGCCGAGGCTCGCCCGGGCGGCGCAAAAGGGCATCGTCCACAAGAACGCGGCGTCGCGCAAAATTTCGCGCCTGACCAAGCGCGTCAAGGCGCTCGCCGTCTGAACGCCTCGCCTGCCGCGCATCCTCATGAAGCGCTGCTTAATGCGATGACCGACGTTCCACCCGACCGCCTCAGCGTCGACCCCTCGAGTCCGTTCTACGACGAGGCTGTGCTTGCGCGTGGGATCGGCGTGCGCTTTCGCGGCGTCGAGCTGCGTGACGTCGAGGAATATTGTGTGAGCGAGCAATGGATCAGGGCGGCCGCGGGCAAGGCGCTCGACCGCCGAGGTCAGCCGCTCGTCATCAAGATGACCGGCGCCGTCGAGCCCTATTTTCTTACGCCGCCCGCCCGCGAAGCGGCCCATCAGAACCGGGGCTGACGGCCTGAGCGGTTAACCGCTTCGTCTCTACGAACAACTGGACATTCGCGAGCCATTCGCCCGCGCTTCTTGTATCGGTGGGCACGGCGCATCGCCATACGAACAGAACACGCAGCAATCGCCGAGCTTGGGCTTGATCAGCGCCGAGCAGGCGCTGCATTCGTAAATGTATTGGCAGGCGTCTGTTGGCATCGTTTCGGTTCTCTGATGCCCGCAGGCGGGACAGGTGATTGTCGAAACGAGTTTCACCGCGAACACCGCGTCTTCACCGCTTTGGCGCGGAGGGATTGGCGACGGGCGTTAAGCGGCCGCCAACCGAGTTCTGCGCGAGGCCTTGTAGCCAAAGTAGCCCAGTCCGGCGAATCCGGCCGGCATCATCGCCCATGTCGAAGGCTCGGGCACGGGCGTCGTCGAGACGCTCAGCACGAGATCTTCCGGATTCAATAACTTGATCTCGGCCGGCGCCACCTGCACGGGCCGCGGATTGCCGAAGGCCCCGGGCGGAGTGTGGCTGCCAGGGGGAAGATAGGCGAGACCGTAGACGCTGTCCGTCTTGTTCGGCAGCCCGTGCGGCAGCGTGAAGCCAGCCGGCGAAACGGCCGTCGTCATTCCATCGGTGGCGCCGTCGGCGAAATAGCTTTTCGCCGCGCCGAGGTTGGAAAAGCTTGTGGAAAGACCGATCGGCCGAGCCGTGCGCACTAGCGCGGGCTAAGCGCTCCTCGATTCCCACAACTAGGGCGCATGAGGCGGGGCTCTAGCCTGTGCGCGGGTTCGAGCCGCCACTTCTCGGTTTGTCCTGATCGAGCAGCGGATTGGCTCGAAATAGCAAGACGCTCAATGCTCAGTTTCCTACAACACGTCAACGAGCGGGCTGCTTCAAACCACCGCGCAGAGGCGATCCAACGCTCGCAGACTGAACGTCTGCGGGTGTTTCTATTGCGTGTTCGTCACGTGGCGCGTCGCTATTCACGGTTGAATGAAAGATGAATGCAATGTTAATCAAATACGAAGATAATTTCGGCTTCTATCTTATTGATGATAATGATCCAGAAGAATTAGAATTCTTCTGTCATATCAGGGCGCAAAGCGAACCAGCCGTATGCGCGCGCTGTCACCAGGGGGTGCGATTGCTGAAGCACATCAAATTATGCGCAACCTGTTCTGAAGCACTAGAACTTGGCGCGCCGTCAGACCCAGCGTGGGTCGTTCCTAATCTTTGGCCGGTTGGAGAATAAGTCTATCGCATCACCCGACGCCATCTCGGCGCCTGAGGCGCGCGGTTCGCTCTTAGTGTGACGCCCGTCATAGCCGGAAGTTTCAGCATGTGCGAATCCTATTCCTTAGGGGAAAGCGTGGTCAAAATTTGAGGCTAGTAAGATGAGCGTACCGCTAAAAGCTACCGACTTTCATACAACGGAGCGTCTGCTGGAGCTTGCTCTCACAATGCTTGAAAGCGCGAGACGTGAGCAAACTCACGATCAATTGCCCGCGAACAATTGGCTCACAAATAACTTCACTCTAGAAATCATCCGCGCAAAGGTAGCGTCCAATAAGGCTAACGCTATCATCAACGTCTAAGTGCGGCGAGCATTGCGGGCATCCAAGGCCCCATATCATCCACTCTTCACCTGCGCGTTACTCGGCGGCTCAAACACCGCCGTGATCGTTCGATTTTCACAAGCTGGGCACGTGAGGCGCGACAACGGTCGCACCGACGAAGGCAAATATCCAGGGCGGTTGCTCTAAGAACACCTGGGGCCATCCTTTCATGGCGCGACTGGCCAAATCGCGGGCCAGATCTCTCGACTTTCCATTCGGGTAATGTGCTACTCGCACGAATCCCACGGGAAGCATTCGGCCTCAACGTCGACTGAGCTCGACGGCGCGATCGACAATCGCCCTGAACGCATCGGACCTCGCCATTTCCAGCTTGTCGACCTGCACCTCCGAAAGATAGGCGTAAAGCTGCTCCTGGCTGCCGCCGGCCGCGATCCGGTCGTAAAGGGTCTCGGCGCAGGTGAAGAGCTCGCCCTCGTTGCAATCGGCCGGCAAGTCCCAGGTGTCGAGCATGACCTCGACGATCTTGCCGATCATGGCGGTCTTGTCGGCCATCGCTTGTCTCCTCTGGCTGTACAATATAACAATAATATGATGTACAAAATGATATTCGATTCCAGCTTCATGGACAGAAAAAGGCGCCTAAGCCACTGAAAACGCTGCGTCGCATCCAGAACGGCTCAATGCCCGCCCGTGGGATTATCGCGGCGGTCGCAGGCGCCGGGTCAAAACGCCCCGATGCGCATGAGATCGTGGAAATGTACGATCCCGACGACCACGCCGTTTTCCACGACAGGAAGCGCGGCGCCCTTGCGGCTGATCTTTTCCAGCGCCTCCGCGATGAGCGCGTCGGGGCCGATGGTGCGAGGCGTGCGGGTCATCACGTCGGCGATCGGCGTCTCGAGCGAAAAGTTGGATTGGAGGTGGTGGCGCAGGTCGCCGTCAGTGACGATGCCGACCAGCGCGCCGCTGTCGTCGCAGGCGGCGACGCAGCCGAAGCCCTTGGAGCTCATCTCCATGACCGCTTCCGCCATGCGGGCGCGTGCGGCGACGCGCGGAACCCGCTCGCCCGTGTGCATGACCTCGCGTACATAGCGAAGCCGCGCGCCGAGCTTCCCACCCGGATGGAGGGCGCGGAAGTCGAGCGCGGTGAAGCCGCGGCCCTCGAGCAGCGCGACCGCCAGCGCGTCGCCCAGCACGAGTTGCATCGTCGTGGAGGTGGTCGGGGCCTCGAGCCCGTTGGGGCACGCCTCCGGCGCGCTTGGCATCGTCAGGCAAACGTCGGCCTCGCGGCCAAGCGTGCTGTTGGCCTCAGCCGTCATGGCGATCAGCGGAATGGCGTAGCGCTTGGAGAAAGTCACGATCGCCGCCAGTTCCGCCGTCTCGCCGGACCAGGAAATGGCCAGCACGACGTCGCCGCTCTGGACCATGCCGAGGTCGCCGTGACTCGCCTCCGCCGGATGGACGAAGAAGGCGGGCTCGCCGGTCGAGGCGAGGGTCGCCGCGATCTTGCGGGCGATGTGCCCGGATTTGCCGATGCCGGTCACGATGACCCGGCCGGGCGCGGCCGAGATCGTCTTGACCGCTTCCGAGAACGCCGCTCCAAGGCCGCCCGCGGTCCGGATCGCCTCCTCGAGCGCCTCGAGGCCCTTGCGCTCGTTGGCGATGGTGCGCAGCGCCGACAGGACGGCGCTGCTCTGCTCCTGAATCATGGCCAGCTCTGTATCATTCGGCGGCGCGCTTGGAAAACGCCCGGCGTCCGGAGCGGGCTCGCTCCGCCGGCTCAGACGCCCTTCGGGGCGAAGCCCAGTCGGCGCAGTTCCTCCTTGAGCCCGGGAGCAATGTCGCCACGGTCGAGCGCGAAGGCGAGGTTGGCGCTGAGAAATCCAAGCTTGGAGCCGCAATCGTAGGTCCGTCCGTCGAAACGCGCGCCGTGGAAAGATTGCGTGCGGGCGAGCTCGATCATGCCGTCCGTCAGTTGAATTTCGCCGCCTGCGCCTTTTTCGACGCGCTTCAGGATTTGAAAAATCCTAGGCTGAAGAATGTAGCGCCCCGATATGATGAGATTGGACGGCGCCGTCCCCTGCTTCGGCTTTTCGACCATCTTGGTGATCTCGAAGGTCGCGCCATGGTCGGCGCCGACCCCGACGATGCCATATTGATGGGTCTCAGCCGGGGGAACCTCTTCGACCGCGATGATATTCCCGCCGTGCTTCTCGTACGCCGCCACGCACTGGGCAAGGCAGCGCCCACCGTGCGTTCCGGGGCGAGTGACCATATCCGGCAGCAGGACCGCGAAGGGTTCGTCGCCAACAATTTCGCGTGCGCACCAGACTGCGTGGCCAAGGCCGAGCGGCGCCTGCTGGCGGGTAAAGCTAGCCGCCCCGGCAGTGGGAAGATCGGCCATGAGGGCGTCGTATTCGGCCTTTTTCCCCCGTCGCTTGAGGGTGTCTTCGAGTTCGTAGGCGTTATCGAAATGATCCTCGATGACCCCTTTGTTGCGCCCGGTCACAAAGATGAAATGCTCGATTCCCGCCTCGCGCGCTTCATCGACCACGTGCTGAAGGATTGGTCGGTCGACGACGGTCAGCATCTCCTTGGGGATCGCCTTGGTCGCGGGCAGGAACCGCGTGCCGAGACCGGCCACGGGCAACACGGCTTTACGGATGGGTTTGTCCATAGATGCTTGGTTCCTCGGCCAGTTGAGAGGCGGAAGGGAGGCGAGCCCGGCGAATTCCTGATATCCGACTATCAGGTCCGGCCGAGCCGTTCCATGCGGCTTTTTTTCCCGTTGGGCAGATCAAAAAAGGGGCTGGGTATGAGCGTTCTGGTCACTGGAGGCGCCGGCTATATCGGCGGCCATATGGCTCTCGGCCTTCTCGACGCCGGCGAGACGGTCGTCGTTCTCGACAACCTCTCCACCGGCTTCGCCTGGGCCGTTCCCGAAGGCGCAAAGCTCGTCGTCGGCGATACGAGCGATAAGGACCTGGTCGTGCGCCTGATCAGGGAGCATGCGATCGACGCGATCGCCCATTTCGCCGCCAAGATCGTCGTGCCGGACTCGGTCCGCGACCCGCTCGGCTACTACCTCAACAACGTTTCAAACGCGCGCGCCCTGATCGAGGCTGCGGTCGAGGGTGGGGTGAAGACGTTCATCTTTTCCTCAACCGCGGCGGTTTACGGCGAAACCGGCGCCGAGCCGATATCGGAGGAAGCTGCGCTCGCGCCGATTTCGCCTTATGGGCGGTCCAAGCTGATGGTCGAGTGGATACTCGAGGATGCGTCCAGGGCGTACGATTTTCGCTACGTCGCACTGCGTTATTTCAATGTGGCCGGCGCCGATCCCAAGGGTCGCCTTGGCCAGTCGACGCCCAACGCGACGCACCTGATCAAGCGCGCCGTCCAGACGGCGCTCGGACTCCATCAGAAGATCGAGATCTTCGGCCAGGACTATCCGACCCGCGACGGCACTTGTGTGCGGGATTATATCCAGGTCACGGATCTCATCGACGCGCATTTGAGCGCGCTCGCCTATTTGCGCGCCGGTGGGGCCAGCGTCGTCTGCAATTGTGGTTATGGGCACGGGGAGACGGTCAAAGAGGTCATCGAGGTCGCTAAACGGGTATCGGGGATCGATTTTCCCGTTGTCGTCTCTGGCCGGCGCGCGGGCGATCCAGCCGCGATCGTCGCCAAATCCGACCGGGCGAGGAGCGTGCTTGGCTGGAAGCCGAGCCGGGATAATCTCGACGAGATCGTGCGCCAGGCGCTCGATTGGGAACGCCGGCTGCACAATCGAAGGACGGAAGGGTAAGCGAAGCCGCCGTATTGAAGGCGCGCGAGCGTGATTCCCCGCCGCGTCCTGGGATCGGGTCGCGATGGACGCTGGCTGCGCCGTAGCGGTTTTGGGCTTTACAAGCGGCGCGCCAGCGGCTTGATTGATTTTCGCCTTCGTTGGGGGGAAGCGCATGCGCTCGGCCGAGCGGCGAGAATGAGTATGGACGATGTTCTCGTCACTGAAGGCCTCAGCAAGAGCTTCGGCGATTTCCGCGCGGTCAGCGATGTTTCCCTCCGCATTCGGCGTGGGACGATCCATGCCCTCATCGGACCGAACGGTGCGGGCAAGACCACTTTTTTTAACATGCTGTCGAAATTCGTCGCCCCGACGGGCGGGCGGATCACCTTCAATGGGCGCGACATCACCAATCTGAAGCCGGCTGATGTGGCGCGGCTGGGGCTCGTCCGCTCGTTCCAGATTTCGGCGGTATTTCCTCATTTGACTGCGTTTGAAAACATTCGTATCGCGCTGCAGCGAAAGCGCGGCGAGTCGTTCGACTTCTGGCGCTCCAAGGCGGCGCTCAACCCGCTCAACGAGCGGGCGCTTAGGTTGCTGGACGACGTCGGGCTGGGGGAGCTCGCCAACTCGAAAGCCGGCGAAATCTCCTATGGCCGCAAGCGAGCGCTGGAGCTGGCGACCACGCTTGCGGTCGAGCCCGAGATGATGCTGCTTGATGAGCCGATGGCGGGCATGGGCCACGAGGACATCGATCGCACGGCCGATCTCATCCGCCGCGTGTCGGTGAACCGCACCATCCTGATGGTCGAGCATAACCTCCGCGTGGTCGCCAATCTCTCACATCGCATCACCGTGCTCACGCGCGGGCGCGTGCTCGCCGAGGGCGACTATCGCGAGGTGTCGGAGAACGAAGAGGTGAAGCAGGCCTATCTTGGTGTTGGGCATGGCTGAGGCGGCTCTCGCCCGGACGCCGGCCGCGGCGGATAAGACGGTGCTCAGCGTCAAGGGCCTGCAGGCTTGGTACAACGAATCGCATATCTTGCATGGGATCGACCTCGACGTGCGTGAGGGCGAAGTCGTGACCCTGTTGGGACGAAACGGAGCTGGCAAGACGACGACCCTGAAGGCGATCATGGGCATCGTCCGCAAGCGAATTGGGTCGGTCGTATTCGACGGCAAGGAACTCATCGGCCTTCCGATCGACCGCATCGCCCGACACGGCGTCGCATTTTGTCCGGAGGAGCGGGCCATATTCGCCTCTCTCTCGGTCAAGGAGAATTTGTTCCTCCCGCCTCCGATCTCCAAGGCCGGCGCGATGAGCGTGGAGCACATCTTCTCGCTGTTCCCCAACTTACGCGAACGGCTGGCGAGCGGCGGGGGCAAGCTGTCCGGCGGCGAGCAGCAGATGCTCGCCATCGCGCGAATCCTGCGAACCGGCGCCCGATTTCTGATGCTCGACGAACCGACCGAGGGCCTGGCGCCGGTGATCATCCAGCAGATCGGCCGCACCATCGCCGAGCTCAAGCGGGAAGGGTTCACAATTTTGCTGGTGGAGCAGAACTTCCGCTTCGCCTCGACTTTGGCCGACCGGTTTTTCGTCATGGAGCACGGCCGGATCATCGATACGTTCGCCAACTCGGAATTGGAGGCCAGGATGGATAGGCTACACGAGGCGCTGGGCGTGTAATGACGCTCGTCGAACGGCGGACCCGGCCGTGACCATTTTCGGCCACACGATCAGCATGTCTCAGCTCTACGGCCAGTTGCTGATTGGCCTGATCAATGGCTCCTTCTATGCGCTGTTGAGCTTGGGCCTTGCCGTCATTTTCGGCATGCTGACCATCGTCAATTTCGCCCACGGCGCGTTCTATATGATGGGGGCCTTCGTCGCGTATTTCCTGCTGCACGGCCTTGGCCTCAATTATTGGTGGGCGCTCATCCTCGCGCCGCTGATTGTCGGCGCAATCGGCGCGATCGTCGAGCGCCTGTTCCTCAAACGGCTTGCCGGCTTCGATCCGCTCTACAGCCTGCTCCTCACCTTCGGCCTGGCCCTCATCATTCAGGGCCTGTTCCAGAACTATTTCGGCGCCTCGGGCATGCCCTACGCGATCCCCAAACAGCTGGCGGGCGCCTACAATCTCGGCTTCATGTTCCTGCCCGTCTATCGCGGCTGGGTGATCCTGGCCTCGGCCGTGGTGTGCTTCGCCACCTGGCTCATCATCGAGAAGACCAAGCTCGGCGCCTATTTGCGCGCGGCGACCGAGAACCCGACCATGGTGCGCGCCTTCGGCATCAATGTGCCGCGCATGGTTACGGTCACTTACGGCTTCGGCGTCGCGCTTGCGGCGTTCGCCGGTGTCCTGGCTGCGCCGATCAATCAGGTCCGTCCGGGCATGGGCGCGGACATCATCGCGGTCGTCTTCGCGGTCGTGGTGATTGGCGGCATGGGATCGATTCTCGGTTCGATCGTCACCGGCTTCGTCCTCGGCGTCATCGAAGGGCTGACCAAAGTATTCTACCCGGAGGCGTCGAATACAGTGGTGTTCGTCATTATGGCGATCGTGCTCCTGATCCGGCCGACCGGCCTGTTTGGGCGGGCGGCCTGATATGGACCTCGAAGCTTCCATTATCACGGCCGATATGACTCGCCAGGATCGGCGCGTCAGCGGCATCGCTTTCGCGATCATGGTCGCCGTGATCGCGATCGCGCCTTTTTTCGCCTATCCGTTCTTCGTCATGCAGGCGATGTGCTTCGCGCTGTTCGCCTGCGCATTCAATCTCTTGATCGGCTACGCCAACCTGCTGTCGCTCGGGCACGCCATGTTCTTCGGGCTCGCCAGCTATGTCTGCGCCCATGCCGCCAAAGTGTGGGGTTTGGAGCCCGTCTCGGCGATTGTGGTCGGCGTCGCCGCCTCCGCCGTCCTTGGATTCATCACAGGCGCGCTCGCGATTCGCAGCGCCGGCATCTACTTCGCCATGATCACCGTCGCCTTTTCCCAGATGGTGTTCTTCGTCTGCGTCGAGGCGCCGTTCACCCACGGCGAGGACGGCATCCAGGCGGTGCCGCAAGGACGGGCGCTCGGCTTCATCGATCTGTCCAATCCCTGGATCCTGTACTGCTTCGTCGCGGCCGTCTTTCTGTTCGGCTTTCTTGTCGTGCAGCGCGCGGTCAATTCGCCGTTCGGCGAGATTCTCAAGGCGATCCGCGAAAACGAGCCGCGCGCCGTCTCGCTCGGCTATCGCGCCCTGCAGTATAAGCTCGCGGCCTTCGTCCTATCGGCGGTGATCGCCGGCCTCGCCGGCGCGACCAAGGCGCTGGTCGTCCAGAACGCGTCGCTGACCGACGTCTCGTTCTCAACCTCAGGCGAGGTCGTGCTGATGACGCTGGTCGGGGGCATGGGCACCTTCTACGGCCCCGTGGTGGGCGCGCTCATCGTCATCGCGATGCAGAACTATCTCGCCCAGTTCGGCGAGTGGGTGACCGTGATCCAAGGCGTCGTGTTCGTCGCCTGCGTGCTGGCGTTTCGGCGCGGCATTGTCGGCGAACTGGCGGCGCGGGCGAAGGTGTCGCTCTAGCGGCATCGATGCCGACGCGCAGCAGAGTGGCGAGACCGCGGCTCCCGAGGCGCAATCCGGGCCGCGGCCGCGGCTTAAGCTCAGGCGAGACCAGCCCTCGTCTCATCCGAGCGGTTCATCGATGAGCGCGTCGCGGCAATGTTGTGGATGGCGAGACGGATATCGCGATTGTCTTGCATGAACCGGTCGAAATCGACCTTCCGCAGCACCAGGAGCCGGCAATACGTCATGGCGACGACATCGGCCTGTCGCGTCATGCCGGTTAGCAGCGCCATCTCGCCGAACAGGTCGCCGCTGCCGAGCGGGATGCGGCGATCGGGAAAAACGACTTCGGCGGCCCCGGAGGCGATGAAGTAGCAGGCGTCGCCCTCGTCCCCCTCCCGCACGATGAGCTCGCGGGGCGCCACGAACCGCGGCCTGAGCAGCTTCTGCACCCGCTCGAGCTGTTGGTCATTGAGATCGGCGAACAGGTCGAGGCGCCCGATCAGCTCGCGCGTATCGAGGCCGAGGTCAAAACGAGGCCGGGTTTCTCTCGACTGCGTATCCTCGACGCTGCCCTTGAGATCTTCGTAGATCTCGGGCGCGATGAGGCCTTCTTGGAACAGAGCGTCGTAGCGTCCCATCTCGCGGCGCAACGCCGATTGACGCAGGAACCTGGCTTCGAGAGCCGCCGCGTACTGAGGATATTGACGGCGCAGCGCGTCGAGTGCGGCCGTCGTCCGTCTGAGGCGAACCTTGAGGATGGCGTCGATGAGCTCGACGACCCTCTCGCCGAAGATTGAACGCGATCGCACGGCATGTGCCGCCATGAGCTCCTGGATCAACAAGCGCGTGACGAGCAGCATTTCGAACCGGTCGCCGAGCCGATCGGCGAGAAAGCGCACGATGCCGAAGCGACGATAGAAGAAATAGGCGGCTGCGAAAGAGAACGGGAAGGCGAGCGCGGCTTCGACGCCGCGCTTGTAGCCAAGACGTCCGCCGCTCCTTGCGGCTTCGCCTAGCGCTTCGGCGTTTCTGAGCAGCGCCTGCACGGTGACCGGGGAGGCGGCGCGTTCAGCCATGATTTCGAGCGCCAGCATGCGTTCCTGGTTGCCGAGCGCCACAAGGCCGATCGCCAGGCGCTGATGATCGGTCAGGCCGGCCTCGTCGCCGCCAGGCGAATTTGCCGCTGAGATCCCGGCCTCATAGGGCGCAAGTGCAGTGGCCAGGGCGGCGGGCGAGAGGTCATGCTCGTGCGCCGTCGACCGGATGGTCTCGGCGACCTCGGCATAGGAGAGCGCCAAAACCCGGTCGCGCAACGCCTGGTCGATCGGCGACAGGCGATCGAGGCGCAAGAGGTGGATGACGGCTCTGAGCGTCGTGCCGTTGACCAGCAGCGTGAACAGCACCAGGCCGGTGGCTAGCACCGCCACAAATCTTTGCACTTCCGGCTTCAGCGCGGGATTCTCAGTGACGGCGAGCGCCAGCACCAAGGTCAACGCGCCGCGCAACCCGCCCCAGGCGATGGCCAGCTTATAGGCAGTGCTGATCGGCTGGGTCAGTTTGGCCAGGCTCAAGAGCGGCAGAAGCAGGAACAGCACCAGGACGCGCGCAGCGAACGCAGCCACAATCAGCGCCGCGATCAGCATGACATCGTGAAACTGCATGTCGAGCAGCAGCTTCGGCACCAAAATCGAAGCCAGCATGAACACCAGTGAATGCGCCCAGAAGGCGATCTGAGCCCAGAGATCGGTGATGAACGACCAGTTGTAGGGAGTGATCCGCGATCGCCCAAAGGCGCTGACGGTCAGTCCGGCGCAGAGCACCGCGACCACGCCGGAAACATGCACTAAGTTTTCGGCGGCGATGAAGACGAGATAGGGAAGCGCAACGGTCAGCGTCGCTTCGGCCAAGCGATCGTCGCGCGTCCAAGGGATGAGCTGTAGCAATGCTCGCCCCGCCAGCAGGCCCAGAGCCGCCCCGCCGAAGAAGGAGACCAAAAACTGCTCCTCCCCAACGAGGAAGTTCGGCTGTTGTCCGGAGACGATCACGCCAAGCAGCACTGTGAACATCACGATCGCCGCGGCGTCATTCAGAAGCGCCTCGCCCTCGACCAGGCGGGTCAGCCGCGCCGCGGCACCGACGTCGCGGAATACGGCGATCACCGCGGCCGGATCCGTGGTCGCGACGACCGAGCCGAGCAGCAGGCAGACCACCAACGGCACGCCTGCGATCGGCCAGAGCGCGAAACCGACGACGGCGGTGCAGACAACCGTGGCGACGACGGCGAGCATGAGAATCGGGGCGGCGTCCTCGAGGATCCGCCGCACGTCGGCAGTGATCGCGCCCTCAAAGACAAGCAGTGGTAGAAAGACGTAAATAAAGGTCTCGGCGCCGACCGGCAGGTTCGCGAACAGCCCTGCGAGATCGCCGAAGCGAGCGGAGAGGGGCGTGTGCACTAAGACGAGCGACACCGCGCCGATCGCCACCCCGATGACGGCGAGGAGCACCACCGGCGCGACCTTCAAGCGGACCGCCACCGGTTGGGAGACGGCGACGACCACGAGCAAGGTCGCGAGGACGGCCAGGAGCAGGACGATATCGAGCATAGGGGCAGAGTCCTATCCGGTCGGCGCCTCGGGGGGCAAGATTGCGCCCGCCGTTCCGCTCCGGGAGGAATCGAATGGACGCAATCGCGAAATCGCGGCGCGGTTCATTCTCGGAGGGCTCGCCGGGGTGGTCACCGGCGCGTGCGGAGGCAGGCGATCCGCGTGTCAACCTGTGTTGCTGGCCATGTTTTTCGGCTCGTATGGGCAAAGATCAACGAGCACGCAAACGCCGCATAAAGGTTTTCCTCGACCTCGCGCGGCGTCTTGCCGGGAGCGATGCCGAGGCGGTTGGCGACGCGGAAGACGTGGGTGTCGACGGCCAGGGTCGGCTCGCCGAAGACGGTGTTGAGCACCACGTTGGCGGTCTTGCGGCCAACTCCGGGGAGGGCCTCCAGCTCTTCGCGGTTGCGGGGCGTCTCGCCGCCGTGCCGTTCGACGATCGCGCGAGAGAGAGCAATGAGGTTCTTGGCCTTGGTCCGATAAAGCCCAACGGTCTTGATCCGCTCCTCCAGCCGCTCAATCCCGAGCGCCGCCATCTTCTCTGGCGTGTCGGCAATGGCGAACAGCGCCGGTGTGGCCTTGTTCACTCCCGCGTCAGTTGCTTGCGCCGACAGCACCACCGCCACGAGCAGGGTGAAGGGATTGATGTATTGGAGCTCGCCCTTTGGCTCCGGATTGGCGGCGGCCAATCGCTCGAAGATCGCTTCGGTCCTCGCCGCCCTCGCCTGCCGGGACTCCCTTCGCGCCATGATCGATTTATAGGCAGGCGCAGCCCGCGCTGCCAAGCCCGGCGCCCGACTAAAGCGCAAGTTGCCATGCGCTGCACCGCCAAGCATTATGCCCGTATGGGGCTAGGGCATCGGCGCCGCGCCGCCGGACGAACCGTGAAATCGGGAGGAATGGAATGAAATCACTCAGACGGATATTGATGCTGGCGGGGGCGCTTTTCGCGTCCCTTGCCGCTGGCGCGGCCTCAGCCGCGGATAGCAAGGTCGTGATCGGCGACATCGATGACATGTCGGGACCCTATGCCGACGTCATCGGCGCG
>JGI12659J15293_10000109_pt1 | contig 25103 bp, 24 predicted proteins | sample JacPinW_OM2H0_O1_FD_15293 | JGI IMG/M metagenome (IMG submission 15293) | reverse complement strand
CAATACGTTTTACGGCGCCCGCCACATTTTTGAACCGGAGTTCATGGAGTGGCTGGCGACGTTCCAATTGCCCGAATACGAACTGACCAAGTGCGATGGGCAGTACGAGCTGCGCTTCGCCGGGCCCTGGACGGGCACGACGATGTGGGAGATTCCCGCCCTCGCCATCATCAGCGAATTGAGGGCCCGCGCGGCGATGCGCCGCATGAGCCGCTTCGATCTCGATGTGCTCTACGCCCGCGCCAAGGCCAAGCTGTGGTCGAAAGTCGAACGGTTGCGCATCCTCGAGCGTGAGGGAGGGCCAGTCCGGATTACGGACTTTGGCACCCGGCGCCGGCACGGTTTTCTTTGGCAGCGGTGGTGCGTCGAGGCAATGCAGGAGGGTCTTGGCGCCAGTTTCATCGGCACCTCCAACGTCAAACACGCGATGGACACCGGGCTCGAAGCAATCGGCACCAACGCTCACGAATTGCCGATGGTTTATGCGGCGCTCGCGGACGACGACGAGGCATTGTCCGAGGCGCCCTACAAGGTGCTGAAGGATTGGGCGAAAATGTACGGCGGCAACCTGCTGGTCGTCCTTCCCGATTGCTTCGGCACGACGTCGTTCCTGAGCAATGCGCCGGATTGGGTGGCGGACTGGAAGGGCGCCCGACCCGATTCGAAGTCGCCGATCGCGGCGGCGCGGGAGCTCATCGACTGGTGGAAGGAACGAGGCCGCGATCCGCGGGAAAAGCTCGTCGTGCTCTCGGACGCGATGGACATCGATTCGATCGAAGAGGCGGTGCGCGCGCTCCACGGGCAGGTCAACGTTTCCATTGGCTGGGGCACCAACCTGACCAATGATTTTGTCGGCTGCGCCCCGGCCGGCGCGGACGGGCAGCTCAAGGCGATCTCGTTCGTCTGCAAGGTGGTGGAGGCGGACGGGCGGCCGGCGGTCAAACTCTCCGACAATCCCAACAAGGTGATGGGCCCTCCGGAGGAAGTGGAGCGCTATCGCCGGGTGTTCGGCTTGGCGGGAATGAGGGCCATGCCGGTGACGGTTTAGGGAACAATGACGTTCGCAGGCTTTGGTCCGAAGGCGCTGCCGTTCTTCAAGGCGCTCAAGTTCCACCAGAGCCGGGAATGGTTTGAGGCCAACCGCGAGACTTATGAAAGCGCGGTCAAGGGTCCGATCGGCGACTTGGTGGAGGATGTCGCCGAGCGCCTGGCGAAAGCGAAAATCCCGATCAAAGGGGACCGCAAGTCATCCCTGTTTCGTATTCATCGCGATGTCCGATTTTCCGCTAACAAAGACCCATACAAGACACATGCCGGCATCGTACTGACCCGGTCGGGGAACAAGAACGATCCGGGGCTCATCTATTTCCACCTGTCGCCGGACGAGTGTTTTTTCGCCGCCGGTTTTCATTTGCCAGAGTCCGATAGGCTTGCGCGATTGCGCGCTGCGACCGCGCGCAATCCACGGGCGTTCAGAGCCATGACCGCCAAGCTCAAGAAGAAAGGCCTCGTGCTGTCGGCGGAAGACTCGCTCAAGCGCGCGCCGCGCGGCTTCGAGGCGATCGACGATCCCGAGATCGCCTCCGCGGCGCGGCTCAAGAGCATGGTCTGCCTCCGCCCGGTACCCGAGACGGCGATCGCCTCTTCGGCGCTGGTCGACGACTTCTGCGCCTTCGCGCGCGACGCGCTGCCGCTGCTCAAATGGGGTTGGGACGCAACCGCTGATTTGCGCTCGCGTCCACCCCGCCAATGAGGCGCGCGCAACGCTGCGCGCTTCAGGCTGCCGCGGTCTTCGAATGCGGCGTACCCAGATACGGGAACTCGCTCAGGGTGTCGGTGTGGGGCTTCAGGCCCGTAGGCGGGCACTCGTTTTTCGTCAGGAACGCGATGCGATAGTTGATCACATCGTCGGTGAAGACCCGGCCATTGGGATAGGCTGCGGGTTTCAGCGGATCGAAACTCAAGACGTCCGGCAGCGTGCGCTCCTTGTCGATCGCGGCGATGGCCTCCTCGCGGGTGTAATTGCCGGTATGCCCCATGAGATGGATGAATTGCTCGAGCCACCGGTTGCGGTCGTTGACGGGTTCGCTGGCGTTATATTCCTCTTTGGTGTCGTCGGTGTTGAAGAAACTGCTGACGCTTGGGTGGCCGGCCCGATCGACGTGAATGAGCTGGCCGTCGCGCCTTATGCTGCACCGCCCCCAGACGTGGATCTCGGGCTTCGGATTGAGCTCGCTCGTCGGCAGCTCGACTGCCGTCGAAAAGACGTTCGCCGTCGTATTCGAGTCGACGCCTGTCCACGGGGACTTGCCGCCCAAATGGGGCTCGGTGAAATTCCGTTTGCCCCGGATGTCGAACAGGTTCTTGATTCCGTCGAAGTCGAAAAAGAACGCGTCGCTGCGGCTCCCGGCAAAGAAAGTGTAGGGGCCGGACCTCACGATGTTTGGCGTTGGCCCGAAGGCGCACTCCGCGTCGGCGACGATCTTGGTCCCCACGGCCTCGGGCGATCGCGCCTCGGCGCCCGTGGCCTTATAGACGCTGAACGTCTGCCGGCCGTTCTGGGGCTTCGAGAACACATAGGAGAAGGCAATATCGGTCAGGTAGTCGCCGTCGGTGTCGATGTTGACACGGTAGATCGCATCTGGATTGAGCGCGTCCGCATTGGGGTTCGCGTTGAGGATGATCGCCGTCCTGTTCCGGTCGGTGGGTGACTGGAATGTGTAGAGGTCACAGAGGTCGAGCCGTTGATCGCCCAGCGGCGGCCCGAGGCTCAGTCCGGTAAAATGGTTCGACATGGCGCTCTCCTCTTGACCGAGACTCCATCCCTGGTCTCGAACCGCCACTATACAGTCAATCTCAAATTGCGCATCACGGCTGCAAGTCCGGGCCGTCCGGAATAGACCGTCGTTTTCGGGTGGCGCGCGCGTCGCCAGACCGTGTATGGCTGTCGGTCCGGCGGGCTGCAAAGCGCGCGCGGCGCAACAGGACTAGGTCATGCTCGACATTCCCAAGCCTCCGCCGGCCGGCGCGGATTACGCCACCGTCAAGCGCGCGATCGAGTTCATCTCCAAGCGCTATCGCGATCAGCCGTCGATCGAGGCGATTGCAAGCCATGTCGGCCTTTCGGCTTCGCACTTCCAGCACGTTTTCAAGCGCTGGGCGGGGTTGACGCCGAAAGCGTTTCTGCAGGCAGTGACCATCGAGCGGGCGCGCGAACTCTTACGCAGCTCGGCGAGCGTGCTCGACGCGGCCTACGACGTCGGCCTTTCCGGCCCGAGCCGGCTGCATGACCTCTTCGTCGCCCACGAGGCGCTGACCCCCGGCGATTATCGACGCGACGATCTGACGCTTGCTTACGGCTTCCACCCCTCGCCCTTCGGCGAGGCGATCGTGGTTGCAGCGCCTCGCGGCATGGCGGGTCTCGGTTTCGTCGACGACGGGAATCGCGAAGCGGCGCTCGCCGACATGGCGCGCCGCTGGCCCCGCGCCCGGCTCATAGAGGACGAGAGCGCGACGGCCCCTTATGCAAGCCGCGCCTTCGATCCCGCCCTCTGGCGGTCCGACGCGCCTTTGCGCCTCGTCCTGATCGGCACGGATTTCGAGCTTCGGGTCTGGGAGACGCTGCTCAGCGTTCCCATGGGACGCGCGACCACCTATTCGGACATCGCCTGCAAGATCGGCAAGCCAACGGCCGCGCGCGCGGTCGGCGCTGCGGTCGGAAAAAATCCGATCTCGTTCGTCGTGCCCTGTCATCGCGTGCTCGGGCGCTCGGGAGCGCTCACCGGCTACCATTGGGGGCTGGCGCGCAAACAGGCGATCATTGGCTGGGAGGCGGGGCGGATCGGCGGCGGCGCGTGAGGGCGCTACTTCCGGCAGGCGCCCCGAGCCCCTCATCCTGAGGTGTCCCTGCGCAAGCAGGCCTCGAAGGATGCTCCAGCGGGCGCCGGAGTTCGAGCGAACTCAGGCGTCCTTCGAGACGCCCGCTGAGCGGGCTCCTCAGGACGAGGTTGGCGGGCGTCGCGGCCTACTTCCGCAACGCCTGAACGGCCGGCGCCGGCTTCGTCTCCGGCTCGAATCTCGACGGGATGTCCGCCGGCGGGGGCGCGGGATAGGCGATGCGCAGACCCGCCTCCCGCAGACGGCGCAAAACCTCGAAATTGATGTCGCTTCGAGTCCGCTCCGCCTGCTCGATGTCGTCGACGAAGCAGATCAGATTGAATTTGAGCGACCAATCGCCGAACTCGGCGAACAGCACCGAAGGCGCGGGAATGGCGAGCACCTGCTCTTGCGCTTTGGCCGCGGCGATCATGAGGTCCTGGACTTCGTCGAGGTCGCTTTCGTAAGTGATGTTGATCGAGATAATGAGGCGTCCAACGCGATCATTATGGACCCAGTTCTTGACGACGCCGCTGACGAAGTTGGAGTTGGGAACGATCAGGCTGCCGCGATCGAAGGTCTCGATCTCGGTTGCGCGCGCGTTGATCGCGCGAACAACCCCTTGATCGGATCCCACCACCACCAAGTCGCCGACGCGGATGGTGCGTTCCCACAACAGGATGAGGCCGGAAACAAAATTGTTGGCGATGGTTTGCAGGCCGAAGCCGATACCGACAGACAAGCCGCCGGCGATCAGCGCGAGTTTCTGAACATCGAGGCCGATCTGGGCTCCGGCCAGCATCGCGGCGACGATGACGCCGATATAGCCACAAATCGTCTGAACTGAATTTCGCACGCCAGAGTCAAGGCGTGTCTGCGGCAAAAGTCGCGACCCGAGCCAATTCTGGAGGAGCCGGGTGAAGAAGACCACGATGGCGAACACGATCGCCGCGCCGATCAACGACGACAAGGACAGGGTGACGCCGCCGAACGAGAAGCCGAAATAGGCCGAGCGCAGCGCGCCGAACATGTCCTGCGACTGCACGCCCCAGGGCTTCAGCACCGCCGCGAAGGCGAGCACCACCACCACCACGCGGGCGACGCCTTGCAGGATGACGGAGATCTGCGCGAGCACATTGCGCCGCAGCCCCGCCATTGCCAGCAGGCGCGATCCAATCGGCCCATCCGGCTTTAGGACGGCTTCGGTTCCGTCCTGGGCGATGATGTCGGCGATATAGAGGGCGGCGCCGACCACGCTGAGGTAAATCGCCTGATTGACAAGGAAAGTGGCGAACGCGACGTAGCCGGTCATAGCGGCCAGGAAAATGACCCACGCGGCCGCCCAACCGAGCGTTCTGAGCGGCATCCAGGCGTCGCTCTGCTGCGATCCTTGCGCGCCCGTCGGCCGCGCCCCGAGCTGGCGCATCGCGTAGGCGATCGCGATCGTGGCGAGTATCGCGCCGACGCCCCGTGTGGCGACCGCGATATTGAGCGAGGCGGCGGCGTCGGCCGCAGGCTCGACCAACCGCTCGACAGCCCAGATCGCGGCAAACGTCATCGCGAGGCGATAGAGGATTCCCGCCGACCGATCGCTGAGCGGAACGAGCCTCCAAGCCGCGCGCCCCGGCGCGAACATGCCGCTGCCAAGCGCGTTGACGGCGATCAGCACGCGCGCCGCCTCGAATGCGGCGTCGATGACACCCTGCATGCTCGGATCGGAGAGATCGAAGGAGTCGAGCGCGCCGGCCAGCACGCCCAGGCCGGCGAGCGGCAGCACGGCGAAGATCACAAATGTCCAGGCAGCGGCAAGCGCACGGCGCAATCGGCTAGGCGCAGTCTGGCCCAGATCCCGATAGACAAATCGACGCGCGATCCAGCCAAGCGGAGCGGCGGCCAGTGCGAGCGCGATCACGATCGCGGCCATGCCGATCTTGGCCAGCAATGGCCGTTCGCCGATGGCGCCGACCCAGTTGTCGGTGAGATTACGGACCACCGCCGCCTCTATCGGGAGCTCGCGCCCGACAGCGGTCCACAGCTGCGGATTGAGAACGCTCGACGAGCGAGCGAACGTTCGTTCCGCGAACAACTGACGCCGCGCCGCACTGATGCGCGTGCTGACATCGTTGGCTTCCAGCACCATGGCCCGCGCCGCGCGCAGGTTGGCGTCGAGCCTGTCGTGCCTCTGCTTCTCGGTCTCGAGATCCTTGGCGGCGACGTCCGTCGTGGGCGCAGGTTGGCCCGACTTGGGCGTGAGCTCGTCGAGGCGCTTCGCCGAGTCCGCGAGGCGCGGGGTCAGCTCAGCGATCGCTCCCTGCAACTCGAGCGAGAGCGCATCGCTCTGGGCGCGCAAGGTCTGCAAGCCCGCATCGTCGAGGTTTTTGTCCCGAAGCGCGGTTTCGGTCGCGGTCAGCGCCGCCCGCTTCTGGTCGAGGTCGAGCCGATGGGTCTCCTGCGCGCTCGCGCGCCCGAGCGCCGTGAGGACCAAGGCGAGAACAATCCAGCGCAACAGGCGCAATGCGGATACAGGCTTCATTACAGGCTAGACGGCCCCGGCATGATTCGGCAGCGCTCCCTTTGTCATCCGACCATGGCGGCCCTGCGGCGGCAACCGGACGCTGACGGAGCGTTCACCTTGGGGCAAGGTTAGGGGCTGCGCCCAGGCCGCGGCTTTGTTAAAGGGACGAAAGTCCCACGAGGGCCATCTGGTGACCCAAACGATTCTCGTCGATTCGGCCAGCCAGCCGCCGCGAGCCGGCGATTCCGCCGGCCAAGCGCCGGGCAGCGCCGGCGAACGCGCGCTCGATTGCCTGCTTGCGGCCGGTTTCGGGCGCACGGAGCCCCCGATCCTGCACCCGGCGGCAATCTTTCTCGACATGTCCGGCGAGGAAGTTCGCCGCCGCCTGTTCCTCACCGCCGACGCCGCGGGTGAGGAGCTGTGCCTCAGGCCCGAATATACGATCCCCGTCTGCCGCGCCTATCTCAGTTCGGACAAGGCCGGCAAAATCGCCGAATATTCCTATCTCGGACCGGTTTTCCGCGCTCGCGCAGGCCAAGTCGGCGAGCAGACGCAGACCGGGCTCGAGAGCTTCGGGCGCCGGGACCCCGAAGCTGCCGACGCCGAGGTGTTCTCGCTCGCCATGGAGGCGGCGACGGCGGCCGGGGGCGGCGCGCTGGTTGCTCGGCTCGGCGACGCTGGCCTGTTCGACGCCATGCTGGATTCCTTGAAAATTCCGGAGCCGTGGCGAAGGCGCCTGCGGCGCGGCGTCGCCCGAGGGCGGAGCCTGGAAGCCATTTTCAGCCGCCCGAGCCAGAGCGCGCTCGCCCAGCCTGGGGTGCTGGCGGCGCTGGAGAGCGCCGATCACGCCGGCGCCAAGGCCCTGGTCGAGGATCTGCTCGCGATCGCCGGCATCGACGCGGTCGGCGGACGCAGCGCCGGCGAGATTGCCGACCGCTTTCTGGAACAGGCGTCGCTCCGCTCGGGTCAGCCGATCGAAGCGGAGAAGCGGACGGTGCTCGACGCATTCCTGGCCATTTCCGGCGATCCGGACCATGCGGCGGGCGAGCTTCGGCGCCTGGCGCATTCCGCCAGCCTCGACCTGGGCGCCGCGCTCGACGCGTTCGAGCGGCGCAACGGCTTCATCGCCGCCCGCGGCGTGGCGATCGAGGCGACCCGGTTCAGCGCCGCCTTCGTGCGCGATTTCGATTATTACACCGGCTTCGTGTTCGAGGCCCACGATCCCCATGTCCCCAGCGCGAAGACCGCGCTCGCGGGCGGGCGTTACGACGGGCTCGCCAGGCGCCTCGGCGCGACTGAGGACATTCCCGCCGTCGGCGCGGCGATCAATCTCGACCGGCTCACGAACGGCGGAGAGCGCTGATGGCCGCCGGCAACGGCGCCGAAGGGCCGTTCGTTCTCGCCGTCCCCTCCAAGGGGCGATTGCAGGAGGCCGCCGCCGCGTTCTTCGCTCGCGCCGGGCTCGAACTCGTGCAGGGGCGCGGAGCGCGCGACTATCGCGGCGCCATCACCGGCCTGCCGGGCGTCGAGGTCGCCTATGTCTCGTCGGCCGAGATCGTCGGCCAGCTTGCCGCTGGAGCCGCGCATTTCGGCGTCGCCGGCGAGGATCTGCTGCGCGAGAAAGTCCCGGACGTCGAGGCGCGGCTCGAGCTTCTGAGCCCGCTCGATTTCGGCCACGCCAATGTCGTGGTCGCCGCGCCCAAGGCCTGGATCGACGTGCGCACCATGGCCGATCTCGACGATGTCGCTTCGGCCTATCGCGCCAAGCGCGGCGAGCGCATGCGGGTCGCGACCAAGTATGTCAATCTCACCCGCCGCTTCTTCGCCGAGCATGGAATCGCCGACTACCGCATTGTCGAGAGCCTCGGCGCAACCGAGGGCGCGCCCGCATCGGGCGCGGCGGAGCTGATCGTCGACATCACCACCACCGGCGCGACGCTCGCCGCCAATGCGCTCAAGACCCTGGACGATGGAACGATCCTGCGCTCGCAGGCGACGCTGATCGCCTCGCTCACCGCCCCCTGGGGGGCGAATGCGAGACAAGCCGCGCGCGACATCCTCGCCCGCATCGCGGCGAGCGAGGACGCGATGAAATCGCGCGAAGTCCGGGCGCGGCTGCCGAGCCCGGCGCATGTCGTAGTCGAGACGGCGGCCGAGCGCTTCGGCGCCGTCTCGGCGACCGGCGAAGACGTCGATCCGCATGGGTTCGTCGCGCTGCATTGCGCGCGCGGCAAAGTGGCGGAGCTCGCCGACTGGCTGCTCACTCAGGGCGCCGAGCGGGTCAGCGTCGCCGCGCTCGAACAGACCTTCGCCGCCCGCAACGCGCTCTATGACGCGCTGGAAAAGCGGATCGGCCCGGGCGAGCCCTGAGCCCTCGCCGCCCTAGTCGGCAGGCGCTCAGGCGGTCTTCGCAAAGCCAGTCACTGTTGAAGAACGGGCTCCGGCATCGCAGCCGTCGTGCGCATTGTTCGGATCGAGAGCGAGAGCGATGCGAGTACGCAGAGCCCGCCAACCCAGCCGAGCGCGGAAGGCGTGGCGTAGGCCAGAGTCACCGAGCCGAGCGCAGCGCCGAGCGAGAAGCCCAGGAACATGAAGGAGGCGTTGAGCGAGAGCACGATCGGCGCGACCCTGATCCCGGCGACGCCGATCAGCCGGGTCTGCTGAGCCGGAAAGAAGGCCCAAGCCGACAGGCCCCAGACGACGATCGCGACCATAACCGGCGCCACCGCAACCGCCTGTGACAGAAGTGTCGCGCTCACCGAGAGACTTGCGAACGCCAGCGCCGTGAGGGCGAGGCCGAGAACGATCACGGGCTGAGGACCGTGCCTGTCGGTCAGGGTTCCTCCGGCAAAAATCCCGATCGCGGCGGAGAGCCCCCACACGAACAAAACGGCGCTGAGATAGGCGCCTTCGATCCCCGCCGTCGCGTGCAGAAACGTGGCGATATAGGTGTAGACCGTATAGGCGCCGGTCGCCCATAGCGTCGTGACCAGCAAGGTCCTCAAGACGCCGGGCTGACGGATCACGCCGATGCGCTCGCGGAGGCTCGAGACATGCAGTTTTGAGCCGACGTCCCGGGCAAGCCCGGCCAAGAGGCCGAGAGTCGCAATCAGGGCGAGGACGCCGACGCCAACGAACATCGCGCGCCAACCGAATTTGGCGCCGACCATCGAGCCAAGAGGCACGCCGAGCGCGACCGCGATGCTGGTCCCGCCGCTGACGATGGCGAGAGCGGAGCCCCTTCGCTCCGCGCTGACGAGAGCGCCGGCGAGCGCGTTGGCGTTCGGCGAATAGAGACCGGCCGCGACGGCCAGGAGAACGCGCGCACCCATCAGCATCCAATAGTCCCTCGCGGCGAAAGCAACCCCATTCGCAGCGGCGAAGCCGATCATCGAGAAGACGAGCAAGCGGCGCCGGTTGAGGGCGCCGGTGAGCGCGGTCAGGATCGGCGAACTGAGTGCATAGGTGAGCGCGAACACGGTCACCAACTGCCCAGCCTCGGCCGCGCTCACCTTAAGATCGCCGGCCAGGCGTGGGAGAAGCGGCGCGATCATGAAACCTTCGGTTCCGATGGCGAAGGCGCCGAGCGCCATCCAGTAGATCGGAGCCTTCGAGTGAGAAACCATGGTGTGCGTCTCCTATCAATACGAACGTTCGTCTTTAATGCAGCCTACAAAAGGCGGCGATGCATCGAGGCGACTAGGCCAGGAGGCGCGCGAATGTGATGGTCATGAAGCGCTCGAGCGGCGCGCCGGACTTCTCGATCCGGGCCCGCAGTAGCGCTCCCTCATAGGCGTCGAGGAGAAAGGCGGCGAGATCGGGGGGATTGGTCGCGCTCGACACGGAGCCGTCCGCTTGGGCGTCCCGCACGGCGTCCTCGATATCCTTGGTCCAGGAAGCGGACAGCGCCGCGAGCCGCTCGCGAATGAGCGGGCTTTGATCGGCGAGCTCGGCGCTGAAATTGCCGAGCAGGCACCCGCGCCCATAACCGAGATCGGCATACATTTGGTTCAGTCCCGCGAACCGACGCCGGAGCCGTTCCAAAGGACGAAGCGTTTTGTCCTTGAGGTCCTTGTGCCGCGAATTGTCTCGCGCATAGCGCTCGACGATTTCCGCGCCGAGCGCCTCCTTGCTGGCGAAATGGTTGTAGAAAGAGCCCGTCGGCACGCCGGCGGCGTCGGTGATGTCCCGCACGCCACAGGCGTTGAAACCTTTCGCCAGCAGAGTTTTCAGCCCCGCCTCGACGATTTGCTCACGAACGTTGTGTCTTGGCATGCGAGTGTAATACGAACGTTCGTCTTAAAAGTCAAGGGCCGTCGAAAGACGGAGGCGACCCTCGGACGCCTTCGTCGCGCGGCACCGCGCCCGCGGCGAGAAAGCTCGGCGGCCGCTAACGAAGGCGCCGAGGGAGGCAAGTGTCGCCATTTTCGGAGGATGCGCTAAGCTGCATCCGGGGCGCCCAAACGAGGAGAACAGACAACCCGTGAGCAAGTCAGAACTGAATTGGAGCGAGAAGGAGGAAGACGCGGATTTCGACGCCGCATTCAAATATCTTTCGCTTCTCTGTTCCGACAGGAAAGCCCACGCGCTCGTCAAGAGCCTTCGTGGCTCGAAGCTTCTCGAACACGCCGCGAAGGATTTGTTGCGCGCCGCGCAACTCCCGCTTCTGCCCCGCGACGAGCCGCACGTCGATGACGACCTGAAGCGCATTCAAAAGGGCAAGCCGCTCGCGCCGGTTCTCCTCGTTCGTGGCGACATGGGAAACGGGCTCCCTCTGATGGTCGCGGACGGTTATCACCGGATCTGCGCGGTCGTCTATTTCGATGAGAGCGCGCCCGTGCGCTGCCGGATTGTCGATCTAAGCGCGTGATGGACTTTCGATCGCTCCTCGGCGAGCCGACCGGGCAGGGCTGGGTTCAGCTCGCTGAACTCGCGCTTGCGTTCGTCTTGTCGGCGTCAATCGGCCTCGAGCGCGAAATGCGCCAGAAGAGCGCGGGCTTACGCACCTATACGCTGGTCGGCTTTTCGTCGGCGCTGGTGATGCTCGTCTCCAAATACGGCTTCACCGATATTCTCGAGTCCGGCCGGATCGTCCTCGATCCCTCGCGTATCGCGGCGCAGATCGTTTCGGGCATCGGCTTCATCGGCGGCGGCCTCATTTTCGTTCGCAAGGATATCGTCCGGGGCCTGACCACGGCGGCGACGGTCTGGCTGACCGCCACGGTCGGCATGGCCTGCGGGGCGGGTCTTCCGATCCTGGCTATCGCCGTGACATTCGGCCATTTCATCGTCATCGCCGTTTTTCCGGCCATCGAGCGCCGCCTGCCAAAATCCCGTTGGGCGCCGTCGTCGCTGCAGATTTCCTATCAGGACGGACGCGGTGTCCTTCGCGAGGTGCTCGCGTGTTGCACCGGGAGCGAGTTCGCGGTCAGTCGCGTGCAGGTCGAGCGGGATCCGACCCATGAGGTCGGCTTCGCGCGCACGCCGGGCGAAGACGCTTTGAGCCTTGAAGAGGCCGTTGGCGGCGGTTCGACTCCGCCGCCCAAGGGCATCGTGACGCTGCGCGTCGAGGTTCGCGGCGCGAAGTCGGTCGCCCGGCTCGCCGAGCGTCTGAGCGAAATCCCCGGCGTGACTTCAGTTCAAGTCGGCGACGGCAATCTCATTACCGACTGAGCGCCGTCAGTAAATGAGTTTGCTCGCCGAGGCCGCCGCGCGCTTGGCGAATTTCGCCACGATGGATTTCAGCTCCGGTTCCCGGATGAGCGCAATCGCCTTTTCCGGATCGACCCACTGAACCACGCGCTGTCCGTGTTCGGGCCAGGTCGCGCTTTGCCTTTTCACCAGCAGCGGGAAAATCTTGACCTCGTAGTTTGGGCCGGCGTCGGTCTGGCGGGCGGTCTTCTTATAGGTGAAATTGCCGATCGCCCGTGCGCCGATCTTCCCCCTCACGCCGGCCTCCTCGAAGGCCTCGCGGGCAGCCGACTTCGATGGCGTCAGCCGTTTGATCGGCCAGCCCTTGGGCACGATCCAATGCCGCGATTGTCGCGTCGTGACGACGAGGATTTCAAGCGCCGCCATGGGCGTGAACCGATAGGGCAGCGCGCCATATTGGACGCGGACCACCGGCCTCGCCCTTCGTTTCTTCGGCTTCTGGGGGATAGTCGCATCTCCGGGATTCTAGCTTTAACGCGTGGCAAGTCGGATAGGCGCGAATCGGCGAAAAAAAAAGCCTGCGCCTCGCGTGGTGACCCAAGATGAGTGAGCTGACGCATCGAATGCGATCCCGAAAAGTGTTCGTCTCGAATAGGGGATGCAGAGTGCACAATTGACGGGCGCCGCACCTGTTCACTTTGTGAAGTCCGGCGGGGGATTTTGGGCGAATTTGCATGAATAATTCAAACGTATTGCCGCGTCGGCTGGCGGGTAGTGGGCCGGTTTGATTGTCGCGGCCAAATTTTGCCCTAGCGCAATTGGCCCCCTATCCCCATTTTGAGAAAATGGAGAAGCCTCACACTAAGTTCGAGCCGATACAGCTAAAGGGCGATTCGGCATGGCGCGTTCGAATTACACTCCCCCACGGAGTGCAAAGCCACATTAGCTTTTTCAAAACGGAGGCCGAAGCAAGAACGTGGATTGACGAAAATTCGGCGGTGTGGCGCACGGACGGTGGCGGCATGTATGTCTAAGGCCCCAAATCGCCCCCGTGATTTAAGCCAATGGGCGAAACGCATGGTCGATATCGCGGCTTCGCTGGCCTCGGCTATGGCGGCTATCGCAAGGTGAAGCAGGCCGCCGATCCTTGCTTCTGCCCTCGGGGGCGCTGACGCAGCCACGCGAGTGCGAGCGAGACGGGAACGAAATTACCGAATATAGCGACATTGCCTTTCGTAAAGGAGAAACTGCGGCTATCATGTCGGTGATGACAGGTTCGACCGCCGCAACCTCCGAGACCCGACCAACAAATGCGGTGACGGACGACGCGCGCCGAATTTGCAACCAGAACGGGTTTCGAGACAGGGTTTAGATTTTTTTATTTTTTTCCGCGTAACCCTTTGAAAAGACCCATTTCGGCCAAGGGAATGCAAGGAAATGCAAGCCTTTTTCCTTGCATTTCCTTGCATTCCCTAGCGTTTATTTGAATCGAATTCGCGCCTGAGGTTGTATCCGGCCCCGCCGACATAGGCTCAGGCGATCGTCACCACCAGTCGCCCCCGGGTCTCGCCCTTGAGGATGCGGGCCCCGGCCTCGAACACCTCGACCAGGGGGATGGTCTCGGTCATCGAAGCGAGCTTGTCGCGGTCGAGATCGAGCGCCAGGCGCCGCCAGGCTTCGAGCCGGCGCGCGATCGGGCAATGGACGCTGTCTATCCCCAAGAGCGAGACGCCGCGTAGGATGAACGGCGCGACACTCGCGGGCAGATCCATGCCGGCGGCAAGCCCGCAGGCGGCGACGGCGCCGCCGTAGCGGGTCTGGGCGAGGACATTGGCGAGCGTCGTAGAGCCAACGCTGTCGACCGCGGCAGCCCATTGCTCCTTGCCGAGCGGCTTGCCTGGCGCGCTCAGGGTTGCGCGGTCGATGATCTCATCCGCGCCGAGCGTCTTCAGGTATGGCGCCTCGCTCGCGCGGCCCGTGGAGGCGATGACCCGCCAGCCCTTGTCGGCGAGGAGCGAGATCGCCATCGAGCCGACCCCGCCGGCCGCTCCGGTCACCAAAGCTGCGCCTGCGGACGGCGTGAGGTCGTGACGCTCGATCGCCATTAAGGCCAGCATGGCGGTGAAGCCGGCGGTGCCGATGGCCATCGCCTGCGCCCGAGTGAGGCCGGCCGGCAGCTTGACCAGCCAGTCGCCGTTCACGCGCGCTCTCTCGGCATAGCCGCCGAAATGGGTCTCGCTGAGCCCGTAGCCGGTGAGCACGACCTCGTCGCCTGGAGCGAAGTCCGAGCGGCGCGAGCTCTCGACGATCCCCGCGAGATCGACGCCGAGCACCATGGGAAACCGGCGGATAACCGGCGATTTGCCGCTCAGCGTCAGCCCGTCCTTGTAGTTGACGGTCGAATGGGTGACGCCAATTGTCACGTCGCCGTCCATGAGCTCGGACTCGTCCATGTCGACGAACTTGACGACCTGCCCGGCGTCGGTCTTCTCCGCTCGAATGGCGCGAAACGTCATGGGCTATGCCCCTTGAGTTGGCTGACGAGAAGGCGAAGTCTATGAGCCGGATTCCGGGCCGGTCAAATGACTTGACCCGCATTTGAGGAGGGGAGGCCGCTCATCGCCAAAAAAGAAACGCCGCTGCTGCTCGAAAAGGAAAAACCGCCGCGCGTCTTGACGGCGGTCAAGGGCGCCGACGGATTGAAGCGCTGTCCGTGGCCGGGCTTCGATCCGCTCTACGTCGCCTATCACGACGAGGAATGGGGCGTGCCCGAATACGATGATCGGGCGATGTTCGAGAAGCTGGTGCTCGACGGCTTCCAGGCCGGCCTCTCCTGGATCACCATCCTGCGCAAGCGCCCGGCCTTCCGCAAAGCGTTCGACGACTTCGACCCGAATAAGATCGTGCGCTGGAGCGACAAGAAAAAGGACGCGCTGATGCAGGACGCCGGCATCATCCGTAACCGGGCCAAGATCGAGGCGACGGTCGCGCTGGCGCGGATTGTTCTCGACTTTGCGGATAAGGGCGGCTTCGCGCGCCATTTGTGGAGTTTCGTCGACGGACGCCCGATCGACAATGCACGGCATAGCTTCAAGGACGTGCCGGCCGAGACCGAGGTCTCGCGCGCCATCGCCAAAGACTTGCGCGCGCGGGGCGGCAATTTCGTCGGGCCGACGATCGTCTATGCCTTCATGCAGGCGACCGGCATGGTCAACGATCATCTCGTCGATTGCTGCCGTCACGAGGCCTGCCGCGCGTTGGCGCGCAAGCGCGACCCGTGAGCGAGAGCGCGCCTCGCCGCGCCTGGCAGCGGATGCTGTCGGGACGGCGGCTCGATCTTATCGACCCGTCGCCGCTCGACGTCGAGATTGGCGACATCGCCCATGGGCTTGCGCGTGTGGCTCGCTGGAACGGTCAGACGAAGGGGCCCGAGATCTTCTCGGTCGCGCAACATTCGCTCCTGGTCGAAGCCCTGTTCGCAGCCCGGGACGTCGCCTCGCCCCAGGCGCGGCTGGCGGCCCTGCTGCATGACGCGCCGGAATATGTGATCGGCGATATGATCTCGCCGTTCAAGGCGGCGGTTGGCGGCGATTACAAGCTGGTCGAGGCGCGCCTCAAGCGTGCTGTCCTGATCCGCTTCGGCCTGACCGCCGAACCCTCGGAGGATCTTGAGCGCCGTATCAAGGTCGCCGACCGCGCCTCCGCCTATCTCGAGGCGACTGCGCTTGCCGGCTTTTCGATCGCGGAAGCGCGAAAACTGTTTGGCGAGCCCGACCTGCCGATCCGCGACTTCGCCGCCTTCCTCGAACCGCGGCGGCCGGCCGATGTGGAAGCCGAGTTCCTGGTCCGTTTCGGTGAACTCGACGCTGAGGGGAGCGGCGCTCTATAAGGCGGCCAGAGAGAACCCCCCATGCCGCGCCTTCACGTCTGTTCGCTCGCCCTGATCGCCGAAACCGTCAACAAGACGGGCGCGCGCTCGCTCGTCACCCTGCTGAGCCCTGGCACGGCGGTCGAGCGGCCAACAGCGATTGAGGCGGAGGGGCATCTTTACCTAGCCGTTTCCGACATCGTCGAGCCAATGGAGGGTCACGTGCTTCCGGAGGCGGAGCATCTCGACGAGTTCCTGGCGTTCGTCCGTGCCTGGGACCGCAAGTCGCCGATGCTGATTCATTGTTTCGCCGGCGTCAGCCGTTCGACCGCCGCCGCCTACATCGCGGCATGCGCGCTGGCGCCTGAGCGTGATGAGTTCACCATTGCCCGCGCGCTGCGCGCAGCCTCTCCAACGGCTTCGCCCAACGCCCGTCTCGTGGCGCTCGCCGACGATGCGCTCAGACGTGGCGGACGGATGAACGAAGCGATCGCCGAGATTGGCCGGGGCCAGGAATGCTCCGAGGGAGAGCCGTTCACGTTGGAGCTGAACTGACCGCTATCTGCCTCTCGAAGCCCACCTCGTCGGTGGGGGAGGCTTCGCTCGGCCAGCTTACTGAAGAAATGTGTTTCGAACCTCAGAAATATTTGCTATAAGTCTTGTTACGCAGAACTCAAGCCTGTAGAGCGAGCCGAGGCGCAAAGTGGGAACGAAATCGAGGGGTAATGCGCGCTTAAGATTTTCGAACGGCTGAAAACGGCGCGCTAATTTTTAGACCTGCAGGGCAGCGACAATTCCGGCAAGTTAGGCGACCTCAGCCCTTCACGGCCTTCACCATCGCATCTTGCTCGGCCTGCGATGGCGAACCGAAGAAGGCGGGCTCATTGTCCTTGCCGCCCAGCGCGCCATAGGCGTGCTCGCCGGTGGCGTCGAACAGCACGACGAACTTGTGTTCCCCGCATTCCGTGGGCTTGCAGACGAAGGAGATTTGATAGCTTTTGCCCTCGATCGTGAGGGTTGTCATCTGGCCGGCGACGCCGTCGAAGTTCTTGTTGAACTGAACCAGCCAGTCAGGCGTCGGCTGAACGAGCTTCATCAGTTTTTCCCACGAGGCGTGGTAGGCGGTTTTGCCGTGGAGCGCGTCGAACAGAAACGCCTCGGCTTCCGTTGCGTTCGCGGCGGAGGCGAGAACGAAGAGAGCGAAAGCGAGACGAAGGCGCATCTTGGAAACCGACCGCTTGCTGCTGGACAATGGGGGAGATCCTCGGAAAGCCACGGCGCGGCGAAATCGGGCGCCCGGCGCTTCAGCTTAAAAGGCCTTGAACGTGATTATGGTGCGGGTGTCGGCAATTCCTGGGATGACCTGGACCTTGTGGCCGACGAAGTGGCCGATATCGACATCAGATTCCACGTAGAATTTGGCCAGAATGTCATAGTTCCCCGCGATCGAATAGATCTCGGAGGCAATTTCCGCTTCCGCAAGCGCGCTCGCAACCTCGTAAGTCCGGCCGAGGGCGCATTTGATTTGCACAAAGAAGGTCTGCATCCGGTCACGGCCCCTGTTTGCCGTTCTCTTCTGCAACAACTTCGACGTCGCGGTCCATCCCCGTCTGAACCTGGAAGGTCGATTGAAAGACCTTGGCTTCGTGCCGCGCGATCACGACGTATTCGCCTTCGGCGAGGACGAGCGACGGAAAGGCGCCCACCAACTCGCGGATGACGTCGCCCCCCGGCGTGAGCACCGTGAAGGTGGTGTTGGCAAGGGCCTCGCCTGCGGGTTTATTGACGAGCTTGAGCGTCAGCGTCGCACAGCGATGCTTGATCGTGACGTCGATTCGTTTGCCGGAGGTGACTTTAATATCCGCGTTGATCATCGAATTGGACGGGATCGCCGTCGGCGCTACGGCCGTCGCCGATTTGCCGGAATTAGCCGGCGCGCTGACTCCCGAGTGCGCGCCGACAGTGTCGAGATAGGTCGAAACGATATGATAGGAGCCCTCCGGCAGTCCGATGATATCGCCTGCCTTGGCTTTGGCGTAGACGAGCTTGCCCATCGGATTGCGGTTTTGCGGCACATAGATGGCCAAGGACAGCTTCGATGCGTCGATCGGCGCGTCGGCCAGGGTGCCTTCGATCCGAAGCGCGCCCGCCGAAAGAGCCAACCGTTCGGAGCGAACCCCAGCGCCGAGCGTCAAACGTTTCGCCGCGCTGGCGAGTCCGAAAGCGACATGAACAACATAGTCCCCGGGCGGTATGGTCAGAGTCGGCTGGGCCAGACCGGATTCGACAATCAAGGGATGCGAGCCGTCCGGATCGGCCCGCGCGCCGAACACCCGCCAGCGCAACCCGCCCGTGAGCGGCGCGCCGCCGCCGCTAAGAACCGCGGAAAGGCTGAGCGTCGCCTGGGCCGATTCGCTCGCCGGCGTTTGAGCCCCGGCGGACGCGAACAACGACATCAGCGCGACCGCAGCCGCCAAAATTCGCCAAGTCGCTGCCAACCCGCCTCGCGTTAGTCGAAAAATGACGCCGCTGCTTCGTCGCGGAAGCGGCTGGTGACCACACATTGAGGCGGATCGAAGGCGGTTTCCGCCTCCCGAGTTTTGGCAAGGAGCGAGCTTCGTTTAAGAAGAATGCCGATGAACGATACGATCGAGATTCTCAAACGACGCCGGTCGGTCCCGCCTCCGATGATGGCTGGCCCGGCTCCGAGCGCGGACGAACTCGCCACAATCCTGACGGTCGCCTCGCGCGTACCGGATCATGGCAAGCTCGCGCCTTGGCGATTCCTGGTCTTCGCGGGGCGTGCACGCGATCGCGCAAGCCGGCTCGCGCTCGAGATCCGCCTCGCCGACAGGCCCGACCTGGACGAGGCCGCCCGAGCCGAGGAATTGCGCCGCTTCACCCGCGCGCCGCTCGTGGTTGGCGCGATCTCCCGCGCAGCGCCGCACCAGAAGATCCCCGAATGGGAACAGGTTTTGTCCGCGGGCGCCGTGTGCATGAACATGATTGTCGCCGCCCGCGCCCTCGGTTTCTCGGCGACATGGCTCACCGAGTGGATGGCCTACGACGCTCGCTTTCGCGCCGCGATCGGCCTTGCCGAACATGAGCGTGTCGCCGGCTTCATTCACATTGGCCGGACGGCGGCGGCGATCGAGGATCGTCCGCGGCCGGCGCTCGATGAGATTGTGACCAACTTTCCAGAGTGAAACCTGAGGCCATGTTCTACGCAACCGCAGAGCGCGACCGGATAAAGCTGCCGCACGACCCCTTCAAGGCGATCGTCGCGCCGCGTCCGATCGGATGGATCTCGACGCGTGCGCTCGACGGGCGGATCAATCTCGCCCCTTACAGTTTCTTCAACGGTTTTTCGAGCGCGCCGCCTATTGTCGGCTTCTCCAGCGAAGGTTGGAAGGACTCTGCGTCCTTCGCCAGGGAGAGCGGCGAGTTCGTCGCCAACCTGGCGACACACGATCTGCAAGGCCCGATGAACGAAACCTCCGCCCCGTTCGCCCGAGGCGACAACGAATTCGCCCGCGCCGGACTGACCATGGCCGAATCCCGGCTGGTCGCCGCGCCGCGGGTTGCTGAGAGTCCGGCCGCATTGGAGTGCAAGGTTGTCGAGGTGGTCGAAATCAGGTCTTTGAGCGGGGCCCTAAGCGGAGCCGTGCTCACGCTCGGCGAGGTGGTCGCCTTCCATATCGATGAGCGCTTTCTTGTCGCCGGCCGTTTTGACACCGCCCGCGCGCACCCGCTCGCCCGCTGCGGCTACCAGGATTACGCGGCGGTCGAGAAGGTCTTCGCGATGGGCCGCCCAAAAGGCGGCGGCGACATCTGATCGGGCCCGCGGACCACGAAATCGCAGAGAAAGCTCGCGCGAAGGCAAGTTCTTCCTAGCGATCCTGCGTGCCCGACACATACTGTCGGACGGGCAGCAAAGTAGGTCTTGAGCGGGCTCGCTGGGTCAGACGAATGGGGCCGGGGCTTCTATTCTAGTGGCCCTCCACTCTCTAAGGGGTGGAGAACAATGAAAACCAAAGCGGCGTTGAGCCGAAGTCGAGTTACCGATAGGGTCGGCTTGTGAGCAGCCGCTTTGGGAGGCGGAGACGAATGTCCACCACGACCATCACTCGCGATTACAGCCTCATCGGTCCGGAGGCCGACAAGGCTGTCGCCGCCGGGCTCGCGTCGGCGAAATGGTACACGCCGCCGATCAAGCGCGCGGAGCTTAAAGAGCTGATGCGCCGTGAGGACGGTCCGGCGATCCGGGATACGCTGATCTGGATCGCGGCGTTCATAGTATCCGGAGGCCTTGGCTATTATTTTTGGGGGACCTGGGCTGCGGTCCCGTTTTTCATNGTTTACGGCGTTCTTTATGGCTCCTCGACCGANAGTCGCTGGCACGAGTGCGGCCATCGCACCGCGTTCAAGACGCAATGGATGAACGATGCGGTTTATCAGATCGCCTGCTTCATGATCATGCGTGAGCCAGAGATCTGGCGCTGGAGCCATACGCGCCACCACACGGATACGGTCATCGTTGGGCGCGACCCCGAAATCATCACGCCGCGTCCCCCGGACGTTCTCTCCCTCCTGCTCAACATCTTCGCGCTTAAGAACACGGTCATCTTCTTTCGCAAGGTGTTTCTGCACGCGACTGGTCGGCTGAACGAAGAGGAGGCGACTTTCGTGCCCGAGGGCGAGCGCTGGAAAGTGTATTTCGTCGCCCGCATCTACCTTGCCATTTATGCCCTCGTCATCGTCGCCTGCTTCGCGTTTGGCTCCATTCTGCCGGCGATGTATATCGGTCTGCCGGCGTTGTACGGCGGGTGGTTCGCTCTCTATTGCGGGGTCACGCAGCACATTGGGCTCGCCGAGGACGTCCTCGATCATCGGTTGAATTCGCGCACCGTTTACATGAATCCGATCTTCCGATTCCTCTACTGGAACATGAACTATCACGTAGAGCACCATATCTTTCCGACCGTGCCCTATCATGCCCTGCCAAAGCTGCACGAAGCGATCAAGGCCGATTGCCCGACGCCCTATCCAAGCTCAATCGCGGCCTATCGCGAGATCATCCCAACCGTTCTTCGCCAGCTGAAGGAGCCGACCTATTTCGTGCGGCGCGAGCTGCCGCCGTCGGCCCACCCCGAGGTGACCGCGAGCCGAGCGGTCAAGGTTGAACGGGAGCGGCTCAATTGAGTGAGAGCTGGATCGACACCGGTCCCGCCGACCAGATCCTGTCCGAGGACGTTGCGCCGTTCGAGCACCAAGGCAAGCAATATGCGCTCTACCGCACGGCGGACGATCGCTACTTCGCCACCGACGGTCTGTGCACCCATGAGGCGGTCGAGCTTGCCGACGGTTTCGTTCAGGACACGATCATCGAGTGCCCGATGCACAACGGCCGGTTCGATTTCACCACCGGCGAAGCGAAGGGCGCGCCAGCCTGCATCAACCTTGCGACCTATCCGGTGAAGGTCGAGGGCGGCAGGCTTTTCATCAAGCTCAACTAACAGCAAGCGCGAGCGTCCGCCGTTGCTCTGGCGCGAAGCCTCGCCGGTTGATATGGCCGGCTCGAGCCCGCTTGGGCTGAGGGAGGGAGCGCAATGAAACTCACCGGAGTTGCGGCGATCGTGACCGGCGGCGGCTCGGGGCTTGGTCGCGCGACGGCCGAGGCGCTCGCCGCCAAGGGCGCGAAGGTCACGGTGTTCGACCTCAATCCAGCGGCGGCGGAAGAGGCGGCCAAGGCGATCGGCGGCCTTGCGGTCGCGGGCGACGTCGCGGACGAGGCCTCCGCCGCCGCGGCGATCGCAAAAGCCGCCGTGGCGCACGGGGTCGCGCGGGTGCTCGTCAATTGCGCGGGCATCGGCGTCGCCAAGCGCGTGGTCGGCCGCGAAGGCCCCCAGCCGCTGGCCGACTTCGAGAAGGTGATCCGGGTCAACCTCATCGGAACCTTCAACATGATCCGCCTCGCGGCGGCGGAGATGGGCAAGCTCGAACCGATCGAGGGCGAGCGTGGGGTCATCGTTTCGACCGCCTCGATCGCGGCTTACGACGGCCAGATCGGTCAGGCCGCCTATTCCGCCTCCAAGGGCGGCGTGGTGGCGATGACGCTGCCGATCGCGCGCGAGCTCGCGCAGTTCGGCGTCCGCGTCAACGCGATTGCGCCCGGAGTCTTCATGACGCCGATGATGTCCGGCTTGCCGCAGCCAGCGCAGGACTCGCTCGGCGCCTCGGTGCCGTTCCCCGCGCGTCTCGGACAGCCGGCGGAATATGCCGCGCTCGCAATCCACATCATCGAGAACGGCTATATCAACGGCGAGACGATCCGCATCGACGGCGCGCTGCGCATGGCGCCCAAATAGGACCGCGGACCGCGGCGGTCACAACCTGAAGGCGACTTCCGTGCAAATAAATGCAAGGAAATGCCAAGGAAAACTCCTTTTATTTCCTTGCATTCCTTTGGCCGATTCGGGGCTTTTCAATGGGTTATAGCGAATCCAAATAAAAAAATCTCCTCGCGGCGTGACTCGCGCTTTGTAGCAGTCGCAGTCCTTGTCCATTCTCCTTTCACCACCGGCCAGCCGGCAGCCAGGTCGAGCGGCCAGCAGAAATATAAATAGCATAGATTCTGTTTTACTGCAATAATGCGCTGGCTCTTTTAGCGTTGGCTGTTGGTCGACATCCTGTGGCTGTCCCCGTGAGCTTGGCGTCATGGCCGGGCTTGTCCCAGGGCTTGTCCCGGCCATCCACGCGGCGCCGTCTCGAAGACGAGGCCGAGACCGCCGCGATCGGTAGCAAACGCTTACAGAATAAGGCTCTTCGGCCGTGTGGCCCGCTTCCGGTCATTCGTTGCGCCGAACCACGTGGATGGCTGGGACACCCGGATCACAGTCCGGGGGCCGCCATGACGCCTTCTTTTGCCGCCGTACGTCCTTCCCCAATTCCGCGCTCCCCACGCCCAACAGCTTACACTGCAGGAGCGCGCGCGGGCCACCATCGAGGCGCGCCCCGACCTCGAGCACAGCTTGGGCGATTGACCGGTCACGGCCTCGGAATCGTCTGAAAGCTGCCTGATTTGCGGATTGGCGCGCGCCAACGCGCGCCAAGATGTGCGGTTTTTTTCCTAATGCAGCTGAATTATTTCCTGAAACCGGGCAGTTCCAGCCCTATTCGGCCAGAAATCAAGGTCCTGGCGTGAGCCCGCCATGATCCGCGGAATTGACAGGCGAGCCCTCGCCTTCGAGGCTCGCGCTGACCTCGAACAGGGTCTCGAACAATCTCCGCAAAACAGCGGATGTCCGGAGGTCGGCGCCCCGGTGGCTCGCCAAACCCGAAACTGCTAGAGCGCGCTCGGAAGCGCGCCCGCTGGAGCCCATGACCTCGTGACGATCATACTCGTCTGCATTTTGATCTTCGCGGCGATCCTGGCGTCCGGCCTGTTCGGCCTGTTCGTTCAACATCGCCTGCCAGAAGCGCAAAAAAGCGAGAGCGCTCGGGTCGTCATCGGCCAGATCTCGGGCGTCCTCAGCCTCCTTCTCTCGCTCGTTCTCGGAACGCTCGTCGGCACGAGCTTCGCCTTCCAGACGACCCAGAAGACCGAACTCGACGCGCTCGCCGCGCAGGTGCTGGAGCTCGACCAAACGCTGGGAGAATTGGGGCCAGCCGGGGCGATCGCGCGCGAAAGGCTGAAGCAAACGATCGAGAGCGCCTATGACGCGTTCTGGGGTTCCGAGTCGGTCGATCCGAAACGCCTGTCCGTGTCCGTTCCGCTCGCGTCGCGAAAGGCCATCAAAGCTTTTCTCGGCTCGGTCACGCCGACGTCCGAAGAAGAGAAGCAGGCTCTCGCGTCCGTGAGCACCCTCGCCGATCAGATCACACGATCGCGGCTCTTGATGTCCCTTCAGGTCGCGGGCCGCCCGGTCAGTCCGGGCTTGGTCGTCATTCTGATCCTTTGGGCGGTCGCGTTGTTTCTCGCTTTCGGAATCTTTGCGAAATCGAATGCGCTCGTCGTGACCGCGATGGCGTCCGGGGCGGCCTGCATTGCTTTCGCCCTCTTTCTTATCCTCGAACTCGGACTTCCCTACACCGGTGTCTTTCGCATAAGCCCTGCCGCGCTCCAGGAGGCGATCGCCCATCTCGGCGAGTAGCGCCGCGCCGCGGACGACGAACCAGCACCGCCACCAGACTGGGCGTATATCGCAAGGTTGCGGAGATCGGCCTCGACGCGACGAACGGGTCGCTAAAAAGCCCCGCGAGGAATGTGTGTGTGCGACCCAGCGGGGCAAAACGGGCGAGTCTGAGGGGGCAAACCCGCTCGCTCAATTAATAACTCAGCGAGCGCCATTTGGTTCCATGAGGCGCGCATGCCGAGGTCGTCCCGCGCGTCCCCGATATCGCGAAGCCCCATTCAAGCCTATAAGCTCGCTTGAATTTGCAAGAGGGGAGGAAACGATGGGCGGACAAGCTGGGCGCCTCGCGGGCAAGGTCGCGCTGATTACGGGCGCGGCGTCGGGCATCGGCCGGGCGACGGCGGCTCTTTTCCATGGCCACGGCGCCAAGGTCGCAGCGACCGACCGCAACGAAGCCGGGCTGAAGACGCTCGGCGCCGACGCCGATCTCACGCTCGCGCAGGACGTGACCGACGAAGCGCGCTGGCGCGCGGTGGTCGACGAAGTCCGCGCCGCGTTCGGGCGCCTGGACATTCTCGTCAACAGCGCCGGTATCGCGATCCTCGGCAATATCGAGACGACGACGCTCGCCGACTGGCGCAAGGTCAACGCGGCCAACGCCGATGGCGTGTTTCTTGGCTGCCGCGAGGCGGTGCGGGCGATGAAGGAGACCGGCGGCGGCTCGATCGTCAATCTCTCCTCGGTCGCCGGGATCATCGGCGATGGTTCGTCACTGGCCTATTGCGCCAGCAAAGGCGCGGTCAGATTGCTGACCAAATCGGCCGCGCTCCATTGCGCCCGCGCCGGCTACAAAATTCGCGTGAACTCGGTGCATCCCTCGTTCGCGGAAACGCCGATGGTGCTCGAAGGCATCGCGCGGGCAAGAGACCCCGAGCGGATCCGTGCGGGCCTCGAACGCGCCGCGCCGATGGGCCGCATGGGCAAGGCGGAAGAAGTCGCCAACACCATCCTCTTCCTGGCGAGCGACGAATCCTCGTTCACCACCGGCGCGGAATTC
>JGI12659J15293_10000100_pt1 | contig 25984 bp, 20 predicted proteins | sample JacPinW_OM2H0_O1_FD_15293 | JGI IMG/M metagenome (IMG submission 15293) | reverse complement strand
CTCTGGCGGCCGCGCGAGAAATGCTTTTGCTTTCGCAGACCGCGACGAACAATTTCAGCGATAACAGGTCAAAACGCATCGGCGGACATTCTGAACGACGGCTAAGGCGGCCGGATGGCCCGCAGATCGCCGCGCGCCTCCCGGTGGTGGATCACTGACCGTGGACATCTTATATCCAAAGACCCTGCTACAAAAGCGTGTCCACAGCATTAAGCATTTGTGAGATATGGCGTTGCGGTCCGAGCAGCAATGGGACGCGTCGCGAAACGCGATGATAAATTGTCCAAGTACGATTTCGCCGCCGATGACCGGCGCCTATATGAGTCGCACGCGGAGGGTATTGAGAAGGGAGGCTCCTCGTGACGGCCGCAGCGGCTCGAACCATGTTCGAGAAGATCTGGTCTCGACACCGCATCCTTGAGCGGCCGGACGGCCAGACTTTGCTCTATATTGATCGCCATCTCATTCATGACGGCTATGCGCCAGCCTTCGAATTCTTGACGGCGCGCGGTCTCAAGCCGCATTCGCCATCTCAGACTTTCGCGACCCCCGATCACTACGTGCCCACGAATACGCGCGAGGCCTCGGAGATCCCTGACGCCGAACGGCGATACATGGTCGAGTCTCTTGCCCAATATACGTCGGACTTTGGCGTCCAGATGTTTGGCCTGAAGGACCAGCGGCACGGCATCGTGCATGTCGTGGGTCCCGAACAAGGCATCAGCCAGCCCGGCATGATCCTTGTCTGTGCAGACAGCCATACGTCGACCCATGGCGCGGTCGGCGCCCTCGCCTTTGGCCTTGGAATGACCGAAGCCAACCACATCCTGGCGACTCAGACGCTTTGGCAGCGGATGCCCAAGACGATGCGCATCACCGTTGATGGGCGCCTCGCGGCTGGCGTGTGCGCGAAAGATATCATTCTCGCCATTATCGGCCGTATCGGCACCGCCGGCGCGACGGGGCATGTGATCGAATATGCGGGCTCGGCGATCACCGGTCTGACAATGGAAGGTCGTCTCACCGTCTGCAACATGTCGATCGAGGCCGGCGCGCGCGCAGGAATGATCGCGCCGGATGAGACCACGTTCTCCTATCTGGCTGGGCGACCCTACGCGCCGAAGGGCGAAGAATGGGACCGGGCGCTTGCTCGCTGGCGCAAGCTTCCGANTGANNTTGAGGCAAGCTTCGACAGCGAGATCAGTCTCGATAGTTCGGAGATCGCGCCGATGGTGACATGGGGCACAAGCCCGCAGGATGTCGCTCCGATCGATGGAGCCATTCCTGATCCAGAGGAGGCCCCGAGCCCGGAACGGCGCGAGAGCATGGAGCGCGCGCTCAAATATATGGACCTCAAGCCGGGGGACCGTCTCGACTCGGTTGCGGTCGATCGCGTTTTCATCGGCTCCTGCACCAACGGGCGGATCGAGGACTTGCGCAGCGCAGCGGCGGTCGCGGCCGGCCGCAAGGTGCATGAAAACGTGCGCGGCTGGGTCGTTCCAGGATCCGGCCTGGTTAAGGCGCAGGCGGAGGCGGAGGGCCTGGACGTCGTTTTCAAGCAGGCTGGATTCGAGTGGCGTGAAGCGGGTTGCTCGATGTGTCTCGGCACGAACGGCGAAACGGTCGGCGAGTTCGAGCGGTGCGCGTCGACCTCGAACAGGAATTTCGTTGGCCGCCAGGGACGGAACGCTCGCACACACTTGCTAAGCCCGCAGATGGCGGCCGCTGCCGCGGTTACAGGCCATCTGACCGATGTGCGCAAGATGCTGCCCGGGGAATGAAGTGAAGGCGTTCAAGAGTCTGGAATCGGCGGCGGCGCCGTTCCTTCCGCCAAATATCGACACCGACCAGATCCTTCCTGCGCGTTTTCTGCATAAGCCCCGCAGCGGCGGCTTCGGCCAATATCTGTTCCACGACCTGCGCTTCGACGTGAACGGAGCAGAACGCCCAGAGTTTGCGCTGAACCAGCCCCATCACCGCGATGCGCGCGTCGTGGTCGCCAATGTCAATTTCGGCTGTGGCTCCTCGCGCGAGAATGCTGTGTGGGCGCTCCACGATTATGGCTTCGAGGTCGTTATCGCGCCGAGCTTCGGCGATATTTTCCATACCAATTGCGTCAAGAACGGCCTCCTGCCTATCCGACTTCCGGAGGCGGTCGTTGCCGATTTGTTCGCGCGTATCTCGGAAACGCCGGATCTGGTGATCCGAGTGGATCTCGAAGCGCAGACCGTTACGTTGCCCGACGGTTCGACGCACGCCTTCGAAATCGACCCATTCGCCAAATATTGCCTGATCAATGGCTTCGATGAGCTCGATTACACCCTGTCTCACCGGGACGAAATTGCTGCTTTTGAGAACCGGTATGGCCGCGAGAACGATTGACGGCCACGTCAGCAACACATACGTCGCCAAATGCGAAGGACACGTGCTGAATGACGTCTTTGCGATTGGCCCGCCAACGATAGATTGCGCCAGTCCGTCCGACCTGAATGAACGACGACCGTCGCGCCATGACGTGCGGCGAAACCTGCGAGGAGCCTGAGGAGCCATGCAATCGGCGATCTTCGAAAACGCGCGCATTCTCGATGGCTCGAGCGACGAAGGGGAGCATGATCGCTTTGTCCGCGTTGCCGACGGGCTCATCAAGGAGATCTCGGACAAGCCGATCAAGGATTCCTCGGCCCACCGCATCGACCTGCGCGGCAAGACCTTGATGCCGGGCCTCATCGACTGTCATACCCATATCGTCTCGCCGCTTCCCGACCCTACTGACAACGCGCGCCTGCCCGATTCGCTGATCGCGCTGCACGCTGCGCGGATCATGAAGCAGATGCTTTTGCGCGGGTTCACCTCGATCCGCGACCTCGGCGGCGCCGACGTCGGCTTCCAGCGCGCGGTCGATCAGAAGATCATCGAAGGACCGCGTCTCTTCATCTGCGGCAAGGCATTCGTCCAGACCGGCGGTCACACCGACGTTCGTCAGGCCTTTGACGGGAGCGACGTCGAAACGCTGAATCGCCGCCTGGGATCGGTCAGCCGCGTCGTCGATGGCGTCGAGGCCGTCCGCTTCGCCGTGCGCGAGGAGCTGCGCAACGGCGCCCAATACATCAAGGTTATGGCGGCCGGCGGCGCGGCCTCAGGCAAGTTCCCCATCAAACGGCTCGGTTTTTCCCGGGACGAGTTGCACACGTTTGTCGAGGAGGCGGACAAGGCGCAGACCTATGTCTGTGGCCACCTCTATTCGGATGAGGCGGTCCGCCGCGCCGTCGAGATCGGCTTCCAGTCGGTCGAACATGCGACGCTCGTCGAGCCGGCGACAGCAAAGTTGATGGCAGAGAAGAACGTCATCGTCACCCCGACGATCATCGCTTACGAATCGCAAAAGACCGAGGAGAAGGCCTTGCACCTCGATCCCGGCTTCTCGTCACGGCTCGACTACGTGATCAAGAAGAGCCCGGAATCGCTCGAGATCATGCACAAGGCCGGCGTCAAGATGGCCTATGGCACCGATCTCCTCGGCTTCCTGCACAAGTATCAGGGCGCCGAGTTCGTCATTCGCGGCCGCACACTGCCGGCGATCGACGTGATCCGCTCGGCCACCTTGAACGCGGCCGAACTCATCAGGATGAGCGGCAAGGTTGGGACTGTCGCCGTCGGCGCCTATGCCGATCTCATCGTCGTCGAGAAGGATCCGCTGAAGGACCTCTCGGCGCTTGACGAAGAAGGCCGATACATCCCGCTGGTGATGAAGGACGGCGACTTCATCAAGAACCTTCTGAACTGAAAGCTACGAGGCGCCGTTCCAGAAAAGGCGACGGCGACTCTCCGCGCCCTCTTACCCTGCTTTCGATGTTCGTCCGTCGGCCTCCCACACGGCGGACGCAGTGCCCGCGCCGGCTCATCACGAGCTGGCGCGGGCGCACTTTAATCAGCCTTAGACGTGCGCAACTTACGGGCGCGGTTGCATCTTCGAGAATGGCTTGGCCAGCTGCGGCCAAGCGGCCGGCGCGTGCGCCTGGGTCGCGGGGTCGGACCCTAGGCTCTCATCCCATTCGACGGCGATGAAGCGCTGCCCGGTGACCTTGTCCCCCGCTTCCGTGAACAGAGCCAGCATCGGCGGGGACATGACGTTGGGGGAGATGAGCGCGCTGCGGTCTTCGCCGGGCACCATGATCGTGTCCACCGGGCCGCCGGGCAGGACGACGTTGACCGTAATGCCGCTTCCCTCAAGCTGGCGCGAAAGGATTAGCGACCAGGCCTCGAGCGCGGCTTTGGTCGGCCCGTAGGGCACGAAGCCCTTGCGCATCATCGTCAGGATGCTGGTCGAGACGTTGATGACGCGCCCCCATTTCTGCTTGCGGAAGATCGGTACGACCGCGCGCGTCATGGAGAAGGCGCCGCCCACGTTGACGGCAAAGAAGCGTCGCCACAGATCATCGGGCACGTCCTCGATCTGCAGATGCTCGTCGTCGTAATCGTCGGCCACGGAATTCATTCCGAGCGCGGCGTTGTTGACGAGAATGTGTACCGCGCCTAGCCGCTCGGCGACGGTTGCGACTTGGCGGCGGCAGTCCTCTGGCTCTGAGACATCGATGCGAAGGCCTAAGACCTTTGCTTCTCCGTGCTTCTCCTGCAGCGCGTGCACACCCTTCTCGTCAATGTCGAGCGCCGCCACGCGCAGGCCCTCCTTGACGAATGCGTCGACGAGGGCCTTTCCGATCCCCCCCGCGGCCCCCGTCACGATCGCTACTTTTCCTGCAATCCCTGGATAAGCCACGTGTTTCCGAGCCTTCCTTGCGTTTCCTTCCACTCATTCGAGCGGCGGCGTTATCCTTTAGCAGCGGTCGAATGCGAGCCGAATTCGTAAGGCGGAAGCATCCCATCGCGAACCGCGAGGCGCGGTCGCCCGCGCGAGATTCCCCAACCGGCCGCAGCTAGCGGGAGCTAAGCAACCCCGCGCAAGAGTCCGAGCAGTTCGCGATGCATGATCTCGTTGCCGCAGCAGATGGAGCCGGTCTCGAGGAAATTGGCCTCCCCGTCGGCGCCGGTCACGAAGCCGCCGGCTTCGCGAATCAGGAGTGCGCCCGCCGCAATATCCCAGGAATGGAGCCCTCGCTCCCAGAAAGCGTCGAACCGGCCGGCCGCGACATAGGCCAGATCGAGCGCGGCGCAGCCCATCCGCCGCACATTGACGACGCGGGCCATCACGATCGCAAGCTCGGCAAGGAATCGAGGATGCTGCGCCGCCTTGCCGAGATGGGGAATGCCGCAGCCGAAGATCGCCTGCGACAAGTCGCTGCGCCCGGCCACTCGCAGCCGGCGATTGCCGCCAAACGCTCCTTGACCCTTCTCGGTCACGTACATGTCATCGTTGGCCGGATTGTAGATGACGCCGGCGATGATCTGCCCTTCGCGCTCGAGCGCAATCGAGATCGCGAACAACGGGATCGCGTGCAGGAAGTTGGTGGTCGCGTCCAGCGGATCGATGTGCCAGGTGTGACTCTTGTCGGTCCCCTCGACCCGTCCGCCCTCCTCCAGGACGAAGCCGTAACCCAGACGCGCCTTTGCAAGCTCGTCATAGAGGGTCTTCTCCGCGCGCTTGTCGGCAAGGCTGACAAAGTCGCCGGGCCCCTTCATCGACACCTGCAGTTCGCTGACCTCGCCGAAATCGCGTTTGAGGCCGCGACCGGCCTTGATGGCGGCATTGGTCATCACGGTCATCAAAGCGGAGCGGATCATGGAAGTTCGTCCATCGGAACGGCGGAGGCGGGGGCAGGTTTATGGAAGGCCTCGCGTCGAGGCAAATGCGCGCCGCTCGGGCTGGCTCAGTAGATGTACGGAACGAGACGCCAAGTGCGGGCCCTGTAGGCGTCGTATTCGGCGCCAAAGCTCTCGCTCAGCAGCCGCTCCTCAGCCTGGATGCGAGCGAGCACGACAACAAGCATCAGCACGGCGATCAGAACGCCGACGCCGGAGCGGAACGCCAGCCCCCAACCGAGCGCGAGGACAAACAGGCCAAGGTAGCTCGGGTGGCGAATGATTCCGTACAGCCCACTGGTCACCAATCGGTGTTCGGGCTGGATTGCAACCAGGCCGCTGAAGCGCCGCCCGAGCACGAAGACCGGCGCGAGACGAAGAATTCCCCCGACCGTGTAAAGGAGAAAGCCGAGCCAGCGAACGCCTTCGCCGCCGAAGGTGAGGAAATCGATCCGATCCGTATAGGCGGGCAGATAGGCGTCGATGATTCCGAGGACGCCAAGAGCGGCGACCACCCAGCGATTGGACCGATCTTCCCTGACGCCAGAGCCGATATGGGCCTCGCTGAACAGCCCTAAGACCCCGAGCGCGATCGTGACAACGCTGACCGCGATCAGCGGCGGATAGGAAAAGAAACGACTTGCGCCGCCCGCGCCAACAATAGCCAGCCCCAAATAGGCGATCACGCTCAAAACCGTGGAGACGGCAAGCCGCGACTTGATCATGGGCCCCGTTCCTCCCGCTTGGTCGGCTATGGCGCCGCGGGCGACGACGACGACTGGCCTACACGCGCGCCCCGTTCATCGTCACGATTCGCGCTTGCCAAAACAGGCGGACCAGATGATTCGTTGCCTAACGTTTGTGGCGGCCAGACGGCGGGTCGAGGGGAAGGCATTGATTCATGGCGTCTGACATTGAAATCGCGCGGGCTGCGCGCCTGAAGCCGATCGGGGAGATCGCCGCGAAGATCGGCGCGCCCGAATCCGCCTTGCGTCCCTTCGGCCGATTCATCGCCAAGCTCGAATATGATTTTCTGAGCAGTCTCTCGAACCGCCCGGACGGGAAGCTCATTCTTGTCACGGCAATCAGCCCAACCCCGGCGGGCGAGGGCAAGACGACCACCACCATCGGCCTGGGCGACGCGCTCAATCGCATCGGCAAGAAGACGATGATCTGCCTGCGCGAACCCTCTCTCGGACCCAGCTTCGGCATGAAGGGAGGCGCGACCGGCGGTGGTCACGCGCAAGTTGTCCCGATGGACGAGATCAACCTCCATTTCACCGGCGATTTTCACGCCATCACATCGGCGCACAATCTGCTTGCCGCGATGATCGACAATCACATGTACTGGGGCAATACGCTCCGTCTCGATCAGCGGCGCGTCGCCTGGCGGCGCGTCCTCGATATGAACGACCGCGCGCTTCGCGAAACAATTGTCGGGCTCGGCGCCGGCAACGGCTTTCCACGCGAGGACGGTTTCGACATTACCGTCGCCTCGGAGGTTATGGCGGCCTTCTGCCTCGCGACCAGCCTTGAGGAGCTCGAGCAGCAACTCGGCCGTATGGTGGTCGGCTGGGCCAGAGACAGGCGGCCGATCAGCGCCTTGGATCTCAACGCGCCCGGCGCGATGACCGCGCTCCTCAAGGAGGCGCTCAAGCCCAATCTCGTGCAAACCCTCGAAGCCTCGCCCGCGCTGGTGCATGGTGGTCCGTTCGCCAACATTGCCCACGGTTGTAATTCCGTGATGGCGACGCGAGCGGCGCTCAAACTTGCCGATTACGTGGTCACCGAAGCGGGCTTCGGCGCGGATCTCGGCGCCGAGAAATTTTTCGACATCAAGTGCCGCAAGGCCGGCCTCAAGCCGGCGGCCACGGTGCTCGTCGCCACCGTGCGCGCGCTCAAAATGCACGGCGGAGTGGCCAAGGACGCCCTTGGGCCCGAGAACTTGTCCGCACTCGAAGCCGGCCTCGCGAATCTCGCTCGACATATCGTCAATCTGCGGAAGTTTGGACTGCCGGTCGTCGTCGCGATCAATCGATTTGACGGCGACACGAAGGCCGAGCTCGCCTTTGTCGAGGACATTGTGGCGCGCGAGTTCGGGGTCAAGACGGTCGTCTGCGAACACTGGGCCCGAGGCGGGGCCGGAGCAGAAGATCTTGCCCGCGTCGTCGCCGCTCTTGCGGATGCGGGCGAGGCGAAGTTTCGGCCGCTGTACGGCGACGAGCTGAGTTTATGGGACAAGACGCTAACAATCGCGCGGGAGATCTATGGCGCCGCCGACATCGCGGCGGAGGCCTCGGTGCGAGCGAAATTTGACGAGCTCGAGGCCGCGGGCTGGGGCCGCCTGCCGGTATGCGTCGCCAAGACCCAATATTCGTTCTCGGACGATCCTTCCGTCATGGGCGCGCCCAGCGGTCACGTCCCAAGGATCCGTGACGTTCGTCTCCGCGCGGGCGCGGGGTTTGTCGTCGTCCTCATGGGAGACATCCGCACGATGCCAGGATTGCCGCGCGCTCCTGCCGCCGAGAGGATCCGCGTCGTCAATGGCGAGATCGACGGCCTGAGCTGAGGACGGACAAGGACGCTCAACGTGGCGTCGGCGCGTCCTCCCGCAACAGCTTCTCTGCTTTTAGCGCACGCCAGAGCCCAGCCGGCAACTTTGCTCCCATCATTGCAGCATTCCGCTTGACCTCGCTCGCGCGTTGCGCGCCGGCGATCACGCTAACCACTGCAGGATGACCAAGCGGAAATCGCAGCGCGGCTTCCGCCAACCCGACTTTGAAACTCTTGCATATCTGCTGGATCCGGCGGACCCGATCCTTCACCTCATCTGGCGCCGGACCATAGTTGTAGTGAGCGTCGGCCTTCACCCCCGTTGCGAGAATGCCGGAATTGAATGGGCCGCCAATCACAACGGCGATCTTCTTTTCCTCGCAGAGCGGCAAGAAACTTGTCAGCGCCTCCTGTTCGAGAAGAGTATAGCGGCCCGCTAGAAGGAAAACGTCGAAGTCGGCCGCGCGCGCCAGTTTCTCGGCGATCTCCCATTCACTGATGCCGGCGCCGATTGCTTTGACCACTCCGGACGCGCGCAATTGGTGGAGAGCGCGATAGCCCCCATTCATGAATTCCTTAATGCGCACATCGGCGGCTTCTTTGCTTCCATGGGTGACGGCGTCGACGTCGTGGGCGTAAACAATATCCACCTGGTCGAGACCGAGACGTTCGAGCGAGAATTCGAGCGAGCGCATCACGCCGTCATAGGAATAGTCGAAGCGCTCGCGTCGCGAAGGCGTTTCGAAGAACGCGCCCTGACCTGAACGTTTCTGCGGCTCACAAAGTTCGAGCAGGCGGCCGACCTTGGTGGAAATCAAATAGGAGCCACGCGGCTTTGGACGCAGCAATCCGTTCAGTCGGGTCTCCGAAAGTCCGAGCCCGTAGAGCGGCGCGGTGTCGAAATATCGACAGCCAGCCGCCCAGACGGCCTCGAGCGTCATGCGCGCTTCTCTCTCTGTCATGGGTCGATAGAGATTGCCGAGAGGTGATCCACCGAAACCGAGCTCGGTGAATTGCAGCTCGACACCACCGCGCGTCATGAACTTTCGCACGCGCGCGCTCCGCCCATTCGCGGCCGCCGCCATCAATTCTCACCTCCCTGGCAAGCGCGAGAACACATTTCGCCGCTTTGGGCGTATGGGCCCCGGCTCGTGCCCGCGCTCATTTGTCCCTCCGCACGATCAATGCTTTGCTAGCGAGAGGAACCGGGCAGTGCGACGATGCTGTTTGCCTGACGAACGCGTAAACCTTCAGCACTCCTCGGGACAAGTCAAGCGATCTGCGAACCGTCGAGGCCTTCAGACGTTTCGAGACATTCTTCGTAGCCTTCGACAAGGGCTATCGGTTCTCACGCAACCATGCGCGATCAGTCGAGGCGATAAAGGCGCGAAGGCGCGGCAGGCTGGGATCATCCGGGGCGCTCGTCTCGAGATCGGCGAGAATCTTCCGCAAAGCGAGGCGCGCCACAGGCCAATTATGAGAGCCTTGTCTCAACATTAACCGCGTGTGGCGGATCGACCGCCGCACGACTTGATCAATAAAGGGGTCCATCGGGTGGCCCACTGCTCTCCATTGGCGATAACTGGATGAGGCAGCGGCAAACGCGGCGCCGTTGACGTAAAGCGGCAAGCGTCTCGATTTGGATCAAGACGCCGTAATATTGTACGAGACGACATGCGTGTAGGTGGTGAAAACACGCTCAGTTTGAGACTGGGGCCGCTAGAGCTGAGCGTCGCGCGATCGCCTCAAACAGGCGCGCGCTGGCGATAGCCAAGTCGTTCGTTGAGCCGCTCAAGCAGATCTTGCGCGGCCTCGGCGATGACGGTGCCGGGCGGGAATATCGCGTCCGCGCCCGCCTCGCGCAGGGCAGCGAAGTCTTGGGCGGGGATGACGCCGCCGACGACGATCATCGTGGCGTCAAGACCGAGCTTGCGAAGCGCTGTCTTCAAAGCCGGCACGAGCGCGAGGTGGCCTGCGGCAAGCGACGAGACGCCCACAATGTGAACTTGGTCCTTCGCTGCGCGCGCCGCGACTTCCTCGGGTGTCGCAAACAAAGGTCCGATTTCGACGTCGAATCCGAGATCCGCGAACGCCGAAGCAATGATCTTCTGCCCACGATCGTGCCCGTCCTGTCCCATCTTGGCGACGAGGATCCGCGGAGCGCGGCCTTCGTTCTCGGCGAAGGCGCGGGTCATCGCGATCACACGGTCGGGCGCCTCACCGCCGGGGCCAGTCTCCGAGAGATAGACGCCGGAGATGGCGCGAGCATGCGCAACATGACGGCCGAACGCTTTCTCCAGGGCCAGGGAGATTTCCCCAACGGTAGCTTTCGCGCGCGCCGCATCCACTGAGAGTTGCAACAGGTTGGCGCGGCCTCGCGCGCCCTCGGTGAGCGCGGCCAACGCGGCCTGCGTCGTCGTCTCGTCCCGCTCGGCGCGAAGGCGCTGAAGTTTTTCGACTTGCCGCGCATGCACGGCCGCGGCGTCGACCTTCAGCACGTTAAGGTCTCGCTCGATCGTCGGCGTGAACATATTGACGCCGACCACGCTCTGCCGTCCGACATCAATGCGCGCTTGTGTGCGGGTCGCCGCCTCTTCGATGCGCTGTTTGGGCAGGCCGCTCTCGATCGCCCGGGCCATCCCGCCGAGGCGTTCGATCTCATCGATATGCGCTTCCGCCCGCGCGGCCAGTTCGGCCGTGAGGCGCTCCACGTAATAAGAGCCGCCCCAGGCGTCGATGACCTTGGTTATTCCCGTCTCCTCGATGAGAAAAAGCTGGGTGTCGCGCGCAATGCGGGCCGAAAAGGGCGTTGGCAGCGCCAGCGCCTCGTCGAGCGCGTTGGTGTGAAGCGACTGCGTATGTCCCTGCGTGGCCGCCATCGCCTCGATTTGCGTGCGCACGATATTGTTGAATGGGTCTTGCGCGGTCAGCGACCAGCCGGACGTCTGGCAATGCGCGCGCAGCGCGAGCGACTTGTCCGACTTCGGCCCGCAGCCTTTGACGATGCCCGCCCACAGCTTGCGCGCCGCCCGCATTTTGGCGACTTCCATGAAGAAATTCATGCCGATCGCCCAGAAGAACGACAGCCTGGGAGCAAAGGCGTCGATGCTCATTCCGGCGGCGACGCCCGCGCGCAAATATTCGAGGCCGTCCGCTAGCGTGTAGGCGAGCTCCAGATCCTGCGTCGCCCCCGCCTCCTGCATGTGATAGCCGGAGATCGAAATCGAGTTGAACTTCGGCATATTCGCTGCGGTGAAGGCGAAGATATCGGCGACGATCCGCATCGAGGCGGCGGGCGGATAGATGTAGGTGTTGCGGACCATGAACTCCTTCAGAATATCGTTCTGGATGGTCCCCGAGAGGGCGGCCATGGGCACGCCTTGCTCCTCTGCGGCGACAATGAACAAGGCCATCACCGGCAGCACGGCGCCGTTCATCGTCATCGACACGCTCATCGAATCGAGCGGGATGCCGGAAAACAAAGTGCGCATGTCATAAATCGAGTCGATGGCGACACCGGCCATACCGACGTCGCCGGCTACGCGCGGATGGTCCGAGTCGTAGCCACGATGCGTCGCCAGGTCGAAGGCGATGGACAGGCCTTTCTGGCCGGCGGCGAGATTGGCGCGGTAGAAAGCATTTGATTCTTCGGCGGTCGAGAATCCCGCATATTGCCGCACCGTCCAGGGCTGCGTGAGGTACATGGTCGGATACGGTCCCCGCAAAAAGGGCGGGAGGCCCGGCCATTCACTCGAGAGATCAAGGCCGTTGCGATCGGGCGGTCCGTAGAACGACTTGACTTCAATGCCTTCGGGCGTCGCCCAGCTTCGCTTGTCTCCCGAGTCGGCCGCCTTCGAGGGGAACGCGAACTGAACCTTCGAGAAGTCGGGAATTTGGCTCATGACGCCACAGCTCCCCGAGTCTTTGTCGGAATGTCGATACGGTCGTACAGGCTCTGTAGCATCGCTACGGCGTCACCACCGGCGAAAATGAAGTCATCGAGGCCTGCGGCGCGCCATGCGCGCTCGAATTCGCCTGGCCGGCCTGCGAGCGCAACTCCCTTCACGCCCGAAGCCTTGAACGCTCTCGCGAGGGCTTCCGCCTGTTCGGCATAGGCGTCGTCCGTCCCGCATAGACAGACGAGCCGCGCGCCGCTTGCTTTAAGCCGCGTCACGGCGTCGTCGGCCGTTCTGGATTCGCCATCGTAGACAGCTTGGAAACCGCCACTTTCGAGCCACTCGCGCATGAACTGCACCCGGCGGCGATGCTTACTCTCAGGCCCCAGCGCGGCGAGATAAACTTTTGGCCGCCCGCGGGTGCTCCGAAGGTAGGCGTCGGAACAATCGCGCAAGCGTTCGAATGGCTCCGCGAGCCGAATCGGCGCCAGCGCGCCTTGGGCCAACGCAGACGCCTCGCGCTCGGGCGCGCCAGCCATAACCTCGACCGGCGGCTCGGCGAGATCGGCGTGTGCGCTCACGCCGGTGATGGGGGCCTTCAGGCAAGCGGCGTTTCGAACCAGCGCCGCCGCACTGGCGGCGACCTGTCGTTGGAATGCGCCGTTCGCGAGCGCCGACGGCAGTCCGCCCTGTCCCTCGATCTCCTGAAAGAGCCGCCAGGCCTTGTCGCAAAGCGCCTGGGTCATCGCCTCGAACGCCCCGGCGCCCGCGGCGGGATCGGCGACAAATCCGAGGTTCGATTCGCGCAAGAGAACGAGCTGAGCGTTGCGGGCGAGACGCCGCGCGAGGCCATCAGGAAGGCCGGCGGCCAGAGTATGCGGCAGAACGCTGACGCTGTCGGCGCCGCCGAGGCCGGCCGAAAACGCCGCGGCCGCGCCGCGCATCACATTCACGTAAGGATCGCGAGCCGTCATCATTCGCCAGGCGCTTTCTGCCTGTACGTAGGCCGTGCGAGACTCGAGGCCGCAGGCTTCCTCAACGCGCGACCAGGCGATCCGCAACGCGCGGAATTTCGACAATGTCGCCAATTCGTCGGCGTCGGCCGCCAGCCGGAACGCGATGAGGGCGCGGGCTTCGCCAAGCGGCATCCCCGTCTCCTCAAGCAGACGCAATAGGGTCAATGCGGCCGCGAGCGCGAAGGCAAGCTCTTGCGCCGGGCTCCCGCCAGCCGCATGAACAGCGCGGGCGTCGGCGACCAGGAATGGCCCTGTGAAACCCTTGGCTCCCAACGCGAGGGCCGTCTCGACACAGCGCCTCGCTTGAGCGCTCCAGTCGGCTGAAAACGGTCCGCGGGTCGAAGCCGAGAAAGGATCGAGCCCGAACGCGACCAGGCAATCGCCAAGCCTCACGCCTGAGCGCTCTATCAGAGCAGCAAAACGAAGCGCCTGATCGATGCCGTCCGGCCCAAGATCCAATTCGAAATTTGCGCCCCAATCGAAATACACGCCATCGAAGGCCTTATGGAGTGTGGCGGAGTCGAATTGCCGAAGCCCAAATCCATATGCGCCAAGCGCGCCGGCGGACACGACCTGCAGTCCGTTCGCTCCATTGGCGAGATCGTCGAGGGCCTGCGCGTTGGCCTCGTCGGCGCTGGGATGATCGACTCGCGCGATGATCCGCCAGGGACCGCCGGGTCGAATAGCCCTGGGGCCTTCCGCTGGCGGATAGACGGGTTCGATGCGAACGCCATCCGCGGTCTCGGATACAAGCGTTTCAAGGCTCGCGCCCTTGAGCGCGGCTTCAGCAGCCTTGCGCCAATCGGCTTCGGTAGTGGCGGGAAAGAGATTCGCGACCGCGCCCAACGCCGCCTCTCGCTAGATGAATTGGGAAAGCCCTGGAATCGAAGCGGAGATTTCGCCCACCACCTGATCGCCCGCATTTTCGCGCGCGTAGGCGAAGACTTCCTTTCCGACCGTCTGGATCTGCTCCATGCCGAGGCCCAGGCTCAACAATTCCGAGCCCAGCGCCATCAGCCCGCCCCCGCCCATCGCTCCGCTCGACACACCCATCAGGCCCTTCAGGCCTACGCCCATCCCCTCGCCCCCGGTCTGCGTGCTCGAGGCGATAATGGAGGGAAACGCCGGCGCCTTTTCGAACAGGTCCTTGACGGCTTCCTCGGGCGCCTCGCGCTGGATGAAATCGCCAATCAGAGCGACGGCCTTACGGGCGACGTCCGGGCTCAAGTCCGCGGCGGTCGCGACGCGGGCTATTAGGTTCTCCATTTCACGCTCCTTGGCCGCCCGGAAAAGACCCGCGGTGTCGGTTGTCTCGCGGCTTGCGTCGCCGAAATCAAGCGCCTTCCAACCATAGCACTTCCTTGAGCGTTGGATATGCAATGGAAAGGCGGGCGGCGCGGACACCCTTGGTTTACGGGCGGATGGGCATCTTTTGCGGCGCCGCACCATCCCCACAGTCATGATTTCTTCACATATGTAAATGCCTGTTAATAATCCTTACCGGCCAATTTGCCGCCAAAAGTGGCGAACAAAACTAAGAACTGGCACAATTATGCCTATCAAGGCTAAAAAACGGCATATACAATGCTATAAACGCATGTCTGGGCTTCGCATGTCGGGCCTACTGCTAATGTCAAAGGGCGATTATGTTGCAGCGCGGTAGGCCAGTGCCTGCCGGAAATGGAGTCCCTATGTCCCCTCTCAAGACGATTTCGGAGAAGCTCGCAACCTGGCGCCGATATCGCGAGGCGGTGCGTGAATTGTCTCAGCTCTCCAATCGCGAGCTGGATGATATCGGCATTCGCCGCGGCGATATCGAGCTCATCGTGCGCCGTTCCGTTGCGAGCCAGGTTTCGGCCTGATCGCGAGATCCTGAAAAGCCGAGGCGCGCCGGGAAACTGGCGCGCCGGCTTAAGGGGCGGCCCTCGAAGCCGCGACCCTTCTCTGACAATCCCCGACAAAAACCGTTGACGGCGCCGGGCAGCTTTGTGACAAGCGCGCCCATGCGTCCGATCCACATCATTGGGGGAGGCCTGGCCGGCTCGGAAGCTGCGTGGCAAGCGGCCAATTCCGGGGTTCCCGTGGTTGTGCATGAAATGCGGCCGATCCGAACCACGGCCGCGCACCACAGCCCCCATCTCGCCGAGCTCGTTTGCTCGAACTCCTTCCGGTCCGACGATTCCTCGACCAATGCTGTGGGTATCCTGCATCGCGAGATGCGCGTGCTCGGCTCGATCATCCTTCAAGGCGCCGATGCGCACCAGGTGCCTGCGGGAGGCGCGCTCGCGGTCGATCGCGACGGGTTTTCGCAGGCTGTCGAAGCGGCGCTTCTCAGTCATCCTCTGATCACGCTCGACCGTGCCGAGATCGCAGGCCTCCCGCCTGATAACTGGGACAATGTGATCGTCGCGACCGGGCCGCTGACCTCCCCGGCGCTGGCCGAGGCGATCGGAGGATTGACGGGCGAAGGCGCGCTCGCCTTTTTCGACGCGATCGCGCCGATCGTGCATCGCCATTCGATCAATATGGACGTGGCGTGGATGCAATCGCGCTACGACAAGGTAGGCCCGGGCGGGGATTCCGAGGCTTACGTCAATTGCCCGATGAGCCGCGAGCAATACGAGGCGTTCATCGACGCCCTTCTCGCGGCGGAAAAGACAGAGTTCCGCGAATTCGAGGGCACGCCCTATTTCGACGGCTGCCTGCCGATCGAAGTGATGGCCGAGCGCGGGCGCGAGACGCTGCGCTATGGGCCGATGAAGCCGGTCGGACTCACCAACGCGCATGATCCGAAGGTCAAGCCCCATGCCGTGGTCCAGCTCAGGCAGGACAATGCGCTGGGCACGCTCTTCAACATCGTCGGCTTCCAGACCAAGCTCAAATACGGCGAGCAAAGTCGCATCTTCCGCATGATTCCGGGGCTCGAAGGGGCGGAGTTCGCCCGCCTCGGCGGCATGCACCGCAACACCTATCTCAACTCGCCTCGCCTGCTCGACGCGCGTCTGCGCCTCAAGGCCGCCCCGCGCCTGCGCTTCGCCGGCCAGATCACGGGCTGCGAGGGCTATGTCGAAAGCGCCGCGGTCGGGCTCATCGCCGGCCGCCTCGCCGCCGCCGAACGGCTGGGGCATGAGCTAGAGCCTCCGCCGCCGACGACCGCGATCGGCGCGCTCCTCAATCACATCACCGGCGGTCACATCGAATCGATCGACGCCGGCCCGCGTTCGTTCCAGCCGATGAACGTCAATTTCGGCTTGTTTCCCCCGATCGACACGCCTCGGGTGGACGAAGCGGGAAAGCGTCTGCCCGGGCCGGAGCGCGGCCTCGCCCGCAAGCGCGCGCTCTCCGCGCGGGCGGAGCGGGATTTGGCGGATTGGAACGAGGCGGCGCNTCGGACGGCGCCAGCCACGGCGGCCTGAGACGCTGCTGAACTAGGTTGCCAGAGGAACGCCGCCAGCAGACGCGGCCCCTCGGCGCCCCGTCAGCTCGCCTCAGCCAACAGCGACAATTGCTGGCGCCCGGAATCCCCGAACTGGTCGACGAGACGGGTCGGATAGTCGCCTGTGAAGCAATGATCGGTGAACTGCGGCTGTCTCGGGTTGCGCCCGGAATAGCCCATGGAGCGATAGATTCCGTCCACGGACAGGAACGCGAGCGAATCGGCGCCGACGAATCGGCGCATCTGCTCGAGGTCCATGCGCGCCGCGAGCAGCTTGTCGCGCTCGGGAGTGTCGATGCCGTAGAAGTCGGGATGGGTGATCGGCGGCGACGAGATGCGGAAATGGACCTCGCGCGCGCCGGCGTCCCGCATCATTTGCATGATCTTGATGCTGGTGGTGCCGCGCACGATCGAATCGTCGATGAGCACGACGCGCTTGCCCTCGACGACGGCGCGGTTGGCGTTGTGCTTCATGCGGACGCCGAGTTCGCGAATCGACTGGGTCGGCTGAATGAAGGTGCGCCCGACATAATGGTTGCGGATGATGCCGAGCTCGAACGGCAGACCGCATTCGCGCGCGAAACCGATCGCGGCGGGAACTCCTGAGTCCGGGACCGGCACGACCACGTCGGCCTCGACCGGGGCCTCGCGCGCCAGCTCCGCTCCCATCGCCTTGCGGGCGTCATAGACGGATCGGCCGTGAACGATCGAGTCGGGCCGGGCGAAATAAATGTATTCGAAGATGCAGGGCCGAGCCGGCTGCCTGGGCAACGGGAAGAAGCTCTTCACCCCGTCGGCGTCGATGACCACCACCTCGCCGTTCTCGATGTCGCGGACGAATTTCGCCCCGATGATGTCGAGCGCGCAGGTCTCCGAGCACAGGATCGGGCGGCCATCGAGTTCGCCGAGCACGAGCGGGCGGATGCCGAGCGGATCACGCGCGCCGATCAGCTTCTTGTTGGTCAGAGCGACGAGCGCGTACGCGCCCTCGATCTCGGCCAGGGCTTCGACGAAACGGTCAACGATCTTCGACCGGCGCGAGCGCGCAGCGAGCAGCAGCACGACTTCCGTGTCGCTCGTCGACTGGCAGATCGCGCCGCCGCGAATAAGCTCTCGCCTCAGCGTCAGTCCATTGGTCAGATTGCCGTTGTGGGCGACTGCGAGGCCCCCGGCCTCGAGCTCGGCGAACAGCGGTTGGACGTTACGCAATATGGTGTCGCCGGTGGTCGAATAGCGAACATGGCCGATGGCCCATCGCCCCGGCAAGCGATCGATCGTCGCAGCATTCGAGAAGTGATCGCCGACCAGCCCCTGGCGGCGCTCCGAGTGGAACCGGACGCCGTCGAAAGCGACAATGCCGGCGGCTTCCTGGCCGCGATGCTGCAGCGCATGCAGCCCGAGCGCGGTAATGGCGGCGGCGTCAGGATGGTCGAAGATGCCGAAGACGCCGCATTGCTCGCGCAACCGGTCGCCATCGGGGTCGAAGTCGTCTTCGCTCGGCCGATCTGAGGCGAGCTCAGGCGATGTCTGCATCACTGCCTTGGAGCCGGAGCGAACGGAGCATTCTTGTTGATCAAGGCGTCGAGCTTCTGCTTGTCCAGCGCGGAGCCGCTCGCTCCCGCCGTCGAATCGGGCTTCTTCTGTGGCTGAGAGGGTATCGCGATCGATGGGTCGTCGTCGGTCTTCGGGCGCGAAGCGGCGGCGCTGTCCGCTGGCGACAGACTGTTCGTCGCCGCGTTTGCGTGCGTCTCGATCCAGCCGTTGATCGTCTGGGCCGCGTCCGTCGGCAGCATGGCGACGATTCGATCGGCGGTCTCGGTGAGGACCGGCCGCGTCCTGGCGTTCTTGACCCATTCCGGTTGCTGCTTCTCAGAGACCAGCCAGTTGAAGATGGCGAAGGCGACGACCGCAAGGAGGAACCCCCTGGCGACCCCAAACACAAAGCCCAGCGACCGGTCGAGAGCGCCGATCTTGCTGTCGAGGATCGCGTCGGACAGTCGAACCGTGAACAGCGACACGACGATCAACGTGACGAAAAACACAATGGCCGCGGCGGCTGCCTGGGCGATGACCTCTTTAGTGATATAGTGAGTGAGGTAAGGCATGACCATGGGGTAGAAATAATAGGCGGCTGCGGCTGCGGCGGCCCATGAGGCGATGGCGAGAACCTCGCGGGTAAACCCCCGCATCATGGACAGAAGCGCCGATACAAGAACGATGCCGAGAACCGCTAGATCGAGATAAGATGGCATTAGCGAGAGAACCTCGTCGCGCGACGACCTGTCGTCCTGTGCGCCCAGTGGCAGCCGACGCGAGCGCCTTATAACCAAGCCGCCTCAGTTCGTCACCCCATGGCGGGCCGGAGATTTGGCGCGTCCCGCTCTCGTTTCGACTGCGCTCGCGGCGATCAGCGCGACCAGGGCGGCGACCGTATCAATGGGCTGAGCCGCGATATTGACCGGCTCAGCGCCGGCGCGAAGCGACTGCGGCGCGAACGCGCGCGCGAACCCGAGCTTGGCCGCCTCCTTGAGCCTCAGACCCGCATGCGCAACCCCGCGCACCGAGCCCGATAACCCGATTTCGCCGAAATAGACCGCATCGCGCGGCAAGCTCGCGCCGGTGAGCGAGGAAATGAGCGCCGCCGCCGCGGCTAGATCCGCCGCAGGCTCCATGATTCTCAAGCCCCCGGCGACGTTGAGATAGACGTCATATTGACCGAGCTTCATGCCCCCGTGGGCCTCGAGCACGGCGAGCACCATCGCCAGACGACTCGGCTCCCAGCCAACAACCGCGCGTCGCGGCGTGCCAAAAGTCGTCGGCGCGACCAAGGCCTGGATCTCGACCAGAAGCGGCCGCGCCCCTTCGACCCCGGCAAAGACCGCAGCGCCCGGATGGGCGTCGCCGTCGCGATCCGCCAGGAACAAAGCCGAGGGGTTCGGCACTTCGGCGAGGCCGCCGCCGGTCATCTCGAACACGCCAACCTCGTCGGTCGCGCCGAACCGGTTCTTGGCCGCCCGCAAGAGCCGGAAGGCGTGCGCGCCGTCGCCCTCGAAGGAGAAGACCGCGTCCACCATATGTTCGACGACGCGTGGGCCCGCTATCTGGCCGTCCTTGGTCACGTGTCCGACCAGCAGCAAGGCCGCGTCGCTCGCCTTGGCGAAGCGGATCAGCGCCTGCGACGCCCCGCGCACCTGGCTGACTGTTCCAGGCGCCGATTCGATCGCATCGCTCCACATGGTCTGAATGGAATCGATCACCACGAATTTCGGCGCATCGCCCGAGCCGAGCGTCGCCACGATATCCTCCACGAACGTCTGCGCCGCGAGTTGTACGGGCGCGTCGGCAAGCCCAAGCCGGGCCGCGCGCAGGCGCACCTGGGCGGTCGATTCCTCGCCCGAGACGTAGACGACGCGGCCGCCCGACCGCGCGACGGCCGCGCAGGCCTGGATCAACAGCGTCGACTTGCCGATGCCCGGCTCGCCGCCGATCAGCGTGGCGGAACCCGGCACAAACCCGCCGCCTGCGACCCGATCGAGTTCGCCGATGCCGGTGACCAGCCGCGGCTCGGACTTGGACGCGCCCGACAGGTCTTCAAGGGCAAACGGCCGACCCGCGGCGCCCCTCCGGGCGGCCGCGCCGCCGACGCCAAGCGCCGCGGCTTCCTCGATGATCGTATTCCATTCGCCGCACGATTCGCACTTGCCCTGCCAGCGCTGCGTAATGGCGCCGCAGTTCTGGCAGACATAAGAAGAACGAAACTTGGCCATGCGCCGAACTCGCAGGTTTGCCCGAACCTGTCGAGAGGGTTTTACGCCCGCTCGCCTCCCATTCTGCAGGGAACCCGGCCGCAAACGAACGTCTCGTCCTTAACCAATGAGGCGCCCATGGCCTCAATCCATTCAGCGAGCGTTCAACGACGGCTCATTAAGGCTGGTCGCGCTGCAAATCGAAAGGCCACTTCATGCGAAACATCTTGATTGCCTCTGCCTTTGCTCTCGTCGGCCTNTCGGCCGCTGCGCCCTCCCAGGCGATGCCGTTCGCGCCTGCTGACAAGGCGCCATCCGCGTTCACGCTCACTGCGGGCGGCTGCGGCCCCGGCCTTCATCGGGGACCGAATGGCGGATGCCGACCAAACGGCGGCGTCTATGCGCATCCGTATGCTCACCGGCATTGCTGGTGGCGCGGCGGCGTGCGCGTCTGCAACTAAACGAGTAAGCGCGTAAACAGGGCGCGAGAGGCGCTGGCCTTCGTTTGGCCGGCGCCTCACGCCGCGGCGCTGCGCCTCATCTTCAAGGCCTCGTGCCAGCGGTTGAGATGGACGAGCTCGGGCGGGATCGCGATCCGCGCGGACTTGGCGAAATCAAGCGCCACCACTCCGGTGATGTCAGCGACAGTGAAGCGGTCGCCGGCGATGAACGGGCGGTCGCGCAAGGCCTCATCGACAATCGCCATCGCGTGGAGCGCTCTCGGCCGATTGGCCGCCGCCCAATCGGGAACTTGCGGACACTCCATTTCCGCCATTTTCGGATGGCTGTGACGCACGACCTGCGCGATCGGAAAGAGGAGCCGCCATTCGAGCTGGCGCTGCCACATCTCGATCGTCGCCTGCTCGAGCGCGGTTAAGCCGAACAGGTTCGGCTCCGGCCATTGCGCCTCGATGTAGCGGCATATTGCGATCGTCTCGGCGATCCTCGTGCCGTCGTCGAGTTCGAGGATCGGAATGGTCTCGAAGGGATTGAGACCTGAGAATTCCGGCGTCTTGTGCTCGAGCCTGGCGAGATCGACCTCCACGCGCGGGATCGAAACGCCCTTTTCGGCGAGGAAAATGCGCACCCGGCGCGGGCTCGGCGCCCGATCGGAATTGTAGAGCTTCATACCGCCCTATCCTGGAGGCCCCTTCTCCCCCTGGGGAGAAGCGCCGGATGTGGGAAGGTTAGCGCCCTCACCCTCGCCCTCTCCCCATAGCCCGGGCGTTCTACCGAACGCCCTGTGGGGAGAGCGGAAGCGCCAACAACCTTAATCAAATTATCGTCAAAAATCTCCCAATTCCTAATCATTGTGTCAGCGGCTCGTTAATCAATTTCGCCGCATGATTACGCGAGTAAACAGCGTGCGTGTCAGGCGGCTATGCGTGATGTCGGGGCAGACCTGGGCGGGAGCGGGAGCGGCGGCAAAACCGATTCCGAAGCCGCCGCGCGCCGGCGCAAGATGACCATCCAGCTCAGGCAGGCGCGCCGATCCCTTTCCGAGCCCGACGCGATCCCCAGCCATTCGAGCGCAATGGTGCGTCTGTTCGCCGAGATCAACCGCAGCGCCACGCCGATGCTCGGGATCATTGCGCTTGGCGTCTGCGCGACCGCGCTGGCCTGGGTCGACGCCGGCCCGCTCGCGACCTGGATCGCCTTCATCGCCTGCGCAATTCTGACCGGCTATTCGCTGCCGATCGCGTTTCTGGATAGCAGCGACCAGGAAAAGACGGCGGGGGTCTGGCGGCGCAAGTTCGTGTTTTCGACCGCGTTCAGCGGATCGGCCTGGGCCTATCTCATCGTCACGCTGCTCAAATCGAGCGACCCGAACGCGCAGGCTTTCGCCATCGTCGTGATGCTGCTCGTTTCGACCGTGATGTCGCTTCTGGCGGCGGCGATACCAGCCGCGTTCGTCGCGGGCATGCTGCCGATGATCGCCGGCGTCACCCTCCTCTACGCACCCCATCTGCACGGCGCGGCGCTGCCGACGGCGGCGCTGTCGATCGGCGTCATCGGCTATTTCCTGGTGGTCGCGCGGCGCCTGCAGGCCGCGGCGTCGGAGAATATTTCATTTCAGGCGGAAAAGGACTCGCTCATCGCCGAACTCGAGCAGGCCAAGCTCAACTCGGACGAGGCCCGCCGCCGCGCCGAGAGCGCGAACTTGGCCAAGTCGCGCTTCCTGGCGACGATGAGCCACGAGCTGCGCACGCCGCTCAACGCCGTCCTCGGGTTCTCCGAAGTGATGAAGGGCGAATTGTTCGGTCCGCACGCGGTGCCCGCTTACAAGGAATATTCCACCGACATCCACGCCAGCGGCCAGCATCTCCTGATGCTGATCAACGAAATTCTCGATCTGTCCCGGGTGGAGGCGGGGCGGTACGAACTGAAGGAGGAGCCGGTCTCACTCGCCGCAGTGGTCGAGGAGTGCCTTCGTCTCCTGTGGCTGCGCATCGAGCGGCGCCATCTCGTCATTACCGAAGCCATGGAGCCCGGATTGCCGCGCATCTGGGCGGACGAGCGCGCGGTGCGTCAGGTGACGCTCAACCTGCTCAGCAACGCGATCAAATTTACGCCTCAAGGCGGCGCGATCACCATCAAAGTCGGCTGGACCCGGAAGGGCGGGCAATATCTGTCCATCGCCGATACCGGGCCTGGCATTCCTCCCGAGGAGATCCCGATCGTGCTGTCGTCTTTCGGCCGCGGGACGCTGGCGCAAAAAAACGCGGAGGAAGGGACGGGCCTCGGGCTGCCGATCGTCAAGGGACTGGTCGAGTTGCACGGCGGGGAATTCCGCCTCAACTCGACGCTAAGGCTCGGAACCGAAGTGATCGTCATTTTCCCGGCCGAACGGGTGATGGACACGCTGCCGGCGCTCAATGCCGAATCGACGCCCGAGGCGCCCGAGCGCCGCCGGCGCCGCATGCGCCGCCGCCAGCGCGCCCACGCGGCTTAAGGCGGCGCTCGTGCGACGGACGAGAATACGCCTCACGCCACAAGAATGTCGCGCAAGCTCCGCTTGAGAACCTTGCCATTGGCGTTGCGAGGGAGCGCGCCTTCGAGGCGGCGGAACGTCTCGGGGACCTTGTAGTCGGAGAGGACATCGGCGCAGTGGCGCTGAAGCTCGGCCTCGTCGACAGCGGTACGGAGCACGACGAAGGCGTGGACGCGCTCGCCGAGCACCGGGCATGGGCCGGCCACGACCGCGACCTCGAGCACGGCCGGATGTTCCAGCAGGACGTTCTCGACTTCGGAAGCGTAGATCTTGAACCCGCCGCGGTTGATCACGTCCTTGATGCGATCGATGACCCGCAAATAGCCCTTTTCATCCATGATCCCGAGATCGCCAGACTGCCAGTAGCCAGCGCTGAACTCGCGCTCGGTGGCTTGCGTGTTGTTGAAGTAGCCTGGAACGACCATGGCGCCGCCGATGTAGATTTCGCCAGGCTGTCCGTAGCGCGCCTCCACGCCACCCACGTCCATCACCAGAATGTCTCCGCAGGACACGGCAAGGCCGACCGACTCCTTTCGCGCAACCGTCTCATCCGGCGGCATGATCGCCGCGGGCGAGGTGGTTTCGGTCGAGCCGTAGCAGTTCAAGAGTTTCAGTTTTGGCAGCTTCTCGGCGATGCGCTCGAGCGTGGCCTCCGGCATGATCGCCCCGCCATAGCCAGAGACGCGCCAATGGGAGAGATCCGCCTTGTCGAAATTGGGCGCGAGCAGACATAGGTTGAACATCGCGGGCACGATGAGCGAGTATGTGATCCGCTCGCGCGCCGCGAGATCGATGAATTCGCTCGCCTTGAACGCGGGCATGACGACCAGCGTCCCCGCGCAGTGAACCATAGTGTGCACAAGGGCGATGAGACCGGTCACGTGGCTCATGGGAACGGCGATGAGACTACGGTCATCCTGGGACAGCCCCATCGTCCAGCGATAATGGATGACGGAATGGGCGATGCTGAGATGCGTGAGCATCGCGCCTTTCGGGCGGCCGGTCGTGCCGGACGTATAGAGAATCGTCGCGGTCTCGTCTTCCCCGACCGCCTCGGCCGTGAGAACCGGCGCCCCCACGCGCAATTCGGCAAGCATCGGGCCGCCTTCATGCCGAAGCGCGAGGGCATGTTTCAGACTCGGCAGGGCGCCGGCTGCGGGAACTCGCTCGGCGAGGTCGAATTCGTGGACGACCACCTTCGCCTCGCAATCCCTGATGATGTGGCCGTTCTCTGCCAGCGTGTGGCGGATGTTGAGCGGCACCGAGACCGCGCCCAACCGCGCCACTGCGAACAGCACGACGACAAACTCGATGCTGTTGCCGAGCACCATGGCGACGCGATCGCCCTTGCCCACCCCGAGCGCGCTTAAGCCCCCTGCGGCCTCGCCGACGAGGGCGTCGAGCTCGGCATAGCCAAGTCTCTCCTCGCCGCAAATGAGCGCTAATCCCTGCGGGCGGCGCGCGACCGCGTGCGCCAGCATCTCGTGCACGCTCTTGGGCCGCTCGACGAAGCACCGGATGATCCGGGCGCCATAGTGCAGCTCATAGCGCGTCGCCGGATGGTTTTTCCGATCCAACCATCTGTCCATGACGCTCCTCGCCTATCGAGCCGCGTCGAACAGGCTCCGCGTTTCGCCCGCCGCGCGGCTTTGGAGCGTCGCATAGTGGATCGTCTTCTCGGTCGCCTCAAGGGTTGGAATTTCCCGGTGGCCTCACCCATCGAAGGGCAACTCGCCTTGACGAACAGAAGGCGTCTGGCAAATTTCAGACAAGGCGGGAGCCCCGACGATGCCTTCCAGTTCGAACGCCGGGGCGCAGAATTCCATGACGAAGCTCAGCCAACGCGGCTCCTCTGGAGGGTTCGGCTCACCAAGATCGCGTAGCTGATGAAAACGAGCGGCTTGTTTGAAGGGCCGCAAATATGAGGTGTGAATGGACCGGCTGATGCCGGGCGCTGGCCAAGCTCGCAGTAAGGGTCGACACGACCAGCGCCTCCAGCGGCAGCGGGAATGGCGGCCGGCCGAACCGTTGCTCTATTCCCTGCGGGGATATCGTTACTGCGCCCTGCTGCTCTCGCGCGGACGGGCGAGCGAAGCGCACGATTGGGCGACTCAGACCATGGATCTTGCCCATCGGAGCGATCGGTTGCTCGACGTCGCCCTCAATCGTTTGACGCTCGGCCGCGTCCATCTCGCCCTGGCATTGGCGAAACGGGGGAGCGGGCCTTCCCCGGGGGCGCCGGCCGTCGATGCGCGCGTCGCGACCGACACTGGGTTAGATGAGGCCGTCGAAGCCCAGCGCAGTGCAGGGCGAAATGAACATATCTGTGGCGGCCTCCTTGTCCGCGCCGCATTCCGTCGCGCCGTCGGCGATTGGGATGGCGCGAAACGCGACCTTAATGAAGCAAAAGAGATCGCCGAACCGGGATTAATGCGACTGTATTGGTGCGATTGCGCGCTCGAAGGCGCGCGGCTCGCACTGGCGCCGCGCGAGGCCTTCGCTCCGCTCGCCGGCCTCGTCGAGCGGAGCCCGCCGCCGCCTGTCCCGCCTGAGGCCGCTGCGGTGGCCGCTGCGGTGGCCTCGCTCAA
>JGI12659J15293_10000098_pt1 | contig 26044 bp, 30 predicted proteins | sample JacPinW_OM2H0_O1_FD_15293 | JGI IMG/M metagenome (IMG submission 15293) | reverse complement strand
TTGAAGGAGGAAACTATGGCCAACGCGACTCAATCGGACGTGCTCGGCAAATTCGTCTGGTACGATCAGATGTCCAACGATCTTCCCGGCGCGGAAAAATTCTATTCCAAAGTCGTCGGCTGGGACCTCGCGCCCAACACGATGAATTCTCAGAAATACACGCTGCTCAAAACTGGCGACAACATGGTCGGCGGCCTGATGCCGATCCCCGAGGACGCCGCCAAGATGGGCGTGCGTCCGGCGTGGATGGGCTATATCGCGGTCGACGACGTCAAGAAGTACGCCGACAAGGTGAAAGCCGCGGGCGGCGTGATCCATCGGCCGCCGACCGAAATTCCCAACGTCGGGACTTTCGCCGTCGCCGGCGATCCGAGCGGCGCAGGATTCCTCTTATTCAAAGGCGAAGGCGGCGAGGCGCCGAAGCAGGATCCCATGAAGCCCGGCCATATCGGCTGGCACGAGCTGCACGGCGGCGATCCCGAGAAGTCTTTCGCTTTTTATTCCGGCCTGTTCGGTTGGACCAAGGGCGAGGCGTTGAATATGGGCGCCATGGGGACCTACCAGATCTTCAGCACCAAAGGCCAGCAGTCCGGCGGCATGATCAAGAAGATGGACCAGGAGCCCACCACGCATTGGCTCTATTATATCTCCGTCGATGCGATCGACGCGGCTCAGGAGCGGGTGAAGTCGGCCGGCGGTCAGGTGATCCACGGGCCGATGGAGGTTCCCGGCGGGGCCTGGATCATCAACGGCATCGACCCTCAGGGCGCGATGTTCGCCCTTGTTGCGCCCAAGAGATAGCGCCTATCGGCCCACTTCTCGTCCGAGTCGCTGAACGAGGCGATGCGGACGCTCGAACGGTTTCGGCGACTCGCGTCGGCAGTGAATGGCCGACGCGGGTGTTTTCCTGGTCAGGAGATCAAAACAATGACCGCTCAAACTCCGGTCCTCAAATCTGCAGCCGAACTCGCCCGGCTCGACCCGGTGCGCTTCCCGAACGAAAGCGCCGAGTATCGCGCCGCTCGCGCTGCGTTGCTGGCGGAAGAGATCGAACTTCGCCGCCATATCGAGCGCGTCGCGGCTCAGCGACGTGCGTTGCCGCCCGGTGGACCGGTCATCGGCGATTATCGCTTCCAAGGCGAAAAAGGAGCGGTGGACTTCGCCGGATTGTTCGAGGGCAAAGAAACGCTCGCGATCTACAGCTATATGTTCGGGCCAGAGCGCGCTCGCCCGTGCCCGATGTGCACCAACACGCTCGGCGCCTGGGCGGGCAACGCGGCCGACATCGAGCAGCGCATTTCGCTCGCGGTCGTCGCGCGCTCTCCCATCGAACGGCTGCTGAGGTGGAAACACGACCGCGGCTGGCGCGACCTCAAGCTCTACAGCGACCTTAACGGCGCCTATTCGCGCGACTATTTCGGCCTCCTGCCGAATGGCTCGGAAGTGCCGTCCTTCAACGTGTTCACCCGCCGTGACGGAACGACCCGTCACTTCTGGGGCGGCGAGATGACCCACGCAACGGTGGACCCGGGCCAGGATCCGCGCGGCGCGCCCGACCCGGCTCCTTTGTGGACAATACTCGACTGCACGCCGGAGGGTCGCGGCGCGGATTGGTATCCGAAGCTCGAATATGTCTAGCTTCCTCGAACGATGTCGGAGAGAACGCAATGCGCGTGATGGTGATCGTCAAGGCGACCGAAGACTCCGAGGCGGGCGGCATGCCGCCCGCTGAACTTTTGGCGGACATGGGCGCGTTCAACCAGGCGCTGATCGACGCCGGGTTATTTGTCGACGCGGGCGGGGTTAAGGAAACCCGCAAGGGCGCGCGCGTGGCCTTTTCCGGCAAGGACCGCACGGTGGCCAAAGGGCCGTTCCCGAACATCAATGAACTCGCCGCGGGTTACTGGATCTGGAGGGTCAAGGACCTCGATGAGGCGATCGAGTGGGTCAAACGTTGTCCTAACCCGATGCCCGGGCCGTCGGTCATCGAGATCCGCGAGATGTTCGAGATGGGGGACTTCGACGAAGCCAAGTAAGGACCGATCGTTGACAAGTCCGCGTCGTCCCGCGGCGCGGATGGGTATCTGAAGCTCGAATACGTCTAGCGGTCCGCAAATTGATCGGAGGGAACGATGCGCGTGATGGTGATCGTCAAGGCGACGAACGATAGCGAGGATGGCAAGATGCCGACGCCCGACCTGCTCGAGCAAATGGGAGCATTCAACCAGCAGTTGAAGGACGCCGGGATTCTCGTTGAAGCGGATGGCCTAAGGCCGAGCGCCAAGGGCGCGCGCGTCGCCTTCTCCGGTCAGAACCGCTCGGTGACCAAGGGTCCGTTTCCCAACGTCCACGACCTCGTCGCCGGCTATTGGATCTGGAAGGTGCACGATCTCAACGAGGCGATCGAGTGGGTCAAACGCTGTCCCAATCCCATGCCCGGGCCGTCAGTCATCGAAATCCGCCCGCTTTATGAGATGGAAGACTTTGACCGATCGAAGTAGGGACGAAAGCCCGTGCCGTGGCAGGCTTTACGCAACTGCCTGAGGCAACAGCATAATATCGAGATGAGGCCTTAATGCCCGCGATGCCCATTAGGACATCGAGCACCGGCCGTTGATAATTTCATCTGTCTCTTGTCATTGCAGCGCCAACGAATAGCATTAGCGATTCATGCGACATGCCTCCGCAGCGAGGCGAACGCATTCAAAACGGCGCCAGATGACAAAAGCAAAAACACCGACCACCGCCGCATTCGTCAGTCAAAAAGGGGGTGTCGGGAAGAGCACGTTGGCCCGTTTGCTCGCGGTCGGCGCGATCCATCGCGGGCGCAAGACTTTGCTCGCGGACTTCGATCTCGATCAATTGACCTGCGTCGAATGGGGTGCGCTCAGAATGCGCGCCAACCTCGAGCCGGAAGTGGATACGCGCGCGTTCAAGAGCCTGAAGAAGCTGCGCCGCGAGGATGGCGTCGCCGATTTCATCGTCGCCGACACCCGCGGTCTCGCCGACGATCTGTCGACCGAGATCGCCGAGGATAGCGAGGTCGTCTTTCTGCCGACCGGCGTGTCTGGCGACGATCTGAGGCCCACGCTTGCGCTTGCGCGGAAGCTCGCACGGCGCGGCGCCGAAGGACGCCTCGTGCTTGTCTTGTCGAAGGTCGGCCGCTCGGAGACGCAGTTCTCGAAGGCGGTGGAGGCGATCGAGGACGCCGGCTTCGAGCTTCTCAGCGAACATTGGCCGCAGCGCGACGGCTTCCAGGCCGACCTCGATTCCGGACGCGCCGGCCGCGAGGCGCGCAACCCCTACCTGCGCGAGGTCGCCGAGCGCATGGAGGAGGCCCTGTGGACGCGCACGATGAAGGCGAAGCCCAGAGGGTAAGCGATCGTTAGCCCGGCGCCAGCGAGCGCGCTTTCATTGAGAAAGCTTAACGCGCCGGCCAATCTGCGGATACCCGACAAAGCGCATTGTCCCGCCCTTGACCGCGGTGGGCGGTCGCTCGCTTGCGGCGTGAAGCGCCGTTCGGGGGTGGCGATGATGATGCGGTCGAAGTTCAGCCCGAGGGAGATTGTCCAGAGGCTTCAGATCATCGAGACGCTGACGGCAGACGGCTTGCCCGTAGCGGAAGCGCTTCGCTCGGTCGGGATGCGCGAAGCGGAATACGACCGTTGGCGGCTCGAATACAATGGCCTGGGGCGGACGCTTGGTCCGCTATTGTCCGCTGCGCCGAAGCCCGCGAAGAGGACGCGCCGCGCCGCTTCCGCGCAGCTGCGCAAACCGCCCTTGTAACTCGCTTGTGAAGTTGAGGGTGGCTGAACGGCGCTTTCTCTGAGTTGTCGATGGGCCGCGCAGTATGCGATGGTGCGCACGGCCGCTTGGCGCCGTCCTGAAGTGCGCGGCTGCCTGAGCCAACGACACAAGGGGGTCCTTGAGTGATCTATGAGCTTCGCATTTATCGCTGTCTGCCCAACCGGCTGTCGGCGTTATTGAAGCGGTTCGAAACGAACACTCTGCGGATATGGGAGAAGCATGGCATCCGGCAGGCTGGTTTCTGGACGACGGTGATCGGCGAATCCAATCTGGACCTCACTTACCTCCTGGCGTGGGAATCCCTTGCCGAGCGCGAGAAGAAATGGGCCGCGTTTCAAAGCGATCCTGAGTGGATCGCCGCGCGAGACGCGAGCGAGAAGGACGGGCCTATTGTCGCCACCCTCTCGAGTTCGATCCTGCAGCCGACATCGTTCTCGAGCGTGAAGTAGGGCGCCTTCCGCTGTGGGATTGGGCGGCGCAAGCCTTCAGGCTGTGCGGCCTCGAACCATGCGAACGATCCAGATCAACAAGCAGGCGCCGATAAAGCCGAGAATCAGGTAGCCGATCCATCCGCCGAGCACGATCCCAAAAACACTGAGAATGGCGCTGGCGATCGCCGCGCCGACGATCCCGAGCACGATATTCATCAGCAAGCCCATATCGCTCTTCATGAATTGCTCGGCTAGCCAGCCAGCAATCCCGCCGATGATAATGGCCGCGATCCAACCAACTTCAGCATCCGACGACATGGCGCGTCTCCTCAAGACGACGTGCTGCTTGCTACCCGTCTTCTGCGGTTAGCGAGAGCAGCTCTCCGTTCCAAGGTGGATCAGATCGACGCATACAGTCAACTTGAGTTGGTCGAAGCGGACAGAAATCGCTCTTCACTCTTGCGTGCATGACGCACGACGAGCGCTTCAGGTTTTTTGGTTATCCCACGATCTCGTTGCCGGAGAAGAATTGCGCGATCTCTTGCGCCGCCGTCTCCGGCGCATCGGAGCCGTGAGCGGAATTCTCGCCCATCGACAGCGCGAAGTCCTTGCGGATCGTCCCGGCCGCAGCTTTCTCGGGATTGGTCGCGCCCATTACGTCGCGATAGCGCTGGATCGCATTCTCGCCTTCGAGCACCTGCACGACGACGGGCGCGGCCGTCATCATCTCGACCAGCTCGCCGAAGAACGGGCGCTCGCGATGCACGCCATAGAACGTCTCCGCCTGTGCGCGCGTCATATGCACGCGCTTCTGCGCCACGATGCGGAGTCCGGCCGCCTCGATCCGCTGGTTGACGGCGCCCGTCAGGTTGCGGCGGGTGACGTCGGGCTTGAGGATCGAGAAGGTGCGTTGGACGGCCATGGCGTCTTTGTCTCTGTTCGGGTTGTTGCGGGAAAACGCTGCGGTTTATAGCGGCCGCCTAACAGGGCGGCAAGGCGGGCGCGCAATGACGTGGCCCGCAGAAACTGGGGTGTGCAATCCGCTACTCACGTGATGGGGATCGCGCAGACTTTTGGAGCCGGCTTCCGAATAGGGCGAGGCGGCGCTAGAACGTGTCTCGATCCGGCGCGGAGGCCAAACGAAACATGTCAAGATTGGGAATTCTCACGGCTGTCGCATTCATCGGCGCGATCGCTTCCGTCCGCGCCGACGAGCAAGTTTGGACGATGGAGAGCTGGCCGGGCGACATTGACCTCATCCCTTGCAGCGCATGGAGCAAGACTGGCGACGGGACTTGGATCCTCCACGGCTCGGTCAAGCTTGGCTCGGAGACCATGGCTAACATCGGCGTCAAGGGTGATGCTGCCGCGCACAAGCTCGACCGGGAATGCGGCGCCAAGAAGTGACGCGACAGGGCGAGCCGTCTTTCCGCAGNCTCGCGTTCGAGACGCTGAATCGCCCCGCACGGCTAGGGCCGGGCCGAAGGAACCTGTTGGCGTCTGAGCCGCACATAGAGCGCGCCGGATCCGCCATGCGCGCGCCCGGCTTCCTCGAAGCCGAGCACGACCGAGCGCAGGTCGGGCTCACGCAGCCATTGAGGGGTGAGCCGCTTGAGCACCCCGCGCTCGTTCGGCCACCCGCTAAACTCATCGATCGCCCCGCCTTTGCCGGTGACGATGATGACCAGCCGCGCGCCGCGCGCCTGCGAATGGCGCAGGAAGCCGCGCAAAGCTTGATGCGCCTCGGCCTGAGTCAGTCCGTGCAGATCGAGCGCCGCGTCGATAGCGGCGCGTCCCCGCGAAAGCTCGCGTTTGAGCCGCCGTTCGATCGGCGCGAGCGGCGGTGTGGAGGGCTTCGCCGCCCGGGCGGCAGGAGGCTCAGCGGTGATCGGAGGCGGGACGGGAGGCCGGGCGGCTCTCACGGGATTCGACGGAATCGGCAGGGCCGCGCCTCGCCGTCGCGCGACAGAGCGCGCGACCTCGGTCCAGAGCGCGATCTCCTCGTCGCTCAGGCGCCGCAAACGTTGCGGGCGGGGCGGCGTCTCCTTCACCGCTCGTCCCCTTGCGGCAGAAGCACGACGAACTCGGCCGGATGGCGAATCGCGCCGGCGCGTGCGCCTGCTGCGTCGCCGCTGCCGAAGAAGAGGTCGGCGCGCGCCGCTCCCACAATCGCCGAGCCCGTGTCCTGTGCGATCATGAGCCGGCGGAACGGCTGGGGCGTCTTGTCTACCCAGGGCAGTTCGGCGTCGATCCAGAACGGCAGGCCGTACGCCCAAACCGCTCGGTCGACCGCGATAGAACGCAGCGGAGTGAGCGCAACGCCGGCGCCCGCCATCGGACCGAGATTTGGATCAAAACCTTCAACGAGCCTGAAGAAGATGAACGAGCGATTGCGCCGCATGACATCCAATCCTCGGGCGCTGTCGCGGCGCAGCCACGCCTTGAGGCTGGCGAGCGACATGTCGCTTTCGGCGATCTCTCCGGCCTCGATCAAGATCTTGCCAATCGATGTGTACGGCAGGCCGTTGCGGCCGTCATAGGCGAGGCGCCCGCGGGAGCGATCGGGAGACTCGACCTGTGCGGAACCCTGCACTTGCATGAGGAAGGCCTCGACCGCATCGCGAACCCAGACGATCGGGTCGCGGCGTTCAGCCTCGATCTGGGCGCGATCGGCGTAGGGGACGAGCGAGCCGTCGCTCAGGCGCCTGGCGCCGCTGATGTCCTTCGGAAACCCATGAGGCGCGGGGTCGAGGCCAAACGTCACGAGGTCCGTCGGGCGCGCGAGTATCGGCCAGCGAAACGCCTCGGTCTCGACCCTCGAAGCTGGAACGCAGGGCTCATAATAGCCGGTCAGGAATCCTCTGCCGTTCTCGGGAACAACGCGGAAGGGTCGAAACCGCGTCTCGAAAAATCGGCGAGCGTTTCGCTCGGACGCCGCCGCCTCGCAAAGCGCCGCGCGCGCGTTCGCGATCAATTCGGGCGCCGCGGACTGCGCCGGCCGGGGATGGGTTTGCGCAATCGCCCGCGCCGAGCGCTCGAAGGCGCAAAACGCCGCCTGATGGTCGTCATCGACCCAGCCCGCGAGGCTGTCGAAATCCATGGACTCGAGGCGGGGCGGCATGGGTCGCGTTGGCGTCGTGAGGCGACTTAACGCTCGGATTCGGTCGCTGTCAGCTGCCAGTTGGGATCGCGAGAGCGAACATCGCGCGCGAACGTCCACCGGTCGATATGTTCGACGACGTTATTGGGCGACCCGTCGACGACTTCACCTTGCGCGTCGCGAGTGACGGAAGCGAGCTTGGCGGAGAACCGTACGCTGAGCTGCGCGGTCGCGCCGATCAGTTGAGCGCCTACAATCGACGCGTTGTCGATCGAGACGACCGTCGTCGACATTGTGTGTCCGGCGTCGGCGCGGGCGTGGATCGCGCTCTCGAAATTGGCGAAGGCCTCGGGCGACATAAGGCCTTTGAGGGCGTCGGAATCGCCGGCGGCGAAAGCATGAACGACCATGTCATAGGCGCCGCGAGCGCCGGCCAAAAAGTCTTGCGGAGAGAAGCTGCGATCCGCGCCGGCAATGGCGTCGAGGCCGCTCCAGACGGCAGGATCGGGCTCGGCGACGCCTTTCCAGCGATCTGCGGGAGCGGGCGAAACAGGTGCGGAAGGCGCCGCGTCCGGCTGCGCGACAGGCGCGCCAGCTGGGCCTGGAGCGCGGCGCAAGGGGGCCATAAGCTCGCCGGGCCGGTCCGAATCGTGGCGCATGCCAAGCACGGAGCGCAGCTTCCAGGCCACAAACAACGCTACAAGCGCGAATATGACGGTCGGCAGATCGATCTCCGGCATCGTCCTTTAAGCTCCTCGCTGCCTAAGCAAAGTCACCCGGCCCGCTCCAGCGCCATAACTAGGCGCGGCCAACCGTTTTGGCTAGGAGCATGGGATATCAGCCCTACCAGGATTGAGGCTGGTAAGCGTCGGCGATCGCAGCCATTCCCTAATTCTGAGGCCCAAATGCGGCGCGAAGCGACATGAGGCCCGCAAACGTCATCGGTGTCGCCGGCGCCGGGGCCTGGGGCGTGGCCTTGGCCAATGCCGCGGCGGCCGCCGGTCGCACAGTGATCCTCTGGGGCCGCGATGAGACCCGGATGCGCGCCATGGCGGCGACGCGGCGCAGCGACCGGCTGCCTGGCGTCGATTTGGCCCGAGCGGTCGAGACGACCGCCGACCTTTTGGAGCTCGGCCGGTGCGACGCGATTCTGGTGGCGGCGCCGGCTCAGTCGAGCCGCGAGATCGTGCTGCGGCTGGCGACAATTCCAGGATCAGCGGGGCTTGTGTCCTGCGCCAAGGGCATCGAGCGCGGCGCCAACGCGTTCATGACCGAGGTCTTGGCTGAAGCCGCGCCCGACCGACCCAGGGCCATTCTCTCCGGACCCTCCTTCGCCGCCGACGTTGCGGCTGGCCTGCCGACCGCCGTGACGCTAGCCTCAAGCGACGAAGAGCTGGCGCGGGCGCTCTGCGACGCGCTGCGGGGGCCAGCTTTGCGCCTTTATCATTCGACCGACGTTCGCGGCGTCGAGATCGGCGGCGCGGCGAAGAACGTGTTGGCGATCGCCTGCGGCGTCGCCGCCGGCCGCGGGCTTGGCGCAAGCGCGGTCGCCGCGCTCACGGCCCGCGGTTTCGCCGAGCTCCGCCGTTTTGGCGAGGCTTTCGGGGCGCGGGGATCGACGCTGATGGGCCTTTCGGGGCTCGGCGATCTCGTTCTGACCTGCTCCTCGCCGCAATCGCGCAACTTTGCTTTTGGCTTGGCGCTCGGAGGCGGCGCGAGCGCAGCCGAAGCGGGCGCGGGCGGCCTCGCCGAGGGCCAATTCAGCGCGCTTGCGCTCATCGAGTTGGCGCGCGAACGGGGCGTCGACATGCCGATCGCCGATTGTGTCCAGGGGCTGATCGAAGGCTCGCTTGACGTTAAGGCCGCGGTGAGCGCGCTGCTCGCGCGCCCCCCTCGAGGGGAGGAATGAGGCCAGCGCTTTTGCAATTTGGCCGCTCCTCGCTTAGCCTTCGTGACGTTCAGGAAACGCAAGCTTCGGGCGTTGAGTCGGCGATGGCGCACTGGCTGTTCAAGAGCGAACCCTCGGCCTGGTCCTATGAGAAATTGGCCGGACTCGGCGCTGCGGGCACGGACTGGAGCGGCGTGCGCAACCATACCGCCAAGCTCAACATGCAGGCGATGAAGGTCGGCGAGCAGGCCTTCTTCTACCATTCCAACGAGGGGAAAGAGATCGTTGGCATCGTCGAGGTCAGCAAGGCCTATCGGCCCGACCCGACGGATGCGACGGGCAAGTTCGGGATGGTGGACATCCGCGCATTGCGCCGGCTGCCGCGACGGGTGACGCTGGAGGAGGCGAAGAGCGACAAGCGCCTGGCCAAGATGGCGCTGGTCACGCAGTCCCGACTCTCCGTCCAGCCCGTGACCGACGCCGAGTGGGCGGTCATTTGCAAGCTCGCCGGCCTTTAGCGGGCATGCCTTAGACCAAAGCATCACGCGGGCCGGCTTGTCGCTTCCCTCGTTAGGGCATAGTTGCGTCTTAGCTTTTTGCGCGAGAGCAGAACCTCGGCGACCGATTGCTCTGGGAGGAGACCCATGTCCGACAAGACCTATGACGTTCCAGCCGAATGGGCCAAACGCGCCTGGGTCAATGCAGCCAAGTACGAGGAGATGTACACGCGGTCGGTGACCGACCCTGAGGTCTTCTGGGCCGAGCACGGCAAGCGCATCGACTGGTTCAAGCCCTTCTCCAAGGTCAAGAACACGTCATTCGACACCCACAACGTCTCGATCAAATGGTTCGAGGACGGCGTTACCAACGTCGCTCACAATTGCATCGATCGGCATCTGCCCAAGCGCGCCAATCAGACGGCGATCATCTGGGAAGGCGACGATCCCGCGAAATCCGCCCACATCACCTATGCCGAGCTCGCGCGGCGCGTCGGACTTTTCGCCAATGTGCTGAAAGCTCACGGCGTCAAGAAGGGCGATCGGGTCACGATCTACCTGCCCATGATTCCGGAGACTGCCTATGCGATGCTCGCTTGCGCGCGCATTGGCGCAATCCATTCCGTCGTGTTCGGCGGCTTCTCGCCCGAGGCGATCGCCGGCCGCATCGCGGACGCCAAGTCCGACGTGGTCATCACCGCGGACGAGGGCCTTCGTGGCGGCCGGAAGGTTCCGCTCAAGGCCAACGTCGACGCGGCGATCGAGAAAGTGGGCGGCGTCAAGACCGTGATCGTTGTCAGGCACGTCGGTGAGCACGTCGGCTGGCGACACGGGCGCGACGTTTGGTTGCATGAGGCCGAAAAAGCGGTGACCGCGGATTGCCCGGCCGAACCGATGAATGCGGAGGACCCGCTGTTCATCCTTTACACGTCAGGTTCGACGGGCGCGCCGAAGGGCGTTCTGCACACCACGGGAGGCTATCTCGTCTACGTCTCGATGACCCATCAATACGTCTTCGATTATCACGATGGCGACATCTACTGGTGCACTGCCGATGTCGGATGGGTGACCGGTCACAGCTATATCCTCTACGGACCTCTCGCCAACGGCGCGACGACGCTCATGTTCGAAGGCGTTCCCAACTATCCGTCGATGAGCCGCTTTTGGGAGGTCATCGACAAGCACAAGGTCAACACTTTTTACACCGCGCCGACCGCCATCCGCTCGCTGATGGGCGCGGGCGAGGAGCCGGTGAAGAAAACGAGCCGCGCCTCTCTTCGTCTTCTGGGTTCAGTCGGGGAACCGATCAATCCAGAGGCTTGGGAATGGTATCACCGCGTCGTAGGAGATGGGCGCTGCCCGGTCGTCGACACCTGGTGGCAGACAGAGACCGGCGGCATTCTCATTTCCCCATTGCCGGGGGCGACGAAGCTCAAGCCGGGGTCGGCGACACGGCCTTTCTTTGGCGTCATTCCTGAGATCGTCGACGCCGAGGGCAAGGTTCAGACAGGCGCGTGCGAGGGAAACCTGGTCATCGCCGATTCGTGGCCGGGTCAGGCGCGCACCGTGTTCGGCGACCACGCTCGCTTCGTGAACACATACTTCGCCGCCTACCCCGGCAAATACTTCACCGGCGACGGCGCGCGCCGCGACTCGGACGGTTATTACTGGATCACCGGGCGGGTCGACGACGTCATCAACGTGTCAGGCCACCGGATGGGCACGGCGGAAGTCGAGAGCGCGCTCGTCGCCCACCCGAAAGTGTCGGAAGCCGCGGTCGTCGGCTATCCGCACGACATCAAAGGGCAGGGGATTTACGCCTATGTGACCCTGATGAGCGGGGTCGAGTCCAGCGAGGATCTGCGTAAGGAACTGGTCGCCTGGGTGCGCAAGGAAATCGGGCCGTTCGCCTCGCCCGACCTCGTTCAGTTCTCGCCGATGTTGCCAAAGACACGTTCGGGCAAAATCATGCGCCGCATCTTACGCAAGATCGCGGAGAACGAGTATGGCTCGCTTGGCGACACCTCGACTCTGGCCGATCCTTCAGTCGTGACGGATCTGATCGATAAAAGGCAGAACCGGGGCAAGAGCTGAGTCGGCTGCGCGGCAAGCCGCGCCGCGCTCGGTAACCGTCATCGCGAGGAGCCACAGGGCGTCGAGAGACGCCCGTCCTTCCGGACGGGCTACGGCGACGCGGCGATCCAGGATTCGTGGAGCGCCCTACGTTCCCTGGATTGCTTCGGCTCACGCTCGCAATGACGACGGCTGGTCAATCTCACGGCGTGCAGCGCTACTACGCGAGCGATAGCTCCTGCGCGCTCTCGATCTTTGTCGCGAGAATGACGGCCTGGGTTCGGCTCTCGACGCCGAGCTTCTGGAAGATCGCCGAGACATGCGCTTTGACGGTCGCCTCGGAGACGCTGAGCTCGTAAGCAATCTGTTTGTTGAGCAGACCTTGCGACAGCATCATCAGCACCCGGATCTGCTGCGGGGTCAGCGACGCAAGCCGCCGCGCCATCGCGCTCGATTCGCCGTTGGGGGCAGAGCTCGGATCGAAGTCGGGCGGGGTCCACCGTCCGCCGTCCAGAACCTGGGCGATCGCCCCCCGCATCGTATCGAGCGAATTGGTTTTCGGGATAAAGCCGGCGGCGCCGAATTCCATGCAATGGCGGATGACCGCGCGCTCTTCGTTGCCCGAAACAACGATGACCGGAATGGACGGGCGCCCCGAGCGCAGGAACAGGAGTCCAGAGAAGCCGCGGACGCCCGGCATGGTCAGGTCGAGCAGGACGAGGTCGGTGTCCGGCGAAGCGTCCAGCGCTGCGACCATGCTGTCGAAATCGTGCGCGACCACGATCTCCGCATCCGGCGCCGCCGCGAGCACGGCCTGACGCAAACCGCCGACCATAAGCGGATGGTCATCGGCGATGAGCACGCGAAACGCGCTGTCTTCGCCCATCCTCCCCTCCCGTGCGATCGCCGACGGCGCCACGGAACGAGAATCGCCGATCCGCCCGACGTTGTCACGACTGCGGTGTTGGCCTTGAGCGCTCCTCACTCTTCACCTTTATTTGAGGACGGCAAGCGTCCAAGCTGCCGCAATCCTTCGGTCATCGCGATCGTTGCGGCGATCCCTACGTTCAAGGAACGCAGGGGAGGTTGGATAGGGATATACACTCGAACATCGGCCGAAATCCGCACCGCCTCCGGAACGCCGGACGACTCGCGGCCCACGAGGATAATATCCTTTTCACGAAAAGCGAAATCCCACAAACAAGCTTCGCCCTTTGTCGTTAACAGGACCAGCCGGCGTTGATTGGCGGCACGCCAGGCCGCGAAGCGCGCCCACGAATCGTGGCTCTCGATTGAGAGGGCGTCGATATAGTCCATCGCGGCGCGGCGGAAGCGGCTGTCGCTGATCCGAAACCCGGCCGGTTCGATGATCGCCGCATCGACGCCGAGACATGCGCAGGTGCGCATCATGGCGCCGGTATTTTGGGCGATATCGGGCTCGAACAAAGCGAGCAGAAGGGGTGCGGCCGGCTGGATCATATGTGCGTGAAAGCAAAGGGCGGAAACGCCATTCGGACAATGCTCCGAGCCTGCGGAGAAGCGTGAAGCTCCCCGCTATGGACAACCAATTCGATCGATGCGAAAAGCCGCGTCGAACCAATTCAAGGTCGTGACCCCGCGGGCGCCGGGGCGACACGCACGTTGGGGGTTGAATTGACCATCAATGGAAGAAGTCGACGATGTTCCTTCCGGCTAGGCCCTGGTGGGGGGATCTTCGAGGCGGCGGCTTTGTCTGCGGCCCGTAAAATGCTTTCCCCACCGACGCTAGAGTAAAAGCTGGCCGACGGGCGACGCATCGACTCCTTCCTCGACAATTCTTCGACTCCACGTCCATCAGAGATCCACGACATGAGCGGTCCTTCGGCCTACGTTCCAAAAAGCGCGATCGGGCGCTGGTTTGAATCGCGTCTGCCGTTGGGTGGCCTGGTCCATTCGTCTTTCATCGCCTATCCGGTGCCGCGCAATCTCAACTACATGTGGACGTTTGGCGCGATCCTGTCGTTCATGCTGGTGGCGCAGATCGTCACCGGCGTCGTTCTCGCCATGCATTTTATCCCGTCGTCGACCCAGGCGTTCGCCTCGATCGATAACATCATGCGCAATGTCAATTACGGCTGGCTGATCCGTTACCTCCACACCAACGGCGCGTCGCTCTTCTTTTTGGCCTGCTATATCCATATGTTCCGCGGCCTCTATTACGGCTCCTTCAAGCCGCCGCGCGAACTCCTTTGGATTATCGGCGTCATCATCTACTTGCTGATGATGGCGACCGCTTTTTTCGGTTATGTTTTGCCCTGGGGCGGGATGAGCTTTGCGGGCGCGACCGTCATCACCAACCTCACCTCAGCAATTCCGATCGTCGGCAATACGATTGCTCACTGGCTCTGGGGCGGATTTGCCGTCGGCGGTCCGACCTTGACCCGATTCTTTGCGCTTCACTACCTGCTGCCGTTCATCATTGTGGGCTTCGTGGGGCTGCACGTCTGGGCGCTTCACGTTTCGGGCCAGAACAATCCTGACGGCATCGCGGTGAAAGACCCCCAGCGCGATACGGTCGCGTTCACGCCCTACGCCACGATCAAGGACGTCTTCGGCCTTTCGGTCTTCCTCATTCTTTACTGCTGGCTCGTGTTCTACATTCCCAATTATCTGCTCGACGCGGACAATTCGGTTCCCGCCAATCCGCTGGCGACGCCCGCGCATGTCGTTCCGGAATGGTATTTGCTGCCGTTCTACGCCATGCTTCGCGCGATCCCGAGCAAGTTTTGGGGCGTCGTGATTCTGTTGTCGGCGATTGTCGTGCTCGCCTTCATTCCGTGGCTCGACCGCTCGCCGGTGAAGTCGGCGAAGTACCGTCCCACCTACCGATTTTTCTTCTGGGTCTTCGTCGTGATCGGCATTGGCCTTGGCTACCTCGGCTCGCAGGAGCCGACCGAGGGGCTGGCGATGATCGCGCGCATCTTAACGTTCGGCTATTTTGCGTTCTTTCTCATCATCATGCCTATTCTCAGCTTTACGGAGAAGACAAAGCCGATCCCCACCTCGATCGCCGATGCGGTCTTGACGAGGACGAAAACCGCGGTTGCTGCGGCTGAATGATGCGGACCCCTTGCAAGGAAGTTCAACAATGATCCGTGTCAGGTTTTCCGCGCTTGCCTTTGCGGCCGCGGCGCTTGTCCTCGCGAGCGCGTCCGCCGCGCTCGCGCAAAGCGACGCTGAGCAGCCGAACCCTCCCCGACAGAGCTGGAGCTTCTCGGGGATGTTCGGCATCTACGACAAGGCTCAGCTTCAGCGCGGGTTCCAGGTGTACAAGGAGGTCTGCAGCACCTGTCATGCTCTGAGCATTCCTTTCCGCACGCTCGCCGACCCGGATGGGCCGGGCTTCAGCGAGGACCAGATCAAGACGCTCGCCGCGACCTATCAAATCACCAACGCCGAGCCCAACGAGAAGGGTGAAATCTTCAAGCGCCCCGGAACGCCAGCCGACGACATTCCTCGCCCTGAGGCCTATCCGAACGACCAGGCCGCCGCGGCGACGCTCGGAAAGGCGCCGCCGAACATGGCGTTGCTCGCTAAAGCGCTGAAGTTCGAGCGCGGCTTTCCATGGTTCATCGTCGACGGGCTGCCGGGCTTTGAATATCAGGAGATGGGCGCCGATTACATCCACGCGATCCTGACCGGCTATACGAAGCCCGATGACTTGCAGTGGAATTTATACTATCCAGGCCACAAGATCGCGATGCCGCAGCCAATCACCAATGGCGCGGTCGAATACAAGGACGGCACGCCGCCGACTTTGGAGAATTACTCCAAGGACGTCGCCGCGTTTCTGAGCTGGGCGGCTGAACCGAATCTTCCCGAGCGAAAGAGGATTGGCCTGAGGGTTTTGATCTTCCTCCTGGTGTTCGCGGCGCTGCTCTATTTCGTCAAGAAGCGGATCTGGGAATCCGCGCACTAGAAGGGTGACTCCCAAGCCGGCTTTCAAGTTTGCGCGGCTCCATCCACCGGCCTCATCCTTCGAGGCCGCTTCGCGGCGCCTCAGGACGAGGTGGCCAGGAGCTACTGTAAAGGGCGCGACCGCCGGGAGCCATGCCGCTCTCGATGGAGCGGGGTGAGCATGTCCAAAGCAATCGTAGGGGTCATCGGCGGCTCGGGCGTTTATGATCTTCCCGGCTTGACGGACCTGCGCGAGGAGCGGGTCGCGACCCCCTGGGGCGATCCCTCTGACTCCCTGCGCTTTGGGCGGGTTGGCGAAACGCAGGCGGTGTTCCTGGCGCGCCATGGCCGCGGCCATCGTTTCTCCCCCTCAACGATCAATTACCGCTCCAACATCGACGCGCTGAAGCGGGTCGGCGTCACAGATATCATTGCGCTCTCGGCCTGCGGCTCGTTTCACCGCGAGCTCTATCCCGGCATGTTCGTCATGATCGATCAGTTCGAGGATCGCACTTATAAGCGCCAGACGAGTTTCTTCGGCGACGGCTGCGTCGCGCATGTCTCGATGGCCCACCCGATTGCGCCGCTGTTGCGCCGCCGTCTCGTCGCCGCGGCTCAAGCGGAGCAGATCGCTTGTCGCGACGGGGGCACGTACATTTGCATCGAAGGCCCGCAATTCTCGTCGCTGGCGGAGTCGCTCGGCTTTCAGGCGCGCGGCGCCGACGTCATCGGCATGACCGGCGCGACCGAGGCGAAACTGGCGCGTGAAGCCGAGATTTCCTACGCGACGATCGCGATGGTCACCGACTATGACTGCTGGCATGAAGAGCATGGCGCGGTCGACGTCGCCTCGGTGATCAAGGTCATGGGCGAGAACGCCGACAAAGCGAGCGCGGTGGTCGCGCGCACGCTGCGCGACTTTCCGTCGGAGCACGAAGCCTGTCCGATCGGATCGGACCGCTCGCTTGAATTCGCCCTCATCACCAGTCCCGCGTACCGCGACCCCGACCTCGTTAAAAAGCTTGACGCAGTCGCTGGACGCGTGCTGCGCGTCGGCTGAGGACGGCCGCAATCTCATCGCCGTCCGCCGCGCCAGATAAGGCGCGCGCAGCTTGCATGGCTTCCGACATTCAACCTAAATGGATGCGCCGAGCCGAGTTCAGTGCAGGCGCTGTCGCTTGACGCTCTCAGGGACCTCGAGGGATCGATGATCAAGGATGCGTTCGAGCGCTTGCTGTTCGCGGGCCGTTTTCTTCTCGCCCCGCTTTATCTGGCGCTCGCCGTCAGCCTCGTCGCCTTGATCTATAAGAGTGGCCTGCATCTCTACGCGCTGCTGACCCAGCTCCCGACGATGAGCGACGAACAGGTCCTTCTGTCTGACCTGGCGATCGTCGACCTGACGCTGACCGCCTCGCTGGTGGTGATCGTGTTTCTCTCCGGCTATTCCAATTTCGTCGCTCCCGTCGCAATCCGCGAACACGACGGACGGCCGCACTGGATCGCGGAGATCGACTTCAGCGAGCTGAAACTCAAGCTAATGGCGTCGATCGTCGCCATTTCGGCGATCAAGTTGCTCGAAGGTTTCATGGACCTCGAAAACCATACCGATCGCGAGCTGTATTGGCTCGGAGGCATTCACCTGACCTTTGTTTTATCAACGCTGGTCCTGGCGCTGGCCGACCGGTTCAGCCGCCACGCCCACCCGCCGGACAACGACACGGAAGGCGTCTGACCGTTATTTCTCCAGAACGACTTTCCGGCATTCGGGCGGAAGCGCCGCCACCGGCAGCGGGGGCTTGGGCAGTCCGGCGCGCGGATGCAGCGCCTCGTCGGTGAACCACCAGGCGAGCGACTTGTCGCAGCCGTCGCCGGGCGGGACCGGCTCCTGCGGCTCACAGCCGGAATCGCCCGCGGGGCATTTGATGCGGATATGGAAGTGATAGTTGTGCCCCCAATAGGCGCGCACCTTATTCATCCAGGGCTGGCCCTTCGCGGTCTCGCACAGCGCATTCTTGATCGCCGCATTGACGAAGATGCGTTCGACTTCCGGCTCTTGCGCCGCAGCCTTGATGATGCCGGCCTGCGTCGGCGTCCAGCGCGCCGTGACCGAGAGCCCATCCTCGCTCACCATATCGACCGCCGACATGGTCTCACGTTCTTCTTTGGAGAGCGTGCGGTCGGGCATCGGCGTGAGCCAGACGTCGGCGTCGAGGCCGACCTGATGGGAGGCGTGGCCGGTCAGCATCGGACCGCCGCGCGGCTGCGAGATGTCGCCGACCAGAATGCCGTTCCAGACGCCTTCCGCCTTCGCCTTGCGCGAGAAGCGCTCGAGGAAGGCGATCATCGCCGGATGCCCCCACATGCGATTGCGCGACAGGCGCACCACCTGCCAGGATTCGCCGTCGACCGGCAGCGCCTTGGCGCCCGCAAGACAGCCGCGCGAGTAGAAGCCGATCGAGCGCGCCTGGGCTTCGACGGGCGTCAGCGCCCGGCCGAAGACTTCCTTGGCCGGCAGCCTTGGGTCGTCGGGATTAGCGAGCGGGGGCAGCGGTTTGGGGTTCAGCGTCCCCAAGTCCTGGGCGAGCGCCGGCAAGGTCCAGGCAAGGGCGACCGCCAGTACGATGCTGATCGGCATGAATCGTATGGGCATTGGTCTCCGATCCGTGACCGGTCGGCGACTCAGCGGCGCCGCGCCGAGTATGGCGCCGGAGGCTGGCCTCACCAACGGGCCCGAATGTTCACGATTTTGTAAGCGGGCTTTGAAAAGGTCTTTTGACGCGGCCAAGGGATTGTTAAGGATCGGGCCATGCAGGGTCGTCTCTCTAGGCGGACGCAGTGGGCGGGCTCGGCGCTGGGGGCGGCTTTGCTCATGGCCGGGTGCGCGGGTCCGAGAGTTCAGCAGAGCCAGTCCTCAGGGGCTGGCCTTGAATCGATCGACGGCGCCACCGTTTCGCTTGCCGCGTTCGAGAACTCGGCCTTCCCGTACCACGGGATGATCCCGAACTATCAGGAGACGGGCAAGTCGCGGCCCTTCATGGACGTCGACGACAACGGCCGACTTGGCCATTCCTCGTCGCGCGGCGGGATCCATTGGGAGGACCAGACCTATAGCGACCGCACCGTGCTGCTCGCTGCGCCGCAGTCGTTCGACCCGGCCAAGGGCGGCGTCATCATCGTCTTCTTCCACGGCAACAACGCAACGCTGTCGCGCGACGTCATCGCCCGCCAGCAGATCGTGCGCCAGCTTGCCGATTCGGGACTCAACGCCGTCCTGGTCGCGCCGCAACTCGCGGTGGACGCGCAAGATTCAAGCGCCGGACGCTTCTGGTCGGCAGGCGGCTTTGCGGCCTTCCTCGGCGAGGCGCAGTCGAAGCTCGGCGACCTCTATCCCAACGCGCGCGGCGCCTTTCGGCGGATGCCGATTGTCATCGTCGCCTATAGCGGCGGCTATCTGCCGGCCGCCTATTCGCTCGCGGTCGGCGGCGATCAGGGTCGGGTGCGCGGGCTGGTGCTGCTCGATGCGCTCTACGGCGAGCGCGACAAATTCGTGATCTGGGCGGAGGGGCCGGGACGGAACGCCTTTTTCGTCAGCGCCTATTCGACCTCATCGCAGGCGGGTAACGACGCGATCCGGAGCCAGCTCGAAGCCGCGGGAGTGCCGACCGTGAGCGGCCTGCCAGCCCAGCTCACGCCCGGCGTCGTCGCCTTCGTCGACGCCGGTTCGGTCGATCACAATGACTTCGTCACTTCGGCCTGGGGCGGCGCGCCGTTGCGCGACATTTTCTCCCGCATTGGCGGGTAGCGCTGCGATCAATCGTCGGCGTCAAGATGCTTCATGAACTTGGCCAGGTCGTCGCCCTTGAGCGTGCTTTCCGCGATCGTGTTCCACACCCCCTTGGCCTGTTTCGGGGATATCTCGTCATCGGCAGGCCGGAGCTGAAAGACCAGGTCATAGGGGTTGGTGATGTTCCGCGTCGTCGACGTCCATTGGACGACCGTGAACGTCTTCAGACTGGGATCGAGAGCGTCGTCGGTCACGTTGACCTTGTTATCTTGTGACGACTTCTTGGTGCCAGTGCGTATCGCGTCGAGCACTTTATCGATTCGATTTTTATCGCCTTGCAGGCTTATGCTCACCGTTCCATCCGGAATGTTGCGAGCATAGCCGGCGAGATTGTACATGATCGCCTGCTTCTGGATCATCGCCCGGAAGCCGACCTTCTGGATCATTGCGCCGCTGACGACGCCCTTGATGGCTTGTTGCTCGGCGCTTGCCGCGCCCGCGGTCAAAAGGGCCGCCCCGCAGACGAGACCTCCGACAAGCAGCAGAGCTAGACGACCAACTGCCAAATTCATGTCTTCTCTCCGCGTGTTCGAAACAGCACGACCGACCAACCCTGACGGCCCCGCCTGTATATCGCTTTAAGCCACGTGAGCGTTTGCGCTTACGTCGCGCAGAGCTTCTCAGATTCGTACAGATGGCAGGGTTACGCGGAGGGAAGGGCCTATGAGGGGAACGATGGTGAACTTCGGATGGCGCTGTTCAAAATAAGTGAACGAGGCGGGCAAAAATCAATGTCTCAAATGGCATGGTCAAATAGTCCTTCCGCAGGCTGCGTCACGCTCTCGTGAGCGAACGCAAGCCTGCGGTCGGGGTCGGCAGATTGGATCCGTCTTTGTCTTAGTCGACGGTCTCTGGCGTCTTCATCAGGCCCTTCAGCGCGTCACGCTCCAACAGCGCCGGGACATAGGCGTGAATGCCAGGTTGCAGATCCTGCAGCGAGACAAAACGCCCGTCCGCCAACCGCAGACCGTCGCGATATAGGCCGGCCTCGCGCTGGGCGAAGATCGTCTCAACTTCCGCGTCGACGCGGAGCGCCGTTCGTAACGCCGGCGGAATATCCGTCAGCATCACCTTCGTGTCGCATTGCATGCAAACTGCGGTGCGTGGATCGCCGGCTGAGGCGAAACCGATTGAACCGCTCGGAAACCGCGTCGTTACATAGATCTCGCCCTCACGGGCGGGACGCGATCCATACATCTCCAACGAGTAGTCGCACATGACAGGCTCCTGCGCTTTACGAGCCCCCCGGTTGCTATCGAGAGATTGAACGTCCTTATTCTTCTATGGTTCCAGAGGCTAACTTCGCATTGGGGCATTATTGAGGGCGAGGCCTTTCACACAACAATCAAATTTCCTTGCGCAACAGTCGTACAGGCGCCATTTTGTAGGTCGCTGCGCTGTAAACTTTGGCGCCGAACGCTGAAGACTATTGCGTTGTGCCTTAATGTTGGACCGCCCTAGCGTCGTTGGCCTCCAGTCCGACGTCCTTCGCATCGACCCGCCGCCACGGCGCGCCGAACGACTCGACCCGAAAGCGCCTCGCCTCCAGCCCTTCCGGCCAGCGATTCGACTCAAAGCCGGCCTTCGCCATCAGATGGCGCACGAACGCGCGAGCGTCGGGCAGGTGGCGCCAAACGCTCGGCAGGAACAGGGCGCGCCGCTTGCCAGCCGAGAGAATGAGCCCGTCGCGGTCGGGCTCGAGCGCAACTGTGAGCTCGGATTCGCTTCCCGCCGGGATCGGCCGCGGATGGGAGAGGATCGACACGTCCAGGCGAAGCCCCGTGAGTTCGGACTCCTTCAGCGGCGGAAAGCGCGGGTCGGCAAAGGCCGCTTGCGCCGTGTTGGCGACCGCATCCTCGATGAGCGTCCGACGCGGGTCGAGCGAACCGATGCAGCCGCGAAGCCGCTCGTTTTCGGTCAGGGTGACGAAGGTCGCGCGCCACGCCGAAAGCGCGGGCGATACAGCGTCGAGCGTCGGGGGCGGCGCCTTGTCGCCGGTCAGCGTCGCCACCCGGAGTGCGATCATGCAGGCGGAAAGCAGACGCTCGCGATCGGCATCGGCAAGCCGCGCCGAGGCGGCGTATTCGAGCGCAAAAGCGCCGTAGCCGACGACCCGCGACGCGTCCGCGCCAGCGTCCGCCGATGTCGCCAGATGCAGGCCGCTCACCCGCATGTCGCGCTCGGCGGCGATCTCGAGCGCGCCCTTGATCGGTAAGAAGCCGCAAGCGCGGCGCCCGTCGAGCGCGGTGGCATCGAGCGTCTGGATGCGCCTCGCCGTGTCGGAATCGATCGACTGCGCGCTGATCTGATCGAGAAAATGTGACAGGTCGGACGAGATTGCGACGACCGTCTCCGGCCCGCCCCAGACCCGGCGCAAGGTCTCCGCGACCGAACCGGGATCGGCGTGACCGACCAGGACGGGGACGATTTCGAACGGCGCCGGCAGCATCGCTTGGAGCACTATCAAATGCATTTCGAGCGAATGCTCCCCCGCGAACGGCCGCGGGTCGACGATAATTCCGGGCGCTTGGGGGAGCTCCGCATGCGTGACAGTCGCGACCGGAATCTCGCCGAGCGGCGTGCGCCACTTCGACGCCGGATGAACCGCAATGCCAGAAAACGCGACGCGATGGGCCGGGCCAAGGATGACGATCCGGCGCGGCGGTTCGACGCGGCGCGCCCACGGGCCGAACGCGGTCGCGGCGACCGCGCCCGAATAAACGAGGCCAGCGTGCGGCGCGATGACGACTTTTAGCGCGACGCCGCCGTCAGGCCGGGCGCCTTTGCGCGCATCCGCGATCAACGCCTTCAGCGCATCCGGCGCCGCCGGGTAAAACATTCCCGCGACCTGCGCGGGGTGGACTTCGCTTCCTGGCACGGCGATGCCCCATACTCTACGCGACAAAATGTAGGCCCGCCAAGGGCGCCCCGCCAGACCAATTGCGCGCCGTGCTCAGAACATATTGGAAAGCTAAAAGAGCAGCCGCGCTAAAGTGGAACGGGCCATGGACGCAGAAACCGAAACTTGCGTCGACGTCGAGTATTGGACCAGGCTCGACGACGGGCGGATCGAGTGCGGCGTCTGCCCGCGCTTTTGCAAGATGCGCCCGGGGCAACGGGGCCTCTGCTTCGTCCGCCGCGCGCGTGAGGACGGCGCGGGCATGGAGCTCACCGGCTACGGCCGCTCGACCGGCTTCTGCGTCGATCCGATCGAGAAGAAGCCGCTCAATCACTTTCTGCCTGGCTCGGCGGTGCTGTCGTTCGGGACCGCGGGCTGCAATCTCGCGTGCTCGTTCTGCCAGAACTGGGACATCTCGAAGAGCCGCGAAGTCGCGCGCCTAAGCGCGCAGGCGGCGCCGGAAACGATCGCGCGAGCGGCCGAACGACTGGGCTGCGCCAGCGTCGCTTACACGTACAACGATCCGGTCATCTTCATGGAATACGCGCTCGACGCCGCGGCCGCGTGTCGCGCGCGAGGCGTGAAGAACGTCGCCGTCACCGCCGGTTTTGTTTGCGCGGAACCGCGCAGGCGCTTGTTCGCGGGCATGGACGCGGCGAATGTCGATCTGAAAGGCTTCACCGAGCGCTTCTACGCCAAGCGCTGCGCGGGCTCCCTCGCGCCCGTCCTCGATACGCTCAAATACCTCGTTCACGAAACGAATGTCTGGACCGAGATCACGACCCTGCTCATTCCGGGCGAGAACGATTCCGACGAGGAGCTCGACGCGCTGACGCAATGGGCGGCGCGGGAACTGAGAACGGACGTTCCCCTCCATTTCACCGCCTTCCATCCCGATTATCACATGCGGGAGACAGAGCCGACGCCGCTCGCGACGCTGCAAAAGGCCCGCGCCATCGCCATCCGCAATGGGCTTCACCACGTCTATGTCGGCAACGTCCACGATCCCTCGCGGCAGGCGACGCTCTGCCCGACCTGCGGCGCGCGTGCGATCGGGCGCGACGGCTATAGGATCACGACTTACGCGCTCGACGCCTCCGCCGCGTGCTTAAGTTGCGGCGCGGAGATGGCCGGCCTCTTTGCGGCTCAGCCCGGCGCCTGGGGCGCGAGGCGGCTGTCGGTCGAGATCGAACGCTACGCGGCCTGAGGGCGCTCAATCGTCGAGCGCGCGCTACTGGTCGAGCGAGGCAAGCATCTCGTCGAAGGCGCCGGAGGGTACGCGAAACACTCCGGTAAAGGGCTGGGTCAGCTCGAGAATCAGGAATAGGGCGCTGCCGACCGCGAACGCGCCGAAGCCCAGGGCGACGACAGTCGTCGGGTTGATGCGCGACAACACGCCGAAGCCGCAAAATAGGATCAGCGCCCAGGAAACGACAATCACCACCAGCGGCCAGGATACGGGACTGGCCAGTTGCAGCGAGATCAGGACTCTCGTTTGCTCCATCGCGCTGGCGGCGGCGGCCGCGTTCGCCGCGAACTGCCGTTGAGCCGGAGTCTTCGGGTCGAGCGAAGCGACGTCCTCGTCCGTCTCCCTTAAGGTCTTCAGCGGCTCGGCGACGCTGAGGTCGGGCGGCATGCCCCCCGGCTCCCCTCCCGACCACAGCATCCTGCGAACCTTCACCAGAGTATCCTTCATCGTCGCCCGCGTATGCGCCGTTTCCGGCCCAAATTCCGCAAGCGCCAGATCGAGTTGCAGCGCGCGAGCGGCAAATGTGTTCATCTCCGACTTCTGCGTCGAATAAAAGCTGGAGGCGGACCCGATCAGATTTCCGAGCACAAGCGCAAGCAGAAGAGAAATGAGGCCCACGATTGCGGTGATCATATCGCGCGAACGATCGGAGGTATGGGGCGCGGGCAGGAGCCTCTGCAGATAGAGGCCCGCGACGCCGAAGGCGAAGGTCAAGGCTGCGACGGCAAGGCTTATCCAAACCGTCATCATCGCCACTCGCCTCGCGGAAGCACCCGAATCGACATGCGGCGCTACTAAAAAAGGCCGCCGAATCCGTCGCGTGGCGTCGTACAATGGGAGATCGAGCCGCGCAATCCAAGCTCTGAGCTCGCGCCGACGGGCGGGCGTTCCGCGCGGCGAATATAGGTTCAAGCTGGTGGAGAAGGTTTAAGGAGGAATCCCATGGAAATGATTCAGGCGCAGGGCGTGCATCACATCACGCTCGTCGGCGCCGATCGGCAGACGTCAATCGATTTCTGGGAGGGCGTGCTCGGCATGCCCTTCATTTTCGAGCAGCCCAATCTCGACGATGCGAACGAGAGCCACATCTATTTCGATCCCGGCGACGGCCGGCTCATCACCGTGTTCACGCGAGAGGACCGCAAGCCGGTGCATCGCCGCACGCCGACCGACATAGGCTGTCTGCATCATATCGCGTTCAACGTCTCGCGCGCCGTCTGGATGCAGGCCGTTCAGCGGCTCGAGGCGCGCGGCGTCAAGCCGGCTGTTCGCGATCGGATGTTCATGGATTCGATCTATTTCGAGGATCCGCTCGGGCTCCTGATCGAGCTCGCCTGTTACAAATTCGAGCCGCCTTCCGGCTACACGCACGCGGACGTGCTTGTTCGCCGCGCACAATCTGCGCGTCGCGCGCGGCGACCGGGCGATCACCGAAGTCCATCTCGCTGATGCGATCGAAAGCCTCGTTGCGGCCTCGACCAAGAGCCTGTCGTCAGATCGCGCGCCGAAGGACCCATACCGGCGCTGAAGCGCGCGCCGGACGGGCGTGTGCAGGTGACGTTTTTCCGTGCGAAGTCGCCGTACGTTATGCTTAACTGCGACGCGGGGAATCTTTTCCCCGGGCTTGCCGAAAGGCGTGACGTGGGAGAGGTGCGCGATCGTACGGTATCTCTGCAACAAGCATCATCTCGACGCGTTTTGCTCGCCATAGGAATGCTCATGCGCACGATCGCCCTCGAGGAACATTTCGCCACGCCCGCTTATCTCGAAGGTCCTGCCCGCCGGCTGAAGGAGCAGGCGGAACGGGCCGGCGGGAGGTTCGCGGCCCTGATCGCTGAGCTCGTCGACGTTGACGACGGCCGCGTCGCGGCGATGGACGCCGCCGGCGTGGACGTGCAGGCGCTCTCTCTGACTGCGCCTGGCGTCGAACAGCTTGAGGTCGAGGAGGCGAAGTCGTTCGCGCGAAGCACGAACGCTGCGCTCGCGGAAGCCATCCGGCGCCATCCGACCCGATTTTTCGGCTTGGCGGCGCTGCCGACCGCCGATCCTCCGGCCGCGGTCGCGGAGCTTGACCGGGTGGTCGGCGAGCACGGGTTCAAAGGCGTGGTCATCAATGGCCATCATCGCGGACGCTATCTCGACGACCGTTTCTTCTGGCCGGTTCTGGCGCGGGCGGAGCGGCTCAAGCTTCCGATCTATCTCCATCCGACGCAACCACCTCAGCCCGTGATCGACGCCTGGTTCGGCGGGCTTGAGCCGACGGTCGGCGAGATGATGGCGGGCCCCGGATGGGGGTGGCACATCGAGACGGCGCTGCACG
>JGI12659J15293_10000097_pt1 | contig 26052 bp, 25 predicted proteins | sample JacPinW_OM2H0_O1_FD_15293 | JGI IMG/M metagenome (IMG submission 15293) | reverse complement strand
GGCGAAGCGTGGCGCAACTCATTGCGCAGTCCGTTTTCTCCGGTGCGAAGCGATGATCTTTGCTCATTCCGATGCGCCGCTGAACGTCACGCTGCTGCTCTTTCCCGGCCTTTCGCTGCTGTCGCTGGCGGCGACGCTCGATCCCATGCGTGGCGCCAATCGCGTGCTGGGCCGGCCCGCCTATTGCTGGAAGCTCAAATCGATCGACGGTAAAACGCCGGTTGCGAGTTGCGGGCTGCCGATACCGGTCGATGGCGCTTTCGATTCCGCTGACCGCCAGGACGCGCTTATCCTGATCGCGGCATTCGAGGCGGTGAGATACGGGACGCCGCCCGTCCTGAGATCGCTGCGCGCCGGCGCCAAGCGTTCGGCGATCGTCGGGGGCGTCGAATCCGGCCCGTGGCTCATGGGGATGGCAGGGCTCCTCGACGGGCGACGGGCGACAACCCATTGGGAGGATCTGGAGGATTTCGCCGCACGCTTTCCGAACGTCGACGTCCAACCGGATCGTTTCGTGGTGGATGAGCCAGTCTTCACGACGGGAGGGGCGACGCCCGCGCTCGATTGCCTGCTTTCGCTGATCCGCACGCGCAACGGCTATTCAGCCGCCCTCGATGTCGCGAGCCTCTATATCTACGAAGAGGTGCGAACCGGTTCGGATGCGCAGCCGATCGTATCGCTCGGACGGGTCCGGAAGCACGAGCCGCGCGTCGCCGAGGCTATCCGAATCATGGAGACGCATATTGACCGGCCGTTGACGATCGCGGCCATCGCGAGGCGCGTCGGACTGTCGACCAGAGGCCTGGAGACGCTGTTTCTGAAGGTCGTCGACGCTTCGCCCGGGGCCTATTTTGTCGCGCTGCGCCTTAATGCTGCGAGACGCCTAGTTCTCGACACCAATCTTTCGATCGCCGAGGTCGCCGAGCGGAGCGGCTTTTCCGCCATCGCGTCCCTGTCTCGCGCCTTCAGGCGGCAATTCGGCGCGCCGCCGTCCGCCGCGCGCCGTTCGAGACTCTAAGTACGAGCGCTGACTAAATCCCGAGTCCGCTCTTCACGGCCTCGAGCCCGGGCTTGCCGTCGATCGTCGTCACGCCGTCGAGCCATTTTGTGAGCGCCGAGGGATTGGCCTTGATCCAGGCGCGTACGGCGGCGTCGGGCTGCATGCCTTGGTCGAGGATATCGCTCATCAGACGGTTTTCAATTGCGGAGTCGAAAGTCAAGTTCGACAGCAAGCGTTCGACATTAGGGCATTCCTTTCCGTATCCGGCTCGCGTCAGGGTCACGACTGTGGCCCCCCCATCGTTGGGTCCGAACAGGTCGTTGCCCTTCGAGAGGTAGACCATAGGAAGGTCGACGTTCATCGGGTGCGGCTGCCAGCCGAAGAACACCACGGGCTTGCCTTCCTTGATCCGGTGCTGAGTTTCGGCAAGCATCGCCTGTTCGCTGGATTCGACCAGTTTGAAGCCGGCGAGACCGAACGTGTTGTCCGCGATCATCTTTGAGATCGTGCCGTTCGCGCCGCTGCCGGGCTCGATGCCATAGAGCTTACCGTCGAGCTGGTCCTTGAACTTGGCGATGTCGGAGTAAGTCTTCAGGCCTGAATCATAGGCGGCCTTCGAGGTCGCGAAACCGATCCGGGCGTCGGTCAGGTTGTTCGCTGCGATATCGATCTTACCGGCCTTCACTAACGGCGCCTGGCTCGGCTCCTGAAGCGGCATCCAATTGCCGAGAAACACATCGATGTCGCCGTTTTGGAGCGACTGGAAGGTCACGGCCACCGAGAGAACGGTGATGTTCGGCTTGTAGCCGAGGGCAGCCAGAAGTTGGTTCGCGATCTGCGTGGTGGCGGTTATGTCGGTCCAGCCGACGTCCGAAAAATGCGGCTTGGCGCAGGAGGCCGCGTCGGCGGCGTAAACGGCGGACGGGACGAGTGCGGCCGAAAGACCGACGCACGCAACAAGACTGCGTAAAAACATTGCCGTTCCTCCTGTTGGCGGAGGTGCTCCTCCACACCCTAGGAGTTTAACCTCGGCTCTGGGGTTTGCTTGATCTATTTTGAAGCGCCGATGACTGAATGCGAAGCCGCTTGCTTACCGCTGGTAGGGCGTCTTCAAGCGCTTGTCGCACAGTTTCATGACGTACCCGCTGGACATAATCCCTGTCTGCGCGCGCGACTTGAAATGCCGGCGGGTTGACCCGGAAAGCAATCCTTCCCTCCTGCACGATCGCCGGGTATCGGGAGGGACGTTAAGACGGACGGCATACGGCATATTCGCCACTTCGCTCACGTACGAAGCCAGGCAAGGCGCTTACACCGCGATCGAAGCACTCGCACTCCCGACGGTCCCCAGTGACTTTGACTATCCACCGCCGTCGCTCATTGACGAAATGTGTCGGCATCACAGGCACGTACCCTCGCAGCCTTTGGAGTGCATTAGCCCGACGCGCTTAACATAGCAGACGCGCTTCGCCGTTCGGGGGCGACCGCTTTCTCAGGCTTCGCACCCGTTCACAGCGCCGACCTCAAAGGTCGGCTTCCAGTTGGTTGAGCCATTGCCAAGCGAACATACGAATGACGGCAATTTGCGCAATTGAGACGTCGAGGCGATGTCGCGAATCGACGTGAAGCGGTCGTCGCAGATCGCGACAGTTGAGCGTTGCGATTGAGTCGAGAGCCCTTGATCGCTCCCGGCGCTCACCGCCGGACGCTTTGTTCGGGGAGCAACGACATCGCTTTCCGCCGATGGTCAATCGCACGGAAGCGCTCCTCCGGGACGCCGGCCCCAGATAGCTACCCCGCCGCCGCCAAACGCCCAGAAAGAGGGTTCGGACAAAAGGTTTAGCGCGCGATCCATTTTTTCCGCATCGATGGTGCCGGTTCCAAGCATCTGTTCGCGCATCTGCTCGGCCGTCAGCGTGAAGAACTCCGCAATCTCAGAGCCCCCCTGCAACAGCGAGAAATCGCCCTCTCCGCTGACGTTTGACAAACCTTGCTCGGCGACCACTCTCGGCAGCGCTCTCGCCCAGAAGCAGTCGCGGCCTGAGGCTTTCACGACCGTATTGACCAAGGCCGTCATGAAATCCCGGTAGTCGGTGTTTTCCGAAGCATGCACAGGAAAGAAGTCGACCTCCTCAAGCAACAACCATCCGCCGGGGCGCAAGGCGGAAACCATACGGCTGATTGCGACCTCGGGCGTCGGCAGGTGATGCAAAATCCACCGCGCGTGCACCAGATCGAAATCCCCCTCAGGCAGGGGTTCGTTTAGAATATCGTGTTGCTGCGTCTTGACGTTTGGTCGCTCCAACTCCTGCAAGCGTGGGGTTGATGTCGGTGGCGACAACCTTTCCTTCCATTCCGACTTGGTCGCTGAGCCATAGTGCAATCGAGCCCCCTCCGGCGCCGACCTCAAGGCAACGCCAACCGTAGGCGAGACCGAGCGCCAAAGCTCGACGCTTCGTCTTTGGGTCGAGATAGAACTCAAGTAACGCCAGCCGGCGCTTCGCCTTGCTCCATGAATTGTCGAGCGCATAGCCTGTCATCCGCAGTTACCTCCAACTGCAACACGGAGACTATTTCTGCGCGCTTCAGGCGGTGTTGGCTAGTCCTCTCCGCTCGCCGCCCGGCCCTGCGCGGCAACCTACCCCCGACGGCGCATCGTCAGATCGGGTATCGGCTTCTCAAGGCTACGATTCAAATCCGACAGGGCTGGCGGTCGAACTAGGCCTCGACAGTGGCGGCGACGCGTCCACAAGGGTCGCAGAGGAGCGACCGCTATTTGCGCCTATCGCAGTCTTTTTGGGCCCCTTCAGTTTGAGGTTCTTCGCAGCAGGTGGCGCGCCGGCTTGCGCGGTGCGTTGCGCCAGACCTGGGTTTCAGCGCCGGCATGGGAACCTCCTGTTATACGCGAGATATAACAATCGACGCCTCGAAGGCGCAAGGGAACCTTGCGCGCTGTCGTTGAGCGGAGGCGTCATTGAGTGTCGTGCTGCCGTCGCGCACCTCTGCGGCAAGGGCGGCAGAATGGGCGAGCACGACGCGGGACGCCGACGGACCCGCGTCGCGAGCCGTGGCGGATTTCCGCCATCGCCATGCCCGTTTTGCGGGAGATTCCGAAGGTCGGGTGGCGCATTTGCGCCGGCGTCCCGCCCACCGCCGACCCGCCTAAAAGATTGGGTCCGCTGTGGACCCGATCTCCCCCCGGCAAAACCGGGTTAAATGAAACCCAGTTTCTCAGCTTTTCTAGCGTCGGAGTACCACTCGGCCCGAACGAGCGGTGATCTGAGCGCCAGTCGCCGCCGCCCTTGTTCAGCGGCGTCGGCTGGGAGGCCGCGATCGCCTCCTCGACAAAGGAGAAATCGTCTCAACCAATTGAAACCGCGACGTTGCTGGGCTGGACGCGGCTTCAATCCTGCGTCGCCGAGATGCGCGACGCCGGCGAGCTGTCCAGCGGGGCGCGCGGGAGCAAGGTCAAGGGAGCGCGGGTTGACGAAAAACCCGCGCTCGAATCTCAGGGCGTCGACAGGCACCACGCGGCCAAGGAGGGCAAGCGTAAGTCTCTCGGGTCTGCGCCGGCCCGGAGTTGACCGCCTGACCAAAAGCGCTCAGCGCGCTTGCCAAGCGAGCGGATGGCGACGCAGCGCGCGCCTCAAGCAGACTTGGCGCGCTCGAACCCATAATGCGGGCCGACCAACCAGCCGCAATCGGGCCTAAGAAGGTTGGGCCAAAGCTACGCAAGCGGACGCCAGCCAAAACAAAGCGCGTCGCGCTCCGCAAGTCGGCGGTTCGCTCATGGCCGCCATCCCCGCCGACGTGGTCAAACGCATGGGCTTCTCAGCGGGGCACTACCTGCGCGTCAGCTCCGATGACGAGCGTCTCATCCTCGAGCTGACGGCGACGACGCCGAAACGGTACACGCTTCGCCAGATCCTGGCTTCGTGCAACTTCGACCTGCCGAAGACGGACGAGGAGCTGGAGTGGGAGGCAGCGCCGCGCGTCGGCCGCGAGGCGCTGTGAGGCGCGGCGACGTCTACATCGTCGACCTCGATCCGACTGTCGGCCACGAAATCAAGAAACGCCGCCCGGTCCTCATCATCAGCCCGACCGAGTTCAATCGCCGAAACATGCCGCTGGTCGCGCCGATCACGAGCGGGGGCGCGGCGGCGCGGCTTGGGCTGATGACGATCTCGCTCACCGGGACGGAAACGACCGGCGTCGTGCTGTGCAACCAGCTTCGCACGCTGGACATCCGGCAGCGCGGCGGCAAGCGCATCGAGCATTTGCCCGACGAGATCACCGGCGCGGTGGTGGCGCGCATCGCCGACATTTACGAGCTTTGCGAGTAGCGGCGCGGTTCTCGCCTATTCGCCGGGCCGCTCTCGGTCGCGGGGTTGCATCCAAGGCCTGACGGGCTGCTGGCGAATCCGCTGACCCGGTCGCTCCCATCGGGCGGCGAGTTTGGCCGCCTCGTCGCGATCTATCAGCGGAGCGCGTTCAGACACGTCGAGGAGAGCGGCGAGTTTTTCGAACTCATTCATGAGCGCGCGCCTATGAGTTATTGTAGCGAATTATAGGCGGCTGCCGCGAGACCCACGAGATCCCAATGTTGGGGAAGTCAGGGTTTTCGGATGTAAGGGGCTCCTTAAGGGGCGGGCCGCTCTCGGCCCCAGGCCTCGCGGCTCGTGTGCCAGGCGGGGCGCGTATTGATCCGCTTCCCGCCGCACGCGCTGCACCGAAGGCGCCGCCCCACCTCGGGGACAAATGTTGTCTCTGGCAGGGCGTCGACGTTCACGTCCGCCTTATGCCCGCAAGCCTCGCACGCGGCGATGACGACGCGGACGCCGTTCGCGCGCATGTTGGCTAAGCTCATCGGTCGAACGCTTTTGCTCACGCCTGCCGCCACCAATTTCCTCGGTACGCCGCGCAATTCCGGGGGGATTTAGAGCATGTTCAGACGAGCTTTAGCGGCGGCGGCCCGTTCTGCGAGAACACCCCCGGAGCAGCCTGTCCCCACCCTATGAACGGGACGCCCTGGACCTTCCAGCCTTCAGACCTGGGTCCAGTGAGAACTGCGATATCGGCCTCCGCTTTCTCTCTCGTCTGATAGATTCCGAGGAACTCGTGCGCGTCCCCCTTCACGCGATGCACCAGCCAGCCGACCGTCATGCTTCCCATCGAACTACCTCCTATCGCCGCGGCCGCTTTGTCGGCTTTGGCTAACGGCGGTGCCTTTGGTTTCAAGTTTCCGGTAGAACTTGATCGGGAGCAAGGTTGGCTTTGGACTCTGACGCCGCCTCGAGCCTCGCCAGGGCAGCGCGCAGCGGATCAAGGCGCGGCGCGTGAGGGAATCGGTCGTCTTCTATGGCGCGTCGGATCGCCGCTGTCACCGCGGCGAGCTCGTCGTCGGGGAGGTCAATTATCGGCACGGTCCCGGATATAGATTGGCCGATGACAGGTGCAAGGTGCGTTACGCCGTCCGCGGCTTAAACGATCAGATCCGTCGGCGTGCCGCCAGAATGGCTGTTCCACCGGCGGGACGGCGGCGCTTGAGGCTCAATCTCGAACGCTTGATGGGTCAAGCCATTCTAAAACACGCCGCGTCGCCTCGATCCGGTCCTCTAAATCGCAGGCTGGTGCGGCGTCTCGTTTGGATTTCCAAATCGGATTGGTGCGCCTCAGTCGCCATCGCAAAGTCTTTGCTCTGCGATCGGCGGTTTTCCTCTCCCGACATTTTGCAGCTCCCCTGATGGAATTCAAAAGGGATTTGACGCCCTCTTGGTCTGAGGGTCACGTCGCGCTGTTGAGGCAAACTACGCCGAACTGTCGGCTATGCGCGATCTCACCGATTTGGGGAGTTGCCTGCGTTTTTCGCCCCCTTTTTCGTTGAATGCCGCGCGCGTCAGCGCGCGTCCTTGTCCCCGCTGACGCGGTTCCGGGCGGTTGGACGTTGGCTTTGGCTGTCAGAAGGCGGCTTGGGACCCGTTGTGCGCTCGAACTCCGGCTGAAAGGCGCAAAAGCGAGGCCTCAAGCGCGTGAGAGAGGCCCGCCGCGCCCGTTACAAGGGAAGGAAAAATAACGAGGCTGCGCTTGTGCAGTGATTAAGATCACAGACTTCCGGTAGTTTGTACGATAGTAACTTAAGTGCGATCCAGACAGAGGCGCTCTTCGGGAGGGACGCATGAGCGTAACCGACGCGATCCTCGCCACACAGCCGACGAGCTATTGGCCGCTCGACGATCTTGGCGGTTCTTCGTCCTGTCGCGACGAGATGGGCCTGCACGATGCATCGTTGCCCTCGGCGGGCGTCACGCTGTCGGTCCTTCCCTTCGGCACGTCGCAGGCGCCGTTTTTCGACGGCGCGTTGAACAGCGTTCTGACCATTCCCGACGATCCGCAATATTCGCAACCCTTCGCAAAGGCGCTGACCGTCTCCGCTTGGCTGTGCCCGCTCGCGCTCAACAATGCGAACGTGGTCGGCGGGCAAGACAGGTACGTCCATTACGTGGAAAAGGCGGTTGCGGAGTCAGTCGACGTCGAGTGGGCGCTCAGATTTTATAATCAGCAAAATAAAACCCGCCATTCGCGTCTCTCCTTCTACACGTTCAACCTCGGTTCGCCGACCGGCGAGGGCAATGGCTCCTACATGGAATATGGCGTCTCGAAGAACGGTGAGACGCCGATCGAACTCGGACAATGGGTGTTCGTGGTTGGCGAGGCCGAGCGTTGGATTTCGCCGAGCGATCTTTCGACGGGCTGCGCGCTCTGGAAACAAGGTGTTGCCGCGAAGCGCGAACTTGCCGATAAATACGGCGAGTACGGCGTACAGCCACAGCATGGGTCAGGCTCGATTACGGTCGGGGGGTCGCAGGAAACCGGCTTCCTAGGGGCGATCGCGCATCTGGCGATCTGGAACCGCCTGCTCTCGGACAACGAAATCGCCTCGATCTGGAGCGCCGGCGCGAGCGACCTTGGCGGTTGTGCAATGTACCACAGCTTCACTTAGAGAATGGGCGGAGGAGCGAAGAAAGGGGTCGGCCAGCGCCGGGGGTCCTTCTGGTCCGCGTGAATGACGGCTCCTGGCGCATCCGACCTGTCGCGCCTGGCAGATGCCCGAAGAACGGAGAATCTGGAAGAAAAAGGAGGGCCAGTTGCCGCATTTGGCTCGCGCGCCTATCATGTTCGTCCGCCGGGGCCCCTCGCGGTCGCGGAGCAAGCGCAATGGCTGAATCAAAGGCGCTCTGGGGGCTGCTGCGGCAAGCGGCAGATCCGGCTGTCGCCGATGCACTTGAGACTGCGGTTGAAACCGCGCCGGACCGGACGCTCTGTCGCATCAATCCGCTCGCCTTCGCCGCCAGCCATCAACTCGGCGAAGAGCCGGTGATTAGCACGCTGGTGCACGCCGCGGGCCTCTTCGACATGGCCTGGAACGTGCTCTGTCCCGGCTGCGGCGGCGTTCTTGAAACCAGCGCCGCGCTGAAAACGCTCAATCGCACCGAATACGCGTGCGCGCTTTGCGCGGCGGACTACTCGCCGACGCTCGACGAACTCGTCGAGGTCACCTTCACCGTCCATCAGCAGATCCGACGGATCGCGGCGCACGATCCCCCCACGCTTTCCCTGCCTGAGTACATGCGCCAGATCTTCTGGGGCTCCGGAATCGAGTTTCCGGACGACCTGCAGGGCGCCATGGACAAGGTCACGCTCGACGTCATGGAACTGGGGCCCGGCGAGAAAGCGGCGATGTCGCTGACAATGCCGGCCGAGTTTGGCATTGTTTTCGATCCGGTCACGCATACAGCCGTTTTTCTCGACGTCGCCGGGGAGCCGACCACCGAGCGCCGCAGCCTCTCGGTCGTGCTCAGCGAAGCGGCTGCCCAAAGCGCCACGCATCGGCTGAGGCCGGGCCCGATCCGGATCGCCGTTGAGAATAAGTCCGGGCGCAGGACAATCCCGGGCTTGTGGATCCACAACGCCGAGATGACCGCGCTGATGAACCGCCGCCGGCCATTCCTGACCGCGACTCGGGTGCTCAGTAACCAGACCTTCCGCGATCTCTACCGCAACGCCACCCTCGATCCCGAGCAGCGGTTCAGGATCACCAATCTGACGATCCTGTTCACCGACCTCATGGGCTCGACGGCGCTCTACGATCGCGTGGGCGACCTGGCCGCTTTCGACCTCGTCCGTCACCATTTCAGCGCGCTGTTGACTGCGGTCGCGGCGGAAGGCGGCGCGGTCGTCAAGACCATCGGTGACGCGGTGATGGCGACCTTCCCGGCCCCCGACCGCGCCATTCGTGCCGCGATGCGGATGCGCGAGGAGATGCGCAAAATCAACGGTATACGCGGCAACCAGGACCTCGCCCTCAACATTGGCCTGCATGAAGGCCCGTGCCTTGCGGTGACGCTCAACGACCGGCAGGACTATTTCGGGCAGACGGTCAACATTGCCTCACGCATTCAGGGCCTAGCCGATCCGACCGCCATTCTGGTGACGCAACCGATCATCGAGAACGCCGAGGTGGCGCGTCTCGTCAGCGAGGGCGGCTACAAGACGAACTCCCGGCATATGTCGCTGCGCGGAGTCAGCGAAGCCTTCACGATCTACGAGATTCGTGAGCGGGAGCCTGCGGCGGCGGAGGCGTGAGGGAGGCCGGGAAACGCTGGAATTTCTCGTCTCGAACGTCCCTATGATTTGCCGCATTCGCCAGGCCGTCGGGTAATGGCCGCTATTTACGCATTTGAGACATGGGGCGATGTCGCGAGTAGACGTTAAGGGGACATTGGAGATTGCGCTGGGTGCGTCCCAATCGGGACCGGAAGCCGCTGAACACTGTGTTCCAAGTTCAGGTTGAGGATTGCGCGGCAGAACAAGCCTTGGCAGTCTCAGCCTGACGTCGGGAACCATCGGCGGAACGTTGGACGACACGGCTTCGGCGTCCGGAGGGCAGCAGATCGGAGCTACCGGCGAGGGGGATATTGGCGCTAACTCCGACCAAGGGCGAAGCCCTGCTAGATGCGGCGCGGGAGCTTGTCCCGGCAATCGTCGGCGCGCGCGACGACATCGAGCGTGAACGGCGCCTGCCTTCCTCCCTCGCCGATGCAATGCGCGACGCCCGGTTGTTCGAACTTTGGCTGCCGCAGACATTCGGCGGCCCGGAGCTTCACCCCATCGACTTCCTCCGCGTCGTCGAGGAACTGTCGCGAGCCGACGGCTCGGCTGGATGGTGCGCGACGGTGCATGGGGTCTACAGCCTACTGGTGGGCGGCTTGAGCGAGACCGCCGCGCGCGAAATTTCCGCTGGTCACGCCGTCATCGCCGGCACGGTTAATCCCACGGGAAGGGCGAGCGTCGTCGACGGCGGCTATCGTGTCGGCGGTCGCTGGGGCTACGGCAGCGGGATCGCCCACAGCGCCTGGACAGTTGGCGCCTGCGTCGTCCACGATGAAGCGGGCCCCCGGCGCTCACCGAGCGGCGCGCCCGAATTGCGCTTCATGTTCTTTCCGACATCGGCCGTCGAAATCATAGACACGTGGCGGGTCGGCGGCATGCGTGGCACCGGCCGTCACGATTTCCGTGTCGAAAATCTCTTTGTACCTGAAAGACACAGCATGCCTGCATTCGTCACACAGGGGACGCAGCTCGGCACGCTCTGTCGGATGCCGATGATGAGCCTCTTCGTCTTCGCCCTGGCCGCGGTGACGCTCGGCGTCGCGCGCGCGGCCATTGACGCCTTTGTCGAACTTGCCGGCGAGAAGACCCCGATGGGGTCGACTGCGCTGCTGCGCGAGAGGTCCTCGGCCCAGGCCGACATCGCCCGCGCGGAAGCGATGGTGCGCGCCGCCCGCGCGCTTTTGGTCGAGGCCGTTGAAGAGCAGTGGGCCGAAATCGCAGCTGGCCAAGCGCCGTCGCTCGCGAAGCGAGCCGCGATCAGGCTCGCTAGCACCTTCGCGGGAGAAGCCTCCGTGCGCGCGGTCGACCTCGTTTACGCCGCAGCGGGCGGCAGCGCCATCTACGAAAGCAGCCGTATCGATCGATGCTTCCGCGACGTCCACGTCGCAGTTCAGCATATTGGACTGACGGCCAACAACTACGAACTCGCCGGCCGGGTGCTTCTCGGCCTCGATCCCGGAACACCGCGGTTTTAAGGGTTCGCTCCACGCTCGGCGTGTACGCCACGCCGCTCTCGGCGGCGTCGCGTCGCCAGTTAATCTCGCGTTTGCCGGAGAGCAGCGCGCTTTCCTCTCGAAGGCATTGTGCGCGTGGTTGTGCAGAGGATGTATGACCGCTGTTTACGCATTTGAGACGTTTGAGCGACGTCTTGAATCGGTAGAGTCGAGATGTGGCGCGGTGACGTTAGGCTGCCGCCCTCACCTTCCTCCCGGATTTCGTCTCTTCGGCTCTCCCACCGCATAGGCGATGATCTGGCGAATTCGTTTTTCGTGGGCGATGTCATCCTCGATGAATTGTCGATGCCGCCGGTTCCTGCGGAGCTTAAGGCTCGCCGTCATCTCTGCGATTTCCCGATCGCATTCCTCGATGCGAGCATACATTCGGTCCCATTCGACCTGATCTTCCTTAGTCATCGGGCCTTTGACGTTAACCTGACCTGTTCGCATGTCGATGATGACGTCGTCGGGATGGGGCAAAGGCTCAGGTCCTTTGATGCCTAGCTTCGCGCGTCGCTCAAGTTCCCGCTCCCAACTAACTTTGTACTCGATCGCCGTTTCAAGCCACTCGTCCGAGAGCGCCTTGTTGGCGCTTTCGACATCGGACAGCAGCCTGGCGAAGATCTGCTGCGATCGAATCTGACCGCGCGCGGCGTTGACCGCGAGAGCGCGGATCACCGCCTGCGCCATGGGGATCGTGATCTGCCGCCTGCCCTCGCTGACCTTGATGGTACGGTAGGCCTCGTCGATGACGATCGCCTTGAGCCGCTCTTCGTTGAGAGCGGGGCGCTTGTTGCGCGCCCCCTTGGGGCGCCCCCTTGAATTGCCGGACTGGCCGGGTTTGAATCGCGAGGCGGCCGGGGGTTTGCGATAGCCGACCTCGTAAGAGGGCTCATCGGTTGAGGGCGGGGGGTCCAGCCGGACCTTATGATCCTTCGCCATTGCCGGTCACCCCGCGAAGGACGAGGGACGGCGTGAGCGTCCCGCACGAGACGGATGCAGCCCATGACTCTGCCCCTCCCGGTTGCGCGGCTCGTCGCGATGCCAGACGCCACTTCCGGATCGCGCTTTGGCCTGCGGGCCACTGTCCGCCGTATCATGCTCGACCTCATCGGCGGCGCGGCGCCTTCCAAACGCGGGATCTTCGCTCGACGGCCGGATCGCCAATCCACACGCAACATGCTCAGCGTCGTCCTTGGCGAAGATTTCCCAGCGACGAAGCATGCGGTCGCAATAGATCGGATCGAGTTCGCAAAGTCGCGCCCGCCGCCCCGTTTTGTGCGCGGCGATCAGTGTCGAGCCCGAACCTCCGAAGAGGTCGAGCACGATGCCGCCGCGGCGCGAAACATCTTTCATCGCATCGGCGACCATTGCGACAGGCTTGACCGTTGGATGCAAAGCAAGCTCGTTGAGTCGGCCTGCTTTGAGGGTGTTGACGCCTCAATATTCCCAAACGTTGGTGCGATAGCGCCCATGCTGGCCGAGCTCGAAACTGTTGATGTGCGGGGTGTCGCCGTTCTTGAAAGCAAAGATGAGCTCGTGCCTTGAGCGATAGAACGAGCCCATGCCGCCGTTGTCCTTCACCCAGACAATTAGATTCTTGAGTTCGGAATAGTTCGCCGCGCCTGCCTCGAGCATCTCGCCCATGTGCCGCCAGTCCATACACACCAAGTGAATAGAGCCGTCGCAGCTGTGCGTCATGAGATTTGCGAATGCGGTGGACAGGAATGCAACGAACTCCTCGCGCGTCATCTCGCCCGAGGCCATCGCGAACTCGCGATGCCTGACTTTGCCCAATCCGCTGACATTGCCATCGATCGCGACGTTGTACGGCGGGTCAGTGAAGACCATTTCGGCCTTTTCGCCATCCAGGAGGGTGGCAACCACGGCCGGGTCGAGCGCATCGCCGCAGATAAGCCGGTGGGGCCCCAGCCGCCAAATGTCGCCCGACTGACAGCGCGATGGAACCTGAGCGGGATCAGGAAGCCGATCATCCCCCGGATCGCCTGGCTCCTCAGGAGCCAGACCCTCGATCAGCTGGTCGACCTCGGCGATCGAGAAGCCCGTAACGTCGACGCTGAAGTCGATGTCGGCAGCCATCAGCTCTTTCAGTTCGAGAGGGAGCAACTCCTCATCCCAGCCGGCGTTGAGAGCCAACTTGTTGTCGGCCAGCACGTAGGCCCGCTTCTCGGCCAGCGACATGTGATCGACGCGCAGGCACGGCGCTGTCGCCATACCAAGCTCTCGCGCCGCATGCACGCGACCGTGTCCGGCGAGAATACGATCCTCAGCGTCGATTAGCACCGGGTTAGTGAAGCCAAAGCGCCGGATGCTCTCGGCAATCTGACGGATCTGCTTATGTGAATGCGTTCGGGCGTTACGGGGCCAAGGCCGCAGCTGATCGAGCGGCGGGGTTTCGAGAATGCGGGTGGACATCAAAGAGCTCCGATGCGGTTCGATTCGTACTGCTGAGATCGTAAGACCATAAAAACGTCTTGAGGTCAAGATAAACGCATGTTATCGTCAGACGTACCGAACGAGCCGCCCTCTTCCTTATCAGATTGCGACCCCATGAGCCTCGGCGCGCGCCTCACCCGTCTCCGCCTCGAAAAAGGGGAATCGCTCCAGCAGGTGGCCGAGGCGGTCGGCGTCTCCAAGGCGCATGTTTGGGAGCTCGAGAAGGGCCGCACGGACAATCCGTCGATGGCCCTCGTCACCCGATTGGCCGATCATTTCGGACTGTCGCTTGCAACCCTGGTTGGCGAAAATCCCTTAGCGGATGACGCCAAAGGAGAGATCGGGCGCATGTTTCGGCAGGCGGGAGACTTGGAGCCAGAGGACCTCGCGCTCCTAGACGATATGATGCAATCCTTGCTTAAACGGCGGCGAAAGAGCGAAGCGAGCGACAGATCGAGTGGCGGCTGATCGTCCGTGCGGGCCCTCGACCGCATGGAGATTGAAGACTCAGGTCCCAATCCCGAGCGCCTCGCGGCGGCAATTCATCTTCAACTCCAGCATTCGAACGGTCCGGTTCCGGTCTACGAGATCGCCAAGGCTCTCGACGTCGTCGAGATCAGGGAAGCGCGAATGGGAGGCTTAGAAGGGGCCTTGGTCACGACGCCGGACCGAAATGTCGGCTCGATCGTTGTCAACAGCCGATCCCATCCCGTACGCCGACGGTTCACCTTAGCCCACGAGCTAGGACACTTTCTCAATCCCTGGCATCGCCCGAGCGATTCCTCAAGCGGCTTTTCCTGCACGCGCGGAGATTTGGGGAATGGATGGCGGAGAGGATCGGCCCCTGTCTCACGTCACGTCGCCCAGGAGATTGAGGCCAATCGGTTCGCGATCGAGCTGCTCGCTCCAGCACCGCTGGTGCGCCGCCACCTGAGCGGGATTCCCGACCTTGCGAAAGTAATTGAGCTCGCCGACAACTTCGGACTCAGCCGCGCGGCGGGCGCGCGGCGTTATGTCGAGCTTCATCCACGGCCGACCGGGCTCGTGTTCAGCGCCGATGGCGTCGTGCGCTATGTCGAACGCCATTCCGATTTTTCCTTCGTAAGCTGCCGGCCCGGTCAACGCGTGCCGGCGCTTCCTGCCCCGACGGACGAAGCGGGTCTATCGGATCATGTGGAGGTCGATCCACGCGACTGGCTGGGACGGCCCGGTCGCGACTCCCTCGTTGCGCAGACGCTAACTCAACGCGACGGCTACGCGATCACCTTGCTCGTCTTCGACGCAACAGAGACCGATGCCGACGAAAGTGACGCCTGACCGCGGGCCGCCACTCGTTTGACGCCTCCGGTTCACTGTTAATTCGCTAAAGGCGCCGCTCCGATCGCTGTTCCGCAAAAACGATTTCCCTGTTCGGCACGAATGAATTCCCTGTTGGAGGGCGTAGGGAATTCTCTACGCAAGCTGCTGATAAGACTGCGATAATTGGGAGAAGATTCTGCCCCTCTAGCCCGATTTTCGAGGATTTTCCCTGTTACCAGGGTTATTCTGGACCCGAGACCGGTTCGGCGAGACTGCGTCGTCAGCCACGCATTCCCGGAAATCGGAGACTTCGTCATGACCGGCGCAAAGGCCCGCATTCCGCCGGCCTTTGCGGCCGCGGAGATCGGAGACCGTCGGAAATGGTCTGCGCGGGGCCAATTGGCGGGCCGGTCTCTAACCTCGAATTTCCAATCTCCGGAATTTGCCCGTGTGCTTTGCCGATACCGGTTTGCCATCCGCGAAGACCTGTTCGTTTTGCTCCACCTGCGCGCTCACAGATCGAATGCGAGTCTGTGCCTTCGGGGTGCTTTGCGCCTCCCGCCCCGGAGCTCGATTTGTTTCGCAGCGCAACATCTGATGTAATTTGATGTGAGACCTCATTGAGCGAGGCGTGCATATCTCGGTAGGTTTCCTTTGCGATCACGCCAACCGCCATGGCCGGGAAACATTTCGGCGGACGGACGGCAAGGGAGGAAGACGATGGAAAAGCCGGTCGCAATCCTTGATCCGCAGTGGCGCCGAATAGACGAACTGTTCACCCGGGAGGATTTCCAGAAGCTGGGCGAAGTTTGCGAATTGGTCTGGGGCCGAGACGGGCACATGCCAATATCCATGTTCGACGAGAATATCGGTCGGGCGCGTTTCTACCTTGCGGCAAATCCTCTGATCGATAGCAGCAGGGTCGCCGCGGCGCACAAGTTGCAAGCGATTATCGAACTCTACGGCGCCTTTCCCGATACGGTGGATTATTCGGCTTGCTTCTCGCGCGGAATCGAAGTGCTCTCGACAGGCCCGGGCATGCGTAATTCGGTCGCCGAAATGGCCATCGCTATGGCGCTGGCCGGCGCGCGGGGCCTCGTTCAAGAGCACGAGAACTTCCGGCGCGGAACGGAGAACTGGTTTAGCGACAATGATGCAACCGATTTTTCTCTCTACGGCGCCGACGTAGGTTTCGTTGGCTTTGGGCAAATCGCACGCGAATGCACTCGGCTACTTGCGCCCTTCGCCCCGAACGTCACAGCCTATGATCCGTGGGTGGATCCGGAGCTCGCCAAGGATTATGGCGTGCGTCTGGTCTCGTTGGACGAAGTGGCGCGGACCAGCCGATGCCTGTTCGTGACAGCCGCGCCGACCCGGTCCAACAGGGGCATGCTAGACGCCACGACGATCGAGAAGCTGCCGCATCGCGCTCTGGTGGTCGTGGTAAGCCGCGCTCACGTAGTTGACTCGGCCGCTCTGCTTGACGCCGTGCGCGCGGGCAAGGTCCGGGCCGCGATCGACGTCCACCCGGTCGAGCCGCCGCTGCTTGATGATCCGGTGCGCACGCTTCCGGACGTTATCCTTTCCCCTCACCGCGCGGCGGCCGTGGAGCACGGACGGCAGTTGATGGGCCACCTGATCGTCGAGGATATCGGCCGGATGATGGAAGGGTTGCCACCCGCGAATCTAGCACGCGCACGCGCGGAGACCATCCATGAGCTGGCCGGCGTGCAGCATTCAAAGAAGCTCGAGGATATGTGCGAGGTCCGCAGCTGATCGCTTCAGCGACGAGACAAGCTATACGCGCTGGATTGCTCTGGAAGCCACAAACGAGAATTGGCGCGAAGTGCGCCGCATCTAAGGGAGGATGGAATGGGTATTAGGTCGAGGGGCTTAAGCGCCGGCGCGATGCTTTGCGCAATTGTCCTCGCGGGTGGTCCTGCGAGCGCGCAGGACGCGGCTGGCAAGGATCTGAAGATCGCAGCCGTGCTGAAGACGCTGGCCAATCCCTACTGGCAGACGACTAAGGACGGGATTGAGGCGGAGGCGAAGGCAATAGGCGCAACCGTGACCGTGCAAGCCGCAGCGGATGAGTCGGCGATCGATCAACAGACCGACATGCTCCAGACCATGGTTGGGCAAGGCTACAATTGCTTCATTGTCGCGCCTATCACGAAGAGCAACCTCATCCAGCCCCTCGTAGCTGCAAGCAAAGCCAGTGCGCCCATCGTCGCGGGCGACGCCTTCGACGAAGCCGCTTTGCAGGCAGCGGGCGTCAAGCTGGCAACCTATGTCACCGTGCGTCACGTCGACGCCGGCAAGGCCGTGGCTGAAGACGTGTCGAAGCGCTTGGGCGGGGCGGGCAAAGTCGCGCTGATCGGAGGGTTGCCCGGTCATCCCGCCAGCGTGGGGCGCCTCGATGGCTTCCGCAGCGGCGCTGGGAAACTTGAGATCGTGCAAGAGGAGGCCGCCGATTGGGACCGCGAGAAGGCATTGAACGCGGCGGATGCGATCCTACGCGCGCATCCGGACTTGAAGGCGTTCTATGCCGCCAATGATGGCATGGCCCTCGGTGTGCAACAGGCCGTGAACAACGCGGGCCTTACAGGTAAGGTGCTAGTCTATGGCACCGATGCGATTGACGACGCCTTGACCTCGATTCAATCGGGTCAAATGACTGGGACCGCCGCGCAGTTTCCATTCTTGATGGGCCAACTAGAAGTCCAAGCCTGCGTCGCAGCCCGTAAAGGGGCGACTCTCGACCCGGTGACAGTCGCTCCCCAGACTTTGATCACCGCGGACAATGTCGCTGACGCCAAGAAAGCGGCGCCGCATCCGTGGTTTTCATATGCCAGTCCGTTTGGCATGAAGGCGAACTGACCGAACCAGCAGATGCAGCTGCCCGCGCGGCAAGAATCCGAACTTCTATCGTCTCCGTCAGTGTTACTGGCGGAGAAGATGCGTTCGGACGGCTTCCTCGACTGGATTGTTGTCGGGGCGCTGATTGTCGTGCTCGCGATCGGCGGCCTGGTTTCGCCGCTTTTTCTCACGATCGGAAACCTAACCTCGATCCTGATCGCGTGTTCGCTCCTAGCCGTGATTGCGATCGGGCAAACCTTTGTCATCATTGTCGCCGGCATTGACCTTTCCGTCGGAGCGGTGGCGCAGGTATCGAGCGTAATGATCGGGATCGCGGTCACGCACAAATGGGGCGTGCCCGTCGGCATCGGGATGGCGCTGATCGCGTCTCTGTTTTTTGGCGTCGTCAATGGGCTTGTCGTATCGGTAGGAAAGATTAGCGATTTCGTCGCGACGCTCGGCACCCTTAGCATCTTGACAGGCGTGGCTCTCGTCTTGTCCGACGGTCGTCCAGTCGGCGTGATCTCGCCGCTCCTTGCCGAACTCGCCAGCGGCAGCTTCGCTAGGGTTCCGAACATCGCGCTACTCGCGGGCACTGTGGCGATCGTAAGCCACATTGCGATGTTCCATACTCGATTCGGGATGCGGTTGTTTGCGACTGGCAGCAACTACGAAGGCAGCCGGAACCTGGGCCTCGACGTCGGCAAGATGAAGATTTTCGCCTACGCCATCTGCGGCCTATCGTCCGGCATCGGCGGAATCATGCTGACTGCGCGCATCGGCTCCGCCGAGCCCGCGGTGGGCAGCGCTTATCTGCTTGGGTCGATCGCCGCTTCGGTGCTTGGCGGCACAAGCCTGTTTGGGGGACGAGGAACTGTGATTGGACCGGTAGTGGGCGCCTTCGTCTTGGCCGCGCTTCACAATTTGATGACGTTGCGCGGAATCGGGGTTTTCTATCAGCCGATTGTTACGGGCGTCGTCGTAATCCTGTTCGCGCTTGTTTACCGACTGCAGCGATGAGCGGGGTCGCTCGAGAGACGGCGCGCGCGCATAAGCTCGTCGAAGTGCGCGACGTCAAAAAGAATTTTGGCTCAGTTCAGGCGCTCAAAGGGGTCAGTCTCTCGATTCGCGACGGTGAGGTCTGCGCCATCGTCGGCGACAATGGCGCCGGGAAGTCCACGCTCGTCAAGATCCTGACCGGAGCGCACCAACCAAGTTCGGGAACGATCGCGATCGAAGGACGAGAGGTGGCGCTGCACAATCCGGACGAGGCGCGGCGACTGGGGATCGAGGCCCTATTTCAGGATCTTGCCCTCGCCGATGATCTGACAATCTGGCAAAACCTTTACCTGGGCCGCGAGTTGACGTGGGGCGGTCCTCTTCGCTTTGTGCGGAAGCGCGCGATGTCGCAACAGGCAAGGCATATGCTTGACGGCCTGCACATGAACATTCCCTCTGTCGACGCGAAAGCGCGAAAGTTGTCCGGAGGGCAGCGCCAAGCAGTGGCGATCGCTCGAGCTGTGGGCTGGAAGGCGAGGCTGACGATCCTCGACGAGCCGACTGCCGCGCTGGGCTTACGAGAACGGACCGCGGTCGAGGACTTGATAGAAAGGCTGCGGGACCAAGGCCGCACATTCCTGCTTGTTAGTCACAACTTTGATCAGGTGATGCGGCTCTCGAATGAGATCTGGGCGATGCGCAATGGCCGCGTCGTTGGCCATCGCCGAACTGCTGAGACGACAGGCGATGAGCTGGTGGCTCTGATCACCGGCGCCAAGGCTTCTGAGTTTCACTACTCGGCCTGAGAATCATTAACGGGCCGCAGGCGGCATGCAATTTCGCACTGTCCCTCTTCGCAACGACAAAGCGAGCGCCAGACTAAATCTACGCTCGGGTCGCGAACCTATTGCACCGGGATATTCTCTCGCAAGATCACGCGAGGCTCAATGAGTGCCCGTGACAAAAACGGCGCCACCGACACCATCGAGCCTAGTAATTGGATAACCGATTGCTCGGCCATGAGCCGGGCGTTCTGGTCAATTACCGCGTCAGCGACCCCTTCAAGGAGGTAGGACCGTGTATCGGCCGTCAGGTCGTGGCAAACGAAGACAGGTTTGCGACGCAGGAACACTTCCCTCAGTCCCTGTACGATGCCCTGCCCTCCAGCGCCGATGCAGTAAAGTCCGACGAGATCTTTCTCCCGACGCAGGACGCCAAGCGTTTCAGTGTAACTCTTGCGAGAGTCCTCGGCGACCTCCACTACCGATGATATGGAAAGGTCTTGAAAATCTTCGACGACCACCGAACGAAACCCGGCTTCACGCTCTTCGTGGCCCCGGTAGGATCGCGAGCCCATAAAGACGGCGATCGTCCCCTGACGCTCGCCGATCATTCGGCCCATGATCCACGCTGCGGTGCGCCCGGCGATGCGGTTGTCGATCCCAATGTAGGCGGCTCTTGGCGCGGCTGGAATGTCGGATGCAATCGTTACCAGTCGGACGCCGGCTTCGGTGAGGTTGCGCAGGGCGTCGCGCGTCTTGGGATGATCGAGCGCGATGATTCCGAGTCCTCTCGCATTCAGCGATATTTTTTCGATTGCGGCCATCGTCTCTTCCGGCGAATAACTGTTCAATCGATGCACCGTGCACGAAGCAACCAACGGAACGCGCGACGCGTAATCCTCGATATGCTTGGCTAAACCTGCGAGAAAAGAGTTTTTGCCTATGGGGATGATGAATGCGAGATGCGCTGGTTTCGAGGGAAGTGTGACCGAATCAAAGGTAGGCAGATAGTTAAGTTTGCGCGCCGCTTCATGGACGCGTTGACGGCTGGCTGCGCTGGCGCCCGGACGCCTGTTGAGTACGCGATCGACAGTGGCAGTAGAGAGGCCGGCGCATTGGGCGATGTCGATGATCGTCGTCTTCAAGAGCGTCCTCCGGCCCTATCTCGCTCAATTGAGATAAGCGTAGTGACGGGTGGACGCCACAGCAACCGCGATGACGGCGCGTCGGCTTTCCTCCACGATAAGTTATTGACGGCCATCGCGCGCTTGGAACGGTGGCGGAAAAATTCAGTTGACACGCTTAGTGCGGCGTGAACTACTAAACGTTTAAGAGGGCGCCGAGACGACGAGCGCTTCGAAATCGTGGCCAACGCGACTGTTTAGTAAGGGTCGGCGTAGTCCGGCCAAAATCGGAGGAGCGGACAATGAGGATGAGCAAGACGAGTCTATTACTGACATGCGCTGCGGGAACGCTTGCGTTGACTCTCGGGACGGCGTCTTCGGCGCGGGCTGAAGGCAAGTCGCTCACGATGTGCTGGGCGGCGTGGGACCCGGCGAATGCGCTGGTCGAACTTGACAAGGACTTCACCGCCAAGACGGGCATCGAAATGAAGCACGAGTTCGTCCCCTGGACGAGCTACGCGGACCATTTCATTAACCTGCTCAACTCGCGCAGCAGCGAATGTGACCTGATCATCGGCGACAGCCAATGGATCGGCGGCGCCGCGGAGAACAAGTGGTACGTCAAGCTCAACGACTTCTTCGACAAGAACAACATTTCCATGGACACATTCTTGCCCGCGACTGTCGTTGGATATGCGGAGTGGCCCAAGAATACGCCGAACTATTGGGGTTTACCGGCCATGGCCGACGCGGTCGGTTGGACGTATCGCAAGGACTGGTTCGCCAAGCCGGAGCTTCGGGCTGACTTCAAGGCCAAGTACAATCGCGAACTTGAACCGCCCAAGACCTGGGACGAACTGATCGAAGTCGCGAAGTTCTTCACTGGCAAGGAGATCGATGGCAAGAAAGTCTATGGCGCGTACGTCTTCAGCGAGCGAGGCTCCGAAGGCATCACGATGGGCGTCACCAACGCGATGTACAACTATGGCTTCGACTATATGGACCCGAAGAAGCCGTACCAGATGGAGGGCATCGTCAACTCCGCCGGCGCCGCCAAAGGCATGGACGTCTACAAGGAGCTGTTTACCTGCTGCCAGCCGCCGGGCCTGACCAACGCATACATGCAGGAAGGTCTCGACGCCTTCAAGTCCGGCCAAGTCGCGATGCAGATGAACTGGTACGCGTTCTTCCCGGGCCTGGCCAAGGACCCGAATGTCGGTGGGGACAAGATCGGGTTCTTCAAGAACCCGGCCGGTCCTGCTGGCGATTTTACTCAACTTGGCGGTCAGGGGCTTTCGGTGGTCGCGGCTTCGAAGAATGTCGACGATGCGCTGGCTTACGTGAAATGGTTCGCGCAGCCGGAGGTTCAGCAGAAGTGGACGGATCTTGGGGGCGCTTCGGCGTCCAAGGCCGTGCTTGATTCGGACGCCTACAAGAAGAGCGCCGGCTACGCGCCGTCATTCGTGGAGTCGATGGGCATGGTCAAGGATTTCTGGGCCGAGCCGTTGTACGTCCCGCTCCTCCTCGACATGCAGAACCGCGTCCATGATTACGTCGTCGCCAACAAGGGCACTTCGAAGCAAGCGCTCGACTCGTTGGTCAAGGACTGGATCAAGGTCTTCAAGCAGGAAGGCAAGGACCCTTCCTGACCGCGTGACGGTTGGTTCTCTGAAACCCGTCCCCGGCGACGTACCCGCCGGGGAGCCTCGATAGGTCCACAAGCGGGCAGGTTATGTCGGTGACGAACAACGCAAGAGGCATCGCGGAAGGAATTGCCTTCCGGAAGCCGGCGATGGTTGACGGGCGGGCGAGAGGGCTGTCGGATCGAGCCGTCGCCTGGCTATTTATCCTGCCGACGATGCTGTTGCTTCTCGCGATCAACATCTTTCCGCTGATCTGGGCGATCCGGTTGTCATTCACCGGCTTGATGGCGAACCTGCCAACCCCAGCCCGATTCATTGGCTTCGACAATTACGTTGACATTCTAACCGATGAGGATCTCTGGGCGAACTTCCAGATCACCGCGCATTTCGTGTTTTGGACGATCGCGCTGCAGGTCCTGGTCGGCCTAGGTCTCGCGTTGCTCATTAACCAAAAATTCCGCGGCCATAGCTTCTGGACGACTGTTATCCTTTTGCCGATGATGTTGTCCCCGGCGGTCGTGGGTAATTTCTGGACCTTGCTGTTTCAGCCGCAGATCGGGCCGTTCAATTATCTCATCGGCTTTTTAACCGGCGCTGCGCCGAGCTCGTTCACAATGATCGGAAGCGTCGCGTTGGCGCCATGGACGATCGTGCTGGTCAACACCTGGATGTGGGCGCCCTATGTCATGCTGATCTGTCTGGCCGGATTGCGCTCGATCCCAGACTACATCTACGAGGCGGCGGAGGTCGACCGCGCCTCCCCATTGAGGCAATTCCTGTCGATCACTTTCCCGATGGTCCTTCCTTTTCTTATGCTCGCCGTGCTTTTCCAGGCGATCCAGTCGTTCGTAATGTTCGACTTGGTCAATCTGCTCACCTCTGGCGGACCAGGATCGACGACCGAACTGGTCTCGATCACGCTGAAGCGCGCCGCGTTTGAAAAATGGGAAACGGGCTACGCCTCAGCGCTCGCTGTGATCCTTTTTGTCACGATATTCGGGGCGGCCAATATCTACGTGAAGGCGCTCAACAAAGTGAAACAGCAATGAGTGCGGTCCAGGCCCCCCGTCCGTTTTCCGAGCCGTCGCCGCTCGTCCGTTGGCTGGCCGGCGCCGTCGTCGTCCTTTACGCCATCGTCACGATCCTGCCTCTGGTTTGGATCGGCGCAACGGCCTTCAAGTCGCAGGAAGACGCGATCGCCTATCCGCCGAAAGTGTTCTTCACACCGACGCTTGAGGGAGTCGTCGACCTGTTTACGGTGCAAACGCATCAATCGCACGATTTCATCGCCAAGCTGCCACCGCCCAAGACATGGTACGAGAAGATCGCCCGCGACCGCGATATGGTAATCGCCGGTCCGTCGCGGTTCGTCGAGCGATTCCTCAACTCGTTGATCATCGGCTTCGGCTCAACCATCCTCGCGACTTTCCTTGGGGTGCTGGCCGCCTACGGGTTTTCGCGCTTTCGAGTGCCGTTCGCCGACGACCTGTTATTTTTCATCCTGTCGACGCGGATGATGCCGCCAATCGCGGTCGCGGTCCCAATTTACATGATGTACCGATGGCTCGGCCTCTACGACACGAGGCTCGGCATGATCCTGCTGTACACGGCGGTAAACGTGTCGCTCGCGGTCTGGCTGCTGAAGGGCTTCATCGACGAAATCCCTCGCGAATACGAGGAGGCGGCTTTGGTCGACGGTTACACGCGGCTGCAGGCGTTTCGAAAAGTGGTGCTGCCGCAGGCCGCGACGGGCATCGCGGCGACCGCGATCTTCTGCTTGATTTTCTCGTGGAACGAGTACGCGTTCAATCTATTGCTGACGAGCTCGGACGCGCAGACGATGCCGCCCTACATCCCCTTCATCATCGGCGAGGGCGGGCAAAACTGGCCTGCCGTCGCAGCGGCAACGACTCTCTTTCTGCTGCCGATCATGATTTTCACCATCGCGCTGAGAAAGCATCTTTTGCGCGGCATCACATTCGGAGCGGTGCGCCGATGACGATGAAAATCGAGCCGGCGAAAACAGACGCGTCGGCATGGCGACATCCGTTCCGCCGCGGGCCGTGGGAAATGCTGGCCACCGTCGTTATCTCCGTCGGCGTCGTCATGTTGTGCCAACCGTTCTGGCTCGTGTTGTACAGTTACTCCTTCATAACGATCCTGACCGGCGTCGCGATGTTCGTCGTTGTCACGAAACTCCCGGATTAGGGCGCGGGCTCGTGGCGCAGATCAGGATTCAAGCTCTGCACAAGTCGTTCGGCGACTTCGTCGCGGTCAAGGACTCGAACTTTACCGTCGAGGATAGCGAGTTCTTCTGCCTGCTCGGTCCGTCCGGCTGCGGCAAGACGACGACCTTGCGCATGATCGCGGGGTTGGAACTGCCGACCTCGGGTCGCATTCTGCTGGCAGGCGAGGACGTTACCCAAAAGCGCGCCTCGGCCCGCGACATCGCTTTCGTGTTCCAGCTCTTCGCGCTCTATCCGCACATGAATGTGCGGCGAAATATCGCCTTTCCGTTGGTCTCGATGGGCGTGAAGCGCGCCGAGGTTAAGACACGGGTCGAGGAAGCCGCTCGCATTCTGCGGATCACTGAATTGCTCGATCGCCCAGTGTCGGGTCTGTCGGGCGGCGACCGCCAGCGTGTGGCTCTCGGACGGGCCATCGTGCGCCGGCCGCTCGCGTTCATGATGGACGAACCGCTTGGCGCGCTCGATTCGGAGTTCCGTCAGGTCATGTGCGGGGAGCTGCGCGGACTGCACGACCGACTTAAGGCCACCACCGTCTATGTCACGCACGACCAGATCGAGGCGATGTCGCTTGGCGACAAGATCGCTGTGATGAGCCATGGCGTGATCGAACAGCTGGGCGCGCCGCAGGAGATCTATGATCGTCCGGCGTCGGTGTTCGTCGCGGATTTCATCGGCTCTCCGCCAATGAACCTGCTGACGTTCCACGATTCGGTGGAGCCCGGCCGCGCCAGGGTCCGACTCGGGGGCGCAGAGATCGCCGTTCCGGCGCCGCGCGGGGGCCTGCCGGCGCGCGATCTGATCCTGGGCGTGCGTCCCGAGCACGTGCGCCTGAACGATCAAGCCCCATTGCGGGGCGAGGTTTTCGGCACAGAATATCTCGGCACCACACAGATCGTCACCGTCACGACTCCTCATGGCTTGGCGAAAGCCCGATTGCCCGCCAATCTGAAGGTGTCGGTCGGTGACCGCGTTGGGCTCGAATTCCGCCCTGACCGCATCTCGCTGTTCGACGCCGCTTCCGGCCGCGCCATCCTGACCGCGCTCCATGATCATGCGCCCGCGATGGAGTTCGCCCATGGCTGAGGTGACGCTCGAGGGCGTTTCGAAACGCTTTGGCGCGACGAGCGCAGTGTCCGATCTGTCGCTCACCGTCGACGACGGCGCATTCGTGGTGTTGCTCGGGCCAACCGGCGCGGGCAAGACCACGACTTTGCGTCTGGTCGCCGGCCTCGAGAAACCGGACGCCGGGCGGGTCCGCATCGCCGGCCAGGATGTCACGAACGCCTCACCTGCGCAGCGCGACGTCGCCTTCGTATTCCAGCAATATTCGCTCTACCCGCATCTCTCGGTGTTCGACAATTTGGCCTTCCCGTTGCGCTCTCCCGCACGGCGGTCGCCCGAACCGCGGATCCGACAGAGGGTGAACGAAGTCGCGGCGCTGCTGCGTATCTCCGAGAAGCTGGAGGAGCGGGTC
>JGI12659J15293_10000096_pt1 | contig 26186 bp, 22 predicted proteins | sample JacPinW_OM2H0_O1_FD_15293 | JGI IMG/M metagenome (IMG submission 15293) | reverse complement strand
CGTTCCCCTCATCCAGACCCGCCGCAATCCATGCTTGAGCAGGACCGTCGTGATTGTCGCTGTCGACACGGGTTTTAAAGCGTCGATGATGTCGCTGAGCTCACTCATACTTCCTCCAGGCGGACGCGTTCAGGCGAGACGGGGTCGGCGCTGAGTACGCTAGAATACGGCTCACGCTTCGGCCAGTATATGTAGGCCGACGCGAATCCTCCCGTGGAGGCTGGTGTATGTGCAACGCCTATCGCCTGGTGACGGATCCAGTCTCGCTCTTCGAAGGCTTTTCTCAGACCCGAATCAAGATCCGCTTTTCAGAGGGCACGCCCAACATCGAGGCGCGAGAGGACATCAAGATCACCGATACCGCGCCGATCGTCCGCGCGGTCGACGGGGAGCGGGGTACCGGCGATCTCGTGCAACGGCGCTGGAGCTGGCCCGGGCAGAACCGCAAGCCGGTCTACAATTTCCGTTCGGACGGCCGCGAGTTCGCTTCGGGCCGGTGCCTTATTCCCGCTGACGGGTTCTACGAGTTCACCGATCCGGCGGACAAGAAGAAGCGGAAGGACAAGTGGCTATTCACCAAGACCGGCGAGCCGTGGTTCTGCGTCGCAGGCATCTGGCGAGCGGACAAAGACGTCGGCGAGGCCTTCACGATGTTGACGATGCCTCCTGGACCCGACATCGCGCCTTACCATGACCGGCAGGTCGCCATTCTCAATCGCGCGGACTGGGCCGCGTGGCTTGATGTCTCGATTTCAGCCAAGGCGACCCTGAAGCCGCTGCCTGCGGGCAGCCTTGCCGTCGAACAGGTGGGTTAGAAGCGTCGGTCGCGCGCCTTTGCGTAAGCGCACATGAGCAAAAGAACGAGCCAACCAGCGGCTCCGGCGAATACGATCGTCACGACAGTTTTCCTTCAATTCCGTTGCGTGGTCAGCGTTGGGGAGCTGATCGGTGCTTCACATCCGCTCGGCGATTTTGAACACGAGCCAGCCGAGTGCGGCGAAACCGACCCCCCAGAGAAGCATCACAGTGACCATCACCTTCCTCTTCTTTTTACAGGATGATTACGACGTTACCGTGCGATAGCAAGTAACAAATTGTTAAAGGCAAATCGCCGGTTGAAGTTCATCGTCCTGCTCTTTTCGAGGTGTAGACCCACGGCCGCCGCGGCGCCGTGACGCCGCTCACAGTCCGTTAACCAAACGGAAGCAAAGCAGCCTTGGGCTCGCTGTTCGCGCCTGCGTCACGGGCAAGGTCGCGCGCATCCCAGTAATTGCGGGCGAGACGCCAAATAATACGCAGGTCGTCTCCGTCCTAACGGAAGATTAACCTTGAGCCCCTAATGCGTTGATCCCCATGGGGTCCCATGCTATCCCACGCCATCCCGTCAATCGACCGCGCCTCCGCGCCGTCGCCTAGCGCCACCGTGCGCCTGAAGCGGGCTTGCTCGCGCGCCGAAGGGCTGCCCGGTGGATCGATTTCTTTCGAATTTCACCCACCGCTTCGACGCCAAGGGGCGAATCTCGATCCCAGCCTCGTTCCGTCAGGTGCTGACGAAGGACGGCTTCGCGGGCGTCTACGCCTACCCGTCGCTGGACGCGCCGGCGCTCGACTGCGGCGGCAACGCGCTGATTGCGGAGATCGATTCGCTCCTGCAGACAATGCCGCCCTATTCGCAGGCCCGCGACGCCTTTGCGACTGCGCTTTTGGGCATGAGCGAGGTCTTGCGCCTGGACGCGGAGGGCCGGGTCTTTTTCGAGGAGCGGCTGAAGACGGCGTTGGCGCTCGGCTCCGAGGCGGTGTTCGTCGGGCAGGGGCACAAGTTCCAGATCTGGGAGCCGACGCGCTTTCAGGTTCATCTCGAACAGGCGCGCGAGCGGGTCCGGCGCTTGCGCGCGGAGCGAGACGCCCTAGCGCCGCCGGGGGCGTCGGGATGAGCGGCGCCGCGCGTGCGGCGTCCGGCCATGTTCCTGTTCTGCTCAAGGAGGCCATGGAGGCGCTCGATCCTCGCAGAGGCGGCGTCTATGTCGATGGCACGTTCGGCGGTGGGGGCTATGCGCACGCGCTTCTTGACCGCGGCGCGCGCGTGGTCGCGCTCGATCGCGACCCCTCGGCCATTCGGGCCGGCGAGGCGCTGAATGCTTCGTCCGACGGTCAGCTTGAGCTCGTGGAAGCGCGCTTTGGCGAACTCGACGAGGTCGCCAAGCGTCTCGGCGTAGACGCGGTGGACGGGGTCGTGCTCGATATCGGCGTTTCGTCGATGCAGCTCGACGAGGCGGCGCGCGGCTTCTCGCTGCGCTTCGACGCGCCCCTCGACATGCGCATGGGGAGCAGCGGCCGTTCGGCCGCCGACATCCTGCGCGACGAGGACGAGGCGACGATCGCGGACATTTTGTTTCACTTCGGCGAGGAGCGCGCAGCGCGCCGAATCGCGCGCGCCATTGTCGCCGATCGCGAGGCAAAGCCGTTCACGTCGACNCTGGAGCTCGCCGGGATGATCGCGCGGGTCGCGCCAGCGCGGCGTGGCGAGCTCACCCANCCCGCGACCCGCGCCTTTCAGGCGCTGCGCATCGCCGTCAATGACGAGCTTGGCGAGCTCGCGCGCGCACTTTTCGCCGCCGAGCTTTTGCTCAAACCTCGTGGCCGCCTCGTGGTTGTGACGTTCCACTCGCTCGAGGACCGGATCGTCAAGCAGTTCTTCGCCGGTCGCTCGGGCCGCGGACGAACCGTCTCGCGCCGTTTGCCTGGCGAACCGGCGCAGGCCGAGCCGACATTCGAGGTTCCGCGCGGCCAGCCAATCGAGCCGAGCGAACCCGAGGCGCATGCAAATCCGCGCTCACGGTCGGCGAAATTGCGGTTTGGCGTCCGCACCAGCGCGCCGCCGCGGGGACGGGACGAGGGAATTGAGGCGCTGGCTCGACTGCCGGCGCGAAGGGGGAGATAGGACCGATGTGGCGTATTCTGCACGCGTTCGCCATTGCCGCGCTGATCGGCTCGGCGGCTTACGTCTACGGCGTCAAGTACCGCACGATCTATGCCTCCGAACAGCTGGTGAAGACGCGCCATCTCATCAACAAGGAGAAGGACGCGATCAATCTCCTGCGCGCCGAATATGCGCATCTCGCCCGGCCTGACCGAGTGCAGGCGCTCGCCGACTCGAAGCTTGGTCTGCAGCCGCTGGCTTTAAACCAGATCGCGACCGTCAACGAGCTGCCTGACGCTCAGCCCAAGACCGACTCGATCGGCCGTACGCTCGAATCGCTGGGCTTCACGGCTGACAATTCGACCCCGGCCGTCACCGCCTCCGCCTCAACGCCGCAAGTGAGGTGAGAAATGGCCGAGAACCCGATCGACTCGACAGCGATGCCCGCGAGCCGCGCGCGGCTGCGCTTCAAACCCCTGGATCTCCTGGCTGACGCTGGGATTGCATGGTTCAGGCGCTATCTGCCAAAGAATTTCGGCGTCGATCTGGAGCCGCCGGGCGTGCGACTCCCACAGCCTGCGGGCGCAAACAAAGCGAAGCTGAAGGCCTTCGCGAGCCAGCTTCTTTCGACCCGGCTCGACCGTTCGAGCGCGCGCGTGCGGACCATCGCGCTTGGCCTATTCGTCGCCTATGCCGGGATCGGCGTGAAGCTGCTTGTGCTCGGTCTCTCGCATGATCCGCCGCAGACGCTGAAGACAGCCGCCGATGACGCGGTCTCCGGCGCGAGGCCGGATTTATTGGACCGGAACGGCGAGATCCTCGCCAGCGACGTCAAGACCATGTCGGTGTTCGCCGAGCCGAATCGCATCATCGACATTGACGAGGCGGTCGAGCTCATCACCGCCGTGCTTCCCGACGTCGACGCGAAGCTGCTGCGCGAGCGGCTGGCTTCGAAAAAGGGCTTCATCTGGGTCAAGCGGCAGATCACGTCGAANGAGCAGGCGGAGATCTTTCACCTCGGCCTGCCCGGTGTCGGCTTCCTGCCCGAGAACAAGCGCGTCTACCCCAACGGCCCGATTGGCGCCCACGTGATCGGTTTCGTTGACAAGGACAACGTCGGCATCGCCGGCATGGAGAAATATCTCGACCAGCAGAGCCTGACCGATCCGCATGTCGCGGGCTTCACGGTTGATCCCGACAGTCTGAAGCCGGTCCGCCTCTCGCTCGATCTCAAGGCCACGCATGCGCTGCGCGACGAACTGGTCGACGGAATGGATCGCTTCCATGCCAAGGCTGCGGCGGGCATGATCGTCGACGTCAACACCGGCGAAGTGCTGGCGCTCGAATCCCTGCCCGACTTCGATCCCAACGACCCGGGCGATGTGCGCGATCCGACGAAGATCAACCGCATCAATGTCGGCGTCTACGAAATGGGCTCGACCTTCAAGGCGCTTTCGCTCGCCATGGCGCTCGAATCCGGCAAGGTCAATCTCGGCTCGCACGTGGACGCGCGCGACAGCCTGCGCTACGGGCGGTTCACGATCCACGATTTTCATGCCACCCATCGCGTGCTGACAGTGCCCGAAGTGTTCACCCATTCCTCGAACATCGGCGCCGCACGGCTAGCGCTGATGGTTGGCGTCGAGGGCCATAAGGCCTTCTTGAAGAAGATGGGTCAGCTCGACCGCTTGCGCACCGAGTTGCCGGAGAGCGCCGAGCCGCTGGTGCCCAAGCACTGGGCGCTTCTCAACACGATGACCATCGCCTTCGGCCAGGGCCTCAATGTCGCGCCAATCCAGGCGGTGATGGCGGTGTGCGCACTGGCCAACGGGGGGGAGATGATGACGCCAACCTTTCTGCCGCGCACCGAAGAGGAGGCCGCGAAGGTCAGCCATCGCGTGATCAGCGAGCAGACTTCCGAGTCCATGCGCTACCTACTGCGCTCAAACGCGACGCATGGGTCCGCAAGTTTCGCCAACATTCCCGGCTACTACGTCGGTGGAAAGACGGGAACCGCCGACAAGATCATCCACGGGCACTATTCGCAGAACAAGGTCTTCACCACCTTCATGGCGATCACGCCGGCCGACAAGCCGAAGTACCTTTATCTGACGATCTACGACGATCCGGAGCCCGCGCCGGAAGATCATGGATTCCATACCGCCGCCTATAACGCCGGCCGCGTCGCCGGCGCGCTTATCCGCCGGGTCGAACCGCTTGAGGGCGTGCCGCCGATGAAGGAGGCGCCAACGCAGCCGTTCCCCATCATCGCCCGACTAGGGTATGGAGCCGACGCCGACAAGACCGGCAAGGAGTGAGCTCAAGGGCGATGAGACGGCTTGGCGACATCCTCGAGCTCAAGGACGCCGATCGTGCGCTGGCGTCGCGGGCGATTGCAGGGCTCGCGTTCGACAGCCGAAAGACGGCGCCGGGCGATATTTTCTTCGCGCTTGCGGGGGCGAAGGACGACGGCCTCAATCACGTCGGCGAAGCGGTGGCGAAAGGCGCAGCCGCGATTGTCGCTGAGCGTTGGGCGGAAACCCCTAATGCCGCTTTCGTGAAGGTCGCCGACGCCCGCGCTGCGCTTGCTCAGGCCGCCGCGCGCTTCTATCCGCGCCAGCCCGAAACCATTGTCGCGGTGACCGGCACCAGCGGAAAGACGTCGGTCGCAGCCTTCGTGCGCCAGATCTGGCAGACGTTGGGACGCGAGGCTGCTTCGATCGGGACGATCGGCGTCGTGTCGCGCCCGCTGACCGTCTACGGATCGCTAACGACGCCGGACCCCATCGCGTTGCATCAACTGCTTGATCGGCTCGCCTCGAACGGCGTCACGAGCCTCGCGATCGAGGCGTCCTCGCACGGTCTCGACCAGAAACGGCTTGACGGCGTGCGGTTCGCGGCGGGCGCGTTCACCAACCTGACGCGCGACCACATGGACTATCATGCGTCGGTCGAGGACTATTTGGCCGCCAAGCTCAGGCTGTTCCAAGATCTTTTGCCCGATGGCGCGCCGGCAGTCATTGACGCCGACAGCGCCATTGCTCCACGCGTGATCGCGACGGCGTGGGCGCGTGGCCTTCAGGTTGTCACCGTCGGCGTGAAGGGCGAGACGATCCGCCTGAATTCCGCTCCGCGCGACGGATTGTCTTCTGTGCTCGATCTTCAGTTCCGTGGCCGCAGCTTTCGCGTGAAGTTTCCGCTTGCCGGCGACTTTCAGATCTCCAACGCGCTGGTTGCCGCAGGGCTTTGCATTGGCACAGGCAGCGACGCGGATGCGGTCTTCGAAGCGCTGCAAGCGCTCGAAGGCGCGCCGGGACGCCTCGAACGCATTGGGGGCGTCCGCGGCGCGACTGTTTTTGTCGACTACGCGCACAAGCCCGACGCGCTCGAGAAGGCAATTGCCGCGCTGCGGCCGTTCGTGCGCGGGCGTCTTGTCCTGGTGTTCGGTTGCGGTGGCGACCGCGATCCGGGCAAGCGACCGATCATGGGCGAAATCGCTGTGCGTTGCGCTGACGTGACGATCGTGACCGACGATAATCCTCGCTCCGAGAATGCCGCGGCGATCCGAGCGCAGATCCTTGCCGCCGCGCCTTTGGCGATCGAGATCGGCGACCGCGCGGCGGCCATTCGCGCAGCGGTCGCAGTGCTTCGCGACGGCGATGCGCTTCTGATCGCCGGCAAGGGTCACGAAACTGGGCAGATCGTGGGCGATAAGACGCTGCCGTTCTCCGACGCCGATGAGGCGCGCGCGGCGCTCAAGGAGGCGCCATGACTGCGCTTTGGACCCAAGCCGAATTGAGCACAGCGCTTGGCGCCGTGCCGAGCAATCCGCTGAGCACGGCTGTCAAGGGCGTCTCGATCGACAGCCGGACGCTTGAGGCGGACGATCTCTTCTTCGCCATACGGGGCGATGCGCATGACGGTCACGACCATGTCGCGCGCGCTTTCGAAGCTGGCGCTGCGGCCGCCGTCATATCGCGCGAGCGCGCGCCGCAGCTTGCCGCCCTCGGCCCGGCGTTCGTGGTTGAGGACACCCTGAACGCAATGGAGCGGCTGGGCGTCGCTGCTCGCGCGCGTTCGAAGGCGAAGATCGTCGCAGTGACCGGTTCGGTCGGCAAGACGACGGCCAAGGAGATGCTGCGCGCGATGCTCACGGCCTGCGGCGCAACGCACGCTTCAGCGGCTTCCTACAATAACCATTGGGGCGTGCCGCTGACGCTCGCCCGAATGCCGGCGGGCGCGTGCTTCGGCGTGTTTGAGATGGGCATGAATCACGCGGGTGAAATCGCGCCGCTTACCCGGATGGCTCGGCCGCATGTCGCACTCGTGACGACGATCGCCCCGGTCCACATCGAGCATCTCGGCTCGATCGAAGCCATCGCCGACGCGAAGGCTGAGATCTTTCACGGCCTCGAACCACACGGAACCGCCGTCTTGAATCGCGACGCTCCGCAATTCGAGCGGCTGAAGACAGCCGCCGCGGCGCGCGGCGCAAGGGTCTGGCGCTTCGGCCGCGGCGCCGATTGCGACGCCCAACTCCTGGAGGTCGAGGCGATCGATGGCGGCTCGCGCGTGAGGGCGCGCGTTCTCGCTCGCGAATTGGCGTTCGAACTCGGCGCGCCGGGGCTTCATATGGCGCAGGACGCGCTCGGCGCGCTCCTGGCTGCGGAAGCGTTTGGCGCCGACCTTGAGGCCTGCGCCGCCGCGCTTCGTCGCTTCTCGCCGCAGAAGGGCAGGGGCGAGCGCTTCTTACTGCCGACGCCTGACGGTCCGGCGACCATCATCGATGAAAGCTACAACGCGAATCCCGCGTCGATGCGGGCCGCCCTGGCGCTGCTCGCTGCGGCCAAGCCCGGACCAAAAGGGCGCCGAATCGCGGTCATTGGCGACATGCTCGAGCTTGGGCCGAAAGCGGCGGCGATGCACGCCGAACTCGCCGCCGACCTTAGCGCCAACAAGGTGGATCTCTTGTTCGGCGCGGGCCCGCTCACGCGCGCGCTTTACGAGGCGGCGCCGGAATCGATGCGAGCCGCCTGGACCGAGCGCTCAAGCGAGTTGACGGACGAAGTCGCCCGCGCCCTGCGGGGCGGCGATATCGCGATGGTCAAAGGCTCGAACGGCAGCCGGATGGGCCCGCTCGTTTCAGCTTTGCGCGACCGCTTCGCTCATGGGCCAGGAGGCTAGGACATGCTGACCTGGCTGGCGGAACTCCCAGGCGCCTTCCACCTGTTCCGATACCTCACTTTCCGCACGCTTGGCGCCGCGGGAACCGGGCTTTTCCTCGTCTTCTTCTTCGGTCCGACGATCATCTCCGCGTTGCGTCTGAAACAGGGCAAGGGGCAGCCGATTCGGCCCGATGGACCGGCGTCGCATCTTCTCAGCAAAAAAGGCACGCCGACGATGGGCGGCCTGATGATCCTGTTCGGTCTCTTTGTCTCGGCCTTGCTGTGGGCCAATCTCGAAAGCCCCTATGTGTGGATCGTGCTGTTCGTCACCGCGGGCTTCGCTGTGATCGGCTTCTACGACGACTATCTGAAGGTGACGAAACAGTCAGAACGCGGCTTCTCGGGCCGCGCGCGCCTTTTTGGCGAATATGTCATCGCCGCGCTCGCCTGCTATGCGCTGATGCGCGTCGGCGCCAATGGCGCGACCGGACTCGCGGTGCCGTTCGTGAGCGGCTTCGTGTTCGATTTCGGCTGGGCGTTCTTGCTGTTCGGCCCGTTCGTCATTGTCGCCTTCGGCAATGCGGTCAATCTGACCGACGGGCTCGACGGGCTCGCGATCGTGCCGGTGATGATCGCCGCCGCGACGCTTGGGCTCATCGCCTATATTGCGGGCAACTTTGTCTACTCGCACTACCTTCTGATCAATCATGTGCCTTTCGCTGGCGATCTCATGGTGGTCAGCGGCGCGTTGATTGGCGCGGGCGTCGGCTTCTTGTGGTTCAACGCGCCCCCAGCACAGATCTTCATGGGCGACACGGGGTCGCTGGCGCTCGGCGGACTGCTAGGCACAACAGCTGTCGCGATCAAGCACGAGATCGTGCTGGCGGTGATTGGCGGGCTGTTCGTGATGGAGGCGGCTTCGGTCGTTGTGCAGGTGGTGTCGTTCAAGCTCACCGGCAGGCGGGTGTTCCGCATGGCGCCCATTCATCACCATTTCGAGCAGCTCGGCTGGTCCGAGCCGCAGATTGTCATGCGCTTCTGGATCATCGCCTTCGTGCTCGCGATGGTCGGCCTTGCCTCGCTGAAACTGAGGTGACGATGACGCCGGTCGAGACCCTGCGCGGGCAGAGCGTCGCTCTCTTCGGCCTTGGCGGTTCGGGGCTTTCGACGGCGCGGGCGCTTGTCACCGGCGGCGCCGACGTGGCCGCCTGGGACGACAGTGCTGCGGCACGCGAGCGCGCGGAAGCCGCGGGAATTGCGCTGGTCGATCTCGCCCAAGCCGATTGGTGCGGTTTCCGGGTGTTGGTGCTTGCGCCCGGCGTGCCGCTGACGCACCCGAAGCCGCATTGGACCGTGAACCTCGCGGACCAGGCGGGGGTTCCAATCATCGGCGACATCGAGCTCTTCGTGCGCGAGCGCGGCGCCAGGGCGCCCGACGCGCCGTTTGTCGCGATCACCGGCACCAATGGCAAATCGACGACCACGGCGCTGATCGCCCATGTGCTCAGGCAAGCCGGGCGCGAAGTGGCGATGGGCGGCAACATCGGCGTGCCGGTCCTCGATCTGCCGCTACCCGCTGCAGGACGCACGCATGTCGTCGAGTGTTCGTCCTATCAGATTGATCTTGCTCCCTCGCTCGCGCCCAGCGTGGGACTCCTGATCAACATCACACCCGACCATCTCGATCGGCATGGCGACCTCGCCCGCTATGCCGCGATCAAGGAGCGCCTTGTCGCGCAGGCGGAAGTCGCGCTGGTCGGCGTGGACGACGAGCCGTGCCGCGCCATCTATGCGCGGCTGAAGGCGCGTGCCGGCTCCTCGCGAGTCGTTGCTGTATCGGGGACAGAGTCGCCACTCGCCGACGTTTGGGTCAGCGAGCACCGCGTGACGGCGCGGGGAGAAACAGCGCCTGCGGCCTATCTTGGTGGCGCACGGGCACTTCGCGGCGCCCACAATGGGCAGAACGCGGCGTTCGCCTATGCCGCCGCGCGAGCCCTCGGCGTGGAGCGCGATCGCATTGCGCACGCGTTCGAGACGTTTCCTGGCCTCGCGCATCGGATGGAAGAGGTCGGTCACCTTGGCCGGGTGCTGTTCATTAACGATTCGAAGGCAACCAACTCAGACGCCGCTGAGAAGGCGCTGCTGTCGTTCCACGATATTCATTGGATCCTCGGCGGCAGGCCCAAAGCGGGGGGTGTGGAGTCGCTGCGTCCGCTCTTTCCGCGCATCGCCAAGGCCTACTTGATCGGCGAGGCGAGCGATGAATTCGCACGCACGCTCGATGGCGCTGTTCCTTTCGAACGGTACGAGACCTTAGACGCGGCCATTGAGGCGGCGGCGGAGGATGCGGCGCAGTCGCAGGCGCGCGAGCCCGCGGTGCTGCTTTCGCCGGCCTGCGCTTCGTTCGATCAGTTCGCGAATTTCGAGGCGCGCGGCGACGCCTTTCGGGCGCACGTCGCCAAATGGCTTGAGCAGCGCGCGGTAGCCGGAACGCGCGCGCAAAACGGGGGATAGAGCCATGGTTTCGAGAGTGGAGCGCGGACCTGTTGCGGATTGGATGCGCACCGCCGACCGCTGGCTCATCGGGTCGTTCGTGGCGCTGATGGTGATCGGCCTGGTGATGGCGCTGGCGGCAAGTCCGGCGGTCGCGGAGCGGCTCAATCTCTCGACCTTCCACTTCGTCAACCGCCAAGCTTTGATGCTGNTCCCGACGGCGGCGTTNATGATTGCAACCTCGTTCCTTTCGCCGCGACATGTGCGACGGGCGGCGTTGCTGGCGTTTGTCGTGTCGTTCGCGCTCATCATTCTCGCGCTCATGTTCGGCGCGGAGGTCAAAGGGGCGAGGCGTTGGATCTTCGGCCTGCAACCCTCGGAGTTCATTAAACCGGCGTTCGTCGTTCTCGCTGCTTGGGCTTTCACCGAAGGCGGGCGGACCGGGCCGACTGCAATTCCGGCCAAGCTTTTGTCGTTCCTGCTGCTGCCGATCGCGATTGTGCCGCTCATCCTCGAGCCCGACTTCGGTCAGACGATGCTGGTCGCGGTTGTGTGGACGGCGCTCTTCTTCCTGGCCGGTCTGCATTGGTTCTGGGTGGTCGCTATCGGGGGCATGGGCATGGCCGGCGGGTTCGCCGTATTCAAACTGTCGCCGCACGTACACGAGCGCGTTTTGCGCTTTCTCGATCCGGACTCGACGGGCGGGTTGGTCGATACTTTTCAGGTCGACACCGCGTTGCAGAGCATTCTCTCCGGCGGCTGGCTTGGACGGGGACCGGGCGAGGGCGTCTACAAACGAATCCTGCCCGACGCGCACACCGACTTTGTCTTTGCCGTGACCGGCGAAGAATTTGGCATGATCGCTTGCATGGCGCTGATCGCCTTCTTCGCCTTCATTGTCCTGCGCGCGCTTACGCTCGCTGCGCGAAACCCAGACCCGTTTTGCCGGCTCGCGGCCGCCGGACTGACAGTCATGTTTGGAGTGCAGAGCTGGATCAACATGGCCGTCAACTTACGCGCCATGCCGGCCAAGGGAATGACCTTGCCGTTCATCTCCTACGGCGGCTCTTCTTTGCTTGCGCTCGGCCTCGGCATGGGCTTCCTCATCGCGACGACGCGGAAAAGACCGGCCGCCGATCTCGACCACCCGGCGGCGACGGAGGGATGAGTTCGACGCGCTCGATTCTGCTCGCGGCGGGCGGCACGGGCGGACATCTCTTTCCCGCGGCGGCGCTGGCGGCCGCTCTTGCCAAACGGGGCGCCGAGGTGGAACTCGCGACCGACAGCCGCGCGCTCAAATTTGGCGGGGATTTTCCGGCGCGGGCGATTCACGCCTTTCCGTCAGCGACGACGACGGAAGCCGGAGCGCTCGCCAAGGCGCGCGCTTCGCTCACGCTTGGCGCGGGCTTCGCGGCCGCCGCCGTCAAGCTCAGTCGCATCAAGCCGCGCGCCGTCGTTGGCTTTGGCGGATATCCGACGGTGCCGCCGCTTCTCGCCGCCTGGCTCCTCAGGATTCCGACCGTCCTGCATGAGCAGAATGCGGTGATGGGACGCGCGAATCGCTTTTTGAGCCCACGCGTCAACGCTATCGCTTGCGGTTTTCCGGGTTTGAAGGGCGTCGATCAGGCTAAGATGCACGTGACCGGCAATCCTGTTCGGCCGTCGGTCATCGCCGCCGCTGTGATTCCCTATCCCGAGCCCATCGTGCAGCGCTTGAACCTTCTGGTGACCGGCGGCTCACAGGGGGCCCGCGTCATGTCCGATGTCGTGCCTGCGGCGCTCGCCCTTCTGACCCCGGACGAGAGGCAATGGATCCGCCTCACTCAACAGGCGCGCGGCGAGGATAGCTCGCGGGTTGCGGCGGCTTGCGCGCGAATGAGCGTTCCGGTCGAGATCGCGGAGTTTTTCTCGGACCTTCCAACGCGGATCGCCGCAGCCCATCTCGTCATCGGCCGCGCCGGCGCTTCAACCGTCTCCGAGCTCGCGGTCATCGGGCGCGCTTCCGTCCTCGTGCCGTTCCCGCATGCGCTCGATCAGGATCAGGCGGCGAACGCAGCGGCGCTCGCGATGGTCGGCGGCGCGACCGTCGTGCCGCAGACCGAGTTCACGCCCGAGCGATTGGCCGCAATCTTACGCGACGCGCTCGCGGCGCCGGCCAGTCTCCAGGCGGCGGCTATGGCCGCGAAATCGATCGGCGTCCCGGACGCCGCCGAGCGGCTCGCCGAGCTGGTGCTTGAGATCGCGCGGCCGGTTTAGGCGACGGTATCATCGCCGGTTAACGCTTTCGCTCCGGTGGGCGTCCCTTGACATAATCTTTAAGCCCTGACGCCAGCCAGTCGAACAGAAGCCGGACCCGCGGCGCGGTCGTCAAATCGCGGTGCATGGCCAGCCACACTTCGAGCGTGAACTGGAAGGCGTTCGGCAGCACCGGGACGAGTTCGGGCGTGCGCCGCGCGATGGCGTCTTGGCAGCCGCCGACACCGACGCCGGCGCGCAGCGCCGCGAGCTGGGCGACGTCGCTGTCGCAGCGAAAGCCGAAGTCCTCGCGCGAGAGCGTTTCCGCCAACGCGCCCGCGGACCGAAACGTCTGATTGTCGCGGTCGAAGCCGATCAGGCAACGATGCTTGAGATCGGCGAGCGAACGCGGTTCGCCGAACCGCGCGAGATAGTCGCGATGCGCGTAAAGCCGAATGCGCGTCGAACCGATGCGGCGCGCGACCAGGCCGCTCTGGGTCGGGCGGACCATGCGCACGGCGATGTCGGCGTCGCCGCGCGCGAGATCCTGGTTGCGGTTGGTGACCGCGAGCTCGACGGCGACCCCCGGATTGCGGGCGCGAAAACCGGCGAAAATCGGCGGCAGCGCTTCGGAGCCCATGATCTCGCTCGCGGTGACGCGCACGATGCCGCGATCGGTCGCCGTCGCCGAAGAAGCGGAACGCGCGAGCGCCGCCGCCGCTACGGCCATTGCTTCAGCGTGCGGGACAAGCGCCTTCGCGGCCGCGGTCGGGACAAGTCCGCGCGGCGAGCGCGTGAACAGCGTCGCCCCGAGCGCCTCTTCCAGCCCGTCGATGTGGCGCCCGACCGTCGGCTGGGCGAGGCCCAGCCGACGCGCGGCGCCGCTGAGGGTCAAGTCGCGCGCGACTTCGAGGAAGGTGCGCAATTCGTCCCAGTCGGGCTCGCGGCCGCTCATACGAAAACGTATAGCTGGTCAAGACAAATATGCAATTCCGCAGATGTCAGCGAGGGCGTATCGAGAAGGCCAAAGCGGTTGCGCCACGCGCCGCGGCTCAAAGGAGGCCTCGATGACCGCGATCCTCGCCCGCCTCGCGTATGCCAGCGCGCCGGCTTCCGCGTGCGTCGCCGGCGGGTCGGCGTCAGGCGGGGTCAGGACGGTGCTGCGCCTGGAGGGCGCGGCCGCCTTCGCCACGGCGATTGCGCTTTACGGCGGTGCCGGCTTCTCGTGGCTGGCGTTCACGGTTCTCTTCCTTGCGCCGGATGTTTCGATGCTCGCCTATCTCGCCGGACCGAGAGTGGGCGCGGTTGCCTATAACCTCGTCCATACTTACGTGCTGGCGCTGCTGCTCGCGCTCGCGGGCTTTGCGTTCGGCTTGCCTGTCGCCTCGACGCTGGCGCTGATCTTGATCGCTCACATCGGCTTCGACCGCATGCTCGGCTACGGCTTGAAGTATGCGAGCGGCTTCGGCGACACGCATCTTAGCCGCATCGGTCGCGCTTAGGGAGTGAGAGCAGTGCGTGTGCACGTCATCGAGACCGGCCGGGTTCAGATCAAGGCAAGCCAGATCGTCGGCCGGGGGTATGGGCTCGCACGTCGCATCGCGCCGCTCTTCGACGCCGAGTGGTCGGACTGGCTGCCGGTCAACGCCTTACGCCATCGAGCATCGCGACGGCGTGATCCTGGTCGATACGGGCGTGTCAGCCGCTGTGAAACGTCTGCCGCGTTGGCACCCCTATTTCCGCTCGTGCGTCCGCTTCGCCATCGAGCCGGAGCAGGAGGCAGGCGCGCAACTGAGGGCGCTCGGCGTCGCCGCAACAGACATCAAGCAAGTCGTGCTGACCCACCTGCACATCGACCACGATGCCGGTCTCGGCGCCTTCCCGTCGAGCGAAATCCTCGTCAGCCCTGGCGAGCTTGAGCGCGCCGCCGGCGCCGCGGGGCGGCTTCGCGGCTATCTGCCGCAGCGCTGGCCCAAGGCGTTCGATCCGAAGCCTCTCATTCTCGATGACGGTTCCTACGGACCGTTTCCGCAATCGAAACGTCTGACCGCCGACGGCGCGATCGTCGCTGTCGCCACGCCCGGCCACACACCCAACCGCTTGTCGGTGATCGTCAAAGACGGCGACGCGGCCGTTTTTATCGCCGGCGACGCATCGTACAACGAGGAGACGATGCTCAAGGGGACGATCGACGGCGTCAGCGACAACGAGAACCAAGCGGCGGCGACGCTTGCCGCCATCCGGGCGTTCGCCGAAGCGCGGCCGACGGTCTATCTGCCCGCCCACGATTCTGAGGCGACGGAGCGGCTCGCCGAGCGCCGCGTGGTCAGCAGTCGTCAGTCCATCACCGCGTGGGCCGCCGCCTCTTCGCGCGAAACGGGTGCCGCGGACTTTGTCGAGCGGATGAGCGCGAGCAGTGGAAAGGCGCAGAGCGCAACAAAGGTCATGAATAGGAAGCTGTTCGAATAGGCCATGATCGCCGCTTGCTGGGTGATCATCCCTTCGAGCATCGCCATGCTCGGAAGGCCGTGGCCCCAGACCATCGAAGCGTTCGGCAATCGGAGCGCGTCGTTGAACGGCGTCGCATGCTCGACGAGCTGGCTGTGGAACATGGTCGTCATGCTGGTCAGGCGCGCGATGACGACTGAGATCCCGACCGACGAGCCGATGTTGCGGATGAGCGTCCACAACGCCGCGCCCTCCGTGCGCAATTCACCCGGCAGGCTTGCGAAGGCGATCGTGTTGAGCGGCACGAAGATGAAGCCGAGGCCCAATCCTTGGGCGACCGAATTGATCACGATCGTCCGGGCTGAAACGTCGAGGTTCCAACCGACCATGAGGTAGAGCGACACAGACGAGAGTACGAGGCCGATGAGGATCATGATCCGATTATCGATCCTGCCGCTCAGTCTGCCGACTACGAACATCCCCACGAATGTGCCGATTCCGCGCGTGCCAAGCAGAACGCCGCTCGAAAACACCGGATAATTGAGCAGGTTCTGAATGAACGGCGTCACCAGCGCCATGCTCGCAAGCAGCATGATGCCAACCAGGAACATGAAGACGAGAGCGATCGAGAAGTTCCAGTCCTTGAAGATGCGCACGCTGATGAAGGGCCGAGCGGACGTCAAGCAGTCGGCGAGGAAGAAGTAGAAGCCGATAATCGCGAGGATCATCTCAATCCAAATTTCAGGCGATTCAAACCAGCCAAGCTGTTCGCCGCGGTCGAGCATCATTTGCAACGAGCCGATGCCGAGCGACAGGCTTAAGAAACCGAACCAGGAGAAGGGCACGTCGCGCCGGGTCGGCGTCTCGCTCATGAACACCCAAAGGCCGGCGGTAGTGAGAATGCCGAAAGGCAGGTTGACGAAAAACACCCACCGCCACGAATAGGAGTCGGTGAGCCAGCCGCCGAGCGTCGGGCCCATGATCGGGCCGAGCATGACGCCCATGCCCCAGATCGCCATTGCCGAGCCGCGCTTGGCGGGCGGGAAAATGTCGAGCATGACCGCCTGGCTCAAGGGCACGAGCGCCGCACCGAACACGCCCTGCAGCAGCCGGTAGGCGACCATCTGCTCGATCGACAGCGCAACGCCGCAGAGCATCGACGCGACGGTGAACCCGGCCGTGCAAACGATGAAGAGCTTCTTGCGGCCGAAGCGCGTCGCCATCCAGCCGAGCGGCGAGGTCATGATCGCCGCGGCGACGATGTAGGACGTCAACACCCAGTTGATCTGATCCTGCGTCGTCGCGAGCGAGCCCTGCATATAAGGCAGGGCGACATTCGCGATCGTCGTGTCGAGCGCCTGCATGATCGTCGCCATCATGATGCAAACGGTCAACAGCCACTTGAGCGTCGGCGAGATCGTCTCGTAGAGCGGCGGAGCGGGCGCTTGCGCGTTCATCGGATGACGGCTGTCCGCGCTCCCATGAGGGTGTCGACGTAGCCGACCACCCATTGCTTGAGCCCTTCAAGCGTGCCCGCGAGCGTGCGAACCCGTCCCGTGTCGACGGTCACATAGGTGCTCATGCCCGCTCTCAAGCCCGTCGTATCCTCCTTCGGATCGAAGCAGAAGCGGAGCGGCACGCGCTGGACGACCTTGACCCAGTTGCCGCTCGCATTCTGGGGCGGCAGAATCGCGAACTGAGCGCCGGTGCCAGGCGCGATCGAGCAGATCGTCCCTTTCCATTCCCTGTCGGGGAACGTGTCGACGCTGACCGTGGCAGGCAGTCCGACATGGACATAGGTTAAGTCCGATTCCTTCGGATTGGCGTCGACCCACAGGCCGGTATTGGCGACAACCGCGAACACCGGCTGGCCAGCCGCCGCCACGCGTCCGAGCTCGATCTCGGGCACCTGCGTGGCGACGCCGTCGATCGGCGCGAGCACCTTGGTGTTGCGCAGATTGCGCTCGGCGTCGTCGACCGCGGCCCTCGCCTGGATATAGTCGGGGAACTGGTCGATCGTCGTCCCGGGGCCGCCGCTGAGCTTCACCGTCACCGTCGCCTGTTGCCATTTGACGAATTCGAGGATCTGCTTGGCCTGAATCAGGTTGGCCATCGAAGTGTCGCGATCGGCGGCCGTGCCTGAGCGCGAGATGGCGAGGTCGTTCTTGCGGTCGAAGTCGGCCTGGCGCACGCGGACTGCGTCCTGGCCCATTTTGATCTGGTCGACATTGCTCGCATACGTGGATTGCAGGTTGGCGAATTCGACCTTGGCCGCTTCGAGCTTGCCCTTCGCGAGCGCGAGGGCGATTTCATAAGGCTTGGGATCGATGTCGAAGAGCGGATCGCCGACCTTGACCTTTTGCCCCTCGACGACATGCACGGCGACGATCGCGCCGGTGACTTGCGGTGTAATTAGCGACTTGTCGGCGCCGACATAAGCGTTGTCGGTTGACACATAGCGGCCGCTGCTCAGCCACCAGCTGAAACCAAGCGCCAGCGCCGCGAGCGGAATGACGACGAGCATCACGAACCGACTGATGCGGCGCTTCGGCTTGACGACGATTGGCGTCTGCGCGGCAGGTGGCGCTGCGGGCGGCGGTGGCGCCTGCGGGCCCGGCGCAGGCGTTCGCGCGGGCGTGAACTGAATTGGCTGTGAGGGCTGCTGCCCTGATGGCGTTTGTGGCGCGGATTCGCGCGGAGCGGACTGCGGGGCGGCTCCCTTCGACGGCGTGAAAGGCAGGGGCTGCCCCGGTTGGGACGCGGCGGGGGGATCGTTCTCCTGCGCGGAATCGCGCGCGGACGATGGCTTGGGCTGGGTCACTTTGCTTCGGCTCCCGCAATCAATTCGTTCTTGATATTGGCTTTCATGGTCGTAAGGCCGTCGTGCATGGCGCGGACGGTCGATTCGTCGACACCCGCCAGCGCACGGCCCATCAAGTCCTCGGCGAGCGCCCCCAGATCCCTCAAAGCCGGCGCGGCCTTTTCAGTGAGATAGAGACGGTTGGCGCGGCGGTCGGTCGCATCGTCGCGCCGCTCGACGAGGCCGGCGACGGTCAGTTTGTCGATCAGCCGCCCGAGTGTGATCGGCGCGAGGTCGAGCGCCTCGGCGAGTTCGCTCTGCTTCGTCCCTTCGCAGCGCTGCAAGCGCGAGAGCACCGCCCATTGCGCGCGGGTCGTGCCGAGTTCGCGGGCGCGCTGATCGGAATAGGTCCTGAGCAGGCGAGCGACGTCATGGAGCGCGAAACCCAGCTCGCGGGCGGGGGATATGGTCCATTTGTGAGCAAGCGATAACATAAGCATGCTTATAATATAGTGAGCAGGCTTATTCAAGGGTGCAATGCAAAAAAAGACGGTCGCGGGAAGCGGATTACGCCCGCTTCCTCGCTCAATCATATGATTAAAGAGATAAGGCCGAGGGCGCGCCGTATCGGGCCATAAAGCAATCGAGGCCCGCGTCTATCTGCCGTTCGATCTTGACGCGCGAGGGCTGGAAACTTGGATCATACAGGCAATGAAGGTGGAGTTCGCCCCTCACAAGAGCAAGGAATTGCTCAGCCGCGACCGTCGGATCGTTGACGGCCAGGCAGCCGTCCTTCGCAGCTTGCTCAAGGATATCGGCAAGAACCGCATGCAATTTTTTGATTCTAGCGCTATAAATGGAATGCCCCAAAGTTGGAAAACGGTAGGAGGCTCCTAAGGCAATTCGGGACAGTGAGAGACTCGAAGGATCGAGAACGAGATCAAGCAGTTCACGCGCGATTTGTTGCAGCCGATCGCGAATTGGCAGCGACCCCGTCGCGGACACGGCGGAAAGCATCCTGCCCTGAAGGCTCTCGACGACCGCGAGGAACAGCGCATCTTTGCTCGTATAACGGGCGTAGACGGTCTGCTTGGCCACGCCGGCGCGGCTCGCCACCTCGTCCATGCTGACGCCATCATAGCCTTTTTCGAGGAACGCTTCGCGGGCGGCGCAGATGATCAATTGAGCCTTATCGCCCATTGTGGAGACCCGGCAATTGGTCAAGACACGGCATATTTAAGCCTATCACGCACTTTTGAACCTGCCATGCCATAGATCTAGACTGGACCGTCTAGTTCCGCATTGAAAGCCATACGGCCATGCTTACATCTCGACGGTAGACTAGACAGTCTAGTCTGCGGGAGGTGAGGGCGCTTAGGATGAGGATCGAAGACCGAAAAGGTCTCAATCGCTCCGGCGGCGTGACACCCTTCCGTTCCTCACGTTGCGCCAAAGCCTCGACGTAGGGAGCGGTTCGTCTTCCGGTTCAAGCAACGGAGAAAACGCCATGAAACGCCCATCCTTCCGCGCGCTATCGGCCGGCGCGCTTTTCGGCCTTCTGTCTGTGACGCCAGCCTTCGCGCAAGTGGCGGGCAATCCAGGTGATTTGCACACTCAGACCCTGTATATGCAGCAGTACCACGGTCTGAAAGGATACACAGCCAGGGCGCCCGAGCCCGCCAAGACGACGAGCTGCGACGTGGTCCACGACTTTAATACGAGTCAATCGCATTTTGGTTACATCGCCGTCTGCCCGCTTTTCCCGTTCCATTGATCTGTCGACAAGGGAGGCGCTCCCGCGAGGCGCCTCCCTCAGCTTCCGCGATAGGTCGAATAGCTCCACGGCGAGACGAGGAGGGGCACATGATAATGCGCCTGGGGGTCGCCGACGCCGAAGCGGATCGGGATGATGTCGAGGAACGGCGGGTCGGCTAATTCCGCACGCCGCCGTCGAAAATAGTCCCCGGCGTGGAAGATAAGCTCGAACTGGCCGGCGCGCGCCTGGTCGGCGCTCATCAGCGGCTTGTCGGTGCGGCCGTCGGCGTTGGTCACGACATCGGCGATGAGCGTGCGGTCTGATGCGCCCGCCAACTCGTAAAGCTCCACTCGGACGCCCTCCGCAGGCCGACCGCGGCTTACGTCGAGGACATGGGTCGTAAGGCCAGCCAAATTCTGCTCCCTCCGCGCTTCAAACGCCCGCTAGCGGAGCGCGCCATCGCTATTCTATCGCCACGGACGAACGTCGGCCAATGCGCTCTCTTCATGCAGGATTGACATGGCAGCAGCGCCATCCGGCGCGATTGCCAATTGCACGGACGCATGAGAAGACTGAGCCCTCGCGCTTACGACTTTTGTATAAGTGATAGGGAGGTCGGCCCGATGGACGACAGGGTCANGGACCAAGCCGACGAAACTGGCGAATGGCTCGACGCGCTCGATTCCGTCGAAGCCTTCGAGGGTATCACCAAGGTCGACGACATTCTGGATGCGGTTGTCACCTCCGCTCGTCGTAAGGGCGCGAAGCTGCCGTTCGCCGCCAACACCGCCTACGTTAACACGATTTCGCCCGAAGCCGAGCCGCCCCATCCTGGCGATCGCCAGCTCGAGCAACAGATCCGTCGCTACGTCCGCTGGAACGCCGCGGCGATGGTCGTCAAGGCGAACAAGGAGTCCTCCGAGCTTGGCGGACACATTGCGAGCTTCCAGTCGGCGGCGACCCTTTATGATACCGGTTTCATGCATTTTTGGCATGCCTGCAACGACACCCACGGCGGCGACCTAGTCTATTTCCAGGGCCATAGCTCGCCTGGCGTTTACGCCCGCGCGTATCTCGAGGGCCGCCTCAGCGATGATCAGCTGGTGAACTTCCGCCAGGAGGTCGGCGGAAAGGGTCTGGCGTCCTATCCCCATCCCTGGCTGATGCCGGACTTCTGGCAGTTCCCGACCGTCTCGATGGGTCTCGGTCCCTTGATGGCGATCTATCAGGCCCGGTTTCTGCGCTATCTGCACGGGCGGGGGCTCGCCGACACGGCGCCTCGCAAGGTTTGGGTGTTCTGCGGCGATGGCGAGATGGACGAGCCGGAGTCGCTTGGCGCCATCTCGCTTGCGGGCCGCGAGAAGCTCGACAACCTCATCTTCGTCATCAATTGCAACCTGCAGCGACTCGACGGGCCGGTGCGCGGCAACGGCAAGATCGTACAGGAATTGGAAGCCGACTTCCGTGGCGCGGGCTGGAACGTCATCAAATGCCTCTGGGGTTCCGGCTGGGACACACTGCTCGCCAAGGATAATGAGGGCAAGCTTCGTCAGCTCATGGACGAATGCGTCGACGGCGAATACCAGGACTTCAAGTCGAAAGACGGCGCCTATATCCGCAAGAACTTCTTCGGCCGTTATCCCGAGACGGCGGCGATGGTTGAGGCCTGGACCGACGCCGAGATCTGGGCGCTGACTCGAGGCGGGCACGACCCGGTCAAGGTCTATGCCGCGTACAAGGCGGCGGTCGATCACAAGGGCCAGCCGACCGTCATCCTCGCGAAAACCGTCAAAGGCTATGGCATGGGCTCGGCCGGGGAAGGCCAGATGATCGCGCATCAGGCCAAGAAGCTCGGCCACGAGGCGCTCAAATCCTTCCGCGACCGGTTCAAAATCCCGATTTCCGACACCGATCTCGACAGCGTTCCCTTCTTGCGCTTCCCCGAGGGCAGCAAGGAAATGACGTACCTGCGCGAGCGCCGCGCGGCGCTCGGCGGCTATCTGCCGTCGCGCCGGCGCAAGAGCGAATCGCTTATCGTCCCCCCGCTTTCCAGTTTCGATGCGCTCTTGAAAGCAACCGCTGAGGGCCGCGAAATCTCGACCACAATGGCCTTCGTGCGGATTCTGACCGCGCTTCTGCGCGACAAGAATCTGGGCTCCCATGTGGTTCCGATTGTCCCCGACGAGAGCCGCACCTTCGGCATGGAGGGTCTGTTCCGGCAGGTCGGGATCTTCAGCCAGGTCGGCCAGCTCTATCGGCCCCAGGACGCCGATCAGCTCATGTATTATCGCGAGGATCCGAAAGGCCAGATTCTTCAGGAGGGCATCAACGAGCCNGGCGCGATGGCCTCGTTCATCGCCGCGGGCACATCCTATTCGACCTCCAATGTGCCGATGATACCCTTCTACATCTACTACTCGATGTTCGGGTTCCAGCGAGTCGGCGATCTCGCCTGGGCCGCGGGCGACATGAGGACGCGCGGGTTCCTGATCGGGGGCACCTCCGGCCGTACGACCCTCAATGGCGAAGGCCTGCAGCACGAGGATGGTCATAGCCATATTCTGGCGTCGACCATCCCGAATTGCGTAACCTACGATCCCACTTTTGCCTACGAAGTGGCGGTAATCATCCACGCGGGCCTGAACCGCATGCTCGTCGACCAGGACGATGTCTTTTATTACATCACGACCCTGAATGAGAATTACCCACATCCGGCGATGCCGGAAGGGGCGGAGGAGGGCATCCTCAAGGGCGCCTACAAGCTGCGGGAGGTCAAAGCCGATCAGCCGGGTCTCCACGTCCGGCTGATGGGTGCCGGCGCAATCCTGCGCGAGGTCGAAGCGGCGGCCGAGATGCTGGCCAGCGAGCACGGCGTCAGCAGCGAGATTTGGAGCGTCACCAGCTTCACCGAGCTACGCCGGGAAGGCCTCGATGTCGAGCGCTGGAATCTGCTCCATCCTGAAGCCGATGCGAAGGTCCCGTTCATCACGAGCGCTCTTTCGAACGGGAAGGGGCCGGTTATCGCCTCAACGGACTACATAAAGGCGCTTCCGGACGGGATTCGGCCATATGTGCCGGCGCGCTACAAGGTGCTTGGAACGGATGGGTTCGGACGCTCCGATTATCGCCGCCGTCTGCGCTCGTTCTTTGAAGTCGACCGCTATCACGTCGCGGTGGCGAGTCTGAAGGCGCTGGCGGAAGAACAACTCCTGCCCAATCGGCGCGTGTCCGAGGCGATCGCCAAATACGGCATCGATCCTGAGGGGCCGAACCCAGCGCGAAGCTGAAATCTCGGCATCCTAGACAACCTGCTCGCTGAGGAGAGCGCCGGTGGCGAAAATCGACGTGAAGGTTCCCGATATTGGCGATTTCAAGGACGTGCCGGTCATCGAGGTCCTTGTGAAGGTCGGCGACGTCGTCAAGGCGGAGCAGTCGCTGATCTCGCTCGAATCGGACAAAGCGACGATGGACGTGCCTTCGCCCGTGGAGGGCGCCATCGCCGAGATTTTGGCGAAGGTCGGTGACAAAGTGTCGATGGGAACGCTGATCGCCCGGGTCGAATCCGGCGAAGGTGAAGCGAAGGCCGAAGCGGCTCTCCCCAAGGCCGCCGCGCCAGCAGCACCCGCGAAAACGGCCGCGCCGGCGTCATCCAAATCAGAGAAGTCGGCGCCTCCCACCAAATCCGGCGGCCAGGCACCCGCGAAGGCCGCGTCGATCGACATTATGATCCCCGACATCGGCGACTTCAAGGATGTGCCGGTCATCGAGATTCTGGCGAATGTGGGCGACATGGTCGAGGCGGAGCAGCCGGTCGTGACACTCGAATCCGACAAGGCGAGCATGGACGTGCCGTCGCCGGCAGCCGGCAAGATCACCGAGATCGCCGTCAAGATCGGCGACAAGGTGTCGATGGGTTCGCTGGTCGGGAAGCTCGAGTCCAGCGGACAAGCTGGGCAGGCTTCGGCGGATCAGGTCGACGAGGCGGATGCGAAGGAAGAAGAGGACGCCGCCGAAGCGCCCGACACTTCGCCCGTTGCGTCAAGCGATCTACCGCCCCGGCCGCCAAAAGCAGGGTCGGGCCCCGCACTCCCAGATTTCTCGGGCGTTTTCGCTGGCCCCGCGGTTCGGCGGCTGGCGCGCGAGCTTGGCCTCGATCTTAATCAGCTGAAGGGGACGGGCGAAAAGGGCCGCATCACCCGCGAGGACGTGAAGGCGGCGCTCTCCAAGGGCGCGGCCGCGCCTGCGGGAGGGGGCGGCGCGCTGCCCGCGGTGCCGCAGGTCGACTTCGCCAAATTCGGTCCTATCGAGACGGTCGCGCTGTCTCGCATCAAGAAGATTTCCGGCCCGCGGCTGCACGCCTCGTGGGTCAACATTCCGCATGTCACGCATACGGATGACGCGGACATCACCGATCTCGACGCCTTCCGAAAGGCGCTCGACGAGGACGCGAAGAAAGACAAGTCAAAGCCTTACCGCATGTCGTTGCTGCCGCTTCTCATGCGGGCCGCGGTCGCCACGCTGAAGGCGTTTCCGACCTTCAACTCTGCTCTCAGTCCGGGCGGCGACTCTTTGATTTTGCGCCGCTATTGGCACATCGGCGTCGCGGTGGACACGCCTGATGGCCTCGTGGTCGCCGTCATCAAGGATGTCGACCAGAAAGGCGTCGTCGACCTTGCCCGCGAGCTTGGGGCCCTCTCGGAAAAGGCCCGCGCCGGCAAGCTTTCGCCAGCCGAAATGCAGGGGGCGACCTTCACCATCTCTTCGCTGGGCGGCATCGGCGGCACCGCCTTCACCCCGATCGTCAACGCGCCCGAAGTCGCGATTCTTGGCGTCGTGCGTTCGAAAATGGCCCCGGTTTGGGACGGAACGGCGTTTCAGCCTCGTCTCATGCTGCCTTTATGCCTATCTTACGATCACAGGGTGATCGACGGCGCGGGGGCCGCTCGCTTCATGCGCCATCTCGCGGGCCTCTTGGAGGACATGCGGCGTATTCTTCTGTGACCGCGGTCCGATAGAGAGACAGGCATGGCGAAAGAAATCCGGCTTCCCGACATCGGCGACTTCAAGGATGTGCCGATCATCGAAATCCTCGTCGCGCCCGGGCAGAACGTCCGCAAGGACGAGACGATCCTGACCCTCGAAAGCGACAAGGCCAGCATGGATGTGCCCGCGCCTGAGGATGGCGTGATCGGCGAGATTCGCGTCAAGGTCGGCGACAAGGTCACCCAGGGCGACGTGCTGGCGACCTTTTCGGGCGGCGAGGAGACGAAGCAGGCCGCGCCGCAGACGCCCAAAGCTGCCGCTCCGGCCGCCGATGTCCGAGGCGGCGGCGTCGAAATCCAGGAGCCCGCTCCAAAAGCCGCCGCGCCAGCGAGTCCCCCGCCCAAGCCCGCGGCCGATCCTGGCGGGCAGGCTGATTTCGAGGCCGATATCCTGGTTTTGGGCGCAGGCCCCGGCGGCTATACCGCCGCTTTCCGCGCCGCCGATCTGGGCCAGAATGTCGTCCTGGTCGACTCGCGACCGACGCTTGGCGGCGTGTGCCTCAACGTCGGCTGCATCCCGTCCAAGGCGCTGCTGCATGTCGCCAAGGTCATCGATGACGCCAAGGCGATGGGTTCGCACGGGGTGAGCTTTGGCGCGCCGACCTTCGACCCTGCGGCGATCCGCAGCTGGAAGGACGGGGTGGTCAAGCGGCTGACGGGCGGCCTTACCGGCCTTGCAAAGCAGCGCAAGGTCAAGGTGGTATCCGGGGAGGGCAAGTTCACCTCGGCCAACACGCTGCGGGTTGAGACCGCGGAGGGCGCGCGGGTGGTGCGCTTCAACAAGGCGATCATCGCCGCCGGGTCCGAACCGGCTGCGCCGGGCTTCATCCCCGCCGACCCTCGCATCTGGGATTCGACCGCGGCGCTCGAGATCAGCTTCATCCCCAAGCGCATGTTGGTCCTCGGCGGAGGCATCATCGGGCTCGAGATGGCGACGGTCTACCATTCGCTGGGCGCCGGCATCACCGTGATCGAAATGATGGACCAGCTGATGCCGGGGGCCGATCTGGACATTGTGACCCCGCTCGCCAAGCGTATCGGACGGCTTTACGACAAGATCCTGCTCAAAACGAAGGTGACCGCCATTCAGGCTGAGCCGGATGGACTCAAGGTGACTTACGAAGGCTCCGACGGCGCGAAGACCGAGACGTTCGACGCGATTCTGGTCTCCGTCGGGCGACGGCCCAATGGGGCGCGCATCGGCGCGGCGGCTGCAGGCGTCGCCGTCGACGAGCGCGGCTATATCGCGGTCGACCGGCAGATGCGCACCAATGTGCCGCATATCTTCGCCATCGGCGACATCGTGGGACAGCCGATGCTGGCGCAT
>JGI12659J15293_10000093_pt1 | contig 26626 bp, 25 predicted proteins | sample JacPinW_OM2H0_O1_FD_15293 | JGI IMG/M metagenome (IMG submission 15293) | reverse complement strand
GGATCGTGGTCATGACCGAAAACAAGCCGTACGGGCTCACGATATGGAACGGCTCGAAGAGGTCATCGATCGCCAGCGCCCACCCAGGCGGGCTGCCGCCGAATCGCTCGTCCATCTGGACGAGGCTTAAGAACATCATCATGAGCGCGACTGTGTTGACGAAGATCGTCACCGCCCGTCGCGGCTCCTGACTTTGCGCTCCTGCCGGCATGAGCGTGAGGAGGCGGATCGGCGCGATCCGTCGCAGCGCCGCGTCGTCGAACAGCGGCAGGCAGAGCAACATGGTTTGAAGATTGAACCAATTGTAGTTTCCGGTCAGGAGAATACATCCTTCCAGCAGAAGAATGCCGAACCCGGCGGCAAATCGTAATCGCCGCGGGAAGAAGATCAGGAACGGCAGAACGAGCTCGACGACAAACATGGCTCCGGTTGCGGCCTTCAATGAGCCCGCCGGCAGCTGTGCCGCGTACCACGCGAGCGGCGTCGGCAGCGGCTGCGTCAGAAAATGGTAGCTGAGCGCCGAGAGATTCCACCAATTGGGATCGCCGCTGATCAGCTTGACGACGCCCGACATGAACATGAAGCGGAACAAGAGCCAGCGCGCGAGCCAAACCCCGGTGGTCGGCCTGGAGCTCATCAGGAGCGCGACGACAGCCGTCTCCAAGAGGAACGTATCCCACTGGAAGTTCATGAATGTCTGCCCGGCATAGAACAGCGAGAGATAAAGCGCGTAGATCAGAACCAGACTGAGCCGTGGGAGCAGATTGAAAACCAGCATGAGCGACAAGCCAGCTCCAGCCCAGCACGTCGTCTGAACCGCGAGATCGCTGTCGTTCAGCCAGAACACCATCGGCATGAGAACGAAGCGCCCCGGTCCGAGACGGGGGGCGAGCGCGTCGACCAGTTCGGAGAGCGGCAGGATGCCGTGGCTGCCGATGAGTCCTTGCGCCTGCACAGCGAAGGAGACGAAGGCGAAAAGGGTTATGAGCCCGAACAGGTGAAGGAACAGGAACGAGACCAGCTCGTAGCGCGGCGGGTCGTAACCCCTTCCCCACAGCAAGAGGCTGGCCCGGTAGAAGGCCGGGCGGCGCCTGGCGATAAAGGCATAAGCACTTTCCGAGACCGGCGCGAAACCGGGAATGTGGCGGTACAGAGCGAGCCAGAACCCCTTGCCGCGCGCATGGGCGAGCGTCAGGAAACTGGCCTCGGCGCCGCTGGCGCGCTCGCCGTCGGGCGCAATGAATTGCACGGCGCGCTGGAATTCGGCTTCAGGAATCGCCGGGTATTGCGCCAGGACCTGCTGATAAGGTCGGTATTCGACGCTCTCGCCCGTCAGTTTCTGCCAATAGCGCGCCCAATAGCCGCAGAACCCGCAATCGCCGTCATAGATGAGCTGTGGCCGCACGCTGGCTGGCCTTTCAGCGGGATCGACGGACTGATCTCCGAACACCTCTTGCACGACATCACGACGGCTAGCGCAACCTCACTTCGTCAGCCGCTGGTCTGACATCGCCGATAGGCGGTCGATGGCGTGCGTCGACCGCCTGCTTGTGCGCTCTGCCGCCACGCAGCGGAAAAAGGCTCACGCTTGCGCTCAGCCCTGGGCGCCGGCCGCTTACTTCTCGAGATCAGCCAGCGTCGGCATGCGACCGTTTGGCGTCAAGTGGTTGATGATCTGGGGCAGCGCCGTCGCGAGCTGGTTCATCAATTCTTGCTGGCTCATGCCGGTTTTCTGCGAGAGCTGGGCGAGCACGTCCTGGCCGAGCGCCGAGCCGAGCTGTCCAGGCGGAACCGGCTCATTCGTCCCGTGACCGACCCAGGAATTGGCCTGTGGCACTCCCCCGGCGGTGAGCTTGCCAATAAGATCCGTGAGGCCGCCGAGGATGCTGCCGGCTGGCGCGTTTGTTGGCATAGGTTGCCCAGGCGGCGGGATAGGCACGGCCGGCGGGGACGCGGGCGCAGAGCTGCCGCTAAACAGCTTGCCGAGAATCAGCGCGCCAACGGCGACCGCGATCGGTGTCGCCAGATTGCCGCCCGGAACCGCATTTTTCATCGCGTCGTCAAAGGAAGCCATCGTTGTCTCCTCCACCTCAATCCAAATCGCAAAGCGCGAGCTCCGACTACAGCCTAACGCCGCAATTCGAAGATATCACGACCAAGACTAACGGCTTGCGTTTTCCCCGTCCATACCGCACATTCGGACGGTCGGCTCGCGGCGCAAGGGGAGGTTACGATATGTGGGCAATAATCGCCTGGATCATTCTTGGTCTGATCGCCGGATTCATAGCAAGCAAGATCGTCAACAAGACGGGTTCTGGCATGACGATGGACATTGCGCTCGGCGTCGTCGGCGCGATCGTCGGCGGTTATATAGGCAATCTGATTGGCATGGGTCCGACAGTGAGCGTTTTGAGTTTCTGGAACATAATCCTTGCAGTTATCGGCGCCTGCATCGTGCTTTGGGTCTACCACAAGGTCGTCGCGCGAGCCTGACAAGGCCAAAACTGTAGCGGAACTGTTGGATTAATATTATCAAGTGGACTTATTTTCGCCCTAACCATTATTGGCGCATAAATCGGGTATTGATGGGCGTTTCGTCGAATGGCGCGGGACACTTTCGGGGGAGCAAAACGTGTCCGGCACGTGCCGGACGTTCCGTGTACAGGTGACTACCACATGCTCGATCCCCTGGGATTCTGGAGCTACGCCCGCCAGGATGACGCGCAGAGCGACGGGCAGTTGAGCCAACTGCGTGCAATCGTCGGCAAGGCGATCGTGCTACAACACGGCACTGAAGTCATGCTCTGGCAGAACATTTCCGCAATCCCTTATGGTGCGGATTGGGCTGAGACGATTGAGCGAACGATCAACCAGACCACCTTCTTCGTCCCAATCGTGACGCCACGCTTTCTGAAGAGTACGCACTGTCGAGAAGAGTTCCTCGCGTTTCGGCGTCAGATGCAAAACCTCAACCCAAGCGACCTCATCTTCCCAATACACTATGTCGGCGTCGACGACGTAAAGCCAGAGGAGACGGTCTTCGGTGAAGAGTTCACCGCATTGCGCCGCTCGCAGTGGATCGACTTTCGGCCGCTCTTCTATTCCGACCTAAAATCGCCGGAGGTCAGGCGTTGGGCAGGGGAGGTTGCGGCGAGCGTGTTGAAGACACTGCGACGTCCTTTGGCAGCGCAACCGCGTCGGGAGCCAGAACCGCAACATAGGTCCGCAGCCGAGGACAAGCCGAAATCTGCCGACGACACGCCAAGATCGGTCGCCTCCAACCCGATGGCGTCAACGAACGTCGGCGAAGCTCAGCCAACCTCGCGGCAGGGGGCTCGCGTGGTGGTGCGGGGCGGCGGCTGGCCAACAAGTCTATTAATCGCCGGAGCCGTCGCAATAGCTCTCGGGTTCCCAGCGGGCGGAATCATTGGCACCATCATCTGGATCATCCTGGGTCTCATCGTGGGCTTCATCGCAAGCAAGGTCGTTAAAAGGACCGGCTCCGGCATAGCCACGGACCTCATCCTCGGCACTATCGGCGCGATCGGGGGCGGCGTGACTATGCGTTTATTGGTTGGACTACCCGGCATCGACATCATCAGCATCATGGTGGCGACGATCGGGGCCGTCGGGGCGTTGTGGATCTATTATGTGGTCGTCGCGCGTAGTTAGGCGATCAACCACCGCTCCAACGCGCGGCTGACCGGTCGTCCTCCCTCTTGGCCTCGATCCAACCTTCGATAGCGCCGTCCCTGCGTATCGCACGCTTCCAGAATGGCGCGCGGGTCTTGAGGTAGTCCATCAGCATTTCCGCCGCAGCGAACGCCGCGCCGCGATGGCCGGCGGCGACCGCGACGAAAACGATCCGCTCGCCCGGCGCGATGCGGCCGTAGCGATGGATGACGGTCGCTCCCAGAAGCGGCCATCGTGTCTCGGCTTCACGCGCCGCGCGTGCCACCTCTTCCTCGGCCATGCCGGGATAATGCTCAAGTTCGAGGGCTGCGAGCGATCCGCCCTCGTCGCGGCAGTAACCGACAAAGCTCACAACCGCACCGACATCGGTTCGCCCGTGCGCGAGCGCTTCGGCCTCCGCGCCGGGGGCGAAATCCTCTCGCTGGACCCGGACTGTCGCCATCGCTTTCAGCCGCCGGTCATCGGCGGGAAGAACGCCACTTCCTTCACCCCTGCGATGGAAGCGTCGCTGCGAGCGTGAACCCGATCGAGCGCGGCCCGAACAGCCGCAGGTTTGTCGAAAGCATGCGCGTATCCCTCACCGCGCTCACGGAGCCAGGCGATAAGGTCGCCGACTGTCTCCACCGTCGGGGGCGGATTGAGCTCTTCCTCCGCCCTGCCGACGCGTTCACGCACCCAGGCGAAATAAAGCGCCTTCATTTTGTTCTCAATCGTTCCCGGCGTGATCGTAACTCGCCTTCATATAGTCCCAGCCAGTGTAGAGCGTTACTATGGCCGCGATCCACAGGAGCACAATCCCGGTCGTTATCGATCCCGGAAGGATGGATTCTCCCGCTGGCCCAGCGATGAGAAAAGCCAGCGCGATGAATTGTACGGTGGTCTTCCATTTGGCGAGCGCGGTGACCGGCAGCGGAACCCTGAGCTCCGCCAGATACTCACGCAAACCCGAGACCAAGATTTCCCGGCAAAGGATGACGATCGCCGCCCACAGCGTGAGGCCCGAAATGGTCCGATTGGCGGCGAGCACCAGGAGCACCGCGGAGACGAGAAGCTTGTCGGCGATCGGGTCCAGCATTCTTCCGAGCGAAGACTGTTGCGACCACGCGCGCGCCAGATAGCCGTCGAAAAAGTCGCTAATCCCGGCGGCGATGAAGATCGCGAGCGCCGTCCATCGCGCCCACGGCTCATCCGGCCAGAACAAAAGCCCGGCGACCAGCGGGACCGCGGCGACCCGCGCATAGGTCAGAATATTGGGCAGAGACCAATTGCGGCTGATCGGACGGGCGGTTGAAGAAACCATTTGCGGTGCAGCAGACATCGTGCCTGTTCGCCCGTCAATAGCGCTCGCAAGGCGCCGACGCCAAGCGGCCGCGGGCCACGCGGCGCCGGACAAAGCTGGGGACGTGGCGCGCGTGCTGGCCTCCGACGGCCCAACTTCGTTTAATGTCAAGGTCTTCAAAGTCTTCCTCGTGGCCAGGACCTCGCCCATGTCGAATGTTCACGTCGTCGCCCATCCGCTGGTGCAGCACAAGTTGACGCTGATGCGTGACAAGACCGTGTCGACCAAGGGCTTCCGGCAACTCATGAACGAGATCGGCATGCTGCTCGCCTACGAGGTGACGCGCGATCTGCCGCTCGAGGTGGTCGAGGTGGAAACGCCCCTCACGAAGACCATGGCGCCGACCATCTCCGGCAAGAAGCTGGTGTTTGCGCCGATTTTGCGCGCCGGCGTCGGATTCCTGGATGGGATGCTCAATCTGGTGCCGAGCGCCCGGGTGGCCCATATCGGACTCTATCGCGACCCTCATACGCTTGACGCGGTCGAGTACTATTTCAAAGCCCCGGCGGACGTGGCCGACCGGTTGGTGATCGTGATGGACCCGATGCTCGCGACCGCGAATTCAGCGGTCGCCGCGATCGACCGCCTCAAGCGGCGTGGGGTGAAGGATATCCGCTTCGTCTGCCTTCTCGCGGCGCCCGAGGGAATCGAACGGCTGACCAAGGCGCATCCCGACGTACAAATCTGGACCGCGGCGGTTGATGAACGGCTCGACGACCACGGCTACATCGTTCCCGGCCTCGGCGACGCGGGCGATCGCATGTTCGGCACAAAATAGAAGCGCCGCGTCCGATACCTGAGCGCCTCGGTCCTCGGGGCAGGAAATGCAGGGCCGGGACGAACCGCCCGTCTACTTGCGGCGCCGGCGCTGCTGGCCGAGGCCCATCTGCTTCGCCAGGGCCGAGCGCGCCTTGGCGTAGGCGGGAGCGACCATGGGATAATCAGAGGGAAGACCCCACTTCTCCCGATACTCTTCGGGCGACAGGTTGTATTGGGTGCGCAAATGCCGTTTCAACGACTTGAATTTACGACCGTCCTCCAAGCAGATGATGTAATCGCTGGTAATCGATTTCTTCGGTGGGACGGCGGGCTTCGCTGCTTCGACTACGACCGGTTGTGCGCCAGTCGCGACACGCACGAGTGCTGCGTGAACGTCGCTGAGAAGCGACGGCAACTCGCTCGACGGCACGGAATTGTTCGACACGTAAGCCGACACAATCTCCGCGGCGAGTTCAATGTGGTTCGTGGAATCGCTCATTGTTGACGTCACTCCAGTAAGCTGCCTGCGGAGAGACCGCCATGTTGACGATCATCTTCAGGCCATTCTCTGCTCGTCGGATTACGCCGAGCATTCCTCATTCTTTGTCGCTGTTGCGACTTGGGGCGACCGCCACATAGCGCAAAATAAAACATAGCACAAGACAAGATATGATAACTTCAACTACGGAATCGATGGAGATCGCCTGAATACTCACAATGAGCTGATCGACAGAAGCTAAATTTGTATAAAAAAACAATCGCCTTCACTTGACAGATACGAATTAACGTGCCGCAAACGCTTTGACCGAATCATCACGGCCCGTTTTCAGGATCGTGGTACGTCCACGCGAAGGCTTACGCTGCAGCATAATTGCGGGTCAGAAACAATCGCGAACTTGATTCGTCGCGACAGGTGGCCGCGTTCATCTACGCTGCTGCTTCGCAAACAATGATCGAGCCCAAGAATATGACTGCCCGAGGATGTCATCGCCGCTCAAAGCGACTATATGCGGCTTGCCGATCCAATTGATCGGTGCCGCGTGAGTCCCAATGCAGCATCAAAAGACGTCAACGTTCGTCGCCGCGCGCAGGAACGCGACGCGGCAGGCCACGCTGACGGGAACCGTCCAGCTTCTATGGCCTTACATCTGGCCAACCGACCGCTCTGATCTGAAGCTGCGCGTATTTCTCGCCGTGGCGCTGATGCTGCTGTCGAAGTTGTTCACGATCGCAATTCCCTATTCCTACAAGTGGGCGACCGATGCGGTCGCCAATAAGCTCGCGCTGGATGCGGTCCCGCTGCCGCGCGTTCTGATCGGAGCAGCGGCGCTGACCGCTCTTTACGGGGTCTTGCGCATCCTGATGGCCTTCACCCAGCAGGGCCGTGACGGCCTGTTCGCGGCGGTCGCCATGAATGCGGTGCGCCGATTGGCGATCGAGGTGTTCGAACATTTGCACCGCCTTTCGTTGCGCTTCCACTTGGAACGCAAAACTGGTGGACTAACACGCGTTCTCGAGCGCGGACGTAACGCGATCGAGACCATCATTCGCACCTCGATGTTGACTGCGGTTCCAACCGCCGTCGAGTTCGCGCTCGTCGTCGCCGCCATGCTGATCTCGTTCGACTGGCGCTATGTGATCGCGATCAGCGTCATGGTGGTCGCGTATTTGGTCTTTACGACTTTGGCTACCAATTGGCGGATTGGCATCCGGCGCTCGATGAATGAAAGCGACACGGAGGCCAACACCAAGGCGATCGATAGCCTGCTCAATTTCGAGACGGTGAAATATTTTGGCGCCGAGGACCGCGAAGCCGCGCGATACGATAAAGCAATGGCGCGGTACGAGCGGATGAGCGTTCGCACTTATGTGTCGCTCGCAATGCTGAATGCGGGTCAGGCGTTCATTTTCACGCTCGGCTTGGTTGTCGTCCTTCTGATGTGCGTCGCCGAAGTCAGAAACGGAACCAAGACTGTCGGCGCCTTCGTGCTCGTCAACCTGATCATGCTGCAGCTCTATCAGCCGCTCAATTTCATGGGGATGGTTTACCGGGATATCCGGCAGGCGATCATCGACGTCGAGGCGATGTTCGTCATCCTGGCGCAGAATCCCGAGATCGAGGACATTCCCAGCGCTCAGCCTTTGAAGGTGACTGCCGGCGCGGTCCGGTTCGAGAATGTCGACTTCGCCTACGACCCGGGCAGGCCCATTTTGCGTGGCGTCTCGTTCGAGGCGCCGGCGGGGCACACGATCGCCATCGTCGGGCCGTCGGGCGCCGGCAAGTCCACGATATCGCGCCTCCTGTTCCGGTTCTATGAGCCGAACGCAGGGCGCATATTGATTGATGGACAGAACATCGCCGCTGTCACGCAGAGTTCGCTGCGCGCAGCGATCGGCATGGTGCCGCAGGACACGGTCTTGTTCAACGATACGATCCTTTACAACATCCACTTTGGTCGTGACGGCGCCGGTGAGGCCGACGTGATCGCCGCCGCCGAGAATGCGCAGATCGACCGGTTCATTCGCTCGCTGCCGCAGGGCTACGATGCGCCGGTCGGCGAGCGGGGCCTCAAGCTCTCGGGCGGTGAGAAGCAGCGGGTGGCCATCGCGCGCACGATGCTCAAGGCGCCGCCGATTCTGGTGCTCGACGAAGCGACATCGGCGCTCGACAGCTTCACCGAGCGCGAGATTCAGTCGGCGCTGGAGCGCGTCTCCCGCGGGCGCACGACAATTGTGATCGCGCATCGCCTTTCGACCGTGGTCAACGCGGACGAGATTCTGGTGCTCGACAAGGGCGTTATTGCCGAGCGCGGGTCCCATCAGGAGCTTCTGGCGCGGGGCGGAATCTATTCCGCGATGTGGAGCCGCCAGAGGCAGGTCGACGCGGCCCAGGAATTGTTGCGGCAAGCGGGCCGTGAGGACAATCTCCGCGCCGCCGACGGTTTCGTGGCTCAGCCCGCGCCGTGACATCGGAAGCGATTGGCGCCATGAGTGCGCGCGGTTTGTCTCCGAGCGCGGGTCAATGAGCATCGTCAAATCGCTGCGCGGCCAGCTCGCGCCGATCCACCCTGAAGGCTATGTGTTCGTCTTGGGCTTCGCCGTTGCGACGCTCATCCTGTGGTGGATGTGGGCGCCGCTCGGCTGGCTCGGCCTCATCGCGACGCTCTGGTGCGCCTATTTCTTTCGCGATCCCGCGCGCGTCACGCCGGTTCGCAGCGACCTAGTCATCGCGCCCGCTGACGGCGTGGTCAGCTTCGCCGGCTTCGCCGCGTCTCCGCCCGAACTCGGCCTCGGCATGGCGCCGCTGCAGCGGGTGTCGATTTTCATGTCGGTTTTTGATTGCCACGTAAACCGGGCTCCCGTTCAAGGCCGGGTGGCCCAGATTGTTTATCACCCTGGCCTCTTTCTCAACGCCGATCTCGACAAGGCGAGCGAGGACAACGAGCGCAACAGCATTGTCATCGACGCCCCGGCGGGACGATTCGGCGTGGTGCAGATCGCAGGCCTGGTCGCTCGGCGGATCGTGTGCTTCACCCATGAAGGCGCGCTGGTTGGAGCGGGCGAGCGCATCGGCCTCATCCGCTTCGGCTCGCGCGTTGACGTTTACCTGCCGCCGGGCGCGCACATCGTGGTCGGCGTCGATTCGCGCGCCATTGCTGGCGAGACAGTGATCGCGCAGGTCGCGGCCGAGGTCGAGCCGCCGCCCTTTCAACGGAGCTGACACGTGAACGAGGCCGGTCCCGACACCCGGGCGCCGATCGCTGAGGCCGCGTCGGCGCGGCGCGGTCTCCGGGCGGTGCCTCTCAGGCTCTTGATCCCCAACCTCATCACGCTGTTCGCACTCGGCCTTGGCTTGACCTCGATCCGCTTGGCGATGGAGGGGTCGATCGAATGGGCGGTGAGCGCAATCGCCGCTGCTGCTGTGCTCGACGGCCTCGACGGGCGAATCGCGCGCGCTTTGAAGGGCACCTCGCGCTTCGGCGCCGAACTCGATTCGCTTGCTGACTTCGTTGACTTCGGCGTAGCCCCGGCTCTAGTGCTATATGTCGCAGACCTGCACGCGGCCAAAAGCTTCGGCTGGGTTGCGGCGCTCGTGTTCGCTATGGCTTGCGCGCTCCGCCTCGCCCGTTTCAATGTCATGATCGACGAAGATCAGCCGGCGTGGCGCAAGATCTTTTTTGTGGGCATGCCGGCGCCCGCGGGCGCGATCGTCGGCCTTCTGCCGATCTACGTTCATTCCGCCTTCGATCTTGGCCAGCCGACCCCGCAACTCGCCGTGGTCGAGAGTCTGTACGTGCTGGCGGTGGCTCTGTTGATGTCGAGCCGCGTGCCGCACTTCTCCGGCAAAACGATCGGCCGCGTGCCACGCGAATATGTGTCGGTGGTGCTGGTCGGCGTCGCCGCGGCGCTCCTCATCCTGTTCAACTTTCCCATGCAGGCGCTGGTCGCCGTCACACTCGTCTATCTCGCCTCGATCCCGGTCGCGGTCAGGCGTTATCGCGCGCTCGACCGCATGAAGCCATAGCGGCCCAATCCCGCGCGCCATTCGCTCTTGCGCTCAATCGCAGGTCAGGCATCATAGCGGCGCCATGGCCATCGGGCTCGCCCACGGGTATTGTTCGCTCGCTTCCAGGATTCGCGTGCTCATGTCGACCCGACCGCCTCGTTCTTCACTCGGGCTCGCCGTGCGCGCAGCCGTCTTTGCGATAGCCGCGATCACACTCGCGGGCTGCGGCAGCAAGAACGCCTATGTGCCGCCGCCGCCGCCCAAGGTGCAGGTGGCCCAGCCGCTCCAGCAGCCAGTGACCACGTACCTCGAACTTACCGGGAACACGCAGGCGTTCGCCTCCGTCGATCTCGTGGCGCGAGTGCAGGGCTTTCTCACTTCGATCAACTACGCCGACGGCGCGGTTGTGACTAAGGGAACGCAGCTGTTCGGCATCGAGCGCGACACCTACCAGCAGCAGCTCGACCAGCAGCAGGCGACCCTCGCCTCTGACCAAGCGACGGAGGAGTACAACAAGGCCGAATATGGGCGGCAGGCGACGCTCGCCCGTCAGGATTTCGCCAGCCAGGCGACGATGCAGGAGTGGAGGTCAAAGGCGGACGGGGCGGCTGCTGACGTTTTGAACGCCAGAGCGGCGATCGAACTGGCTAAGATCAACCTGAACTACACCCGGGTGGTGGCCCCGTTCGACGGCGTCGTCACGAATCATCTCGTCGACGTCGGCGCGCTGGTCGGCTACTCGGGCCCGACAAAGCTCGCAACGATCATCCAGGCTGTGCCGCTGTACGTCTATTTCACGATGAGCGAGCCGCAAATTCTCGCCATTCAGCGGAACCTCGCGCAGCACGGAGTGAGCTTGCGCACATCTGACCTATCGGACGTCCCGGTCGAGATCGGGCTCGCCGGCGAAGACGGCTATCCGCACAAAGGTCATCTCGACTACGCCGCGCCCCAGGTCGACTTTGCCAGCGGCACACTGACGGCGCGCGCCCTGTTTGAGAACAAGGATCACGCGCTGCTGCCGGGCCTGTTCGTGCGGGTGCGGACGCCCATCGCGCAACAGAACAAGGCGCTGCTGACCCGAGACGATGCGCTTGGGACCAGCCAGGAAGGCAGCTACGTCCTGGTCGTCAACGCCGACAATGTTGTCGAGCGCAGAGTTGTGAAGACTGGAGCGCGGCAAGGCCAGCTTCGGATCATCGAGTCCGGACTCGACCCCGGCGACTGGGTGGTGACCGAAGGCACTCAGCGCGCTTTTCCCGGGGCCAAGGTCGATCCGCAGCGAATCTCATTGGCGCCGCCCGCGGCCGAGCCGGCAAACTCCGGCAAGGCGAGCGCCGCCGATCCGGCGGCGAAGTGAACCCTCGGGGCGGGCGGGCATGATTTCGCGCTTCTTCATCGACCGGCCGGTGCTCGCCAATGTGCTGGCGTTGTTCTTTGTCCTGATTGGCCTGGTCGCGCTCATCCAGTTGCCGACCTCGCAATATCCCAACGTAGTCCCGCCGACGGTTCAGGTGACGACGTCTTATCCGGGCGCGAGCGCCAGGACGCTGGTCGACACCGTCGCGCTGCCGCTCGAGCAGAATATCAACGGCGTCGAGAACATGCTCTACATGCAATCGACGAGCGCGGACGACGGCACTTACACCCTGGTCGTCACCTTCGCGATTGGCACGGATCCCGACGAGGACGAGATCCTGGTCCAAAACCGTGTCTCGGCCGCCATTTCCTCGCTGCCGTTGGAAGTGCAGGTCCAGGGCATCACGACCAAGAAGAAGTCGACCTCGATTCTCGAATATGTCGGCTTGTCCTCGCCCGACGGCCGCTTCGATAGTTTGTTCTTGTCGAACTACGCCGTCATCAATGTGGTGAACGAGCTTGAGCGCCTCCCCGGCATCGGCGACGTGTCGGTCATCGGCGCCGGGCAATACGCGATGCGCATATGGATGAATCCGGACCTGCTTCAGGCGCGCGGCTTGACGCCGCAGGACGTCATCAACGTCATCCAGCAGCAGAGCCAGGAAGTCGCCGCGGGCCAAATCGGCGCTCCGCCGGCGCCGAAAGGACAGGATTTTCAGTACACGTTGAACCTCAAGGGCCGGCTCGATGATCCGAGGGAGTTCGAGAACATCGTCGTCAAGGTCGATTCCGCCAACGGCGGACGCATCACGCGAATTCGTGACATCGGCCACGCCGAGCTCGGCGCCCAAACCTACAGCACAGCGTTTAATTATGACGGCCGGCCGGGCGCCGGAATTGGCATCTCCCTCTTGCCCGGCGCGAACGCAATCGCGGCCGCCAACGCAGTGAAGGCGAAGATGGACGAGCTCGCCAAGAGTTTCCCGGAGGGCCTTGTATACGTCACGCCCTATGACACGACGCTATTCGTCAGGGCCGCGATCAAGGAAGTCTACAAGACGCTGTTCGAGGCCCTTATTCTGGTGCTCATCGTCATTCTGGTGTTCCTGCAGGATTGGCGCGCCATGCTGGTGCCGGCCACGACCGTGCCGGTGACCATCATCGGCGCCTTCGCCGCAATGGCCGCCCTGGGTTTTTCAATCAATCTCCCAACCCTGTTCGCGCTCATCCTTGCGATCGGCATCGTCGTCGACGACGCGATCGTCATTGTCGAGGGCGTCTCGCGCTATGTCGAGCAAGGCATTCCCGGCCGCGAGGCGGCCGGCAGGGCGATGGACGATCTCACCGGTCCGGTGATCGGAATTACTCTGGTGCTGATGTCGGTTTTCGTCCCCGCCGCCTTCCTTCCGGGATTGACCGGGCAGATCTACCGGCAATTCGCTCTGGTCATCGCAGCGACCGCCTTCATCAGCGCCATCAACGCGATGACCTTGAAGCCCACCCAAAGCGCGTTGTGGCTCAGGCCGCCAAAGCCGAACGCGCGGCACAACTTTTTCGTCCGCGGCTTCAACGCCGTCTACGGCGCCGCCGAGCGCGGTTATACGAGGCTCATGGGCGCAATGACCCGCCGGAGCCTGGCAATGGTGGTTCTCGGGCTCGTTCTTGTCGCCGGCGCGGTCTGGGGACTGACCCGCGTGCCGACCGGCTTCCTCCCGACCGAGGACCAGGGCTACCTGATCATCGTCGCACAACTGCCCGACGGCGCCTCCAAGGAGCGCACGGATGCAGTGATGGACAAGATTTCAAAGATTGCGGGAGCTGTACCGGGGGTCGACCACGTGGTTACGGTCAGCGGCGTCTCGATCTTCGACAATCTGGCAAGCCTCGCCAACGCGGGCGTCGGCTTTGTGATCCTGAAGGACTGGGACGTGCGCCTTAAAGAGGCCGGACAGGACGCCCGCTCGATCACCCAGAACCTCAACGGCGGCTTGCAAAGCATATCGGAAGCCATCACTTTCGCGGTCCCTCCGCCGCCGATCCAGGGCATCGGCAACGTCGGCGGCTTCACCATGCAGGCCGAAATCAAGAACGGCGATTTCGACTATGCGCTATTGCAGAGCCTGACCAGCACCGTGGTCAACGACGCGAACGCGCAATCCGCTCTGCAAAGGGTCGCCACTACCTACCGGGCGGGCGCGCCGCAGTTCACGGTCGTCGTCGACCGCATCAAGGCCGAGACCCTCGGCATTACCGTCGGACAGGTATTCGCCGTCCTTTCCGGCTATGTCGGATCGAACTACGTCGCCCAGTTCAACAAGTTCGGACACGTTTTCCAAATCTACACTCAGGCTGATGCCAAGTACCGCGCCAGCGCCGAGGACATCCGCAACCTCAAGGTCAAGGCGGGCGACGGAACCATGACGCCGATCGGCACCGTGGTCGAGGTCAGCGAAGTCCAGGGTCCCCCCCTTATCAGTCTCTACAATCTCTATCCCTCGTCGACCATCATCGGCGGTCCGGCGCCAGGTTTCAGCTCCGGGCAGGCGCTCGACATCATGGATCAGATCGGCGCGCAGGCGCTGCCGAAGGGAGCGGGTTACCAATGGACCGCAATGTCCTACCAGGAGAAGGAGGTCGGCTCGCAGATTTACTTTGTCTTCGGCCTCGGGCTGCTGCTCGTCTATCTCGTCCTGGCCGGCCAATATGAGAGCTGGATCCTGCCGTTCGCGGTGATCCTGGCGGTGCCCCTGGCCCTCTGGGGGACAGTCGGCGCGCTGACCTACTTTGGCGCTACCAGCGTTGCCGCCAGCCAGAGCGGCGTCGCCGCCGTCAATCTCTACACCCAGATCGGCCTCATCCTCCTGATCGCGCTTGGCGCGAAGAACGCAATCCTCATCGTCGAATATGCCCGCCAGCGGCGGGCCGAAGGCATGGACGTCGTCAAAGCGGCGGTCGAGGGGGCGCGGCTGAGGTTCCGACCAATCATCATGACCTCTTTCGCCTTCATCCTCGGCGTCCTGCCGCTGGTCCTCGCCACCGGCGCCGGCGCCGCGGCGCGCCAGTCGATCGGGATCGCCGTCTTCTTCGGCATGATCTCCTCGACCTGCCTCGTCGTGGTGTTCGTTCCGTCGTTTTATGTGGTGATGCAGAATCTGGAGGAGCGCCGAACGCGCAAACCCGCACCTGAGCCTGGGCCCGAGCTTGCTAAGTCGAAGGATGCCGCCCCCTCGTCGGTCGCCTGACGATCGGCGTCCCCTTGCGCCGATCGAGACCTCACTCGAGACGCCTTGAGCCGCCGCCCGCTGTGGCCTTCGCGCGGCGCGCGCCTTATACAGACATGGTGTTTCGAGCTGCGCCAGGAGGAACGTTATGAGCTTTCGACTCGTGTGCTCGGCGATCGTGATGTGTTCGGCTTTGTCCGGCGCGACTTTCGCGCAATCTTCGCCTCTGACAACCACGGAAGCGATGATCCCGTCGTCCGATCCGGGCATCAAACTTTATATTCGCAACAAGCACCCGGAGGGTGTGACGTCATTCTCCCCGGACAAGACGCTGCTGTTCATTCACGGCGCCACTTACCCAGCGGAAACGAGCTTCGACCTGCCGATCGACGGCGTCTCGATGATGGACCTGTTCGCCCAAGACGGGTTCGACGTCTATCTGGTCGATGTGCGCTCGTACGGACGGTCGACCCGCCCGCCGGAAATGGATCAGCCGCCCGAAGCGAACAAGCCGATCGCGACTTCGGAGGAGGCCGGAGCCGACCTCGGCGCCGCGGTCGACTATATCCTGGCTCAGCGAGGCATCACGAAACTCGACCTCATGGGTTGGTCGTGGGGCACGTCGATCACCGGCAACTATACAGCCGGGCACAACGACAAGATCAATCGCCTTGTCCTCTACGCGCCGGAATGGGTCGTGCAGCCTCCGGTCGAGCCGTCGACGAATGCCATTCCCGCGTATCGTCTGGTGGCGAAGGATTCCGCGAAAGCGCGCTGGCTCAGAGGGGTCCCCGAGGACAAACAGGCGTCATTGATTCCACCCGGCGTATTCGACCGCTGGTGGGACGCGACGCTCGCCACCGATCCCGTCGGCAGCAAAATGGATCCCCCTCGGCTTCGCGCCGCGAGCGGCGTAGCAGCGGAATCCACCAATTATTGGAGCGCCGGGAAACCGTACTACGATCCGAGCAAGATCACCGTGCCGACGCTCCTCATCCACGCGGAATGGGACGCCGATCTTCCGACCTACATGGCCGACGCCTATTTCGCCAAGCTGACCGGCGCGCCCTACAAGCGCTTCGTACAGCTTGGCGAGGGCACCCATACCGTCATGCTGGAGAAGAACCGCATGCAGTTCTTCCACGAGATCCTCGGATTTCTGGACGAATCGGACGCCACCGCTCTCAAGTAAATTGGTCCGACAAGCACGCACCGATAGGCTGAGTTCCACGAGCGCGCGCCGCGTTGGATGACCCTTGGAGGTATTCGATCTCACAACCTCGCGGTGGTATGACAGTCTGCCGCTGACGTGCTAGGGGCCGTCAGGGCCGCCGTCTCCGCTCGCCTTTGGCGGCGCGCCGCAACAAGGACCCTTATGTCGAAAGAAGAATTGCTTGAGTTCCCCGGATTCGTCGTCGAATTGCTGCCCAACGCAACCTTTCGCGTCAAACTTGAGAACGACCACGAAATCATCGCTCACACCGCGGGCAAGATGCGTAAGAACCGCATTCGCGTGCTGGCCGGCGATAAGGTGCTTGTGGAGATGACGCCCTACGATCTCACCAAAGGGCGCATTACCTACCGTTTCAAATGACCTTGACCCTCGGGCGGCGCGACGATCGCTCCGCTCCGCACTCGGGCCTGCACCTCGTGCTTGGGTCCGCTTCGCCGCGTCGGCTTGCGCTCCTGGCGCAGATCGGCGTGCGGCCGGACGCAGTCCTGCCGGCTGAGATCGACGAAACGCCACGCCCACGCGAGGAGCCGCGGGCGCTCGCCGAACGGCTGGCCAGTGAAAAGGCGCTCGCCTCGGCGGCGATCGCCGGTGGCCGGGCGGATCTCGCCCCTTGCCTGACGCTCGGGGCTGACACGGTGGTCGGCGTGGGCCGACGCATTTTGCCGAAGTGCGAGACGCGCGATGACGCCGAACTGTGCCTCGACCTCTTATCCGGTCGCGGCCATCGCGTCTTTACCGGCCTTGCGCTGGTCACGAGCGGCGGCGCCGTCCGGCGGCGGCTGGTCGAGACCCGTCTCCGGTTCAAGCGCCTATCGCCGAACGAGGTCGAGGCCTATTTGGCGAGCGCCGAATGGTGCGGCAAGGCCGGCGGCTACGCGATTCAGGGCCTCGCCGGCGCCTTCGTCGAGCGGCTGGTCGGCTCCTATTCCAACGTCGTCGGCCTGCCGCTGGCCGAAACGGTCGCGCTGCTGGGCGGCCAAGGCTATCATGTCCACCGGCGCTGGAGCGCGAGCCTCGTTCAATGACCGCCGACGACAAAAAGTCCGCCGCCAAGCAACCGGATCTGGACAAGAGCAACCGGCCCTGTCCGATCTGCGGCAAGCCGCGCAGCGAGCGCTATGACCCGTTCTGTTCGAAGCGCTGCGCCGACGTCGACCTGCATCGTTGGCTGAAGGGGGGCTATGTCATTCCCGGCGCCAATGCCAAGCCTGAGCCCGGCGACGAGGAGGAGTAGTCTTAGGCCTGGGAGCGTATGTCGGGTTCAGCGCGGACCGACGCCGACAATGTCGGTTCCAGCCTGAAGCTGAAACGCCGCTCCGCGCCGCGGCGCTACCTCATGCGGGGACTCGCTTGCTGAGATCGCGCGGGCGTTCCGAGGAGCGGCGACAGCCCGGTTCAAGGCCGGAACGCTCGATAAGGAAAATCGACAATTTCTTGCCAAGCTGGCTGGAATGGGGTATTGTTTTTCAGAAGGGCCGACAAGCCGACTGGCGCCGATGGGCGGCGCGCGACCAGGACTCTGGCGTTACGGACAGGGAACGACTCGGAATGGCGCCCCAAGCCATTGAGATCGCTCAAAATGGACTCGGGGATCCGCGGACTCCCGCTTGTCGGGGAGGAATCGATCAGGCGAACTCCGTATCTGTCGTCGCCGGGTCGAGTCCGCCCTTCACACTGGCGACAGCAAAGGCGTATTGTCGTGCGACATCGTCAAGCCGGTCGTAGCGTCCCGACGCGCCCGCATGGCCCGCGTCCATTGCGGTGCGCAACAGGATCGGTCCTCCGCCGGTCATCGCTGCGCGCAGGCGGGCGACCCATTTGGCGGGCTCCCAGTAGGTCACGCGCGGATCGGTCAGGCCGGCGAGCGCCAGGATCGCCGGGTAATGCTGAGCCCGCACGTTGTCGATCGGACTATAGGAGCGGATGGTCTCGAACGCCGCCTTGTCGTGGATCGGATCGCCCCATTCGAGCCATTCGGGCGGAGTGAGCGGCAGGCTGGCGTCAAGCATCGTCGCCATCACGTCCACGAACGGCACGTCGGCAATAATTCCAGCGAACAGCTCCGGCGCGAGGTTGGCGACCGCGCCCATCAGCAAGCCGCCGGCGCTGCCGCCATGCGCGACGACTTGGCCCTTGTTGGTAAAGCCCTCGGCGATGAGGAAGCGGACGGCGGCGAGGAAATCGCCGAACGTGTTCGGCTTCCTGCCGAGCTTGCCGTTCTCGTACCAACGCCAGCCCTTGTCAGTGCCCCCGCGCACATGGGCGATCGCGAACACAAAGCCGCGGTCGACCAGCGAGAAGCGGTTGGTCGCGAAACTTGCCTCAGCCGCATAGCCGTAGGCGCCGTAACCGGTGATGAACAGCGGCGCTGACCCGTCGAGCTTCACGTCCCGCTTGTAGAGCAGCGACACCGGCACGCTCTCACCGTCGTCCGCCGGTGCGAAGACAAGACGCGCAACATAGGTCTGCGGGTCAAAGCTGCGCGGCATGGCCTGCCGCTTGACGAGGGCGCGACGCCGCGTGACGACATCGTAGTCGTAGGTCTCCTGCGGCGTCGCTGGCGATGCGTAGTTAAAGCGGATGAGCGAAGTGTCGAATTCGTAGACCGGCTCGAGCCTCAGAAAATAGGTCTCCTCGTCGAATGCAATCTCGTGCGATTCCCCGCTCTTCAAGTCGAAGACACCGAGATGCGGCCGGCTCATCTCGCGCATGAGCAGCACGAGTTGGTCTCGAAACAGCGTTGCGTCGGCAATGAAGCGCCCATCGCGCTCGGCGACGAAATCGCGCCAGTTTGCCTCCTGCGGCGCATCGCGCGGCGCGACGATGATCTTGAAGTCGGGTGCATCCGCGTTAGTGCGGATAAAGAAACGATCGCCGTGATCCATCACCTCGTAGTGCAACCCCGAGCGGCGCGGCGCGACGAGCCGGGGCGGAGCGGTCGGATGATCGAGATCCACAACCAAGGCTTCCGAAGCGTCGTGGCCGTGCACAGAGATAATCGCCGCGCGACCGAGACGGGTCGGCTCAATGCCGATGAACCAGGCCGGGTCGGCTTCCACGAATATCTCGACGTCGTCGGTTTGCGCGGTCCCGAGACAATGCAGCATAACCCGGCAAGGGCGGTGGCTCTCGTCCTGCTCGACGTAAAGAAACGCCTGTGAATCCCGCGTCCAGGCGATGTCCCCGGTCGCTCCGACGACACGGTCGACAAGGTCCGTCTCGCGCTCAAGGTCGCGGACCGAAATTGTCAGCATCTCGGAACCGAGGTCGTCGGAGCTCCAAGCGAGCTTTGAATGATCGGGCGAATGACGCGCGCCGGCGAGATGAAAAAACGCTTTTCCCTCGGCGCGGGCATCGCCGTCGATCAGCACCGTCTCTACGCCTCCTTCGCGAGGCTTGCGGCAATAGATGCGGCGTTGGCCGCCGGGACGAAAGCGCGAGTAATAGGCCCACAGCCCGTCGACTTGGGGCGGCTCGCTGTCATCCTCTTTGAGGCGCGCGCGCATTTCGCGCTTCAGCTCTTTCTGTAAGCTGAGCGTCGGCGCCATAACGGCATCAGCGTAGGCGTTCTCAGCCTCCAGGAGAGTCCGGATGTCGGCCGGCAGCCGGCTCGGATCGCGCAGCACCTCGCGCCAATTGTCGGCCCGCATCCAGGCGTAGTCGTCCACCCACGAAAGGCCGTGCGCGGAAAGCGTTACGGGACGGGCCTCGGCTCGGGGGGGCGCCGGGATCGCGGCTTGCGAGCCCGCTCCGCGCTCTGATCGCTTGCTGGTCATGACGCTGGCGCATAGGCGGCGCGGGGGAGCGCTGAGAAGGCTGCAGGAACATGCGATGGCGATTCGCATAAGGCCGCCGCGCCCGCGGCGCGAAGCTCATCCGCGCCGCCGTAGCCCCAAAGCGCGCCAATGGTCGGGATTCCGTGCCGGCTCGCGGCCAGCACGTCATGCTTGCGATCGCCCCACATGCAGCAATCGTCGGCCTTGAGCCCCTCACGCTCAAGAATGTGGCCGACCAGGTTCGCCTTGTCCTGAAAGCGGCCGCCAAGCTCGTCGCCGTAGGCCGCCTCAAAGTGACGCTCGAGGTCGAAGTGGCTGAGGATTCGCTCCGCGTAGACGAGGGGTTTCGCCGTGCAAAGGAAGAGGCGCGTTCCCGCGGCGCGCAATTCGGCAAGCGTCTCCTTTATGCTGTCATAGACGACAGCTTCGAAAAGACCGTCGGTCGAATACCGGCCGCGATAGATCTTGAGCGCCTCCTCGGGATCGCCCTCGCCATTTAGCGCCTCGGCGAAACATCCGCGCAGCGGCGGCCCGATGATCCCGTGCAATTCGGTTGCCGGCGGGGCAGTTCGTCCTAACGTTTCGAGCGCAAGGCGGAAGCAACCTATGATGCCCTTAGCCGGATCGGTCAGCGTTCCGTCCAGATCGACCAGCAGCGCGGTTCGCTGATTGGGCTCCCCCGTCGGCGTTCCAAGGTGGCGCGCCGTTTCGGGTGTTTGCTGCTGCGCAGATCCAGCCCCATGGTCGTTGGCGGCGATCCGGGAAGGCGATCTCGGCGGCAAGCGCGCGACCGGCTAGCCGCGGATCGGCTCGTGCGCGACCGCCGCCCGCAGAAAATAGAAGAGCCCGGTCAGCGCCGTGAGAATGAGCACGCCTTCCAACGCGCGGGTGACGGGCTCGCCAAGCTGAAATAGGCCGCCGATCGCCCAACCCGCGGCGGCGCCGGCGCCAACAAGTTCCGTGCCCACAAGAATGGCGACGCTGATCAGCGTCACCGCATTGGTCCAGTTAATCGGCGCGACGTCCGCCAAAGCCCGTTCTCCTTCAGTGCTCACGAAGCGGTCGCGGATATACCAACGCGGCCCGCGGCGCAAGCGTCACGAGTTGCCGAAGGCGACCTCCCTGCCCTTCCGCCCCGCCTCATAAGCTTTCACGTGAAGTGTGGCGATACGCAGCAGCGAAGTGTCGTCCGGCTTCGCGGCGCGGCGCAGCAGATCGCGAAGGATCTGATCGCCTTCGACCGGCTTGGCGCCCTCAATATCGCGCAGCATCGAGGCTTTCAGGGGCGAACCCGCGGCGGTTAGCGCCGTCCGCCCCCGCTCCAGGGCTGGTTCGCGCAGCGGAAAGCCCTGAGCGGCCGCGATCGAGGCGCACTCGTTGAGAAGCCCAAGCGCGAGATCCGCAGCGCCGCCGGCGACGTACTCGCCGACCGACGCCCGCATGAGGCAGGTTATGCCGGCGGCTGTGGCGATGAACACCCACTTTTCCCACATTTCCTGCCGGATGTTGTCGGCGAGCCGCGCATCAAAGCCGGCGTTGAGAAGCGCCGCGGCGATGGTCTCAATGCGCGGCGATCGGGAGCCGTCGACTTCGCCGAAGCTCATCGCGTGCCAGTCATTGAGGTGGACGACGGCGCCGTCGGCGCCGAGGGTCGCCGAGATGGCGCATTGCCCGCCCAGCACGCGTTCGGTGCCGAAGCGTTCGGCGAGCTGGTCGATGTGCCGCATGCCGTTCAGGAGCGGCAGAATCGCTGTCGCCGGGCCGACCGCCTTGGCGAATGACGCCATCGCGCCCTCGAGGTCGTAGGCTTTGCAGCTCAGCAACACGAGGTCGAACGGCTCTGCCAAGCCCTCCTGCAGCACAATCGGCGGCGAAGCGCGATGGAAGTCGCCAACGGGGCTGCGAATCGTTAGCCCATGCTTTGCGAGCTCCGCGGCGCGACGCGAACGAACGAGAAACGTCACGTCGCGTCCCGCCTGCAGCAGACGTCCACCGAAATAGCCGCCGACCGCGCCCGCTCCAACAACAAGAATTCTCATGTCACCCGAACCCTATCAACAATCAGAGGCGCCGCCCGGCGCGGACTACGGAACGGCCGAGACCAGCATGAATGCAGCGAAGATGACGAGATGCACGGCGCCCTGCAACACCGTTGTGCGCCCGGTGCCGAGGGTCAAAGCAGCGATATACAGGGTCAGAATGAGCAGCGTCATATCGGTTTGCGAAACACCCAGCGAGATTTGACGGTTGAGCATGATTGAGACCAGCGCGACCGTGGGAATTGTCAGGCCGATACTGGCGATGGCCGAGCCGAGCGCGAGATTGATGCTGTTCTGGAGCCGATTGCGAAGCGCCGACTTTATCGCGGCGAGCCCTTCGGGCATGAGCACGATGAGCGCGATGACAACGCCGACGAAGGCCTTCGGCAGCCCGGCTGCGCCGATAGCCGCGTCGACCGGATAGGACAGCGTCTTCGCCAGCAGTACGACTGCGGCAAGCGAAACCACCAGCAGGCCGAGGCTCAAGAGCGTGATCAGCATGCTCGGAGCGCTGTGTAACGCGTCGCTGGAATCGTCGTCGCCTGGAGCGTCCAGAAAGTAGTCGCGATGCTTCACGGTCTGCACGAAGACAAACACGCACCAGAGGACCAGCGACATAAGGCCGACGCCCTCGAGTTGCAGAATGGAATAGGAGGGACCGGAAGCAGCCTCGGCGAAGTTGGGCAGGATCAGCGCCAGCGTGGCCAAAGTCCCCAACACGGCGAGCGCGGAGGCCGCACCCTGAAGCTGGAACGTCTGCTCGAAGTGCTTGCCCGCCCCAAGGACGAGACAGAGTCCGACAACGCCATTGAGAACGATCATCACCGCCGCAAACACCGTGTCCCGGGCGACGCGCTCGCTGCCCTCGGCCCCGGCCAGCATAATCGAGACAATGAGCCCGGCTTCGATCACCGTCACTGCGACCGCGAGAAGGATCGAGCCAAAAGGCTCGCCAAGCTTAAGCGCATGCACTTCGGCATGATGGACGGCGGCGAACACCGTAGCGGCGAGGAAGAGACCGGCGAGAAGAAGCACGTACATATCGTCGGAAGGGACGATATGGAACAACTTCAGCGACACAAGAGCGCTCGCGAGCAAGGGCACGACCCAGGCCCAGGCCGGAATGGAGGCGGGGTGCGGCGACGACATCGATGCATTCGGTTGTGGGGAGGTTGAAGTTTGCAAGAGAACCGCGTCACACGTAATTCGGCCCTCTAGCCCTCGGGGGCGCCAGCTTGACGCTCTCGTTTCCGAGAGTATTCTCCCGGATATGGAAACCGACGGTCCGACCCGCGACGTCGCCGATATGCGCCTCGCCGAACGCCTGCGCGCATTGCGGCGGGGGCAAAGCTGGTCGCTCGATGAGCTTTCCGCGCTGAGTGGAGTCAGTCGCGCTTCCCTGTCGCGGATCGAGAACGGCGAGGTGAGCCCGACGGCGTCCGTGCTCGGGCGGCTCGCCGGAGCGCATCGCACAACCGTCTCGCGCCTGCTTGCCGAGATCGAGGACAACGCGCCTCCGCTTGTCAGGCGGGGCGAGCAGCGGGAATGGGTCGACCCGGCCACCGGCTTCCGCCGCCGGTTGGTCTCGCCGCCGTCAGTCGGCTTCGACTGCGAGCTTCTGTCCTGCGAATTGCCGGCCGGCGCGCGGATCGACTATCCGCTTCCGCCCCGACTAGGTCTCGAACATCATCTCTATCTCATGGACGGCGGTTTGGAGCTGACCATCGAGGAGACCCTCCATCGTCTGCAGGCCGGCGACTGCCTCCGCTTCAAGCTGATGGGCCCGAGCCGTTTCGTTGCGACCGGGCCGCGCGCGGCGCGCTACATTCTCGTTCTTCGGTGAGATCGTGGAAGCCCAAACCATCAATGTCGCCGCGATTGACCCTGCCGCGCTTGCCAAAACCGTCGAACGACTCGCCCAAATCCTACAGGCCTGCGTGCACGAGGGCGCGAGCGTCGGCTTTGTTATGCCGTTCGAGCGGAGCGAAGCGCGCGCCTATTGGCTGGACAGGGTCGTGGCGTCGCACGCGGCCGGCGGCAAGCTTGTCCTCATCGCGAACCTTGGCGCCGATATTGCCGGCACGGCGCAGCTCGATCTCGATTCGATGCCGAGCAAGCGTCATCACGCCGAGGTTTCCAAGGTCCTCGTCGATCCGGCCTTTCGCCGCGCCGGCGTCGCTCGGGCGCTGATGCAGGAGATCGAACGACACGCGGCCAGAGAGGGCCGGTGGCTCCTTACGCTCGACACTGCGGGCGACGCAGCCGAGGCGCTCTATCGCTCGCTGGGTTATAGCCTCGCCGGGGCGATTCCGAATTACGCGCGCAATGCCTTTGAGGAAAGCTACGACGCGACGCGACTTATGTACAAAGACCTTCGCGGCGGGTAGCCTCCGTTCCTCAGCGCTCATGAAGGAGGTCCCTCGTCTTGCCCCGCGGAGCATTGGCCGATGAGTGACGGCAAGGGCGCTAGCCTTTTCAGCCGCGTCGCCCTTTTGCTTTTGACCGTCTATGCGCTGGCGATGATCGTCCCTGATTTGCTTCGGGTCGTTCATCCCTTGGGTTCGTTCGGTCTCGCGATGGACGGTGACGGACGGATTTACGACGTCCACGGTCCGTTTGAAGCTGAGCACGATTCGCCAGCTTGGCGAGCAGGCCTGCGCGCGGGCGATCGGCTCGATCTTGCCGCGATGTCGTGCGCGTCCGTCGACACCATGGTCTGCGCGAGTTTGCTCTCGCAATGGGGCGGCGTCACCTACGTCACGGCGGGACGCGAGGCGACGCTTGTCGTCGCGTCGACGACGGAACGCTCGGGGCGCGAAGTCAAGCTCACCGCCGAGCCGCGGCCCACCAATCGCCTGCTTGACGTCGTCATCGTGCTCGACACGATCGCCGGAATCCTGGTTGTGCTCGGCGCAGCTTGGCTGGTGTGGACGCGTCCAGGGCTCATGACCTGGGGTTTCTTCATTTACGTGATCCAGTTCAACCCCGGCCAGGCGTTTCAGTTCTGGGCCTGGCTCCAGCTTTGGCCTCGAGTGCTTCTGGCGCAGAACGTCATCTTCCTCGTGATGCAGGCCGCCGCCTATACGGGGCTTCTCATGTTTGCGCTGAGAGCGCCGGTCGATCGCGCCGAAGGGCGATGGCGGACGATCGAGCGCGCCCTGCCGGCTCTGGCGATTGTGTTCCTGGGCGTGGCGCTCGCCAGCATGGCGACCGTCTTCGGCTATCCGGCCGAAATCTGGGAGCGAGCCATGCTGTTGATCGGCTTTGCGGTCAGCGTCGGCGCCCTCGCGATCCTGATCGGTCGGCGGAGGGACCTCTCGCCCCGCGACTATCAGCGCATCCGCTGGGTGATCTGGGGCTGCCTGATCGGCTTTCCGGCCTATCTGCTCGCCCAGCTCTCTCAGGAAACATCGCTGTTCGGCGAATTCCTGGGAGAGGGGCAGGCGGCCGAAGAAGTCGCCGGCGCGCTCTCCCTCGTCAACGGGATCCTCTGCCTGTTCGTGGTCGAGGCGGTGCGGCGGCAGACCGTGGTCAACGTCTGGATCCCGCTTCGCCGGGCGACCGCCTTCGGCCTCCTGCTCAGCGTGCCCGTCCTGTTCCTCCACAAGCAGATCGAGACGATCGACGAGTACATCCACATGCCCGATTGGGCCTGGGTCGTGGTCGCGTCTGGTCTGGTCTATCTGATCGCGCGCGGCCACGAGTTTGCGACCGAGCTCATGAACCGGCTGTTCGACCGCAAATTCATTCGCGCCGAGCATCACCTCACCGCTGTGGGTGAGACCATTCAGAATTCCGACAGCCTTGACGAGATCGAGCAGCTCCTGGTGAACGAGCCGGTGAGCACGCTGCGCCTGGCGTCCGCGGCCTTGTTCCGCGAGCAGGACGGCCTGTTCACCCGAAGCCTCAGCACCGGGTGGGACGCGGCCCACACCGACGCGCTCACCAGCAACCATCCCCTGCTCTCGGCGCGGTTCGACAGAAAGCCCTACACCCCCGATTCGGTCGACGCCGCTCCCGCCTTCCCTGCGGAGCTTCCGGACGACCTCGAGCGGCCGGTTCTCGTCGTTCCCGTCGGCAATGCCCGTCGCTGCTACGCGCTCGTCCTCTATGGCGGCCATGAGATCGGAACCGATCTCGACTCGAGCGAGCGCCACCTCCTCGGCAGCCTCGCGCGCGACGCCGAGATCGCCTATGCGCAGGTCGAAAGCGATGCGCTGCGGCGGCGGATCGCCATACTGGAGAACGAGCTCGCGAAGACTCTGGAGCCTCGTTGACCCTAGACCAGCACGACCATGCCCATGACCCAAACATCGCGCTCCCTCGACGGCGTTCAGGCCTGCGTCTTCGACGCCTACGGCACCCTCTTCGACTTCGCCTCCGCCGCGACGCGCTGCCCCGACGTTCCCGAGGATCGCCGCGCCGCGCTGACGGCGCTGTGGCGCGACAAGCAGCTCCAGTACGCATGGCTGCGCACGCTCGAGAACCGCTACGCCGACTTCTGGCGGGTCACCGGCGACGCGCTCGATTTCGCGCTCGAAAGCCTCGATCTTGAGACGCCCTCCCTGCGCGAGCGCCTGATGGACCTCTATCTTGGCCTCGAGCCGTTCCCCGAGGTTCCCGCGGTGCTCGCTGGCCTCCGCGAGGCGGGGTTCCGAACCGCCATCCTCTCCAACGGCTCGCCGATGATGCTCGAAGC
>JGI12659J15293_10000091_pt1 | contig 26765 bp, 24 predicted proteins | sample JacPinW_OM2H0_O1_FD_15293 | JGI IMG/M metagenome (IMG submission 15293) | reverse complement strand
GGCGGGCGCCCGCCTCATCGTGCTGCCAGGCTCGCATTCGAAATGGGCGAAGGTCGACGGCGATTACGTCGTCGCGTTCAAGACATTCGTCACCGGCGAGTTGTTCGCGGCCGTGCGGGACCATACAATTGTCGGGGCCTTCGCCCGGGCTGCGCCCGCGAAGAGTCCGGGAGAACCGTCCGCGCTCGGGGTTCGACGCGGCGCCGCGGCGGGGGCTTGCGAAGGAAAGTCCGGCTTGCTCGGCCTCATGTTTGGCGCGCGATCGCTACCGCTCATGGGCACCCTCTCCGAGAGCGACGCCGGCGAATATCTCTCCGGCCTCTTGATCGGCGCGGAAATTGGCGAGGCGCGGCGGCTCTTTCCTCGCGAGACGCCGTATGTCGCAGGCGCAGAGGCGCTGGTCGAGCGCTATCTTGCTGCGTTCGCGGCGCTCGATGTTTCCGCTCGCGCAGCGCCCCGACGCGCCGCGGCGCGGGGGCTTTTTCGTATCGCCCGCGATGGGGGTCTCCTGTGAGTTTGACGCTTGCCCCGACCCCGCTCGTCGCCATCCTGCGCGGCGTCACTCCGGACGAAGCGGATTCGATCGCCGCGGTCATTGTCGAGGCGGGTTTCGGCGCCATCGAAGTGCCGCTCAATTCGCCCGATTCGTTGGCGAGCATCGAACTCATTGCGCGACTCTTCGGCGAGGAGGTTCTGGTCGGCGCCGGCACGGTGCTCGAACCCGGTCAGGTCGACGAAGTCGCAGAAGCGGGCGCCAAACTCGTGGTCGCGCCTAATGCCGATCATGCGGTCATCGAGCGCGCGACTAAGCTCGGGCTCATAGCCGTGCCTGGCGTCGCCACGATGACGGAGGCCTTTGCGGCGCTCAAGGCGGGCGCGGCGGGGCTCAAGCTGTTTCCCGGCGAAGCGCTGGGTCCGGAGGTCGTTAAGGCGTGGCGCGCTGTCTTGCCGAAAGAAACGCAGCTCTATCCCGTTGGCGGCGTTACGCCCGAGCGCATCGCTCCCTACAAGCGGGCGGGCGCAAGCGGCTTTGGTATCGGGTCGGCGCTCTACAAGCCGGGCGCAGGCGTAGACGGGGTTCGGCGCGCGGCGCAGACGTTTGTGAAGGCCTGGAACGGAGCCGGTTAGCGTGCCTTGAGGTCAGTTCTGTCGGAAGAAGCTGAGCGTTCGAACGAGCGACGGCGCCGAGGACCAATCCGGTAGACCGGGCAGGAACGCGGCGCGCCCTGTCGCCTGAGCGACGTCCGCGACCCACTCGCGCACTTCGCCGGCGACGCGGATGATCGGCCGCGCCCTTGGCTCGAACTCAATTTGAGCCGCAGGCGGCGAGGAGGCCAGTAGCCGTGGGGTCTCCGACGCGACCGCAGGGGCGGCCTGCTGAGGCGCCGGCGCCTCAGTCGGCGCGGACTTTTTCCTGGCCGCGGGTTTTGGCGTAAGCTTGGCTACCGCTTTTTGCGCTGCCGGCCGTGGCTCGGGCAACGGCGGATCCACGAGCGAAAGGGAGATTGGGGCGACCGATGCGCCCTGCATCGTTGCGCTCCCCGAACCCTCCGGGCCGCTCGCTCTCTCCTGATTTCGCTTCATAAAGCTGGCGATGAGTTCGTGCTCTTCGCGCAGGGACTGCACCATCGCATCTTCGGACGCCGATGGGGGCGCCTGAATGACAATCGGGGGCGAGGGCGGCTGATGACCGTAATGATTGACCAGCATAGCGCCAATCACGCTCGCCACGGTCACCGGCAGGATCTCGTACGCGAATCTCGATGAAAGCTTTGTCACTAAGTCGAGAGCGCGAATCGCCATAGCGCTTATCCGGTCGTGGTCGACCCTGACGGCTTAAAAAGGAATTGTGGCTGCAATCGCGGGAGATTGTGGTCGCAATCGAGGCGCAGCGAAACTCAAATCCGGACCGGTGCGGGGATTACTCCAAGTTAGTGTGCCGCGCGCGCATCGTATCCGACGTTTCGCTAAAGCGCGGGCGCAGTTTGAGGATCACGAGCTCGAAGGCGATCATCTGAGCGGTCTCGAATAGGGAGCCCATGGGCAGGACGGAGAGCCTGCCGCTCTGATCGTTCGCCATCGTCTGGGCGGGAATGACCGTAACGACATCGACGCGTTTGGCGAGTCCGCCTGCGGGCTGAGCGGTGACGAGCGCCGTGCGGGCGCCAGTTTTGCGCGCGACCTCAACCAGCGTTTGTGCGGTCGGGAGATCGCCTGGCCCCGCGGAGGCAAAGAAGAGATCGCCGGCGCCCAAGGCCGGCGTGGTCATGTCGCCCCAGACCGCGACGTTGCGGCCCATGTGAAAGAGGCGCATGGCGAAGCCGCGCATCTGCAAACCTTCGCGCCCAAGCCCGAACACGATGATACGCTTCGCGGCGACAATGGCCTCGATCAATCCGTCGAGCGCATTCTCCGGCATGGCCGCGAACACGCCGGCAAGATCGCTCAACGCGCCTTCCTACAATTGGGCCAGGGTCTCGGTCATTGCTTCCTCGCTTGCTCGTGTCGCCTAAACGGACCTCACTTCACGATCGGGCGCTCGACCTTGATTGCCGCCGCCAAGCCGTTCAGCTCTCCGACCTGCGCTGACATAACCGTCGAGCGACAACGGCCCGGCGCCGCCGAAGCAAAGCGCGAGCAGAGCGGCGAGATAGAGCAGGTCGGTCTCGTACCCCGGCTGACCGAAATGCGCTCCCGAAGCGTCGTAGGCGACGAGCTTGATCGAGCTGAATCCGTTGGGCAGATGGACGGTGAAAATTGCAACGAGCAGGACAATGATCATGGGCGCGGAGGCGAGAGGCACAAAAGCCCCGCAGAGGATGAGCAATCCGCCGATCACCTCGATGAGTATCGTCGCCCAGCCGAGAAAGAATGAGAATGGCATGCCAATCGCATGCAGGATGCCGATGAAGACGTCCGGGCCACGGGCGAGTTTGGCATAGCCGTGCTCAAGAAATCCGTAGCCGACGGTGAGTCGAAGCGGCAACGCGAAAAAGCCTGGCGGCGCGGGAAGCGGAGCGAAGGCAAGCCGGCGAAGTGTGGGAGCAAACGTCATGTGCATGGCTTCGACGCGGACAGACGTTTGTTACGGCTTCTCCGTTCGCCCGAGAGCGCAATCAAGCCCGCATTCGCGTTTCCGCTTTTTCCGTGCTCAAGCCTGCCCGCGCCAGTGCGTGACGAATGAGGCGGTCGACCAGCTCGGCGTAACTGACCCCGAGCGCCTCCATAACTTTCGGGTACATGCTGATGTTGGTGAAGCCTGGCAGGGTGTTCACCTCATTGATCACGAGACTGCCGTCTTCGCGCAGAAAAAAGTCGACGCGGGCCAAGCCCTCGCAGCCGAGCGCGCGGAAGGCCTCGATCGACAGCTTGCGAACCTTGTCGCTGACGCTGGGGGCGAGATCAGCCGGGACCTTGATCGCCGCGCCCTCCTCGTCGAGATACTTGGCCTCATAGGTGTAGAAGCCGTGGCGGTTGCTGGGCACGATCTCACCAGGCGGCGAGGCGGTGAGCGAACCGTCCTCACCCTCGAGAACGCCACACTCGATCTCGCGGCCGCGAACAAATTCCTCGACCAGGATTTTGCGGTCATGCCCGAACGCCTCGGCGATCGCCTTGGCGAACTCCTCTCGCGTTCCCGCTTTGCTGATGCCGACCGACGAGCCCAGGCGCGCCGGCTTGACAAACACCGGGCGGCCAAGTTCGGCGGCGACCGCATCGAACGATGGCGCGTCGCTTTGGGCGAAGCTTAAAAAGCGCGCAATCGGCAGGCCACTGTCGCGCATCAGACGTTTGGCGACATCCTTGTCCATCGCAGCGGCCGAGCCGAGGACGCCGGAACCGACATAAGGCACGCCCGCAATTTCCGCTGTGCCCTGGACCGTTCCATCCTCGCCGAACGGGCCGTGTAGAACCGGGAACACGACGTCGACGGAGCGTGACACGTCGGGCGCCGCCGTATCCGTCTCCGAAAGGATCGCGAGCTGGCCGGCGCCGCCTGGAACAAGAGCGACGCGCGGTCCGCTCTTGGGAACCGCGGCCGGAAACGCGCCGTCATTTAGCGAGCTAAGCAGCCAGACGCCGGAGCGGGTGATGCCGATCGGAACTGTGTCGTAGCGCGCCGGATCGAGTGCGCGGAACACGTTGCCCGCGGATATGACGGACACGTCGTGCTCGGCTGAGCGGCCGCCGAACAGCAATGCGACGCGCAGTCTTTCGGCCATGTGGTGGTCTCCCGAATCGGCCCGTTGGCGGGGGACTTCGCCGAAAGCGGCGGGATTGGTCAACCGGCCTTATGGGCGGGTCAGAGCCAGGCAAAGGGCGGGAGGCGAAGTGAGATGGGGCGACGCCGAGCGCTCTGTAACCAGGGATTGCACCCGGCGTCATCGACCGCGGACCGGCCCCGAACGGCGTGGACCGCTCAACGAGCTACGATATACCGAGGTTAAAAACTGCCGGCGATTGGTATTATTACCTACGTCAAGCGGGTTTGAATTAGAAACAAAGCGCCATATCATTCCCTTCTCGTCCGGGGTGAAAATGGCCCTTTCGAATTCGCATGACATGCCGCTCCAGCCTCACCGAGGTTGGACCGGTTTTGTTGCGGCTGGCGCCAAGTTTTGGGGGACCGGCACCGCGTTCATCGCCATCTATTTTGCGCTTAACTTACTGACAGAGTGGCATGAATTCGATCGCCTCGGGATCACGTTGTGGAGCCCGGACGATGGTTTAAGTCTCGCGCTGCTGCTCGAGAACGTCGCCTTTGCGCCGTTCGTTTTCCTGGCCGCGATTCTGGTCGATCTGGCGATCGCCGGGGTTCATCGCAGCATCGGCGTAACCATGGCGGCGGAGCTGTCTTTAACCTTGGCCTACGTCGGTCTTGCGTTGGTTTTGAAGAATACGCTGAAATTTGACATCAGGCAGTTCAGATTGCCGGACGTGGTGGCATTCCTGCTTCTTATTCCGGCAGGCGCAGCGCTATCGGCCTTCATATATTGTGGAGTGCTGTATCTGGGCGCCGGACTGTCGTCGGATAAGGTCTTTGTCGCGATGGTCCATTGCTGGATCGGCAGCGCGCTCGGGATCGTCACGATCATTCCCGCGACGACAGCTGCCTTCACCTACGCGTCGCCACCGTGGCGCTGGTCCGGCCATACGTTGTTCACTATTTTCATCTTCGCACTGGGAATAGGTCTGGGATTTGCCGCGCTCGTTGGGGTCGGCGACAAACTGTACTATCTCTTCAATCTGCTCTTCTTGCCGGTCATCTGGGTCGCGATGCGGGAAGGATACGCAGGCGTCGCGTTTGCGTTGGTGACGATCCAGCTGACCCTTGCNGTACTTACCGCGTTCGTCGGTTACAACACGACGGATTTCGCCATACTCCAATTGCTGATGCTGGTGCTTTCGATCACCGGCCTGCTGCTTGGCGCGGTCACGACGGAGCGCCAGGACGGCGCTTTGCGCCTGCGTGATCAAAAGAGGGAGATGGCTCGGATGGTGTCCAGCGTCCGGGCTGGCGCGATGGGGATGGCGCTCGCTCACGAGGTCAGCCAACCGCTCTCAACAGTGGCGACCTACCTGCATGCCGCACGGCGATTGCTCCAGGCGAGCGTCGCGAGCGAGCCAGTCATGGATGCGCTGATCAAGGCGGAGGCCGAGGCCCAGCGGGCCCGCGAGGTTCTCGAACGCATTCGTGATTTCGTCTCAAATGGCAACTTGAACTTGACGACGCTTGATGTGTCCGCCCTCGCGGAGAAGATCGGCGAGCTTTGTCGGGAGGAAGCGGCAGCGCGCGGCGTTCAGGTCGAGGTTGAAAGCACGGGTCTTGTCCCTCTGGTAACGGCGGACGGGGTCCAGATTGAGCAGGTTCTGATCAATCTCGTAACCAATGCGATTGACTCCGCCGCGGAGCGGTCGGACGCCCGGGGGCGCGTGACCATACGGGTCGCTGCAAAAGGCGACGCAATCATGCTCCGGGTCGAGGACAACGGCAGGGGAGTGACTCCGGAACTCGCGGACAACATTTTTGACGCCTATCAGACCACTAAGCCGCGAGGGATGGGCCTTGGCTTATACTTGAGCCGACGGATCGTTCAAAGGCACGCGGGCCGCCTCTGGTGGGAGGCGATCACGACAGGGGGCGCACAATTTGTAGTCGAGTTGCCGACAAATGGACGCGGACACAATGCTGAATGAACGTTGCGTGCACATCATCGATGATGAAGCAAAGGTGCGGGATGCACTGACCCTGCTTCTGTCGACCGCTCAGATCGAGTCGAGATCCTATGGCTCGGCCGAAGAATACCTGACCTCAAACCTCCTGAAGGACCCGGCGTGCATTCTCCTTGACAACCAGCTTCCCGGCATCAGCGGCATCGAACTCCTGAAGCGTATCGTCGCTGCGGCCACAGATTCGACGGTCATCATGATAACGGCGTATGGCGACGTGCCGACGGCCGTCTTGGCGATGAAGGCGGGGGCCTTCCATTTTGTCCAAAAGCCGTTCGACGCCGAGGCGCTACTGATGACTGTCGAGGAAGCGTTGTCGCGCGGCGACGACGCCGGCGACGCTCCACTCGAAATGAAGGAGTTCGTGGCTCGGCAGGCGCTGCTCACCCAGCGCGAACGGGAAGTCCTCACCCTTCTGTTGGAGGGGTTGCCGACCAAGCTCATCGCGCACGAGTTGCGCATCAGCTCGAGGACGGCCGAACATCATCGGGCCGCCGTTATTCAAAAGATGCAAGCGCGCAATATTTCGCACCTCATGCGAATGGCGTTCGTGGCGAGAAATCTCGATAGCGGTGAGCGGACGACGCAATAGTGTCGCATCGCTAGGCGCCGAGGCATAGTCGGGACTGAAGCGATGGGTTGGGCAAGCGTCTCTTGAATGGATGGCGAGGCTTTCGATTACGTGATCGTCGGGGCCGGCTCGGCGGGCTGCGTGCTCGCCGATCGCCTGACCGAAGACGGCCGCTCGAGTGTGCTTTTGCTTGAATACGGCGGAAGTGATCGATCGATCTTCATCCAGATGCCGGCAGCGCTGTCGATTCCCATGAACTCCAAGACCTATAACTGGGGATACAAAACCGAGCCCGAGCCGCATCTAGGCGGCCGGCGCATCGCCTGTCCGCGGGGCAAGGTCCTGGGCGGCTCATCTTCGATCAACGGCATGGTCTATGTCCGCGGACATCCGCTCGATTTCGAGCGCTGGGAGGAGGAGGGCGCAAGGGGGTGGGGATATAGAAATGTACTGCCCTACTTTCGTCGCGCTGAGCGCTTTCAGGGCGACGCCGACGCGTATCGCGGCGACGTTGGACCGCTGACGACGGCGCATGGGCGAAAAACCAACCCTCTCTACGACGCCTTCATTGGGGCAGGCCGGCAGGCGGGGTATGAGGTGAGCGCCGACCTCAACGGCGAGCGGCAGGAAGGGTTTGGTCCACTCGGCATGACGGTGAAGGACGGCGTGCGGTGGTCGACCGCCAACGCCTATCTCAAGCCGGCGATGAAACGCCCCAACCTTGAGGTGATCACGCACGCGCTCGCGTCTCGGATCGCCTTCGATGGGCGTCGCGCAGTCGCCGTTCACTACCGACGCCGCGGGCGCGAACAAACGGCGAGGGCGCGGCGCGAGATCATACTTTGCGGTGGGCCGATCAATTCGCCGCAATTGTTAAAGCTGTCGGGTGTGGGGCCGGCGGGCGAATTGCGATCTGTCGGGATCGACGTCCTCGCTGACCGGCCAGGCGTTGGCGAGAACCTGCAGGACCATCTCGAATTCACTTTTCAGGTCGCCTCGAAGCAACCGATCACGCTCTTTTCGCACATCGGCGTATTCAGGCGCGCGCTCATCGGCGCCGAATGGCTGATGCGCGGGCGCGGTCTCGGCGCCTCCAATCATTTCGAGGCCGGCGGGTTTATCCGCTCACGCGCCGGCGTTCGCTATCCCAACATTCAGTTCCATTTTCTGCCGATGGCCGTCGCCTATGATGGTTCGACCTTGGCGAAAGAGCACGGCTTTCAGGCACATGTCGGCCCAATGCAGTCGAAAAGTCGTGGCTGGGTTCGCTTGAGGTCCGCCGATCCAGCGGACCCGCCACGGATCCAGTTCAACTATATGAGCCATCCCGAGGATTGGATCGAGACGCGCGCCTGCGTCCGCTTGACCCGGGAGATCTTCGCGCAACGCGCCTTCGACCCTTACCGGGGCCGGGAGATCAAGCCCGGCGCCGATTGCGTCAGTGACGAAGCGATCGACGCGTTCGTGCGCGATGACATCGACACCGCGTACCATCCCTCCTGCACCTGCAAGATGGGATCGCCGACTGACCCGTTCGCCGTCGTCGATCCAGAAACCCGAGTGATCGGCGTCGAGGCGCTTCGCGTCGCCGACTCGTCAATCATGCCTTCGATCACCAACGGCAATCTCAATGCGCCGACGATCATGCTGGCTGAGAAGGCGGCCGACATGATTCGCGGTCTCGATCCTCTGCCCGCTTCGAACGCGCCATACTATGTCGCGCCGGACTGGGAGACGAAGCAGCGGTAGCGTATGCGTGGGCCTCAATTTTCGGGTTCAATTCCGCGCCTCCTTGGCGCAAGCTCCCAGCCGGACGGACAAAACAAGCTCGGGAAAGCGAGAACGCCATGACTGACACTGCGCCGGCCGCCGCCAGAGAGCCGCGCCGTGGCCGCGAGGCGCGCCGAAGCGCGCGCGCCCAGCGCGGGCTCGCCTCCATCCCCTACATCACCCGCAAGATTCCGCTCACCGAACTTGTCAGTGAGGAGGGTCTGCAAACGATCGAGCGCAACGCCGAGACTCTGCTTGAGGAAGTTGGCGTCGAGTTTCGCGAGTTTCCCCGCGCGCTCGAACTCTTTCGCGGCGCGGGTTGCGACATCAAGGGCGAGCGGGTGCGCTTTCCGCGCGGCTTGGCGAGGAGCCTGTGCGCCACCACGCCGTCGCAATACGTGCAGCGTGCGCGCAATCCTGAGCGCAACGTCACGATCGGCGGTGACGCGATGGTGTTCGCGCCAAATTACGGGTCGCCGTTCGTGCACGACCTCGACAAAGGCCGCCGCTACGGAACGCTCGAAGATTTCCAGAACTTCGTCAAACTCGCCTACATAAGCCCGTATATCCACCATTCCGGCGGCACGGTGTGCGAGCCGGTCGATCTGCCGGTCAACAAGCGGCACTTCGAGATGGTGTATGCGCATCTCAAATACTCGGATAAGCCGTTCATGGGATCGGTGACCAAGCCCGAGCGCGCCGAGGACAGCGTGCGCATCTGCGAGCTTTTGTTCGGCGAAGCGTTCGTGCGTGAGAACACGGTGATGACGAGCCTCATCAACGCCAATTCTCCGCTGGTGTGGGATTCGAGCATGCTCGGCGCCGCGGAAGTCTATGCGCGCTCGAACCAGGCTTGCATCATCACCCCGTTCATTCTCTCTGGGGCCATGAGCCCGGTGTCGGTCGCCGGGACGCTCACCCAGGTGCTGGCCGAGGTGCTGGCGGGGACAGCGTTCTGCCAACTCACCCGTCCGGGAGCGCCGGTGGTGTTCGGAACTTTCGTCTCGACGCTGTCGATGCAGTCCGGCGCGCCGACCTTTGGCAGCCCCGAGGCGGCGCTGGCGATCTTTGGCGCCGGTCAGCTCGCGCGACGAATGAACATGCCGTTTCGCACCGGCGGCTCGCTCTGCGCCTCGAAGGTTCCGGACGCGCAGGCGGCTTATGAGAGTGCGCAGACGCTTCTGCCAACGGTGCTGGCGGGCGCCAACTTCGTGCTCCATGCGGCGGGCTGGCTCGAGGGCGGTCTCACCGCTTCGTATGAGAAGTTCGTGCTCGACCTCGATCAGCTTGGGGCGATGCACGTTCTCGCCAAAGGCGTCGACTTTAGTGATAACAGCCAGGCGATGGAGGCCTTCCATCAGGTCGAGCCGGGCGGGCATTTCTTGGGTTGCGCCCACACCCAGGCGAATTTCGAGACCGCCTTTTATCGCTCCAATATCGCTGACAACAATTCGGTCGAGCAATGGCGGGAGGAAGGCTCCAAGGATGCCGCCACGCGCGCCAACGCGCTTTGGAAGTCGATGCTGGCCGAGTATGAAGCCCCGCCTCTCGACCAAGGGGAGGACGAGGCGATCCGCGAATTCATCGACAAGCGCAAAGCGTCGATGCCAGACGCGAATTATTAGGCCGGACCCATCTATTGCGCTGGATAGCCTTGCCAGAGCCATTCGAGCGCCGCCGGCAACGTTTGAGCCACCGTCGCCTTGTCCACGTGTTGCGCGTTGCGGGCGAACAGGAATTGGTAGTGATAGCCCTTGTCCGCGAGCGCCTTGGCGAAACGCTCGTCCGCGAGCGTCCAGTCGTGCATGCCGTCCGCCACGGGCGTCACGGGGTAGAAGAGATCTTGGTCTCCGGTCTCGAACCAGATGCGGATTGGCTTCGTCGGGCTGTTGGAGATCAACGGCGAATCGAAGTGCGTGTCGCTCTTCGCAACTTTGCCGCCCTCCACGCTGAGGTCGGCGACCGGAGGGCCCGCCCATGCGCTGTGATATTCCCAGGCGCCGCCCGGCAGCGCGGGATTATGCGGCCATTGCTGGTTCACCACGGTCGGCGAATAAGTCAGCACGCGGTGGTAAAGATCGGGGTGAAACCAGGCCATCGTGAACGCCGCCGATCCGCTCGAGCTGATGCCCATGGTCGCACGGCCTTCGGGATTCTTGGTGAGCTTTATGTTGGCGTGACTTTCGGCGAGCGGCAGCACTTCGTTCTCGACGAATTCCGCATAAGCGCCATTGACCGCGTCGTACTCGAATCCCCGTTCGCTTCCCTGCGCGTCCTGCCCGCCAGCGCCGATCAGGATTGCGACGATCGGCGGCACGCGATGCGCGTTGATGAGATTATCGAGAAGTGTGAAGAACTGTTTTCCAACGGGGTAGCCGCTGTCACCAACGACAATGAACGGAGCTTCGCTTCCCACCACGTAACCGGGCGGAACATAGACGTCGACAGCTCGGGTCCAGATTCCGGCATGGGCGCTTGGAACAAGAAGGTTCGACTTGTCGCCGGGAGCTGTCTGCCCGGTATAGACCGACGCGTTGAGGCAGCCGTCCGGATCATCCCGGATCAGGCCGGGATTGAAGACCGTGCTATCGTTGGACGACATGGTGAAGGAATAAACCTTGCCCGTGGGCGCTTCGTTCTGAGCGGTGAGTTCCGGCGCAGGGGAATGTGTCGGCCCGATGATGAAATTGCCTTCCGCTTTGATTGGCGGAAGCGTTCCGTCGGGCAGTTCAGTCGCCTGAGGATAATTGGGATTCTTGGGGTCGCGCGTTGGTGGCAGAGTTTTGAGATCGAGCCCCGACGTGTCGATGTAGAACGGCGCCGATGGATCGGTCGTGTTCGCGCCGGGCGGAATGCCGGAATTTCCTTTCAAGCAATCCGCATGCGCCGCGCCCGCAATCATCAGGCAAGATACGACGGCAATTCCACGAGTGCTCTTCATTGGCGTTCCCCCTCCCCTTGTTTGTGATGCTATCAGTAGGAGGGGGAGTCCGGGTGTCAACGATGAATGGCTGGCAAGTTCGCAGTTCAAGAGGATGTGAATGAGAACGCACGCGCGGGCAGTGGTGATTGGCGGGGGCGTGGTTGGCGTCTCGACGCTCTATCATCTCGCGAAGAAGGGTTGGACCGACAGCGTGCTCATCGAGCGCAAGGAATTGACCTCGGGTTCGACCTGGCATGCGGCAGGACTTTTGCCGTTGTTCAACCTCAGCTATTCAGTCGGGCAGATCCATAAATATTCATTGGCGCTGTACCAGACTCTGGAGCAAGAGACCGGACTCGACCCCGGCCTTCGTCAGGTGTCGAACATCCGTCTGGCGCGAACGCGCGACCGAATGGACGAGTACAATTATTACGCGGGCGTCGCAGAGACGATCGGCGTCAAAGTCAAATTCCTCACGCCGGGCGAGGTCAAGGAAATCTGGCCGCTCTGCGATGTCGAGGGAATCATTGGCGCAATCCAGCACCTCGAGGACGGTTACATCCAGCCCGCCGACCTGACGCAATCACTGGCGCGCGGCGCGCGTGAGCGCGGAGCTGAGATCAACCGCCGCACGACGGCCACCGCAATCGAGCGGCTGGCAAGCGGCGAATGGAAAGTTTCAACCGACAAGGGCGACATAACTTGCGAGCATGTCGTTTCGGCGACCGGCAATTTCGCACGGGCGACGGGCCGCATGGTTGGAATCAACGTGCCGGTGATCCCGGTCGAGCACCAATATATCGTGACCGAAGCGCATCCCGAGATCGTCAAGCGCAAGGCGCAAGGCTTGCCTGAAATGGGCGTGCTGCGCGAATCCGATTCCGCCTGGTACATGCGCGAGGAGGCCGGCGGCTTGCTGCTGGGTCCGTACGAAAAGGGCGCGCCCGCGTGCTATGTCGACGGGCCGTCGTCGGACAGCGAATACGAGCTTTTTGCCGAGGACCTTGATCGTCTCGCGCCGCACATCGAAACCGCGATCGCGCGCGTTCCCGCGTTCGGCGAGGTCGGCGTCAAGAAGGTCTACAATGGCGCCATCGCTTACACGCCTGACGGCTCGCCGATCGTGGGCCCCGCGCCCGGAGTGAGGAACTTCTGGCTCAACGAGGGCCATTCGTTCGGCGTCACCGCGGCCGGCGGCGCCGGCTGGCAGCTTGCCGAATGGATCGTCGACGGCGAGCCGACCATCGACATGCTCGGCGTCGACCCGCGCCGCTTCGGCCCCTACGCGGATACTGGGTATCTCGTTGCAAAGAACGAAGAGGCCTACGCCAGGGTCTTCACCGTGCATTATCCCGACGAGGAGCGGTCGGCCGCACGTCCGCTGCGCCAGACGCCTTGCTATGCGCGTATGAAGGACCTCGGCGCCGTGTTTGGCTCCGTCTACGGCTGGGAGCGGCCGAACTGGTTCGCGCCAGCAGGTTATGGGCTGAGCGAGGCGGAACTCGCCAAGCCGGATGTGCTTCTGAATGAGAACCATCCCCCGGTTGGTCCAGGTGAGAAACTTCGCGAGAAATGGAGTTTCCGCCGTTCGAATTATTTTCAATTTGTTGGCGACGAATGCCGAAACGTGCACGACAATGTCGGCCTTATGGATATGTCGGCCTTCGCCAAGTGTGAGGTTTCGGGTCCAGGCGCCGAAAGCTGGCTCAATTCTACCCTCACCAACCGGGCGCCGAAGACGACGGGGCGCGTCGCCCTCAGCTATCTCCTCACTGAACGAGGCGGCGTGCGCGCCGAATTCACGCTGACTCGCATCGGGGCGGAGCGATTTTATCTCATCTCCGCCGCAGCGCTCGAGACGCATGATTTTGACACGCTGGAAAAACTCCTGCCGGCCGACAATAGCGTGCGCATCGACAAGATGACGACCCAGCGCGGCGTGCTGGTGCTCGCTGGCCCCCGCTCGCGCGAGGTGCTGGCCAAAGTCGCCGACATAGACGTCTCCAACGAAGCGTTCCCGTGGCTCACCGCCCGGCGCCTGTCGATCAAAGCAGCCGGCCTCACCGCCATGCGGGTCAATTTCGTGGGCGAACTCGGCTACGAGCTGCACCATTCGATCGAAATGCAGAACACTATCTTCGACGCCCTGATGGCGGCAGGCGCGCCGTTTGGCGTCAAGCCGTTCGGCATTCGCGCCATGGATTCGCTCAGGCTGGAAAAGTCCTACAAGCTCGTTGGGCGCGAGTTGTCAATCGAATACGCTGCCCTGGAATCGGGTCTCGAACGGTTCGTTGACTTTGACAAAGGTCCGTTTCTCGGCCGTGACGCGCTCATCGCCTGGAAGCGCAAAGGCTTCGAGAACAAGCTGGTTACGCTCGAGGTCCAAGGCGTGACGGACGCCGACGCGCGGGGCTCCGAGCCAGTGATGAAGGATGGCGCCATGATTGGGCGCACGACCTCGGGCGGATATGGCTGGCGGATGGGCAAGTCGCTGGCGCTGGCGATGGTGACGCCCGAACTCTCGCGCGTTGGCGACGAGGTCGACGTGCGCATCCTTGGCGAGATGCGCCGCGCGATTGTCATTCCCGATAGTCCGTATGACCCGAAGAACGCGGCGCTGCGAAGCTAGGGGATAACCGGGCTCCTACGCTTCCCCCGCCGCCCGGCGCTGCTGAAGCAGCGCGCGGTAAATCTCGTCGTCGCCGCACAGCCCCGCCATCCGGCCGAGGTCGTCGACCAGCACGATCGGATTGCCCGAAAGGCTGCGCAGCGCGATCGCTGAGCGCATCTTCAGGTCGAGCGGCGCGACGACGATATCCACGTCCTCCGGACGCGCCGCCACCTCGCCTGTCGTGCGGTCGCAAACTGCAATCGCGCCAGCATTTCCGTCGAGCGTCACGCCGACCGGCCTGTCTTCGGCGTCGAGCTGGACGCGTACACGGCCGCCTCGGTCGAGCATCACTTCGTTCTCGCTTCGACGCAGCGAGGCCGCAGGCGTCATCAAAGCTCCGCCGCGCAGCACATTGAGCGGATTCATGTGTTTGACGAATTCCGCAACATAAGCGTCGGCAGGGCGCAAGAGGATGTCCTCCGCCGTCCCGCATTGAACGATCCGCCCGCCCTCAAGAATCGCGATCCGGTTGCCGATCTTCAGCGCTTCGTCGAGATCGTGACTGACGAAGATGATCGTCTTCTTTAGATCCTTCTGCAGCAGCAGCAGCTCGTCCTGCAGCTTGTCGCGTATCAGCGGATCGAGCGCCGAGAACGGCTCGTCCATGAGCAGAATGTCGGCGTCGGTGGCGAAGGCGCGCGCCAGTCCCACACGCTGCTGCATGCCGCCCGACAGTTCATGGCCGAATTTCCCTGCCCATTGGGTCAAGCCCACCATAGCGAGCTTGTCCGCGACAATTCTATCCATTTGCTCCTTCGGCATGCGGCGCAGCTCGAGGCCAAAGCCGACATTCTCCTTGACCGTACGCCATGGCAACAAGGCGAATTGCTGAAACACCATGGCGATGCGGCTCGTGCGCAGCATCCTGAGCTCGTCGGCGCGGCAATGAGCGACGTCGATCGCCCCATCGCCGTTGCGGACCAGAACCTTGCCCCGAGCGACTTTGTTGAGACCATTGACCGCGCGCAGGATTGTGGACTTGCCCGATCCCGACAGTCCCATCAGGACGCAGATTTCGCTCGGCTCGATGGAAAGATTGACGCCAGCTGCGCCAAGAACGACCCCGGTCGCTTTGAGGATCTCGTCGCGCGTCGCGCCGCGATCGACCATCGAGAGCGCTTCGGCCTGCTTGTCGCCGAACACAATGTCGACATTCTCGAAGACGACCGCGGACATCTTACGCGCTTCCTTTTCGCTCGGGGTTTCGGAAGACGCGATCGAGCACGATCGCCAGGAGTACGATCGACACGCCAGCCTCGATGCCCATCGGGATGTTGACCGTTCCCAACGCGCGTACGACTGGAACGCCAAGCCCCGCTGCGCCAACGAGCGCGGCGATGACGACCATTGACAAGCTCAGCATGATGCACTGGGTGATGCCGGCCATGATCGTTGGCAGCGCGTAGGGCAATTCCACCTTCCACAGCAATTGCCGCTTCGTTGCCCCGAAGGCCTCGCCGGCTTCCTTCAGCGGCGTTGGCGCCGACACGATGCCGAGGTAAGTCAGGCGGACCGGCGCAGCGATGGAGAAAATAACTGTCGAGATGAGTCCCGGCGCCGAACCGAGATGAAACAGGACCAGGGTCGGGATGAGGTAAACGAAGGTCGGAAGCGTCTGCATCAAATCGAGCAGCGGCCGCAGTAAGGCGTAGAGCCACGGCCGATGGGCGGAGGCGATGCCGAGCGGCACGCCGATCAGGACGCTTACTATGGTCGCGAACCCGACGAGCGAAATCGTCTCGACCGTCGCTTGCCAGTATCCCAGATTGGCGATGGCTATGAACGCGATGACCACGAACGCCGCCAGACGCCACGACCGATGCATCCAGTAGGCCAGCGCCGCGAGCGCGAAAACGACGACGAGAAACGGGATGTGGAGCAGAATCGCGGTGAAGCCATCGACCAGGAAGTCGATCAGCGCCGTCACCGCATCGAAGAATCCGGCTGCATTGTCCTGCAGCCAAGTGATCCCGATTTTAACCCAACGTCCGAGTGGCACTTTGGGCTCGGTGAACCAACTCTCCAACGCCGCCCCTCCAACAAGGATACCAGCGAGTCCCCTCAGCCCTTCCTGTCTGGGCACAGCGCGGACGGGAAGGGCTGCGCTCAGGAGTCGATCGCTTAGAGCCCCAGGCTCTTCTTGACCGCGTCAAAACCCGGTTGGCCGTCAAACGTCGTCACGCCATCAAGCCAAGCGGCGAGTTGCGGCGGGTTGGTCTTCAGCCATTCCTGGGCTGCCTTGGGACCCTCGTCGCCGTCGGTGAGAATCTTGTTCATCACCAAGTTCTCGATGTCGACGGTATAGATGAGATTCTTGATGAGCTTGGCCGCGTTCGGGCATTGGTCGGCCCAGCCAGCGCGCTCATTGGTGTAGACAATCGCGCCGCCGAAATTCGGGCCGAAGCTATCGTCGCCGCCAGTCAGGTACTGGATCTTGAAATTGACGTTCATCGGATGGGGCGCCCAGCCGAGGAAGACGACATCTTCCTTGTGACTGGTCGCCCGCTGCACCTCGGCCAGCATCCCTTGCTCGCTCGACTCGACCAGCTGGAAGTCCTTCAGGCCGAACTTGTCGCCCTTGATGAGATCGAGGACTAGGCGGTTGCCGTCGTTGCCGGGCTCGATGCCGAAGATTTTGCCTTTGAGCGAATCCTTGAATTTCTCGATGTCGCCAAAATCCTTGAGGCCTTTGTCATAGGTGTATTGCGGAACGGCAAGCGTATATTTCGCACCGACCGGCAGATTGGCCCCGGTCACGATGACCGACTTGTCCTCGACATAAGGCTTGCGATCGTTTTCCATCGAGGGCTGCCAATTGCCGAGAAACACGTCGATGTCCTTGTTCTTCATCGAGGCGTAGGTCACCGGCACCGAGAGGACCGTGATCTTGGGCGTATAGCCGAGACCTTTAAGGATCTCGTTGGCGATTGCGGTCGTCGCGGTGATGTCCGTCCATCCGACGTCGGAGAACTTGACGGTCTTGCAACTTTCCGGATCGGCTGCGAACGCGGTGCCCGAGCCAGCCAGCGCGATCACGCCAGCTAATGTCAGAACTGCTGAAAGCCTCATCGTCTTCTCCTTTATTTGTGCGGTCGACCTCCGCACGGAACTCAGCTTGGACCAGTATCGGCGGGAGGCGAAGCGCGGTCAAATCCAATAATTTCAACAAGCCGGCCCGAGTTCCAAACCGTTTGAGCTTCCGACCGTGAGCCGCTAGAAGCGGAGCCACCCGCCCTGGGAACCCCGATGGCCGAACCCCTTAATCCCACGCCTCAGCAGCAGTCCGAAATCCTGATGCAGGCGCTGCCGCACATGCTGCGCTATGACGATGCGATTGTCGTCGTGAAGTACGGCGGCCACGCGATGGGCGACGAGGACAAAGCGCGCGACTTCGCAAAAGACATGGTGCTCCTGGAGCAGTCCGGCATCAACCCGGTCGTCGTGCACGGCGGCGGTCCGCAGATCGGCATGATGCTGAAGAAGCTCGGCATCGAATCGCACTTCTCCGGCGGTCTCCGAGTTACCGATAAGCCGACGATGGAAATCGTCGAAATGGTGCTCGCTGGATCGATCAACAAACAGATCGTCGGCTCGATCAACGCCGAGGGCGGGCGTGCGGTTGGCCTCTGCGGCAAGGACGGCAACATGGTCACCGCGCGCAAGGTCCACCGGCCGCATGGTCCCGGGGAAGACGTCGTCGATCTCGGGTTTGTCGGTGAGCCCGACAAGGTGGATTCGACCGTGCTCGAGCAGATCCTTGGCCGCGAACTGATCCCGGTCCTGGCGCCGGTCGCGCAAGGCGCCGACGGCCAGACCTACAACGTCAACGCGGATACCTTCGCCGGCGCCGTCGCTGGCGCGCTCGGGGCCAAGCGTCTCCTGTTCCTGACCGACGTTCCGGGTGTTCTCGACAAGAACAAAGGGCTGATCAAGGAATTGCGGATCGACGAGATTCGCGGCCTGATTGCGGATGGCACGATCACCGGCGGCATGATTCCCAAGGTTGAGACCTGCATCTATGCGCTGGAGAGGGGGGTCGAAGGCGTCGTGATCCTGGACGGCAAGGTTCCGCATGCGGTGCTGATCGAGCTTCTGACCGACTATGGCGCGGGAACGCTCATCACGCGATAACGGGCCTTCAAGGCGGTAGAGATGCGTATTCTAGCGATCGACACGTCCTGTGGAGCAGCGTCGGTCGCGGTCGTAGAAGGCGGCCGGGCCGAGCCGCTGGCCGTCATCAGCACGCCAATGGCGCGGGGCCACGCCGACGCTTTGGCCCCGATGGTCGAAGAGGCCATGCGGGGCATTGAGGGCGGCTTTCCCTCGCTCGCGCGCATCGCCGTCGCAATGGGTCCTGGGTCCTTCACCGGCATCCGTGTCGGCCTCGCCATGGCGCGCGCGATGGGCGTGGCGCTCGCGATTCCCGTGGTCGGCGTTTCGACTCTGGCGGCCTTCGCCGCGCCGCTCTTGACCGAGCCCCGGACTGGAATCATGACCGCTACAATCGACGCTCGGCACGGCTCGGTCTATTTTCAATTGTTCGAGGCGTCCGGCCGTCCGCTGGGGCCGCCTCGTTGCGACACGCCCCGGGAGTGTGTCCGCGCGATTGGCGCCGGACCAGCTTGGTTCGCCGGCGACGCTGCCGCGCTCGTCGCCAGTGAAGCCCAGCGCGCCGGATTGCCTTACGACCTCGACGCTGCGCGAGTCGCGCCGGACATTGTCGCTCTCGCTCGGATTGGTCTCGCCGTTGACCCGACGAAGAGTCCCGCGCGCCCCGTTTACGTGAAACCGCCGGATGCGCGGCCAACTGCTGCCGAGCCGATCGCCAGGGCGCCGAGCTGAGCACCCGATCAAGCCCATGATCTTCGGCCTACGCCGATCTCCCCCGCCCGTCATCCGTCTCCTTCGGCCGGACCGGTCGGAGGCCTGCGCGCGCCTGCACGCCGAGGGTTTCGCCCATCCCTGGTCGCCAGAGGAAATGGCTGGGCTCATCACCAGTTCGTCGACCGTCGGCGCGGCGGCGCTCGATCCGGTAAGCGGCCGCTTGCTCGGCTTTGTCTTGTCGCGGTTGGCGGCGGACGAAGCGGAGATTCTGACGATTGCCGTCGACGCTGCGCACCAGGGCAGGGGGGTGGGGCGGGCGCTTCTCAGCGAGAACTTGCGTCAGGTCGCGAACGCGGGGGCAAAGGCGATGTTCCTCGAAGTGGCCAAGGACAACGCGCCGGCGTTGGCCTTGTATGAGCGCTTCGGGTTCGTCAAAGTCGGCGAGCGCGTCGGCTATTATCGCCGCCCCGACGGGACGCGCGCGACCGCCGTCGTGATGCGCAAGTCGTTTGGAGAAGCGCCGGCTTCGCGGCGTCAAGACAGCGGCAGGCGGTAATAACAGTTTATGAATGAATATATCGCTTTGCCGCGGGCCCGGACGATCTCGCCACCGGCTATTTCCCCGCGACCGGAAAGCGCCTACATTACCGCTGGACCCGTCTGGAGCTCCTAATTGTCCGAATCGATTGTGCTTGAAGACGCGAGTGGGATTGCAAGTCCCTCACGGGAATCACGCCCACAGGCGTTCATCAAGTCGTTCGGATGCCAGATGAACGTCTATGACGCCGAGCGAATGGGCGACCTCGCCGCCGAGGCTGGTTACCGTGAGGCCATCCGGGTCGAGGATGCCGATCTCATCGTTCTCAACACCTGTCACATCCGCGAACACGCCTCGGAGAAAATTTTTTCCGAGCTCGGCAAGCTGCGCGACCTGAAGGAAGAACGCGCGCGGGTAGGCCGGCACACAATGCTGGTCGTTGCTGGCTGCGTCGCCCAGGCCGAGGGAGGAGAAATTCTGCGTCGCCAACCGGCGGTCGATGTCGTCGTCGGTCCGCAGAGTTATCATCGCTTGCCGCAGCTCCTGCGCGAGGCGCGCATCCGCCCTGGCGTCGTGGACACTGAATTTCCGGCCGAGGACAAATTCTCTCAACTGCCGGTCCCGCCGGCGGACGCCATTCGTCGGCGCGGGGTCACAGCCTTCGTGACCGTGCAGGAGGGCTGCGACAAGTTCTGTTCGTTTTGCGTCGTGCCCTACACCCGCGGCGCTGAGGCCTCGCGCCCGGCTTCCGACGTCCTTGACGAGATCGCGCGCCTCGCCGCGGCTGGCGTGCGCGAGGTCACGCTGCTGGGTCAGAACGTTAACGCCTATCACGGGTTCGACGCTCGCGGCCAAGCCATCGGGCTTGCGGCGCTGATCCGCGCCGCCGCTTCTGTGCCCGGGATTCGTCGCGTGCGTTATATGACCTCACACCCCAACGACATGAGCGAGGATCTCATCCAGGCCCATCGCGACGTTCCAGCGCTCGCGCCCTATCTCCATCTGCCGGTCCAGTCCGGCTCCGACAATGTGCTGAAGTCGATGAATCGCCGCCACTGCGTGGCCGACTATCTCGAGATTGTGGGGCGCGTGCGCGCCGCCCGACCGGACATCGCCTTCTCCTCGGACTTCATCGTCGGCTATCCCGGCGAAACCGACGCCGACTTCGATCAAACGCTCGCGTTGGTGTCCGCGGTCGGGTTCGCCTCTTCCTACGCTTTTAAATATTCGCCCCGGCCGGGAACACCTGCCGCCGAGATGTCCGGCCAGGTTGACGAAGCGACCAAGGCTCGCCGCCTTGCGGCGCTTCAGGACCGCATCGAGGATCAGCGGCAGGCCTTCAACCGGGCAAGTGTGGGACAGCGCCTCGAGGTGTTGTTCGAGAAGCCAGGCCGGAACGAGGGCCAGGTCATCGGGCGGTCGCCAACCATGCAATCCGTGTTCGCCGAGGGGCCGCAGTCGCTGATCGGCGAGCTGATGCAGGTCGAGATGGTCGCCGTCGAGCCCCGTTCGCTGCATGGGCGCATTGTCTCGCCAGCGTCGTAAATCGGGGTTTTACTGGTGTGAGGGATGATTCTGAACCTGGACAGGACACAACGGAGAGAGCCAATTTGAAGCCGCAGGATAGTTCGCCATCGCGCATCGCCGCCGCCCCCCCCGTGATCCATCCTACGCTCCGCGAATCCAAACCTGCTGAAATCGCCATTGCTTTCCCCGACAATGCCGCCGCTTCGGTGGTTTTCGGCCATTACGATCAAAACATTGCGCGCATCGAGCGCAGCTTGGGCGTGTCAGCTTACGCCAACGGAAACCAGATCGTTATCAAAGGCCCGCGCGAGGCCAGCGAGCAGGCACGCCGAGTCTTTGAGATGCTTTACCAACGCGTGAAGCAGGGCCAGCCGGCAAGCGAAGGGGATGTCGAGGGCATCATCGCCGAGAGCGCGTATCAGGGCCTTCTGTTCCCGGGCGAGGAGGGGTCTAAGGAGAGTTTCGGCGTCGTCAAGACGCGCAAGCGCGGCGTTGTCCGCGCCCGAAGTGCGGCGCAGGACCAATATTTGGCGGCCTTGCGCAAGTTTGAGCTGGTGTTTGCCGAAGGTCCCGCCGGCACCGGCAAGACGTGGCTTGCGGTCGGACACGCGGTGTCTCTGCTCGAGCAAGGTTTGGTCGAAAGGCTGGTGCTATCGCGTCCCGCGGTCGAGGCCGGCGAGCGCCTCGGCTTCTTGCCGGGCGATATGCGCGACAAGGTCGATCCTTATTTGCGTCCCGTCTATGACGCACTCTATGACTTCATGGATGGGCGCATGGTCGAACGGGGCATCCAGACTGGCATGATCGAGATCGCGCCGCTTGCTTTCATGCGCGGACGGACGCTGTCCAAGGCGGCCATCCTTTTGGACGAAGCGCAGAACGCGACCGCCATGCAGATGAAGATGTTTCTGACCCGCCTTGGCGAGGGGTCGCGGATGATGGTCAACGGAGATCCGAGCCAGACGGACCTAACGCCTGGGCAGAAGTCAGGGCTAGGTGACGCGATTGGGCTTCTCAAGTCGCTCCCGCGCATCGGTCACGTTCGCTTCACCCATGTCGACGTCGTCCGCCACGATCTAGTGCGCGAGATCGTCGAGGCTTATGGGCGCGCGGGCGGAGAGGGACAGCCAACCGCGGCCAAATGAAGGTTTCGCTCGATATCAGCGTTCCCTCGCCCCTTTGGCGCCGATTGCCTCGGGCGCGCATGATCGCGCGCGAGACGATCGCCGCCGCCGCGGAAAGCGGGGGGCCGAGCGAGGGCGGCGACGTCAGTCTCTGCCTTGCCGATGACGCGGCCTTGCGGGCGCTCAACCTGCGTTGGCGCGACCTCGACAAGCCGACGAACGTGCTCTCGTTTCCTGCGCCGCGGCCCAGTCGTCGCGGGGACCGAACGACGCTTGGCGATATCGCGCTCGCCTACGAGACGCTTGCCCGCGAGGCCGAGGACCTCGGTGTCCCGCTCGCCGACCACTATCGCCACCTCCTCGCCCATGGATTTTTGCACCTCATCGGCTACGATCATGAGACGGACGGGGAGGCGGAGCGCATGGAGGCGCTCGAAACGAGAATTATGACGCGGCTTGGGGTGGGCGACCCTTATGCCCAGGAAGTTGTTGGCGGATGACCGTGACGAATGAGATGGGACCGGCGGAAACGCCGTCTGTAAACACATCTCGTGAACAGAGCTCGGGCCTGTTTGAGCGGGTGCGGGCGCTGTTCGGATTGGCGCCCGCTTCAGCGCGCGACGATATCGAGGACGCGCTCGAGGAGAGCGCGAGCGAGGAGTTTACCCCGCAAGAACGCGCCATCCTCAAGAACGTGCTCGCGCTTCATGACGTACGGGTAGAGGATGTGATGGTGCCGCGGGCGGACGTCATCGCGCTATCACTCGATACGCCGCTGAGCGAGGTGCTTGATTGCTTTCGCACCGCTGGCCATTCGCGCCTGCCGGTGTATGAGGAAACGCTCGACGATCCGCGCGGCATGATCCACATCCGCGACTTCGTCGTCTTCCTCGCCTCCGATCCCCGTTTCGGGCTCATGAAAGCGCGGCATGAGGCGCCTTCCAATGGCGACGGCCAGCCAGGGCTCGACATGCCGCTCTCCGCGGCGCAAATCCTGAGGCCCGTTCTGTACGCGCCCCCTTCAATGCCGGCGCTCGACCTCTTGCTCAAGATGCAGGCCTCTCGCACCCATATGGCGCTGGTAATCGACGAATATGGCGGGACCGACGGACTGGTGTCGATCGAGGACGTGATGGAGGCGATCGTCGGCGACATCGAAGACGAGCATGACGAGGACGAGACGCCGGAGCTTCACGCCTCAGGGGACGGCGGATGGATCGCCGAGGCGCGAGCCTCCCTCGACGCCGTCTTCGAGGCAACCGGCTTCGATTTCTCTTCGCTTCCCGAGGCGGAAGAGGTGGACACAATCGGGGGGCTCGTCACCGCCGCGGCAGGCCGCGTTCCCGACCGCGGCGAGATTCTCCTCGGACCGGGGGAATTCGAATATGAGGTGCTCGACGCCGACCCGCGCCGGATCAAGCGGGTAAAGATCCGGCCGCTTGCCGCAGAGGCCGCGACGCCGCGTCTGTCGGCGCCGACCCCCGAGGCGAAACCAGGCGAATCGGCGTAAGACGTCGGCCGATCTCGTCAGATCGACTTCACTTCGCCGCCGTCCATGCGCAAAGTGGAGCCTGTCATCCAGCGTGCGCCGGGCGAGATGAGGAAAGCGATGAGTTCGGCGATCTCTTCCGGCTCGCCGTAGCGGGCGATGCCCGCCTCCTTGGGGAAATTCGCCGTCGCCTGTTCGACCGTCATGTTGTGCAGCGGCGCCCAATGCTCGAGATAGGACCGGCGCCGACCGGTCATCACCGGACCGGGCAGGACGCTGTTCACCTGCACGCCGTCGGCGACGCCACGATCCGAGAACGCCTTCGCCAGCGCGACAATGGCGGCGTTGATCGTGGCGACGGCCGCGTAGGGTGCTTTCGGGAACAGGGCCGAGTTGCCCGACATCAGGACCACGGCGCCCTTGGCCGTCTTCAGCGCTGGCCACGCGGCGATCGTGAGCCGGCGCGCTCCGTGCAGCTTGAGCGCCAGGCCTGCGTTCCATTGCGCATCGGTCATCTCGAACAGGTCAATCTGCGGGACCGCTCCCGCGATGTTGAGAAGCGCGTCGATTCGACCGAACGCGGCCTCGGTCTGATCGACCACGCTCTTAGCGGCCTCAGGCTGGGAGAGATCGCTATCGATGACGAGCGCTTTTGCGCCTGCGGCCTTCACCGCTTCCGCCGTGCTCCCCAGGTTCGCGCGATCCCGCGCGACGAGGACAAGCGCCGAGAAATCGCGCGCAAGGCGAATGGCCGTAGACCGGCCAATGCCTTGGCTCGCGCCGGTGATGATTGCGACTGAGTTCTCCATTCCGACGTCTCCCTCGAAACGGCTTTAACGGGGAAGGAAGTCGCGGATCGCCGCCGCGATCTCTGCGGCGTGCGTCTCCAGCGCGAAATGTCCGGTATCGAAGAAGCGGACGGTCGCGTTCGGGATGTCGCGCTTGAACGCTTCGGCACCCGGCGACAGGAAGAAGGGATCGTTCTTGCCCCACGCCGCCAGTAACGGCGGCTTGTGGGTGCGGAAATATTGCTGGAAGGTCGGATAGAGCGCGACGTTGCTCTTGTAGTCGCCCATCAGGTCGAGCTGCACCTCGGCCGCCCCGGGCCGCGACATATAGAAACTGTCGAGCGAGTACCCGTCCGGCGACACTCGCGTCGGGTCCGGTACGCCGTGGGTGTATTGCCAGGCCGTTGTCTCTGGCTTGAGAAAGCTGCGCAGCGCCTCGCGATTGGCCTCGGACGGGTTTTTCCAATAGGCCCGGATCGGATTCCATCCGTCGCTCAATCCCTCTTCATAAGCGTTGCCGTTCTGCGAGATGATCGCTGTGATCCGTTCAGGATGTCTGACCGCGAGCCGGAATCCGGTCGGCGCTCCGTAGTCGAAGACATAGACGGCGTAGCGACCGAAGCCGATGGTGTCGGTGAAGCGGTCGATCGTCTCCGCGATGCTGTCGAACGTGTTGCCATTACCCGGCAGATCGGAGTTGCCGAAGCCGGGCAGATCGGGAGCGACGATGTGGAAGCGGTCAGCGAGCAGCGGGATCAAGTCGCGGAACATGTGGCCGGCCGTTGGGAAGCCGTGCAGCAACAATAGCTTCGGAGCGCCCGAGGTGCCTGCTTCGCGGTAGAAGACGCTGCGGCCGTCGACCTTGGCCGTCCGATAATGGATAGCAGTCATGACGCTTGTCCTTTCACTTGAGAAAGTGGGAGGGTCTCAGCCCGCGACGACCGCGGCGATCGCCTCTCGGATGATGTCAACCACGGGTGAGGGCGCAGTCACGAGCGGCGTGTGATCGACGGGGTGCGACCGCATGCGAGCTTTCATGCGCGCAGCCATGAAGCGGTGATTCTCTTCGACGATCATGCGATCCTGCTCGGCGACCAGGAACCAGGATGGCCGGTCCTTCCACAGCGGCCGCCCAACCTTGACCGTGATGCAGGCGGGCGAGATCGGCCGCTGGACGGCCGCCAGCACGGCCAGCTCTTCCTTGGAAGCATTTTGCGCGAAGGCGGCGGCGAAGGCCGCTTCGGGCAGATACATCAAACCGTGCGCGTCCGGGGCGAGCTTGGGCGCCTGCGGATGCGGTGTGCCGCGAGTGAACACGTCCGCGACCGTCTCGCCTTCGTCCGGGGCGAGCGCGGCCACATAGACGAGCGCCTTCACCTTCTCGACGCGCGTCGCCGCGATGACCCCGCCGGCATAAGCGTGGCCGGCGAGCACGATCGGCCCCTCCACCCGCTCAAGCGTCCGGTCGAGCACCGAGATGTCGTCGTGGAATGACGTCAGCGGCAGGGGCGGAGCGACCGCTTTAACCCCGGTCGCCGCGAGGGCCATGATCACCTTCGCCCAGATCGACCCGTCGGCCCAGGCGCCGTGGACGAGCACCACCGTCGCATTGTTTGTCGCCATCATCTTGCTCCGAGGAGTAATGAGCTCAAGTAGGCGCAGTGATAGTGCAAGCCGCGCCACGGGTCTGGCCCCGCATTACACGCGAAAACAAATCCAGTCTCGGAGGGCAGAGCTCTCGCTGAATCAGCGACAACAGAGACCTTTCCTCCTTCCTCAAAGAGGAGATATTCCACTTCGCTAACTCTATGCACGCCATGTTGGCGCGGCAAGCTGTCCACATCCGCTCGGGATAGCCCGGATCGCCGAAGGTCGTTCTCCAAAAGTTTTCCGTTGGCGACGAGTATTCTCGGGCTTTGGTCGGCGAGACGCGCCCCGCTCGAAGAGTGACGCAACCGGGAGACTGAGGCGTGTGCAAACAGGATCGCAATTAAGGTGACGGCGCCAGTCGGAGTCAGCGGCGCTCGGAATTCTGCCGACTATCGCCCCGACCGCAACAGCCGCCAGGAAGTCAAGCGGAGACAGTTCCGTTAGAATTCGCCGCTTGCCCAGCCGGAGCCCGATGATCGCGGTCGCGTATAGCGAACCAGCGTTTCCCGCGATCCACGCTAGATGCTGGATTTCTGGACTCATCCTGTCCCACCCCCACGTACGTCATCTCTCGGCCGAGGACCGGTCGCCGCTGCTTTTGATACGGAAATGCCGCGGAGATCATGTTCGCTCGTCCCGCGGTAGCCGACTAAACCCCC
>JGI12659J15293_10000088_pt1 | contig 26876 bp, 18 predicted proteins | sample JacPinW_OM2H0_O1_FD_15293 | JGI IMG/M metagenome (IMG submission 15293) | reverse complement strand
GGCTCACGGCTTGATGAACCGCCACTGCACGATCGGCATCGCCGCGCGCCAGCCGGAATAGCGCCCGACCGGCTCGGCCTGCGCGATCGCGATCTGCGTAAGCTCCCCGCCCCAGCGCGCGCGCCAGTCGACGCAGGCGGCCTGCGTCTCCAGCGTCACCGCGTTGACGACCAGTCGTCCGCCCGGCGCGAGCGCACTCAAAGCGCGTTCGATCATACCCGGCGCGCTGGCCCCGCCGCCGATGAAGATCGCGTCAGGCGGCGTCAAGTCGGCAAAGACGTGAGGGGCCTCGCCGGTGACGACCGAGAGGCCGGGCACGCCGAAGCTCAGCGCATTGCGCGCGATACGCTCAGCACGGTCGTGACGAACCTCGATCGCGACTGCCCTATTGGCCGGATCGGCAAGCATCCATTCGATGGCGACCGAGCCGGAGCCGGAGCCGACGTCCCACAAAAGATCGCCGCGCCTCGGCGCGAGCAAAGACAGGGTTATGGCGCGGATTTCACGCTTTGTGATCTGCCCGTCGTGCTCGAACCACTCGTCGGGGAGGCCTGCTGTGCGCGCCAGGACACGCGCGCCGCGTTCTGAAACCAACTCGAGCGCAATCGTGTTCAAGGCGGCGAAATTGTCGAGCACAAAATCTTGCGCCTCGGTCGTGCGAATTCGCTCGCTTAGGCCCCCCATCGCCTCGCAGATTGTGAGCCTCGATCGTCCCATGCCACGCTGCGTCAGCAGCGCCGCCAACTTGGCCGGTGTGGCGTCGTCCCAAGACAGCGCGACGATGCGCGCCCCCGGCTGCAAATGCGGAATGATCGCTTCGAGCGGGCGTCCATGGAGCGTGAGCAACGCGCAATCCTGCTGGCTCCAGCCGAGCCGCGACGCGACGAGGGCAAAGGCCGACGGCGCCGGGACTGAGGTCATCTCGTCCGAGGTGAAACGGCGCATCAACATGGCGCCGACGCCAAAGAAGAACGGATCGCCGCTGGCGAGCACGCATACGGGGCGACCGCGATGCGCTTCGATGGCGTCGAGCGCGTTCTCGATCGGGGACGGCCAGATCATCGTTTCGGCTTTTAACGGTCCCGCGAGAGCGAGATGGCGCTTGCCGCCGACAATGAAGGCCGCTTGCGCGATGAGCCGTTGCGCGGCAGGAGTGAGTCCCTCGAGTCCGTCCTCGCCGATGCCGACGACGGCGAGCCAGCGTTCCTTGCTCATGGAGCCGCCCACTGAAGCCGCTTCGTCTGCTCATTCTCGGCGGCACGTCGGAGGCGAGCGCGCTTGCGCGGCGGATCGCCGATGACCCCGATGTTGCGGCGATCCTGTCGCTTGCAGGCGCGACAGCCGACCCTGCTCCATCGCCAGTCGCGCGACGCATCGGCGGCTTTGGGGGGGCCGAAGGCTTGGCGGCGTTTCTCGCCCGAGAGCACATCGACGCAATTGTCGACGCGACCCATCCCTTCGCTTCGCGCATGTCGGCCAACGCGGTCGCCGCCTGCGACGCGACCCGTACCCCGCTCGTCGTCTTCAGCCGGCCGCCCTGGACACGCGAGCCTGGCGACCGCTGGATCGAGGTCGTGGCCATGGACGAATGCGTCACTGCTCTTAGGGGTCGGCCGAAGACGGTGTTCCTGACGCAAGGCCGCCTGCAGCTCGCCGCCTTCGCGCGAGCGCCGCAACATCGCTACATCGTGCGCGCCATAGACCGGCCGACAGAGATTGGCGCCCTCCCCGACTGCAAGCTGATTCTCGCGCGCGGTCCGTTCTCTCTCGCTGATGAACTTGCGCTCATGAAACGCGAGCGAATCGAAGCGCTGGTGACCAAGAACAGCGGCGGGCTCGCGACCTACGCCAAGATCGAGGCGGCGCGCGCGCTTGAGATCGAGGTCGTCATCGTGCGCCGCCCGCCCGCGCCGGAAGCCGAAACGCTTCACGACCTCGACGCGGTCCTGGCCTGGATCGCAGCTCATCGACGGACCCCGTAGGCGCGTGGTGTCAGCATCCATGGCCGACCCCCGTCGCGCGCGATGAGGCGCGTCTCGTTCGAACCGATGACGACCAGCGTCGCCATGTCGGCGAGACTCGCATCCGCTTCGCCAAGCGTCGTGACGATCAGTGTCTCATCGGCGCGCCCGACCGCGCGAGCGAAGGCGACCGGCGTCGGCGGCGCCTTCACGGTTCGCAGCAAATCGAACGCTTGCGTGATGCCGGTCGGCCTCGCCTTCGAGGCAGGATTGTAAAGAGCGATGACAAAATCGCCGTCCGCGGCCGCGCGCAGGCGGCGCTCAACGATCGCCCAGGGCTTCAGGTTATCGGAGAGTGAGATGGCGCAGAAGTCGTGACCGAGCGGCGCGCCGAGCCGCGCCGCCGCCGCCTGCATCGCGGTGACGCCGGGCGCCACCGCAATCTCAAGCTTCAACCATCTAGGGTCTTCCTCCACTGCCTCGAATATCGCCGCGGCCATCGCGAACACCCCCGGATCGCCCCCGGAAACGACGGCGACCGTGCGGCCCTCTGCGGCAAGACTCAAAGCGAACCGGGCACGCTCCATTTCAACCCGGTTATCGCTGGAATGGGCGGACTGGTCCGTTCGCAATCCGAGCCGCTCCACATACGGACCGTAGCCGACAACATCGGTCGCCGCCTTGATCGCCGCGCTCGCCTCTGGCGTCATCCATTCGGCCGGGCCGGGGCCGAGCCCGACAACCATGACGCGCCCGCTCACGGGCGACGCCCCCTCCCCGGCGCGAGTATGAGGGAGAAATAGGGCGCGGAATCGTCCAGCTTTTGACAGAGCGGCGTCACGACCTCGCCCACCATCGTTGCGCGCTCGACATAGATGGCGCGTTCCGCCATCCCCGTCGCGATAAGCGCCTCCTTGGCGCGCGCGAAGTTGCGGCCGACCTTCATGATCACCGCGGCGTCGGCGAGCGCAAGCCGGCGCTTAAGCTCATCCAGCGGTAGCGTCGCAGGCAGTACGACGAGCGCGTCATCTCCCCAGGCCATCGGTGCGGCCGCAACACCCCAGGCCCCGCAAATGCTCGACACGCCCGGCACAATGCTGACATCGAAATTGTCGCGCAAACGAACGAACAGATGCATGAACGAGCCATAGAGCATCGGATCGCCCTCGCTCAAGAGCGCCACGTCACGGCCAGCTTCCAGATGCGCCGCAATCGCGACCGTCGACTCCTTGTAGAAACGCGCCAGCGCATCGCGATAGGGCGGATCGTCGAAATGCGTTTCATCGGTCATCGGATAATAAAGCGGCAGCTCGACATGCGATGGATTCAGCCAACAGTCGACGATTAAGCGCGCGTTGCCGCGCCGTCCCGCCTTGGCGAAGAAGGCGACGACGGGCGATGCCGCGATAATTTTGGTCGCCTTGACGGTCAGCAGATCGGGATCGCCGGGGCCGATCCCTACACCATAGAGGCGGCCGAACGGGGTCATTCGACGTCGCTCGCCAGCGCGTTGACAGCCGCCGCCGCCATCGCGCTGCCGCCTTTGCGCCCGCGCATGACGATGGCGGGCAGGCCGCTCTCGATCAACGCCTCTTTCGATTCGGGGGCGCCGACAAACCCGACGGGCATGCCGATGATTGCGGCAGGACGCGGCGCGCCGCCGGAGATGGCCTCGAGCAGGCGGAAGAGAGCCGTCGGCGCATTGCCGATCGCGACCACGGAGCCGCCGAGCCGCGGCAGCCAGAGCTCAATCGCCGCCGCCGTCCGCGTCGTGCCAAGCCTGGCCGCGAGATCAGGGGTGGAAGGATCGCCGAGCGTGCAGATCACGTCATTGTTCGCGGGCAAGCGTGTGCGTGTGACTCCCTCGGCGACCATGCGCGCATCGCAAAAGATGGGTGCTCCGGCGCGAAGAGCGTCGCGCGCAGCCTCCGCGGCGCTCGGCGAGAAGACGAGGTCGCGAGGCGCCTCCACCATGCCGCAGGCGTGTATGACCCGCACTGCGACCCGTTCTTCGATTGGCGAGAAATGCCCAAGGTCAGCCTCGCCGCGAATGATGGCGAAGGACCGGCGATAGATCGCGGCAGCGTCCTTCTCGTAGGCATAGCTCCGCTTCACGACAGCCTCTCAGGCGCAAACATTTCCGCGCCCTTGTTGGCCAGGAGCTGCATGACCTCGGCGCCCGACAGGCCGCGCCGCGTCGGCGGATCACCGGCACTGCCGCCAAGAACGAGATCGTAGCCCGTCGCGGTGGCGGTGAGAGTCGCTGCGGTCGCTGCGGGCCTGGCGCATCCTTTGACGCAGCCGCTGACGTGGAGAATGACGTCGTCTCCCCTGGGCAGCGTAGCCGCCCAGCGTGTCGCGTCGTCGCGCACGCTTCGGTGGCCGTGCATGCAGGCCGGAGCGCCCGGGCAAGCGGCGATGCGCAACCGCGGGTCGTCCGCGTCGACAATAAATCCGAGATCGGCCATCGAATGAACGAGCGACTCTGCGCCGCCCCGGTCGAGGCCGGCAATTAGAAAAGCGCGCCAAGGGGTAAGCCTCAGGCTACCCGCATTCAGAGCGCGCGCGCGTTCGATTAACGCTTTGAGGGGAACCGACTCGATTTCGCCGAAGGCGACCGCTGCTCCAACGACGAACTCTGCGCCGTACGCGTGCGCGCCGATGACGTCACGCAACGCTGGCCGGCGTTGTGGCCGCTTGCATGGTTTCGCTCGGAGAGCCGCCTTCGCGAAGATCGCCTCCGCGCCCTCACGCTCGACCAGCGCCCGCATCCGCCGCGGCGCCGCCTGGCCAACGTCGGCGAGGGCGATAAATGCGAAGCCAAGCCGAGCCGCGACATCAACAGTCTCCTCCGGCGCGCATTGCGCAGCCAGAATATCGTCGCCCGCGAGGTACACAGCGAGCGTACCATCGCGCGACGCCTCGAAGCGGATGTCCGCATCGACGTCGCCAAGCGGGAGGCGGCCCTGCGCGTCGAGGACGAAGCTGAACTTCGCCGGTAATTGGCGCAGACGTTTGTCCTCGCTGAGTCGCGTCTCCAGCGCGGCGACGCTCGGTCCGAGATCAAGCAACGCGTGGGGATCGAGGTCGTCCAGCGGACTTGCGACGACATTGCGCAAGCGCTCGACCTCGGGGTCGGTGTCGATAAGACCGATCTCCTTAAGGCGCGCATGCAGGTCTGGAAGCGTTCTCTCGCTCAAGCCCCGCAGATGCAGATTTGCGCGGGCCGAAAGGCCGATGACGCCGTTGCCGCAGCGAACCGCGGCCTCTGCCAGCGCAGCGGCCTGATCGAGCGACAAGCGACCTCTCGGCGCCCGCACGCGCGCAAGCAGTCCGTCGCCGGTCTCCATCGGTTTGAGAGCGCCGGGACACCAGCCTTTTCGGGTGGGCGGCTGCGGACGGCGCAACGCAATCACGCTCATGCCGCTTGCCTCAGCACCGAGGCCAGAATACGCGCGCTTGAATTGCGGCGCGAGAGCCAGAATCCGCGCTTCGCCGCCTCCTCGAACACGCCTGCCATGTGACACGCGGCTCGACGATTGGCGTTGACGAGAAAGGCGCGCACGCCGTCGTCGCCGAGCGTGGCGTCGAAAATGAGATCGAATTGCGCGCTGGCGACCGCATCGGTCAGGGCTGCGAAACAATAGAGATTGTCCAACGACTGGGCGATTTCCGCCGCGCCTCGATGGCCGTGGCGCATCTGCCCCTGAAGCCAGCGCGGATTGGCGGCGCGTCCACGCAGAGAGCGCGCGATCTCCTGCGCAAGGGTGCGGATCTTGAGCGCACCGGGGATGGTCGAGTCGAGATGATAGAGCGCCGGATTGGCCCCCGTTTCCGCGGCAGCGGCGGCGAAGCCGCCTTCATGCTCGGCGATGGCGTCAGCGTCGAGCGCGTCCTGGCCCGGCAAGTCCTGCACGTGCACAAATGCCTCGGCGCCGGCGACCCTGGTTCGAAACTCGGCCGCCGCTTCGCGCGCTTCACCCTCGCCATCATAGGCGTGGCTGGTCGCGGCAAGATAAGTCTGCGCCAGCTCGGACCGATCCGCCCACTCGCCCCGGGCGATGCGGGCCCCGAGCCCGACGCCGTAAGCGCCGGGCGCCGCGCCAAATATTCGCGCGGCGCTCCCGCCCTGAAGACCGGCGAGCGGATTGTCCTCGGCGCTCTCCTCCAGCGCGGCGACGGCGCGGACGGCGGCGGCGAAGAGCGCGATCTGGCTCGGAAACACGTCGCGGAACAGGCCCGAAATGCGCAATGTGACGTCGACCCGCGGCCGGCCAAGCATGGCCAGCGGCAGCACCTCGAAGCCGTTGACCCGCGTTGAGGCCACGTCCCAGGTTGGCCGGCAACCGATGAGGACGAAGGCTTGGGCGAGATCATCGCCGCCGGTGCGCATGGTCGCCGAACCCCACAGGTCGAGCACGATGCGCTTCGGCCATTCGCCGTGATCCTGCGCGTAGCGCTTGACGATCTCCTCGGCGGCTCGGCGTCCGATCTCCCAGGCGTTGCGGGTCGGCGCCGATCGGGGATCAATCGCGTAGAGGTTGCGGCCAGTCGGGAGAACGTCGAGACGCCCGCACGCCGGCGCGCCAGCCGGCCCGGGCGGCACGAACCGTCCCCCCAACGCGCGCAACAGCCCGAGCGACTCGGCGGCGCCAGAGGCGGCCACACGCTCGCTCACCACGCGGCTCGCCGCCGCGTCAAGATCGAGGCCGGCGACGAACCCGTCAACGCCCTCGGGCGACCGCCCGAACACATGCAGCCCGTCGCCGACGCGCATCTCCTTGAGGTCGCAGAGCCAGGCGTCGAGGGCGACAAGCGCCTCCTCGGGCGGCTTGTCATCGGCGGCGCATTCCTTGAGGAGCCCGCTCTCGCGGCCCCGTTCGAGAATGAGCGTGGCGATGGCGCGCGCGCGGCGCGGATCGAGCGCCTGCGCCTCCGCGAATTCGTCGAACAACGCCTCGAGCTCGAGCGTTTGCCCATGCGACCCGGCGGCGATCAGCGGCGGCGTCAGGTGGCCAACTGTGACCGCGCTGATACGACGCTTGGCCTGTGCCGCTTCGCCAGGATTATTAACGATGAACGGATAGACGACCGGCGTCGGACCAAGCAGGACTTCGGGCGCGCAACCCTCGCTAAGCGCAACCGCCTTGCCCGGCAGCCATTCGAGCGTGCCGTGCGCGCCAAGCTGAACGATCGCGTCGACGCTCTCTTTGCGGGTGAGCCAAAAGTAGAACGCGACATAGGCGTGGCGTGGCGGCAGGTTGAGATCGTGATAGTCGGCCTTGCGCGAGAGGGCGTCGCCGCGGTCCGGCTGGACGGCGACGATGAGTTTGCCGAGCCGCACGAAACGAAGCCGGAACGTCCCGTCGATGACGTCGCGGTCATCGACGGGGTCACCCCACACGGCGAATAGAGATTGCCGGAAGTCCGCCGCGCCGCGAGCCAGCTCGGCCTCGTATTCGGCCAGCGTCAGCGCCGCCTCGAGCGGCCCTTCAGCGAGAGCCGCGATGAGTGACGGCGCGTCCAGACCACTCGTCACATCATAGCCCGCGGCTCGTAGAGACTCGCAAATAGCGATTGCGCTCGCTGGCGTATCGAGCCCGACCGCATAGCCTGTGCGTCCACCGCGTGCCGGATAGTCCGGCAGCACGCAAGCGAGGCGCTTGTCGGACGGCGATTTGCGCCGGAGGTTTGCCCAGCCGCGAGCGAGCTCGGCGGTAAACTCAACGCGGTCGGCAAGCGGCCGATGCGCCACCGCGGCGAATTCGGTCTGCGCGTCGCGTGAGCTTGCCTCCTTGAAGGAAACGGCGCGGGTGAGAATTCGCCCGTCGATTTCCGGCAGCGCGACATGCATCGCGAGATCCGAAGGCCCGAGTCCGCGCAGGGAGGCGCGCCAAGCGTCGAAACTGACTCCAGCCAGCACGAGTTGCAGCACCGGCGCATCGAGCGCGTCAAGCGCCGTTCCCTCATCCGCGTCCAGACGGGCGGAGAAGGCGGTGGCATTGAGCACTACGTCGAAGGACCGCCCGGCGAGGAAGGCGCGCAGCGGCCTGAGCGCCGCGTCATCCTTGAGACTGGTCACGAAGACGCTGATGACAGTAAAGCCCTTGTCGCGAAGCGCGCGAGCCAGCGCTTCTATAGGACCGAGATCGTTGGCGAGATAGATGGAGCGATAGAAGACGATAAGGGCGGCCGCCGCGCCCTGCCCAGCGTCAAGACACGCAGCTTCGAAGCGGCCGAAGGCCCTGACCGAGACGGGCGGCGGAGCGCGCGTCGTGGCGCCGATCTCGGAGGCAAGAAACGCAAGGCACGCCACCATATTGTCGGGGTCGCCCTCGTCGAAGTAGCGCCAGATCTGCAGCACCGCGTCTGGATTGAGCGTCGAGGCCTCGTCCAGGCGTGCGTCGCGGCGCCGATCCCCCGGCAGCAGCGCCAATTTGAGGCCGCTGCGACGCGCCAGCGCCCTGAGTTCATCCACGCCGTAGCGCCAATAATCCGCCCCGCCAAGCACGCGCACGGCCACCAGCTTGGCGCGCGCGCACACCCTTTCCAGATAGAGGTCGACCGAGAACGGATGNCGCAATGCCGCGAGCGAAGCGATCCTTAAGCTCGGCTTCGGCTCAGGAAGCGCGTCATAGGCGCGCGCCACCGCATTGAGGTCGCTATCAGAGAAAGACAGGAACACGATGTCCGCCGGCGTCTGACCCAGATCGAGCGCTTCGACCGTCTCGTCGAGCGTCCTTGTTTCGATCCGGGGGACATGCATCGCCGGAAAAGCTCTTCAGGCCCCGAGCGCCGAGGCGACGGCCTCGCGGTCGACACCTCGCTCAGCGATCACGACGAGACGGCTCAGCCGAGGCTCGCCCACACCCCAGGGCCGGTCGAAGTCGCGACGGAAGCGTTGCCCCACGCCCTGCACCAGCATCCGCAACGGCTTGCCGGCGACGTCGATAAAGCCTTTGATGCGCAAGATGTCGTGGGCACGGGTCGCCGCGACGAGTCGATCAATGAGCGTGTCGGGATCGTCCACCGCGGGAATTGTCACGACGAACGTATCGAAATCGTCGTGATCGTGCTCGCCTTCGGCGTCATGATGCGAAGGCCGTGCATTGAGATCGTCCTCGGCCGCGGCGTTCATGCCGATGAGCACCTCAGGGTCAATTGCGCCCTCGCGCGCGGGCGCAATCTTGACAGCGCGTGGAACGGCTTGAGCGATCTGCGCCTTGAGAGCTTCGAGCTGGCCTTTGTCGATGAGGTCGGCCTTGTTGAGCACGACGAGATCGGCGCTCATAAGCTGATCCTCATAGACCTCTTCAAGCGGGTTATCGTGATCAAGCGACGGGTCGGCCAAACGCTGCTCGGCGACGCGCGCGGGATCGTCGGCGAAGCGACCCTCGGCGACAGCCGCCGCGTCGACCACCGCGACGACGCCGTCGACGGTCAGCCTCGAGCGCAGATCCGGCCAGTCGAAGGCCTTGATAAGCGGCTTGGGCAAGGCGAGTCCCGAAGTTTCGACTATGATGTGATCCGGCTTCGGCTCGCGCGCGAGCAGCGCCGTGATCGCGGGCGCGAAATCATCGGCCACTGTGCAGCAGATGCAGCCGTTGGCAAGTTCGATGATCACGTCTTCGGGGCAGGCCGCGTCCGAACAACTCTTGATGAGATCGCCGTCCACCCCGACATCGCCGAATTCGTTGATGATGAACGCGAGCCGCCGCCCGCCGGCGTTAGCCATGAGATGGCGTATCAGCGTCGTTTTGCCCGCGCCAAGAAAGCCGGTGACGATGGTGACGGGCGTTTTGGCGAGCATGCGGAATGAATCCTTAAGCTGGAGCAATTCCAGCGAACGCTAGCGGCGGCGTCCGCGACACGACGCCCTTGCGAAATGACAGCGGCCGCTCGCGCCACGGAACGATGCCCTCGGGCGAGGCCGCATAGCGGCGCGCGGCAATGACGATGTCTTCGAGGTGCGATTCGCAGGTGAGATCGCCGACCACGTAAGTCCATTTGCCAGGGGCGGCGAGCGCGACCGTGCACGGGCGCTTGCAAACGGAGAGGCATTCGACGGGCTTGAGCGAAATATCGGGCTCGGACGCAAGTCGCCCGCCAAGCGCTTCGAACAGGCCGGGGCCCATCGGGCCCCTCTCAGACTTGCAGGTGACGCAGACGAGCAGCGTTGCGGCGGCGGAGGGGCCGCTGTGCGCGTTCACGGCGCGTCGATCCCAGCGGGTCGCAATGGGCTCGGCGTCAAATTGGAGATCTGTCTGGCAGTCATGAACGCTCCAAGGCCGCCCCTCCGGCGGCCGTGCGGGATTTATGGCGCACGGCAGGTCTCCTGGCTCGCAACGTATCGCCGACGCCGCCTTCCCAGACCTATGAAAAAGTCCAGTGGCGAGAAAAGCGTCGACACGCCGCTTACAGTCGCGGGGGCGGCCACGGATTGGTGAAAACCTACCGTGTTCCCTTTTCACCCTCGGGCGTAACCGAGGGACCGTGCACTGATCATCTTCCAGCTTCGGCAGGGGTTGTCAAATAGAGCACTTAAACGCTTGTGCGCGCTGCGGAGTTGGGGAACCTCGCCTCCCACCTCCAGAGCTTGCATCGGGGCAAGCTCCAAACATCGAAGAAAGACCAGCTCGGACTTCGGCGGGCAAATCTTCGAGCGGCTTGGGGGGCGAACCTCGAGGCCCGAACAACGTTCGCAGCTCCCACAACTCGGTAGTCTTCGTTTCTGCGATGACGGGGCGCCGGGCTAGGACAGAGTTTTCAGCTTCCGCTGAAAGGTTCTCCGTGCCGAACAGCGTTTCGGCAAATCGGCGCTCCATTTCGTGCTGCAACATAGCGAGCGCCTCCTGCGGGGTCGTCCACGGCGGTGTCGCACGGTAAGACCCGCAAAATCTGGCGCTGACCCCCATGAGGCTCGGAGCGCGCACGACCGCCGGCGCGCAAACAGCGAGCGAGGCGAGCCCACGTAAGAATCGACGCCGCGGGATGGCAAGAGAACCCATAGTTCAGAATCTCCAGGTGCTTGCTGGTGAATACACGCCGCCGTTGCATTCTACCAATGCCAGCACCGACCGCCGCCGCACGGGCCTGGATCTTCTTACGTCCCCCAGTCCCAGTTCAAGCAGCATTGCCGGGCTTCGTGGACTTCCCAAATCGGGGGAGCGCGCCCGACCCGCGCGCAACCTGTGGTTTCGTTGCGGAGACGCGCTCGCCCCGATTTGCGTGGTCCGAGGAACCACAGGACGACGCAGCGCGCTGACGCCTTGACTGGTGGCGCCTTCAACGCCGAGCATCCGTTCAGGCGCGAATCTCGCTTGGGGCGGCGGGCTTGAATGGAAGGGACCGCATACGCTTGGGCTATCAAGGCGATTGCTGTGGCAATCGCGCTGCCTCTCCTTTCGGGTTGCGCAGGCCTCCACCTCGACCAGGAGCCTGAGCAGGTCATCCAACGGACCGAAGGCGAGGACAATTACGCAGAGAGACAGAAGGCCGGGCCGGTCGCCGCCCGCGTCCTGCCCTACGCCCTGCTTGCGGAGCAATCATATGATCCCAGTGTTTACGCGGCTCACAGGATCGCCTGGCGCGCCAGCCCGTGCGGCGTCGACGATCCCAAGGATTGCGAGACGCGCGCCGACGATCAACGCGTTGCCCGTTGGCTCAATGAATGGCGCTACGTCTGGAGCTGCGACGGACCGGACGCGTGTGGGGTGCGGACGCCCGGCCAGACCGAACCAGTCGGGGGCTTGGGGGTTCAAATCTGGGCGCGCAAGGGCGCCCGATGTTCCGAAACGATCATCGCGTTTCGCGGAACCGTCGGCGGCAATAGGGGAGATTGGGAATCCAACTTCCACTGGATCTTGCGCGCCTTTCCTGTCTACGATCAGTACGATCAGGTCCGCGACCATGTCGGCGATTTCATCAGCCATATCGAACGCGACAAGTGCTACCAGGAGGGGACGACCGAGATTATCGCCGTCGGCCACTCGCTGGGCGGCGGGCTGGCTCAGCTCGCGGCTTATTCCGATCGGCGGATCCGCCGCGTCTACGCCTTCGACCCCTCTATGGTCACGGGATTTTATTCGGTCGATCCCCCAAACCGGGATCGCAACGTGCAAGGATTGGGGATAGAGCGCATCTACGAATTCGGCGAAGTCCTCGCCTACGGCCGCCTGATCATGCTGCACACCATCCCCTTGTCCCCTTGCAATCCGCGTGTCGTCAGCGTCCGCTTCCGGGTCTTTCAAGGGGCTCCCATCGCCCTGCACAGCCTGACCGATCTTGACAACGGACTGCTCCGAGTCGCGAGAGGCTCCGAACCGGAGAGGTCGCCGATGGTGCTCGAGTGGTGCGGCGACGCCCCGCCGCTCGTCGCGTCGCGATGAGGCAGGGCGCAACGACGCTCGGCCTGGCCTACATGCTCACACTCGCGCGAAAGTCCCCATGAGCGGCCCTGAAGACGATCGGCACAAAGCAAAAATGGCGAAGCGCAAGGCCACGCAGGACGCCGAGGTCGCTGCGAAGCCTATTCTCGAGAAAGGTCTGCTTATCGTCCACACCGGTCCGGGAAAAGGCAAGTCGACAGCAGCCTTCGGACTCGCGTTGCGGGCGCTGGGGCGTGGCCTTCGCGTCGGTGTGGTGCAGTTCATCAAGGGCGCGTGGTCGACGGGCGAGCGTATGGCCATCGAGCGCTTCGGCGCTCAGGCCGAGTGGCGCACGATGGGCGAAGGCTTCACCTGGGAGACGCAGGACCGGGCACGCGATGTCGCGGCGGCGAGCGCCGCGTGGGCTGAGGCCAAGCGTATGATGGCCGATCCCTCGATCCGTCTCCTCGTGCTCGACGAGCTCAACATCGCGCTTCGCTACGATTATCTGCCGCTCGCCGAAGTCGTCGCGGCGCTCGTTGAGCGGCGCCCCGGCCTGCATGTCGTCGTGACCGGCCGCAACGCCAAGCCGGAAATGATCGAGGCGGCCGATTGCGTCACCGAGTTCGCGCTTGTGAAGCATCACTTCGCCGCCGGCGTGCGCGCGCAGGAGGCGATCGAATTTTGACCGCTCGCGCCCTGATGTTCCAGGGGACCGGATCGGACGTCGGCAAGTCGCTGATCGTCGCCGGCCTCTGCCGCGCTTTCGCCCGGCGCGGGTTTCGCGTCCGCCCGTTCAAGCCGCAGAACATGTCGAACAACGCCGCGGTGACGGACGACGGCGGCGAGATCGGCCGCGCCCAGGCGCTGCAGGCGCGCGCATGCGGAGTTTCGCCGAGCGTGCACATGAACCCGGTGCTCCTGAAGCCGCAGAGCGAAGTGGGCGCCCAAGTCGTCGTGCAGGGCAAGGTTATTGGCAATGCGCCAGCGCGCGAATATCAGGCCCTCAAACCAAAACTGATGAGCGTCGTGCTCGGCAGCTACGCTCGCGTGAAGGCGGAGGCCGATCTCGTGCTCGTCGAAGGCGCGGGCAGCGCAGCCGAGCTCAACCTGCGCGAGGGCGACATCGCCAATATGGGCTTTGCCCGCGCCGCGAACTGCCCCGTCGTGCTCATCGGCGACATCGATCGCGGCGGCATTTTCGCCCAGATTCTCGGCGTCAAAGCAGCGCTTCCGCCTGAGGACGCCGCGACGATCGTCGGCTTCATCGTCAACAAGTTCCGCGGCGACGCGACCCTGTTCGAGGACGCCATGGCGACGATCGCGGAGCGCACCGGCTGGCTCGCTTTCGGCCTGCTGCCGTTCTTTGCCGACGCAGCGCGGCTGCCGGCAGAAGACGCATTCGGCCTCGGCGACAAGAAGTCGCGAGCCGACGGCACGGTGACCATCGCCGTGCCCATGCTGGCGCGCATTGCCAATTTTGACGATTTCGATCCACTGCGCATGGAGCCCTCCGTGCGGCTTGTCTTCGTCCGCCCCGGCGAGCCGCTGCCGTTCGCCGACCTTGTCGTCTTGCCCGGCAGCAAGGCGACGATCGCCGATCTGAAATTCTTTCGCGAACAAGGTTGGGATATCGACCTTCTCGCCCATGCAAGGCGCGGCGGACGGATTCTTGGAATCTGCGGCGGCTACCAGATGCTGGGCACAAGCGTGTCCGACCCGCGCGGCATGGAGGGGCCGGCGGGCGCGGTTGAGGGCCTGCGGTTGCTCGACGTCGCCACCGTGCTGACCGGCGCGAAGACGCTGAGCCGGGTCGAAGGCGCATGTCTCATGAATCGCGCGCCGTTTCGCGGCTACGAGATGCACGTCGGCGAGACGAAAGGTCCGGACTGCGCGCAACCGCTCATGCGCTTCGCCGACGGACAGCTCGACGGCGCGATCTCGCCAGACGGCCTCGTCGCGGGCGCCTATGTGCATGGGTTGTTCGCCGACGATCGCCAGCGGGCGGCGTGGCTCGCGGCGCTCGGAACGACCACCGAAATCAACTACGAGCCCACGATCGAGCGCACGCTCGACGCGCTTGCCGACCATTGCGAGGCGCATGTCGATTGCGACGCGCTGCTCGCGGCTGCTCGGTAGGCGGCATTGTGTTTGCGTTTATGCGGCCGTTTGTAGCCGCGATCGTTGATCGCGGTCGACAACCGCGTCTACAAGTCCTCTACGTTCCGTCGTTAGGCTCCGCAGAGTGATGCCTATGCCCCGCATGTTTTGTCGAATCGTCAGTCCGCGGCGGCTTAGCGGCTGGCGCCGACGCGTTAGCGCACTTCGCTTCTAAGACGTTCGTTTCCTTCGCGCCGCGCAAGGTCACGCTATTCACCGTCTCTGTCCCCACGAGGAGTGGTCCGGTGCTAATCCACGATCCGTCCTGATTGCGCTTCCACTCTGCGCAGCTGAGAACAAGCGACTTGCCACGGACCTCGACAGTATCTGGCTTGGCGTCTTCCTCCGCCATCGCGGCGGTCTGCATCGCGATAGCGATCCACAATAGCGCTGTGACTCGAAGCATTGGGGTCGCCTTAGCCCAAAAGAATCAACGCCCGTATCGAAGCACCGGAAGAGGGCAGAGTCGAGGGCGCCAATTGAGTTTTGACCTAAGGGGCGCCGCGAACGCCCTCGGTCTCGGCGGTCTTGACCAATGAGTCCGCATCGTCCGGCAACAAGAAGCGCTGGGCGACGAGATCGCCCGCGGCTTTCTTAAACGCGGCGAGATAGACATCCTTCGTCGCATAGCGCTCCTCGATCGAGAGCCGTGGATCGCCGGCCGCGATGCGTTCGGACTGTGTCGCCGCGAAAGGAATGAAGCTGCCTTGCAAATTGCACATGCCGTTCTCAAAGCGATTCTTGCGGCCGAGATTCCAGCCCGTGTAGGTGCCGATCGGCGTTTGCAGGAAGACGGAGCGAATTCCAGCCAGGTCGTTGCCGTCTGGATCGACCTGCATCTCGAGAATTCCGTAGCTTCCCGAGCCGACTTGCGGCGGCTCGCGCGCAATCACCCCGCTCGAGTCTTCGGCGCGGTAAAGCGGACCGAAATCGAGAACGTGAAGAGTGTCGTAGATTCTAAGAGGTGAAACGCCGGGCCGATCCACCTCGCCATAGAGGTTTGCGGGGATCTCGGGAAAGCGCACCCTGTCCGGAGGAACAAGCGTGCCGTCGGCGATGCTCGGCTTCGCGCTCGGCGGTGGCTCGACCCCGTCGCGCACCCATGCGGTGAACGCGGTCAATAGCGCCCGCATTGTCCAGATTTGCGGGTTCGGGTTCGGTTGCTCCTGACAATTGCCGAATGGCGCGTGCGCGGCGAGCGGCAGCGACGCCGGCGAGTGCTGGGTGCTCGCCATGATATAGGTGCGGACGTTCGGCGGATCTTCGACATCGCTGCGACCAAGTGGGTCGGTCAGGCCGAGCGATTGGCGCCCTTCCCACATCTCAAGCGAGGTCGCGACATGAAAAAGCTTCGGGCAGGTGTCGGTTGCGATGCACCGGTCAAACAGGCCGCCCGTTCGTTGAGTTAGAGGATCGGTCTGGCGCGCATAGGCGAAGGGGAAATCGTAGGCTGGATAGAGATGGTCGGTCTGCTCGCCCCAAGCCCGCACGGGCTGGCCAAACCGAACGTTGAGCGGCATGAGGCCGCCGCCAATGTGCGGAAAAGCGCCGTCGAACACGCGGCGCCCCGTCTCATCACGGTTGAAACCAAGCGCAAGGAGACTGCGGACCATTCGCCCGCTCTGGGAACTGCCTTCGATGATCGCGAAATTGTCAGGCCGATAGACCGGGTTGACGGCGCCCGCATCATCCTTCTCGGAATTGCGCAAGAAGGCGCCGAGGTCGCGAGCCGCTGCGAATCCTAGGCCGCCAACGGTCGGATCCTTGGCGCGGTAGATGAGTTCGTAGAGACGCCCTGGTTTGAACCCGTCGCGATAGCAGAGATGCTTATCGTCAGGCGCCGAAGCCGCATCCTGCTCGCAGGTTCCGAAGCTCCACCCCGAGTTCGGAATCGGGTCTCTCGGATCCTGCTCGCGCGCCCGCACGGTCAGCGTTGGGAGAAACCCGTCGGAGAAGGGAGTCGAGTTGTCGACGCTCGCGGTCGGATAGCTATCGTAGCTGTCGACTGGATAGTTCTGGATCTGCTGGCTGAGACTGATCGGCACGCTCGCCGCCGGAACAGGCGTGATAATCTCGGAGCGCACAGTTCCGGTGATTGCGGAGCCGTCGCGGTTATGCGCGACAATCGGCGGCATGCCGACGCGGCTGATGCCCGGACGGACGTCCATTTCCCATCCGAACCACACCATTGTGTAGCCCAGCCCCATGAGCCAGCCGTCGCCGGCAGAGGACAGCGCGTTCCGCTCGGCGACACCGCCCGCGACGCCTGCGTTGAAGGATCCAGGCGCGAGCTTGTTGCCGCGGTTGTTGACCTCGAAGAACAGGACTCGATTCCCGCGGGCCATGTCGACAGGTTTCAGGAGTTCGATATTCGTCACATATTCGACCATGCCGCGTTCATTGCGCGGCGCGAGATTGACGTCCTGAATCCCGGAGTTAGCGGGATCGGCGGGATCGAGCTCCCCTGTGACCCGGCCGGTCAGATGCTCATAAGCGCCGGCGGCGCCAAAGGACTGACCGCCGAAGGCTGGCTCGCTTTTGGTGATCTCAATACGCGTAATCCGCGCGTCGGCCTCGACGATCATGAAACTAACGACGCCCAATGCGATCACCGTGCGGCCGAACGAACCCATCATTGCCCTCTCCCGATAACGGCGCTCCTCAAGGCGAGGATAACCAAGAGCGCAAAGAGCGTCACCGCCTGGATCGCACACGCTCGCGTGAAGAGCCCCAGCGCCCGCCGAATGTCGGCGGCGTTAGCTTCGCGTCCGCCATCTCCCATAAACGCATCGTCGATCACCGCCTCGCCATAGACGCGTGGCCCCGCGAGCTTGAGGCCGAGCGCGCCGGCCATCGCTGCTTCGGGCCAGCCGGCGTTCGGCGAGCGGTGACGCGACGCATCGCGCCATACGGCGCGCGCCGCGTCTCGGGCCGAAGCCCCTGGGGTGAGGAAGGCGCCCAGAACGAGCCACAGCGCGGCGAGACGCGACGCCGGCAGATTGACGAGGTCGTCGGTCCGCGCCGCGGCCCAACCGAACGCTTTGTATCGTTCGTCCCGATGGCCGATCATGCTGTCGGCGGTGTTGATCGCCTTGTACAGCGCGCCACCGGCAAGACCGCCGAGCGCGATCCAAAGGATCGGAGCGACGACGCCGTCGGAAAAATTCTCCGCCAGGCTCTCGATCGCCGCGCGCGCGGCGCCCGCTTCGTCCAGGACGTCCGGACTACGACCGACGATCTTGGCGACCGCGCGGCGCCCCTCATCGAGACTCGCCTCGAGTCCTTCGGCCACCGCTTTGACGTGGCTTGCGAGGCTGCGTTGCGCCGGCAGGCTCGCGGCGAGAAGGGCAAGCGCGACAAAGCCGAGCGCGTCAACCGAGACACAGAGGCGGGTCGCCGCCCAGGCGACAAGCGCCACCGGCGCGAGATAGAGGCCAAGGGCGACAACGCCCCTTGCCCGCCGCGCGGTGAAGCCCGCCTCAGGCCGATTGAGTCTCGCCTCCAGCCAAGCCAGCCAGCGACCCATCCAAGTGACGGGATGGCCAATCGCGCGATAGAGAGGCGCCGGATAGCCGATCAGCGCCTCGACGATCAGGGCAGCGAGCGCGAGCGGCAGCGACAGCGAGAGCGAGAGCGAGAGCGGCATGACCGTGGGGATAGAGCGGATGGCGGACGAGCGGACGTTCACCTATCACGGCGGCGCGCTCGAAGTCGCCAGGCGGCTCGCGCCCGGGGCGCCCAAACCTTGGATCGACCTCTCGACCGGCATCAATCCACACGCCTATCCCCTCCCCGATCTTGAGCCCGAGGCATGGTCCCGGTTGCCAGAGAGCAGCGCGCTTGCGAGACTCGAAGCTGCTGCTGCGCTCCGCTACGGCGCGGCCGCTGCGAGCGTCGTCGCAGGTCCCGGCTCGCAGGCGCTTATCCAGGCGCTCTCTCGCCTATTGCCGCACGGGGCGGTCGGCGGATTGGGGCCGACCTACAGCGGCTTTGCATCCGCCTTCGCCGCAGCGGGCGCTGGCCTGATTGAGGTGAAACGGCTCAAGGAATTGGACGACTTCGACGTCGCGATCGTGGTCAATCCCAACAATCCGGACGGACAGATCACGCCTCGCCCAGCGCTCCTCGAGCTTCACGCGCGCCTCGCACAGCACGGCGGCACGCTGATCGTCGATGAGGCCTTCGCCGATTTCGACGCGGAGAGCGAAAGCCTCGCGCCATCGTTGCCTGCGGGCGGGGCGGTTGTCCTGCGCTCGTTCGGAAAAGCGTACGGACTGGCCGGGATGCGACTCGGTTTTGCCCTGGCCTCGCCGGACATCGTCCCATCCTTGCGGGCCGCTCTCGGCCCCTGGCCCGTCAGCGGCCCGGCGATTGCGATCGGAATTCGCGCGCTCGCTGATTCGGATTGGCTTAAGGCAACGCGCGCGCGCCTGACCAGCGACGCCGCGCGGCTCGACGCTCTCCTGCACGACGCGGGCTGGCGAATCATCGGCGGCACTTCGCTTTTTCGACTGGCCGCCCGCGCCGACGCGCGCGCCGCCTTTGGACGGCTGCTTGCAGGAGGAATTCTCTCCCGCCCTTTCGCAGAGGCCCCGGATCGCTTGCGATTCGGGATTCCGGGCGACGAGAACGCGTGGAAAAGGCTCGCCGGCACCCTGCGAGGGTGAGCCGAATCGCTCCTCGAGCCGGTCCGCTTGCCTTCCCACCCGCGCCGCATAAAAGGCGCGCATGGCCCATCGCGCGCCGCGCGTCTTCACGATTCCCTCTGGGGCGTCGTTTCTGCCGACACTGAGCCGCGCGCTCCTGGACGGGGCGCTTATCGACGGCTTCCCCGGTGCGGGCGGGCCGATGGCGTTGGCCGACGCCACGATCTATGTACCGACGCAACGCGCCGCGCAGGCACTCGCCAAGGCGCTGCTCTCGGCAAGCGGCGGACGAAGCCTGCTGTTGCCACGCATCGCGCCGCTCGGCGCCTTCGAGCCCGACGAGACGGTGGCGATCTTCGACCCCGAGGAAGGGGAACTCCCCCGCGCCGCCGTGCCTCCCGCGGTCGGCGCGCTAACGCGCCGCCACGCGCTTGCAACGCTCACCCGCGCCTGGGGAAAGGCGCTAAAGGGCGCAATTCGGCAGGCGGAGCCCGATGGGCGACTCATCTTCGATCCTGCCGAGCCGGCGTTGGTCGCGGCGACGCCCGCGCAGGCTTACGCGCTCGCTGGCGATCTGGCTGCGCTGATCGACGACATGATCATTGAGGGCGCGCCGTGGACGAGGCTCGAAACGCTCGCGCCCGATCTTTATGATCCTTATTGGCGCATCACCCTCGATTTTCTCAAGATCGCCTTCGCCCGTTGGCCGGACTGGCTGGCCGAGCACGGCCTGATCGACCGGGCGAAGCGGATCGCGCTCCTGATCGAGGACGAGATCAAGGCGCTCGAGGGATCGCGGCGCGGCCCGACCATCATCGCCGGCTCGACCGGCGCCAATCGTGCGACCGCCCGCCTCATCGCGGCCATCGCCTGCGCGCCTCAGGGCGCGGTCGTGCTGCCCGACCTCGACCTCAATCTCGACGATCGTTCGTGGGCGATGATCGGCGCCAGCGAGGATTCCTCGCTGGGACTTGCGGGCCATCCCCAGGCGCTGCTGCATCGGCTGATTGGCGCGATCGGGGTTAGGCGCGAGGATGTCGCGACGCTCGGCGCGGCCTCGCCTGCACTCGAGGCACGCTCCGCCTTCCTCAGCGAGGCGCTCCGTCCCGCCGAGTCGACCGATCTCTGGCGCGAGCGGGGGTGGACGTTGTCGCCGCTGGCTCTTGCGGCTGCGTTTCAAGGCGTCACAATCCTGGTCGCCGACAACGAGACTGAAGAAGGCCTGGCGCTGGCGATCGCGATGCGCGAGGCGCTGGAGACGCCGGATAAAACCGCGGCCCTCATCACACCGGATCCCTCGATTGCCCGACGAGTCGCAACCGAGCTTGCCCGCTGGGGGGTGGAGGTCGAAGACTCGGCCGGACGAACATTGGCTCAAACCTCGGCTGGCGTGCTGGCGAGGCTCATCCTTGAAGCCTCAATCGAGTTTACGCCGCGCTCGTTTCTAGCCCTCCTTGGCCATCCGGCCGTCAGCTATGGCCGATCGCTCGACCAACTCAAAGCCGCGACGCGGGCGTTGGAACTCGGAATCTTTCGCGCAATCCCGCTTGCCTCGCTCGATGATCTCGAAGGGGCGTTCGCGGCGGCGCGCGCCGCGGCTGGTGAGAGGCACGCGCATCCCGCGATCCGCCGCGTAGAGGAAGCCGAGCGGAGGGCGGCGGAGGCGCTCGCACGCGATATGGCGAGCACGCTCGCTTCGCTACGCTCCATTGGTCCTGCCGCTTCCTTAAGCGATTGCCTCACTCAGCATCGGGCTGCCATCGCCGCCACGATTGAGGGACCCCACCGCTCGATGGAGGACGGACTCGGATTCGAGCAACTGACAGAGCTCATGGACGAATGGAGCGAGGCGGCGGTCGGGACCTTCCCCACTGCGCTCAACGAATATGCCGCCCTGTTCGACGACGCGTTGACTGCGACGCGCGCTCCGCCGGCGAACGGCGGACACCCGCGTCTCATGATCCTGGGCCTCCTCGAAGCGCGTCTCCTGAGCTTCGATCGTGTGCTTTTGGCGGGCCTCGACGAAACGGTCTGGCCGCCCGCGGTCGAGACCGACGCCTTTCTCAACCGCCCGATGCGCGCCGCGCTGGGCTTGTCTGCGCCGGAGCGGCGCATCGGCCAGACAGCGCATGATTTCGTCAGCGCGCTTGGCGCACGCGAGGCGATTCTGAGCCGGGCGAAGAAACGCGGCGGCCAGCCGACCGTCGCTTCTCGCTTTCTGCAGCGCATGGCGGCTGCGGCTGGTCCCTTAGCGATGAAGGAGCCCGAAGAGCGCGGCGAGCTTTATCTCGCTTTCGCGCGCGCGCTGGATCGTCCCGCCGATTTCCAGCCACAGCGAAGACCAGCGCCGCGCCCTGCTGTCGAGCTCCGCCCGAAAGCGCTAAGTGTCACTCGAATCGAGACTTTGCGTCGCGATCCTTATGCGATCTACGCCGAATATATTCTCCGATTGAAGGCGCTCGAGACTGTCGAACGCGAGATCGGGCCGCGCGAAACGGGACTGGCCTGGCACGCTGCGCTGCAGCAGTTTGTCGAAGCTTATCCGTCCGGCGCTCTCCCGCCGGAGGCGCGTGATCATCTCCTCTCCATGACGAGAACATGCTTTGCGCTGCTCAGCAACGATCCGTCGTTCGCGCTCCACTGGCCCAACATCGAAAAAGGCCTCGACTTCTTCCTGGCCTTTGAGCGCGATACGCGGGACTCGATCGTGCAAGCCTGGGTCGAGCGTCAGGGCGCGCTTGTCCTGCCGCTCGAAAGCGGAGCCCCGTTCAAGCTCAGCGCACGGGCGGACCGGATCGATTTCCTGCGATCGGGCGGCGCGAGGATCATAGACTACAAGAGCGGAGGACCGCCAAAGGCCAAGGACGTCAAAGCCGGTTTTTCGCCGCAACTGACACTGGAAGCAGCGATGCTGCAGCAGGGGGGCTTCGAGGGGCTCCCGCCGCTGGAAACCGAGCAGGCGATTTATCTCAAGCTTGGAGGCGCGACAGGCGGCGAAGAAAAACATGCCGGCGGAAAGGGCGAGAACATCCGCGATCTAGCCGAGCTACATTTTGCTGGGCTCAAGATGCTGCTCGAAGCCTTCGCCTGCGAGGACACGCCGTACCTGTCACTGCCGTTCCCCAAATTCGCACCCCGTTTCTCGGACTACGATCATCTCGCGCGGGTCAAAGAATGGTCGGCGACCGGGGGTGAGAGCGATACCGGGGACGCGCCGTGAGCGGGTCTCTCGCCATTCCCGAATCCTTGAGGCAGCGACAGACCCAGGCCTCAAATCCGAGGACATCGGCATGGGTCTCCGCCAACGCGGGCAGCGGCAAGACCCATGTCCTCACACAGCGCGTGCTGCGCTTGCTGCTGGACGGGACGCCGCCCGCGCAAATCCTCTGCCTCGCTTACACCAAGGCAGCGGCCGCCAACATGGCGGACCGCGTGTTCAGCAAGCTCGCGCAGTGGACGAGCCTCAGCGACGGCGCGCTGACGAAGGCGATCGTCGAGAGCGGCGCGGACGCGCCGGGTCCGCGCGAGCTTATCTTCGCCCGGCAATTGTTCGCGCGCACTATCGAAAGCCCTGGCGGACTCAAGATTCAGACGCTGCACGCCTTCGCGGAGCGACTGCTGCGCCTATTTCCCTTCGAGGCGAATGTCCCCGCTCATTTCAACGTTCTCGACGAAAGCGATTCGAAACGGCTGCTTATCGAGGCGCGCGACGCGGCGCTCGTCGAACTCGGCGCGTCTGGCGAGAGCGCGACCGCGCTCGACCTGGTGGCGCGCGAATCGGGCCCGACCACATTCGATGCCCTTCTGACGGAGGCCCTCGGCTGCGCCGAGATTTTCGGTGCTGACAACGACACGCTGAGCTACGCCGACGCGCTTCGAGCTCCTCTCGGCCTGGCGGCCGGCGTGACAATAGCGAGCCTCGAAGACGAAATACTTGGCGGCGACGTCGGCCGTATTCGACGCGAACGATGGGCTGAGACTCTCGACGCCGGCAAGAGACAAGACCAAAAAATCGCCGAGAGCCTTCGCTCCGCGAATGAAGAGAACACGCGCCAAGTGCGTGTCCAGGCGCTGCTCAGGGCGTTGTTCAAAGAGGAAGGCGAAGGCGACCCTCATGGCGGCGAGGACGGCCAACTAACGACAAAGAATCTGCGCGAAAAATTGCCAGCGCTCGAGGAAGATCTGCGTCGTGAGCAGGATCGCTTGCTCACCTTGCGCCAGCGCAGGCGCGCGGCGCTGACGCTAGAGCGCAGCGCGGCCTTGTTCGTCGTCGCCCGATCGATCCTAGTGACCTTCGCGCGGATGAAGGCCGAGCGCGGCGCGCTCGACTTCAGCGATCAGATCGCGCGTGCGCTGGCGCTGGTGACGCGGTCGAGCGCCGCGTGGGTGCTGCATAAGCTGGACTACGGGCTCGATCACTTGCTGCTTGACGAAGCCCAGGACGCGTCTCAGCCGCAATGGGGCATTCTTGCGGCGCTAAGCGCAGAGTTTTTCGCCGGCGCCGGCGCGCGGCCCAAAAACCGCACCGTCTTCGCGGTCGGCGACGAGAAGCAGTCGATCTTCGCCTTCCAGGGCGCCGCACCGGAAATGTTCGCGGACATGAAGCGCGCATTCGCCAAGCGTCACAGCGACGCCGCGCGGCTGTTCGCGGATGTGCCGCTCACCTTCTCGTTCCGCTCATCGCAAACAATTCTCGACGCGGTCGACATGACCTTCCGGACCGATCTGGCTTGGCGCGGCGTCGCAGCCGCGGGGGAGCCGCCGCCGACCCATGAGGCGATTCGCCGCGACTTGAAGGGCGTGGTCGAGCTGTGGCAGCCGATCGCGCCAAGCCCCGCGCCCGAGCCGGAAGACTGGCGCGTGCTCGAGCAGCCGGCACAGGACGACCCCCCGGTAGTGCTTGCCAAGCGGATCGCTGAGGTGATCAAGGGTTGGCTGAGGACGACCTCGCCCGAGCGGGTGGTCGATCCGGATTCCGGCGAAATCAGGCGCATTCGCGAAAGCGATGTCATGATTCTGGTTCGCAGCCGCAACGCCTTTTTCGAGGCGATGATCCGAGCGCTCAAGGCCGCGGATGTAGACACCGCCGGCGCCGACCGGCTCAAGCTCAAAGACCATATCGCGGTGATGGATCTCGTCGCCGTCGGCCGCGCAGCGCTGCTGCCCGACGATGATCTGACGCTGGCCTNCGCGCTGAAGTCGCCNCTCATCGGTTTTGACGAGGACGCGCTCATGAAAATCGCNGCGCGACGGAGCGGTTCGCTTGTCGAAGCGTTCCTTGGCTCGGACGAACGCATCGCCAAGGACGCCGCGTGCCGGCTCGAAGGGTGGCGCGCGCGGGCGAAGGCGCTTTCGCCCTTTGCCTTTTATGCGCTGCTGCTCGGCCAGGACGGCGGCCGGCGAGCGCTGGTCGGCAGGCTCGGACCCGAAGCCGCGGACCCGATCGACGAATTCTTGGCCCTGGCGCTGGCGCATGAGCAGCGCGAGGCGCCGTCGCTCCACAATTTTCTCGCCCAGGTCGAAACGACCGATGTCGAGATCAAGCGCGACATGGAGGTGGAGACCGAGGGGGTGCGGGTGTTGACCGTCCATGCGAGCAAGGGACTCGAGGCCCCGATCGTCTTTCTCCCCGACTCGTGTGGTGGTCCCGATTCGCGGCACGAGCCAAAGCTGCTGCGACTTTCGTCGCTGCGGCCGGGAGATCCGCCGGTTTTGGCCTGGGCGAGGAAGTCGCTCGAGGACGCCGACGAGGTCGCCGCAGCGCGGGCGGAGGCGCGAGAGGCTCAGGCGGGCGAACATCGCCGTCTGCTCTACGTCGCCATGACCCGCGCAGCCCAGCGCCTTATCGTCGCAGGTTACGAGACCTCGAAGCGCCGCCCGTTGGACTGCTGGTGGGATCTCGTCCATTCGGGCCTTGCCGGCTCGCTCGTCGAAGCGCCGGCGCCGTTTCGCGGGGACGGAACGATCCTGCGGTTTGGCGAGGGCCTTCAGGCTGAAGGCTTGGGCGAAACCGCGCCCGTCCGCGCTCCTGGCTCCCTGCCCAACTGGCTTGTCGCCAGTGCAGCGCCAGAGACCGTGGCTCCTCCGCTCAACCCTTCGCGCGCCGGCCGCGTCGGCGGGGGCGATCGCGAACGAGCTCTTGAGGGACGGCTTGCGCATGCTCTGCTCGAGATGCTGCCCAATCTCACGCCGCAACGGCGCCCGGCTGCGGCGGCAGCCTACCTCGACGGGTGGGGTGGCGCGCTGGCCGAATCAGCACGCGTGGCGCTCGCCTCCATGGTCCTGGTGGCGATCGACGCGCCGGAGCTCAGCCATATTTTAAGCCCGGGCTCCCGTAGCGAGGTCGCGTTGGCGGGATTTCTGCCCCGGCCAGGGCGTCCCGACCTGCCCTATAGCGGCCGTCTCGATCGGCTTGTCGCAACCGACCAGGGTGTATTGATCGTCGACTTCAAACTGGGCGAAAAGCCAGACCGCCCGGCCGCGGCCCATGTCGCTCAACTTGCGCTCTATCGCGCCGGTTTGCAGCCGCTCTACCGCAGCGCGAAGATCCGAGCGGCGCTCGTCTATCTCGGCGGGCCGACGCTCACAGAGATCAGCGGCGAGGAGCTCGATGCCGCCCTCAAAGCCGTCGTCGAAACGACCTAAGCGCGCCATGATAGCCCTATCAATCCCAGCTTTTGACTGCAATTCCGCTGGGGAGTGATGTGGTGATTGCCTTGATGAGGTCGCATTTGCTGGCCAAGGGTTGCGCGTGATGACGAGCGGAACGCGTCAGGGCGGGCGCCCGACATTTTTGTGTTTTGATCTGGGGAGGCTTGGGCGGGGGCCACGGCGCGGTTCCGTCTGCGCGGCTGCCGGGTTGAGTCTCGCTATGCTGCTGGCGGGAGGGGACTTGGCTGCGCAGGCCCAAAAAATCCCCTACGGCATGGTGCCCTACGGCCGTCCTGTCTATAAAAACGGCAAGCGAATGTTGTGGCACGGCGTCTGGCGGGGCAGCACGCTCGGCCGATACGCGCGTCAGTCTGCCGCGCCGGCTGCCGCCAAGCCCCTCCTCGCGCTCGCACCGGACCCTACCCAACCTGCGGTTGCAAAGGAATTCACGGTCCTTGCAGACCCCGGCGACGTCAGAGCAAGCCGGATGGCCAAGGATTTCGCGACAGTGATGAGCGCGGATGGCGCGCCGGGGCGCGCCATTGTCGGCGGCACGTCGCCGAACGGTCTGGGAAAGGTTCTCAAGGGCGACGTAGCGGACTTCGCGATCGTCTCGCTCGACAGCCTTCTGTCCAGCGCCAAGGGCGACCCGGAATGGATGAAGCGCGCCCCCTATGTGGCCCGCTTGGCGCCCGAAACCGTGGCGGTGATCGCGCCGCGTGAAGTGAAATCGATCAGCGACCTGCAGGGAAAAACGGTAAGCTTTGGCGACCTGGACAGCGCGACCTCGACCAGCGGAAGAATGTTGTTTTCTCGTCTGGGCGTAACCGCGACTCAAACCAACGAGCCCTTGCCTGAAGCGCTCGACAGGCTTTCGGCCGGCAAGGTCGACGCGGTCGTCATCCTCGGCGCGGAAGACTCGCCCGCGCTCAGCGATTTTGGCGGCGATGGCCGCTTTCACATCGTACCTATCCCATGGTCGTCGGCTTTCGAGCCCGTCTATGCTCCGGCTCACGTCGCCGCGACCGACAGCCCCAATCTCGTCAGCCCGACCGTTCCGGTCGAGACAATCGGCGAGCCGATGGCGCTGG